>Ga0268276_1000062_pt1 | contig 120495 bp, 120 predicted proteins | sample saktaG_4_FD_190145 | JGI IMG/M metagenome (GOLD analysis project Ga0268276, IMG submission 190145) | Saline water microbial communities from Sakinaw Lake, British Columbia, Canada - sak_2010_1_5_45m | ecosystem: Environmental > Aquatic > Non-marine Saline and Alkaline > Saline ... | reverse complement strand
AGCGGGTGTGCCGGATGTGTTGTTGCTTCCTGATCTCGGAAATTATCGCGAGATATAATTTAATAAGCCCGGATGCACTATCACCTGTTCGTGAGAACCCATGGCGAAAAAAACCCTTACGACAAATCAGGGGGTCCCGGTTGCGGATAACCAGAACTCCCTGACCGCAGGACAACGCGGCCCGGTCCTTTTGCAGGACGTCCCCCTCATCGAGAAACTGGCGCACTTCGACCGGGAACGGATCCCCGAACGGGTCGTCCACGCAAAAGGTGCCGGCGCCCACGGGTACTTCAAGGTCTACAGGAGCATGGAGGACTGCACAAAGGCAGCGTTCCTTCAGGATCCCAAGAAAAAGACCCCGGTCTTTGTCCGGTTCTCGACCGTTGTTGGCGCACGCGGTTCTGCGGATTCGGTACGGGATCCCCGCGGGTTCGCCGTCAAGTTCTATACCGAAGAAGGGAACTATGACCTTGTCGGGAACAACCTGCCCGTCTTTTTTATCCGGGACGCGATCAAGTTCCCCGACATGGTGCATTCCTTCAAACCCGCACCGGATACCAATATCCCGGTCAGTTCCTCCGCCAATAGCCGGTTCTGGGACTTCATCTCCTTATCTCCGGAATCAACCCACATGATCACGTGGCTCTTCTCGGATCGCGGCACCGTGAAAAGCTTCCGGAAGATGGAGGGGTTCGGCGTCAATACCTACATCTGGGTGAACGCGAAAGGCAAGGGTGTCTACGTTAAGTACCACTGGAAACCCGCAGCAGGTATCGAGACGATCGACCGGCACGAGTCCACCCGTCTCGCCGGCGAAGACCCGGATGTCGCCACCCGCGACCTCTACGACTGGATCGCGTCAGGAAAGACGGTCGAGTACGAGCTCAACGTCCAGCTGATGGAATTTGACGATGAGTTCAAACTGGACTTCGATCCCCTCGATGCAACAAAGACGTGGCCGGAGGACAAGTACCTGCTCCTGCCCGTTGGAAAGATGGTGCTCGATAAAAACCCGCAGAATTATTTTGCGGAAGTCGAGCAGGCTGCATTCTGTCCCGCGTCGCTCGTGCCGGGGATCGAACCCTCCGCAGACAAACTCCTGCAGGGCAGGCTCTTCTCGTACGCCGACACCCAGCGGCACCGGCTCGGGCCCAATTACCTGCAGATCCCCATCAACCGGCCGAAGGTTGCAGTTAACAACAACCAACGGGACGGCGCGATGCAATCCGGCGCCGGCTTTGCCGGAACCGTCAACTACGAGCCCAACAGCTTCGGGGGCGGGATGCCGCAGCAATCCGGCGATATGACATTTGGAGGACGCCCGTTCGACGGGGGAGAAGTGCGCAAAAAGATCTCCCTCACCAACGATTTCCAGCAGGCCGGGGAGCGGTACCAGTCACTGTCAAAGAAAGATCAGGACCATCTAGTCGACAACATCGTCGACCCACTCAGCCATGCAAAACCGGAGATCCAGAAGAGGATGGTGGAGAACCTCAAAAAAGCGGATGCCGGACTCGGGAAACGCGTGGAAAAAGGACTGAAGCTTTGAATGGTGCAACGGGCGCACCCCGCATCATCTCGTGGAACATCACGCTCCGGTGTCCCCTGAAATGCACCCACTGTTACGTAGACGCGGGCGAACGCGAAGCAGAGCGGGTGCTCACAACGGACGAGTCGTTCGCCGTCATCGACCAGATCCGCACGACCGGACGACCGGTTGTCGTGCTGAGCGGGGGAGAGCCACTGCTGAGGGAGGATGTTTATGCCATCGCGCAGTACGGCACAGAGCAGGGGCTCCCGATGGTCATGGGGACCAGCGGGTACCTGCTGGACCAGGCAGCGGCGGCAAAGCTCAGGGATGCGGGGATCCGGGCGGTGGCCATCAGCATAGATTCGGCAGACCCGGCAGCCCATGACGCATTCCGTGGCGTAAACGGGGTGTGGGAACGGGCGGTGCAGGGGATCTCTTACTGCCAGGACGAAGGGATTGACGTCCAGATTAACATGTCCGTCATGCAGCCGGATATCGGGGAGATCAAAGCGGTGATCGAAACCGGCATGGCGCTGGGGGTGCATGATTACCAGATCTTCTTCCCGGTACCGACCGGAAGGATGCAGGAAACAGGCCTCCAAAGCCCGCGGGAATACGAAGACCTGATCCGTCAGGTACTCATTCGGTACCGTAACCGTGACCTGAATATCCGTCCGACCTGCGCCCCGCAGTTCCGGCGCATCGCCGACAGCCTTGGGATCAAAAACCCGTCATGGGGCCGGGGCTGCATCGCCGGCATCAGCTACTGCCGGATCTTCGCAAACGGCGATGTGACCCCCTGCCCGTACCTGCCGGTGAGCGCCGGTAATGTGCGGGAAACCCCATTCCCTGAAATCTGGCAGAATTCCCCGGTCTTTGCCGCGCTCCGCGACACGGAAAGGCTCGCGGGAAAATGCGGGCGTTGCAGCTATAAGACCATCTGCGGAGGATGCCGGGGCCGGGCGTACCGTGGGAGCGCTGCGGTCTCCCCCCGCTGGTGTGATGGCCTTGAGAGACCGGAGACTCTGGAGGGGGAGATCTGCGCCGAGGACCCGTGGTGTGCCTACGAACCGGAGGATGTGGGACGATGAACGGCAGCCCCCTGCCCGACCAGGCCGATATCGCACTGCTTGACGCCCTTCAGGACGACATCCCGCTCGTGCCCCGCCCGTGGAAAGCAATCGCCGGCCGGCTGGGCATGGCGGAAGACGATCTGCTTGTACGCGTGAAACGGCTGCACGATGCCGGCATCATACGGGGGATCTCTCCGGTCCTCGATTCGCGTTCGATGGGGCTGCATGCTGCCACACTTGTCGCCCTCCAAGTCCCCGAGGAACGACTGCAGGAGACTGCTGCCATAATCAGCAGCTTCCCGGAAGTGTCCCATAATTTCCGGCGCGACCATCCCTACCCGCTCTGGTTCACCATCTCGGCAGGAAGCGAGGAAAGGATCCGGCAGGTTCTTGCAAGGATCCTGCACCGGGCTGGGATACCGGATGAGGATGTCCTGAACCTTCCCACGGTACGGAAGTTCAAGGCCGATGTGCGGTTTTCTTTTGGGCCTTGCAGGGATGAAGAGGGCAGACATGGACCCGGTTGACCTGCACCTGCTTGAAAAACTTGAGAACGGGCTGCCATTCGTCCCCGCACCGTTCGATGAGATCGGCAGGCAGCTGGGCATAACGGGAGATGAGGTAACGGAGCGGATCCGGAACCTGAAGGATGCAGGAGTGATCCGGAAAGTGCGGGCCCGGATCGACCAGAGAAAGCTCGGCATATCCGCAAACGCGCTCGTGGCGTGGAAGACTCCGGGTTCATTGGATGGCAAAGCGGGATTTCTGCTTGCATCGTTTCCCTGCGTCACCCACTGCTACGAACGGCTGCCGGTACCAGGCAGGTGGGAGTATACCCTGTATACCGTACACCACGGGTGTAGCCGGGACGCTGTCCTCGATGAGGTCCGGATGATCGCACACAAGGCCGGAGTTTCGGAGTATGCCGTCCTGTTCAGCACGGAAGAGTTCAAGCGTGTCCCAAACGTACGGATACAGGCGACCGGAGGGCAAAGGGCATGAACCGGATCACCCAGTGCCTGCACGGGAAAGGAACGGTGAGCTCATTGATGCGGCACCGGCACAAGCCGCAGGCAGAAGTCCCGGGCAGGTACCTCGCATTCTCCGGCATGGAGCGGCCGGTGGTCTTCTGGAACATAACAGACCGGTGCAACCTCTCCTGCATCCATTGTTACAGCCGGTCCGGCCCCGGGCAAACAACGGACGGAGAACTCTCAACAGGGGAGGCACGCGCCCTCATCGATGACCTCGCCAGCTTCGGCGTCCCGCTCATTATCTTTACGGGTGGCGAGCCCCTGCTGCGGCAGGACATCTGGGAACTTGCCCTCCATGCAGCCCGCCGGGGGATCCGGATGGCGCTCAGCACCAACGGGACCCTGATCACTGCGGCGGCTGCCCGTACAATAAAGGAGTGCGGGATTGGGTATGCCGGCATCTCCCTTGACGGCGCAACTGCAGAGACCCATGACCGGTTCCGGAATGCACCGGGCGCATTTATTAAAGCGGTTGCGGCCTTCTCCAGCTGCCGCGAGGCCGGGCTACGGTGCGGGATGCGGGTCACGCTGACAAAAGAGAACATCTCGGAGCTTGACGCACTCGTCGATCTCGCGCGCTCTCTTGGCGCATCCCGGTTCTGCCTGTACTGGCTCGTCCCCTGTGGCAGGGGGATCGAGACCTATGAACAGCTCCAGCTCGAAGGCAATGAGGTGACACAAGCCTTAAACCTCCTGTACCGTAAGACGAAGGTGACTCCCGCAGAGTCCATGGAGTTTTTGACCGTCGATGCCCCGCAGGACTGCATCCACCTGCTCGCCTCCATGGAGCGGGACAATTCACCGAACCTTGCCGATACACAGGAACTCCTCCGGTCGCTGAACGGCGGGTGCAGTGCCGGGACAAAAGTGGCAAACATCGACCCGCAGGGAAATGTCTATCCATGCCAGTTCGCCCGTTTCAAAGAATTCCTTGCGGGCAACATCAGGGAACGGCCATTCAGCAGGATCTGGGCTGACGCGGAAAATACGGTACTCAACCGGTTCCGGAAGAAGATGGAAAATATCGGGGGAAGATGCAGGGCATGCACCTACTTCAAGCTCTGCGGCGGGGGGTGCCGGGTCCGTGCTTTTGCCGCCTCAGGGGATTTCTCAGCCGAAGATCCGTTCTGCTTTGTCATTGACGAAAACGGTACCGGTAAAAGCTAACCGGTACCATGTTTTTTTTGACCTCATCCCGATCACTAATTCTCTGAACATATTCCACCGATATCGCCTTGCAGGGGATACCCACGCGGCGGGGAATTAATCATCGCCAGCGAAGAGAGCCATATGGCTCTCTTCTCGTGTTCCTTCGTCACACAGCGAGGATTGATTGGAAAAAAATTCATCAGGATTCTTTGACTGTGGAGCCGAAGGCGCAGCCCCCAAGAGCGTAACACTGAAATTATTTTAAGGAGTTGTACCATCACAGACAGTTGCAGTCCTCTTTTTCATTCACCATTTTTTCCAGATGTCCGCCCTAACCTTTATCATCAGCACGGCAGAATTAGATAAGGAGTTTAACTATGGGGAAGACAGGGACAACCATATGGGCACAGGTCAAAGGTGCCAAGGGACAGATCCGTCTCGTGCCGAAAAAAGAGTCAGAATTAAAAACCCCCGGGCCGAACCAGCGGTTCAAACAAGGGGTAACGGTCAAGAATGTTGACGATGCTGCCGAACAGCAATTCGGTGGTCGTGGCGGCAGGCGTGGTGGCGGCAGGCGCGGCGGTAGCCGGGGTGGTAGCCGTGGCGGAGACCGCGGAGCTCCCGAACGGACCGGCAACCCGCTGATCCGAAGGCGGATGCGCCGCGCAAAAGTCTCGGCGCTCGGCACCAAGGCAAAGTCCGCGCGATAATTGCATACTCAGGGTACCGCTGCCCGCAAAGGAATCAGCAATAAAGCGGGGTCGTAACTATGGCCCCCGGTTTCCCGGTCCAATAATTCCCTTTTTCATCCGGCAGGTGACATTTTTTCACATGACAACATTCACTTATGGTGAGTCTCTATGGTGAGTATGGATCTCCCGACAGCAATAAAAAGTTACCAGTATGGCGAACGGGCAAAGTCGGAACTGATCGTTGTATCCCATCTTGCAAACGCATTAGAAGGGTTCTCAGACCAGGAGCGGGCGGGCGGGCGGCGGATGCTGCTCATGCTCATGGAAGCGATCCGTTCCGAGCTCCAGTTCGCATACAACAGCACAAGCCAGCAGGACTTCCGGCGCTCTGTCGACGGGCTCAACGAGGCGATCTCATTAATCGAGAGCAACCAGCCGGAACAGGCGTCACAGAAGATCGCCGCTGCGATCAGTGCTTCAACCACATCTGCACAACAGGCATGGCAGGTACTATCAGAACATGGACTCCTCTGAATTCCAAGGGTTTCTGACCAGCAGGTCATCGGTGCGGGTATATACACCTGACACTCTTTCAGAAGAGGATATCGGGTATATTCTCGACTGTGCGAGCACCGCGCCGAGCGCCGGAAACCTCGAGGCATGGGACGTGGTGGTCGTCACCGATGATGATGCCAGGATCGAACTTAGGGATGCAGCATTTGAACAGGAGCACATCCGGCAGGCGGCATCGATCTTTGTTGTCTGCGCGAACTATGTCCGCTCGATGTCCCGGTACGGGGAGCGGGGCATCCTGTACGCGGTGCAGGACGCAACTATCGCCTGCACGTACATGATGCTCGCTGCACATGCACGACAGCTCCACTCGTGCTGGACAGGGGCATTTGACGAGGAAGCAGTCAGGGAAATCCTCGGGCTGCCCCAGCACGTGAGGCCTGTTGTGCTCCTCGCGGTCGGAAAGGGACAGGTGCCGGTTGCCCTGACGGAACGGCTGCCAGTTGCAGAGCACATCCACCGGGATGTATGGTAAAGTACGGGAGATAAAGACAATGCCGGATTATCTCGTAACACTTGAATCAGCATGGATCATACGGGATGCAAAATCACTCGATGATGCAATCGGAATCGCGATCAGCGAAGCAGGAAAACGCCTCAACCCGACCGCGAAGTTTGTGGAAGTCGAGGCAGGGATGCTCTCGTGTCCCCATTGCGAAGGGGAACTCTCCAGCGCAATTGTCGTGGCTGACACCGGTCTCGTCGGGCTTTCGCTGGAGATGAAGGTATTCCGCGCAGAGTCAAAAGAACACGCAGAGAAGATCGCAAAATCTGTTGTGGGAAAGGCGTTGCGGGATGTCCCGCTCAAGCTCGTGGACGTGCGGGAATTATGATCCACATCGTCGGGCATACCGCGATCGATCAAATATCCACCGTTCACCACCTGCCGGACCCGAACACATCCACGCATATCACCGACCGTAAGGTCTTCTTTGGCGGCGGTGCGGCAAACATCGCCGCGGGCATCGCGATGCTTAATGAGTCCTGCACGCTGATCTCCTGCGTTGGTGACGATTTTCATGGGACTGATTACGACAACTGGCTGAATAAGATCGGGGTGCACCAGCAGTTCTTTGTCGTCCCCGGCACCCACACGCCAACCGCATTCATGTTCACGGACAAATGCGGCGACCAGATGACCTTCTTCGAATGGGGCGCATCGAAAGCATTTGCCACCGCACAGGCCCCTGCACTCCCGTTCGTCCACATGGCAACCGCCGATCCGGAGTTCAACTGCCGGGTCGCAGAGAAGAGCGAGTTCGTATCGTTCGATCCGGGCCAGGACGTGTTCTGGTACACAAAAGAGCAGCTCGGCTCGATCATTAACAACACCGACATCCTGTTTGCAAACCAGCACGAGGTAGAGCATATGTGCCGTACACTGGGGATCACTCGCACGGAACTGATTGCACAGGTGAAAACCGCAGTCTTTACGATGAGCGGAGACGGGAGCATGCTCTATGAGGAGGGGGAGAAGACCTTTGTACCGGTTGTACCTGTACAGCTCGCCGACCCGACCGGAGCAGGAGATTCCTACCGTGCCGGCTTTCTCTCTTCTTACGTGAGGGGCTATACGCTGCCGGATTGCTGCAGGATCGGCACCGTCACCGCATCGTTTGTCGTGGAACACCCCGGGTGCCAGACCCATCTCCCGGATCAGGTTTCCTTACAAGCACGATACCGGAAACACTTCGGGGACCTTGACGAGCCAAAAGAGCGGAGGTTTGCGTGAGCTGGGCGGCACTTACCTCGGGCGGCAAGGACTCGATCCTCGGGGGTTTTGCCTGATGGCGATCGGCGGTGATGTCAAACTCGGGCAGCTGACCCGGTATATTTTCACTGCCCCGTCATGGAAACGTTCGCTCTTTCTCATCGCGCTCTTAGGCCTGTTGATCGATGGTGTCGGTGTGCGGGCATGGGTGATCCTGCCAGTCTCAAACCTGCCGTTCTCGGGAACCATTGCATTCACCCTCCCGGCGTTCGCCGGCTTTCTTTTAACAAAACCTCTCATCGAGCACAGCGGCAAGGCGATGACGTGGAACCGTTCTGCACTGCTCGCGCTCAGCTGCACGGTCTTTGGCGTCATCATCACGCTTTCCGCATTCATAACCGGGGTGATGCCCGTCTTCCTCTTCTATGCGATCTCGCTCGGGTTTATTTTCGGGCTCCGCCTGTTTGTGCTTGTTGCGATCGCCGATTACCGGATTCCCCGGATGCTGGTACCTGCTTTTACCCAGAGCGGTGTCGGCATACTTGCAGGAATGTTCCTCTTCCCCCCGGCAACCGGATTCCTGCTCTTTGCGCTGGTGCTCCACTGCGTCTTCGGGCTGGGGTTTGCAATCCTGATCTGGCTGATCGAGCGCCCGCTGTACCGTGCGTTCCGGATCCGGGGGCTCGCGTTCATCAACGCGTTCATCGCCCATACAACAGACGGATCGAAGGGAATGGAGGATTTCTTCCGCGAGATCGGCGAGGAGATCTATGTGCCGCAGGAAAGCCTCTTCTTCCGGCGCACAACAGGCAAAGGCGTGATCTTTACCGTCCCGAACCTGCACCCCGGGCCCATGGGGGAGATCGGGGGCGGCAACCTGCCGAAGATCCTGCACGACAATTTTGAGGAAGAGACGCTTGTCCCTCACGGGTGTGCCACCCATGATTTTAACCTTGTCTCTGAAAGCGAGATCGTCAAAGTGATTGAAGCGGTGAAAGCTTCAAGGCACAACTTACATTATACGGGTACCGCATCCCGTTCCTTACGGCTCTCTTCAGGTTCGGTGCACCTGCTCTTCCAGCGGTTCGGGGATGCGATCCTCCTGGTCGCCACCCGTTCCCCGCACCGGACCGAAGACCTCGACTTTGCAGTCGGCATGACGATCATGGCAGAGGGGCACCGCTGGTACCCCCATGTTGCATTCGTGGATGCGCACAACTGCATGACTGACCTCTCGTCACCCGTGCTTGCAGCAACGCTCACCGCGACCGAGTACCAGAGGGCAGCGCAGACCGCGATGGAGACCTGCCTTTGTGAACCACTCCAGCCGTTTGCGATAGGAGTCGCCCACAGGACCGTACCGTTCTCCCGCGAACAGGGGTTTGGCGACCTCGGCATCCAGGTGCTCGTGATTGAGGTGGCGGGGCAGAAGACCGCATACGTCCTGATCGACGGCAACAACATGGCGCAGGGTATGCGGGAGGTGTTGCTCGAAACGATCCTCTCTAAGGTGGATAACGCCGAGGTGATGACCACCGATTCGCATGTCGTGAATACGATCACGGGCAAGAACCCGGTGGGGATGCACGTGCCACCATCCGGGTTCCTGCCGTTTGTGATGCAGGCAATCGGTGATGCCATTACCGACCTTGCACCCGCGGAAGTGGCGGCAGGCACCGCACACTGCGATCAGATTGTGGTCTTCGGGTCGAACCGTATCTCCCAGCTTGCGAGCACGGTGAACGCGATGCTGGTCTATGTCGCCCCGCTCTCCCTTGCGATGCTCCTTTTGGCATTCCTGCTCTCGCTTGTAGCATATATTGTGATTGTCTAGCGCTGCACCCTCCTTTTTTAAAACAACACGAAAATATCCTCTTTTTTAACAAAGTATTTATGGGAAAGCGTTTGATTACTCATTGTCAGGAACAGGAGGGAGCAATAGCAGAATCACCAGAATATAGGGCATTATTGTACAGCGGTTGAACGATCGTGAAACGAAGGTGATCGAATTTCATTCAGCCATGATATCTGTTACCCGCTGGATCGGTGTTGACTTAAACACCACCGGGCATGTGGCGGTTGCCGCAGACCCGTTGAGCGGGAAGGTCATGAAACTGGGAAAGAATGCACCATATGTTCACAGCCATTGCCTGAATAACTGTACAAAACTATATAAATCAGGAAAGTTCTGGAAATTAAAGAAGAGCAAAAGCCGTGAGCGGAGCATCATCAAGGGTGTGATCCACACCATCAGCAGGCAGATCGTATCGTTTGCGGAATCGGCTGGTTCCGGCATCAAATTCGAAAAACTCTTCAGCCCCCGGCACGACCCCTCGAAAGGATCATCGAACTATTTTGAATTCTCGTTTGACAACGCCTCGTTCTTCCACCTCCAGCGGCAGGTCGAACGCAAGGCAAAGAAAGCCGGCATCCCCGTCATCTATGTAAATCCGGCATACACCTCCAAACGGTGCAGCCGGTGCGGAGGATTCGGGAGGCGGTACCGGAAACGGTTCGAGTGCCCGCACTGCGGGTTTGTCGTGCATGCCGACGTGAATGCTGCATTCAACATCGCAACTACATCATTCCATAAGGGACTATCAGGGAGTGCCGGTGAACGGGAGAAGGATTCCATCCGGCTTACAAAAAAGCAGGTGCGGAAGGCGGAGAGGACAAGACCCGGATCTGCCGGCCGTGGTCATGATCTGTTTACACCGGTAGGCTTTGAGAATCTTCTATATGTTCTGGAGTGCTACGATCAGCAGGTGCAATGTACTCCATCCTGATCTTTCTTTTAACCATCGCCCTCATCTCGGTCATTGCAATCAAATACCGTACTCCGCCGTTCCTCATCCTTTTTGGAGGGGCACTCTTCTTCGGGATTGCATCCGGGATGCCCCTTGATGACCTTGTTTCGCAGGCGATCGCCGGCATGGGCAGGATATTTGCCCTGCTCGGGCTGGTGATCCTCGCCGGTGCAGTCATAGCAAAACTGATGCAGGAGCAGCACCAGATCGAACAGGTCGTTTCTGATTTGAGGTCCGTTACAGAAAAACCGTTTGCCCTCTCCGGGTTTGCCGGCTATATCCTTGCGATCCCGCTGATGTGCTGCATCACGGCGTTTGTGATCCTGCAGCCCATAATCAACGGGCTGGGAAATTCACCTGAGACCAGAAAAGGGCTGCTCTACACCGCGGCGCTCGGGAGCCTGATCTCGTTTGCGCTGATCTACCCGACGCCGGTCATCATCGCGCTCTTTGCCGTACTCCCCGGTGCTGTAATCTCCCCGGTTGTCTTTGACCTGTACATGGTCCCGGTCTCGCTTCTTTTGCTTGCCGCCGCTGTCCTTTTGATGCAGCACCGGTTCAAAAAATCCGTGTCCGGTCAACAGCCTGCACCGGCAGTCCAGCCTGCACTGCCGGAACAGTCCCGGTTCCGGGCATGGTGCCCGTTCATCGTGATGGGAATGGTGATGGTGGTCTGCATCCCGTTGTTCCGGCTCTCACCCTCTGTCCTGATCCAGATCGTCATGTTCGCCGGCGTGATTGCCGCGCTCGTACTCGCACCGGGCCCGGTCCGGACAAGCGCTTTTTCCGCTGGAGCAAAACACGCGGGCTTGATCATCTTTGACCTCTGTGGTGCAGGAGCGCTCGGTGCGGTGATCGGTGCGAGTGCACTGGGGACGGAGGCGTACTCCCTGCTTGTCCCGTATCTCCCGCTGCTTGCCGTGCCCTTCCTGCTCGCGGCACTGGTCCAGACAGCTCAGGGTTCCCGGATCGTGACTGCGGTGATCACCGGCGAGATCATTGCAGGAACCGGTATTGCCGCGTCCATCCACCCGATCCCGCTCATCCTGCTCATCAGTGGCGGTGCGTGTATCGTGTCGTACGTCACTGACCCGTACTTCTGGCTCGTCCAGAGGGCAACGGGGGACGATGTTGCTACGGTTGTGAAGAACTACACGGTCCCGCTCGCCGCGTTCGGGATTGTGATGTTTGTCGTGGCTGCAGGAATGGAGATCTTCCTTTTCTGAAAGGTTACTGGGACAATAATTTCTCTTATTGGCTCAGCTACTATGTGTTATCTGACAATCGGTGACGCATTCACATCGAACGGGTTTGTCCTCATCGCGAGCGAGAAGAGGTACGGGTAGTGGGCCTTTACATGCTGCATGTAGACCAGCCATTCCCGGGTGAGCAACCCATACACCCGGTTGATGTCGCCCGAGAGGTGGTCGTAATCGGCCTTGGGAAGGTCCGTGAGCCGCTCCCGGACCCGCAGTTCCTCGGTTATGTGAAAGAGCGCCAGCATCAGTTCTGTAAATGTGTCGTGCTCGATTAAGTGAGGATTCTCGAGCACCGCGACCATCAGGGGCTTGTTTGCCGACAGGAACAGGTTGAGGGCAGGCAGGTCGAGATCCCTGCTGTCAAGCCGTATATGATGACGGGCTATTACGGATCCGGCCTTTTTAAAATCTGCCTCAGACCAGTTGTTGGAGACAATCAGTGCGCTGTGAATCGTTTCAATACCGGGATCAACAGCAGAAAATTTCCGGAGCAGGGAAGTACCAATCTCGGAGAAGAAGACCCCGATAAGCATATTCATCTTGCGGAGGCGCTCTGTGTGTTCGCGTTCCGTGATGAAGTACTCGACGGCATTTGCAGCAACCGCAAGAAAACAGCCAACGCCGGTCAGGATGATAACAAGGGTGATGACCTTGCCCGGCACGGTCTGGGGCGAGATGTCACCGAACCCCACAGTTGCGATCGTAACAATCACGAAATAGAACGCGTCAAACGGGTGCAGGTCCTCCGTGACCATCAGGCCGATCGAACCGCAGACAACAACGGCGGCAAGGATTGCGATATAGACCCTGAGCCGGAATTTTACCCGTTCCTGCATGCACTCTTCTCGTTTGTGATGGTATAAAAGAACTGCGTAACAAAAAGATACCCCCGACCAGATTCGAACTGGTGTCGCCGGATCCAAAGTCCTGCATGATTGACCGCTACACTACGGGGGTGGATAATGTTCTGGTTTACTCTACTGAACAATTTTCAGTACTCGAAAAATGTTCCAGTAATTATGGCGATATGAGATATTAAATTACACTTCAAACCATCACGTTTTCTCCGAGACATCAGAAAGGGTGTGTGGTTTGTCTGAGTCATGCATCTCAATGGCAGGAAGAGTGGCAATACTATACCTTAAAGGGGCGTTTGAGTATCGGAAGATCCTATTCGAAAATTCAATAAAACAATATCTATTTACTATATAGCATTATACGGTTTATGAAAGAGGGATTTCAGACGTTCGGGGTCTTTTCATTATTGCCGGAGAGCGGGAAGAACTGTTGGTACACCTGCCTGCGCTCGTCGATATCGGTGTGAAGATATATCTCGGTTGTCTTGATCGATGTGTGGCCAAGGTTCTCCTGCACGACCCGGAGGTTCTTTGAGCGCCGGTACAGTTCGCTTGCATAACTGTGCCGGATCTTGTGGGGGGTGATACCCTCCGGTGCATAGTGCCGGAAGATATGTTGTATTGCACGCGGAGAGATGTTCTTGCCCTGTTGCCCGACAAAGAGAGGGCCCACAATCTGGTTGCCGGTGAATTTCCTTATCGCCTCCAAGGTGTCGTCATCGACAAACACAATCCGGATCTTGTCCCCTTTCCCCCGTATCCGGATCGTATGCTCCTCAAAGTCAATGTCTTCGATGTTGATATTGCAGAGCTCTGATACCCGGACGCCGGTTGCGTAGATCGTCCTTATGATGAGCTTGTCCCGGTCATCGGGGACAGAATCGATGAGCCGGAGCACCTGGCTGTGCTTGAGGTACTTGACTTCCTGTTGTTTAATTCTCGGGCGCTCGATCCCGATCACCGGGTTTGCCACGACAGCTCCCTGTGTGTACAAAAACCGGTAGAACGAACTCAGGGTGGAAATGACACGGTGGAAGGTCTTGGGTTTATAGGTCCGCATCGAAGATAAAAACGAGAGAAAATCCGTGACCATCACCGGGTTCACATCGACACCGGTATCGAGCCGTGCCTTCTGGAGATCGTGCCAGTAGAAGACGAGCCTGGTCACTTCCGTATGCCTGCGCAACCAGACATAATATGCGAAATGCTTGATCACCTGCTCGTAACTGTCAAGCGTGCGGCCGGAGTAATTGCGCATCCGGAGATAGTCCCGGTAGCTTTTAAGCCACTCCGAAAAATAACCGCTTTCCATGGTTTATTCTTTCTTATCTCTCTTAATTAAAGGTTTGCGCAGAATAGTCATTTAGCGACAAAACCAAAATATGCCGACGGAACGTATTTTGAGTCCTTCGATCAATCCAAAACCCGTTCATCAGCCAGTAAAACGAACAGGAATTCCTCAGGGATCATCCAGTGCAGGAGAGGGTAAAAACAGGGGTTTTTTCCATGTTGACCATATGAGACATTGATCTACCCTTCTTTTCTGCCCGTAAACCCCCGTTTTAACCGAAATTTTTTTTCCCCGTCAGAAAATGGCGCACGATACCAGTGGGCGGCATTCCTTGTATGAGTAATTTCCAGGGATATTAAAATAATGGCAAGGGAGGCACGACACGGGATTGCTGAGTGTATTCATTTAAAAATATCAGGATGGCCACCCCTTCATCAATATGCATCTTGCCGGATTGTTTTATCGTCCGGATTCTCCTCATTGTTGTTGGCCCTTTCTGAAACAAGAGAGAAGTGGCCCGTGTTCTCACCTCCTATCCCTCATTCCATCTGGTGAAATCCCAAATCCGGGGCTCTGGTGAAAACCTTAATTTGATCAATCTTTTTACCCATACAACCTTCGGTAAAGAACTCGTATGAGTTCTCCCGACATCTCATCTCTGTTAAGGTTCGACATGCCAAAGCTCCCGTGAGCGTTATGAAATATTTTCATTGAGCATTTCTACAAGTGCCGGATTTGCATATCTGTGAGAGCGAAGTAACGTTTTCACAACTAGTTCGCACAACAAGTTACGAAAAAATAAAACGATCCAATGTCCAAAATCTAGAAAAAATACGGAGCATCGAAACAGGGGTGACTTTTTTAAAACCTGGATTTTTTTCATTGCATCAGGACTATCCCGTTCTCCTCTTCTCTCAACCCCGCACAGTTACAGCAGGCCGACTGCGACGCACGACGGAACACATCTGAATCCAAGGATCTCTGGTAATCATGTGAGATTATGGATTTCTACAGAGCTGAATTTTTCTCCTATCTGAATGGATCTTCTCCTCAATCTCCATTCACGATCCTTTTTAAGAAAGAATATGTCAGATGACATGATGGGACACAATACACATCAAAGTGCAGGATGCAAAACCCAGGAATCTGAAATTACCAGGACGCACAAACTCCCCTGAAAAAATGCCAAGCCAGGTAAAACTTTTCCTGTTTGTTAAAGATCACCCATTAAAAAAGGGAGAAACGACGATTTTTTTTAGATATTTTCAAGAATTTCAGGAGAATTTCAAAATTAATAGTTATATCGCATTATTTTCCAAAAATCGTTCGTTAAATCGCCATTTTGCTATATATAAACCATATGATGCTATACACAAAAGGGGTTATTCTGAATAAATTGTCATGCCCTTGCTCATCACCGGGAGGAATGAAATGTCTTTTTGGAACACAACCGAACATGTCCAAAAAAATATGGACAAATCTCCTGCGATATCCGTCAAAAACCGGTTCATCATGGATCTCTGGTAAAGATGTGAAATCAGGGATTTTCCATATCCAAGAGACAGGCAATTAAATAATCTTTGAAAATCAAAATACACTTAAATTTTTACTCACATCGATGAGATGATGAAGTGGGGATCCGTGAGATATCCCGGAAATTCGTGAAAATACTTCCTGTATTTCCGACTGCTTGAGGAATTATCTCACTAGGACAGGACAAGGAAATTGATCCGAAAAGGTTGTTCTTAACATCATTGTGCGGGCGAAATCATCTTTGTGCATTTCATGACGGAGGAGATTTCCGGAGAACCAGAATATTCTTTCTGTTCGGGGATTTTTTTAAAAAGATCGGCGAAACTGAAGGCTTGAGAATTATCGGGCTGAACATATGTCGATAACAATAGAGGCCTAATACGAACCTCCATGAAGACCGTGACAGATGGAGGAGGCTCGTCCTCACTATCAGGCAGATGGCGGGCACACCGGGAAGCCCCCAATTCCAGAGAGAGATGGCAACTTTGCATTGAATCATCAGGGAATGTGTTCTCTTATTTTTTTAGATAATCCGTCATCCTCTTCTTTGTTGGAACCAGGATCCTATTGTCTTTGATCCAGGGGATTTTCTTATATAACGAGTCGGATCCCCGTCTTTCAGATGGTGGGTTTTTAATAAATAAACCAAATAATGCTATATGAAAAGGGGTATTCTTACCATCTTTATCCCGAAGTAAAGAAACGCCTCGCATGAGCCAATGGAGTGAATTGCATGGACGAGACCCGGATCCAAGAAGAGATCAACAAATATAAAAAATTCAAGAAAGTGGACGGTGCGACGTACCGGAAGGTAAATCAGTTCCTCAGGAAAAGGACATATATCACCGCACGCGAATGGGCGCTCGCCCGCCTTTGCACAGATTTCAGGACAACCGGAGGGGCGGAAATGACCTTTATTGGACAGCACCTGCCCGAACTCGTGCCGTTCATGGAGGAAACCTATTCCCCCCAAGCGGTAAACCAGGCACGTAATTCATTCAAGAAGAAGGTACGGAAGGCGAGTGCCACCTTTTTTTATGGTGCGATGTGCGGTTTTTTCACCACGGACGAGCTCGATGACCTGCTCTTTGAAGCAAGCGAAGTTGCCCGTTTCCTGCTCGAAGTGGAGGGAACTACCCTTGACATAGACGAGGAGATCGACATCGAGGACCGGATCACAAAAGTGATGAGAAGTGTTGGTGAGACCGCCAAGACCATCCTGAAAAACCGCGTTATGGTGGCTGAACAGACCCGGGAGGATAGAATTTCCTTAAAAAATCCCGAAAAGAGCCGGACTACTGACGAGTCTCCACAGCCGGTAAAGGCACTACGAAGAAGAAAAAAGCGAACTGATCAGGACGATCCGACAAAATTATCGCAAGATTTACCAGAAGAAAATGATATTCACAAGCCTTCCCCACAAGCACCTGCAGTACTCAACATTCCTGATCGACCTGCCGAAGCCCAGGAGATATTACCTGATAAAAATGATCGTGAGGCAGAGGATCCGGACAAAGGCGGTTCTTATCGTGATGCTCCTTTCCTTCACAAAGCCAAAGAAGTTCAAAATGATACGGGAGCCGATCAACAATGAAAATCATCCAGGTTGTCGGAAGGTCGAATTCCGGCAAAACATCATTTATTAAAAAACTGATACCCGAACTGGAGAAGAAAGGCCGGGTCGCCGTCATAAAACACCTTGCCGACCATGAATTCAATCTTGAAAAGGACAAGGACACGACCCGGTTTTTTGACGCAGGCGCTACTATATCGTTTGGAGTTGACGATAAAAAATCGGTGGGCGCGATAAGGACGAACCGGCTCGAAGATTTGTTGTTCCTTCTCAATACACAGGGAATTGAATATACGGTAATCGAGGGGTTCAAGACCCAAGGTTTTCCAAAAATTGTGATCGGTGATCTCAAAATTGAAAATTGCATTGCTGCCAACCCGACGGTAGATGAAGTGCTGGAGTCTCTCCACCAGTTTGAGGACTATCCGAAAGAGGACAGGATTAAAAATGGCAGAGAGGTTTGAAATGACATTAAAAAGCCATAAAAAACGCCTTTTCGGGACCAACGGTGTCCGGGGAATTGTCGGGAGTGATATGACCCCAGACCTCGTCTTTTTTATTGGAGCAGCACTAGGCACGCTCCGCAAAGGATCCATAGCCGTAGGAAGAGATACGAGGACGTCGGGGGAGACGTTGATCCACTCCTTAAAAGCCGGACTTCTGGCTACCGGGTGCGATGTTACAGATTGCGGGGTGTTGCCGACTCCCGCACTCCAGTACCTTATCAAAGAAGAGTTCGACGGAGGGGCGATGATTACCGCTTCTCATAACCCTCCTGAATATAATGGTGTCAAGATCATCGAGGCTGACGGAACCGAAATGGGGGACGACGAGACAATTGAACTGGAGCAGTATATTTTCAACCGGTCTTTTGATCTGCAGCCCTGGGATCACGTCGGCCACGATGCGAGCGCCCAAGACATTATCGACCGGTATATCTCGGCAGTTGTCCGGCAATTTCCTCCTGATATCGGCAACGGGATGCTGGTTGTCGTGGACCCGGGTTCCGGCCCGGCATGCAGGACGACTCCGGAGATCCTGAAAAGACTTGGGTGCCGAGTACTGACCGTCAATGGGATTATGGACGGACATTTCCCGGGACGAATGCCGGAACCGACACCCGAAGGACTTGCCGCACTCTCTGCCCTCGTAGTGAGCTCCCGGGCTGCATTTGGTGTTGCCCACGACGGCGATGCTGATCGTGCGGTGTTTGTCGATGAGAACGGGGATTATATTGAGGAAAACCAGGAGTTTGCTATTGTAGCAAAGCACGTGTGCCAGCGTCAGAAAGGAGTTATTGTTACCCCGGTAAGCACGTCCCAGATTATTGAAGCGGTTGCTTCTTCTGAGGGCTGTAGTGTCGTGTATACCCGGGTGGGGAGTATCTATGTCGCACGAACCATGCATTCACGTATCAAAGAAGGAGACAACGTGGTGTTTGGAGGGGAGGGGAATGGGGGGCTTATATTTCCCGATCACCAGTTCTGTCGTGATGGTGGCATGACTGCAGCCAGCATGGTGGCAATTCTCGCTGCCACCGGGAAACGGTTGTCAGATATCGTCACCCGGCTTCCGAAGCGATTCATGATCAAGGAGAAACAAAAAACCTTCCATGCGCAAAAAATAATGGCACAGATCGAACGATCATTCACACAAGACCAAATCGATCATACCGATGGATTAAAGATTACCCGGGGTTCGACATGGGCATTAATCAGGGCATCCGGAACCGAACCTTTGATCCGGATTTTTGTTGAATCCGAAAAAAGAACTGATGCCGAAGTGTTTTTTAAGGAAATTTCCGGCATTATTTCAAAAGAATCCGGCAAATAATTCATGATAGGATGAAACCTAGGAGTTGGAGTTAAACATTTAATCACAATAAGGACAAATATTGATTATTATAGAAAAATCTCTTGAATTTTTCGAAAAATGATAATTTAGACTCTGAATAATTATTAATTTCTTGATTTGAACCATATTTTGCAATTGAAATGAATTGAGAACAGGAAGTAAATGGAAAAATTTATTAATTAATTTATCGAATTGAGTTTTATCTTATCCAATACGTGTTGTTTGGTCATGTATTCACTTTCAGAGACGACAGTAAGCGCCATACGGGATGCTGCAGCAAAAAATGATCTGAATTTAATTATTGAAATTGTTAATACCGCTCTTTTCATAGCGGGGCGGAAAAAACGCGAAGAACTCAGGGGCAGGATACATACATTATTGACTGATATTTCAACCGAAAAAAACAATCCCGCCATCCTCCGTGCCCTTCAGGGAATTTCTCAAAATGATACGAATGTTCTCTTAAACCGCATCATTAAGCACTATCTCGTAACGCACGATGAGGCTTGGCTGACTGAAATTTTTTCTCTTATTTCCAGATTCAAGACAAAAAGTCAACAGGCCGAAGCATTCGCGATGCTTGCATACAGGCTCATTGAAACCGGAATTATTACATCAGACCCGGCACTGGTACAGCAGGGTATCGGGACACTCGATCGGGTTTCCCTGGTGAAATACCGGTCCGGCATTATCGAAAAGGTCATTCCTTTGGTTATCGCATGGGCAGTTGGTTCTGGAGATTATGAATTCCTGGATAAAACCGGTCGTATTATCATGAATATCGGAGACTCGGCAAAACGGTCTGTTGCACAAGCGAACCTGGTTCAGGCGAAAGCAACTGTAGCTATCCAGGACTGCAACCTGTCAAAATTCATCGAAAGCATCAGGATTGCGTGCACCATAAAACAGAAGAACCAGCGGCAGGTATGCATCGCATCTGTTATCTCCAGCGGATCTTCTCAATTCCTGCAAACCCCCCATGACAATGTTTGTGCATTTATCGACTTTTTTAAAGAAGAGCCTGATGAGATCCGAAGCGAGATTATCTGTGCATTATTAGAAGACCTCTATGATCGCAGCAACGACCATACAACAATACGTACATGTCTGGATACTTTTGCGAGAGAAACCCCTTTTGCACTTTCTCCTATTATTCTCACGCTACTTGATAAAGCAAAAAAAGATGGGGACATCTGGTATCTTGTAACCGCAATACAATTCCATAAATTCTTTTCGGAAAAATCACGGTATCCCCTTCAGGATCTTGTACGAACAGGTATTGCGATTGCCGGTAATACCAATGACTCTCATGTCATCATGATGATCGTCCCTCTCGTAGCGGTATCCTGCGACCCGGTCGAATCCTCAAGGCTGTATCTCAAGATCGCCCGTGTTCTGCTCTCGATAGAGAAGATTGAAGACGCGGTAATAGTACTTAAGAAAATCAGGAACGGGATGCAGAACCAGCAGTCTTTCGATGAGTGCTGTAGTATTCTCTGCAGGCAGACTGTCCTTTCAGATAATATCGCTCTCGCAAGGAACTTTTTTGAGAAGAGAGCAGACAGAATACGTATTCCCGACATTCTCTCCCGTGCAGTACATGATCTCTGCACGCATTTTTCATTCGGGATGATCATCCAGCATATCGACTCGTTCCTTGCACTCGTTCTCCTTCACCCGAAAAAAGACCAGCTGGTGCTGGAATGTATTACCACGCTCATAAAACGCGGATTTCTGCAGACAAATGACCCTGACGTGCTTATCTCATGTACAAAAGTCATCAGTGATCCTTCACAAAAAGAGCAGGCGCTCTCAACTATTGTGATTGAAGTGGCGAAGATAGGGGTGCATACCAGAAGTCGCGATTTACTCCAGAGGGCTGTTGGCCTCACCTGTCTCATTGAGGGGGAGAAGACCCGGTCAGCAACCCTGACAACGATCATCGATGAAGCAACGGAACTGGCAGTCCACGACGGTGATCTCGACCTCCTTAGGCGGATGCGGGAGTGGAGCTCCTCCCTGCTTTCACGGGACATCGAGATCCTTGCCATTACAAGGATAACCGAGGGTATGATCAAGTATGCGATCGATAAGCAGCACCCGGGCGCTCTCGAAGAAGCATACCTGATTGCACAGGATATTGGTGACTCGTCACAAAACAAGGAACTTATCGACCACATCTGCGATTGTTTTGTGAAGATAGGGTGTGTTGTCATCCACAACACCGGTTTTTCCGTACAGGATGAAGATTTCACCACGATGTTAGAGCCATTTCAGCGAGGCCGTGAGCTCCTGATCCTCCACGGGAAAAAAGAAGAACGGTCCCTCAAAGTATCCCATTTTATTGATATCATCCTTGCATCCGCGCAACAAAAGTACCTGCAGGGATTTTTTTTCCCGCTTTGTCTGTATGTCCTCGAGATTGAAAATCCGATTGAACGCGATGCGATGGTATCACGGATCGTCGCCCATATAAAACAGCATATCCTTACGCCGGAATCAACCGATCCGTATGAGACATTGGTTTACAACCTGCTGTCTATAAAATACCCTTGCCCAAACCCCCTTTTGACAGATCTGATGATCCGGGTAGCAGGGGAGATCAAAGATCCTTTCAACAGATTGTACTGGTTACTGAATGGATCTCAAAATTACCTGCGGGCAAATGACCGGAAAAAGGCAAAGGAGGTACTGCAGCAGATCCGGTCGTCGCTTCAAAGTGTTCCTTTAAAATACCAGAAGGTTATCCTTCTTGCCGGCCTCATCGAGTCATACCGGGAGATCTCAGAGAGTCTGGCAAAACAATGTCTGGATGATGCATTGTACCTGTTGCCTGACATCGAATATGACCATAGGTCAACTGCACACAAACAGATTGTATTTGCGATTGCCCGGTTCAATGAAAACAAGAAGAATATGATACATGTTGAGGATGCCCTCGATGTGGCATCAGCAATTGACGATCCCTCAGATTACATCATTTCCATGATAGCGATCTTCCGGATGATTCAGCACGACTCTCATAAAAAAGAGGTAATCTTAACACACATTGAAAAAAGATGCGACAGCATCACATTGCCTGCAGAGAAGGCATTGGTTCTTCTGAACTTCATTTCCCTTTTTGATGGTACAAGCGACCAAGATTACATCCTTAAGCTCCTCGATCGGACTGCCCGTATCACTCCATCAATCGATAGTGTTTTTATTGCCGATATGGTCAGGAAAAACATTATTCAACAGTATCTGAACCTTTTAATGAATCACGACAACAAGCAGATCGCCAAAAAGGCAAACGGGGTTGCCCGGACAATAGAATATGATCTTATTCGTGACAAACTCCGGAATTCGAACGGGCAGATTGATATAAAATGTTCACCAACTTACGAAAAAATCAAAAACCTGACGGATCCGATGAACGCACCGGAGAGTAATTCAGGATACCGTGAGGGTCTTGAAAGAACAGTCCGGACGATTCCTGACAGAATAAAAAGGATCCAGTATTATGCGACAATTTACATCCTGCTCATGGAGCATAAGCGACAGAAGAACGCAAAACATTTCATGCGGGCTGCAATGGGGGAGGCCCGGAAGATCCGTCCCCTGTCCCGTCGTTCCATGCTCCTTTGCGATATTGCCATGCTGTGGCATTCTGCCGGTCATTATGATGAGGCACAGACTCTCATGGATGATGCGGTTGATGCAACTGCAAATATTCGGCAGTATGAAAAACGTGATGCCGTAATTGAAAGACTCTCACTTGCGATAAAATTTTTACAGGACCGGTACCCATGAAAACGATCCAGATATTCATTTCCGGAAGGGTGCAGGGCATCGGGTTCAGGGCATGCGTGCGGCGAATTGCCCTTGACCTGAATATCAGGGGAACCGTGATGAATCTGTCTGACGGAAAAGTCCAGGTTTATGCAACCGGGGAGCCCATGGTGCTGGAAAAATTTGTTTCCATGTTGTATGGGTGTCCCCGTGCGGTTGTGCGGGATATCAGTTCAACAGATGTTTCTTTTAACCAGTTCGATGATTTTTCCATCATAAAAGGGGAGAACCGCCTCAGTACAGGATTCTGAACTCTTCATGGTCCTGTAATGCGTGCAATAATGAACAGACCTGCTCATCGATCTGCCCGACACGGATCGAAGTTTTGAACAGGTTAATCAGTTTCCGTACAAGTTCATCTGAAAGGATACAACGGCTACCACTTATTTCAAAGTCGTCAGGACTGATCCTTTCTGCAGCGACCCTGATAACCGTTTCGTCGATCATTCCAGCTTTGAACGGGTCGATCAGGTCATATACGAGCCCCCCCTGCCCTTCATGCAGGATACCAATATCAGGATCCATGTGAGCGCCAAGGATCGAGACACAACAATTGCCATACAGAATTGAGTATCCGATAGAAAACATTGCATTCACGACGTCCTGTTGGGACGTAAGCCTCCTTCGCCGGTATCCCAGTTCCGGTGGAAGCGCTCTGGACAGGATCTCGTAATACATATCAGCGGTCAGCCGGTGAATGCGTCGGATCTCTTCGAGTTTGATTAAATATTCCAGTTCCCCAAGGGATTTATGAATGATCTCGCTCTCTCCCTCATAGAGCAGGGGCGACCCCCAAGATTCTTCAAGTTTTTGCAAAAAGAGTAAACGCGATTTAATCGATCCTCCAGCGAGCTCCACTGCGTACCGGTGCCGGGGTGCGTCAACCTGGAGCGCCCGCATAACCTCGGGAACATCGTTCCCGTACGGGCGGATTGTGCTCACCGGGGTCCCGTCAGCTTCAAAAATTGATATGGAAACACCTTTTTTTACGAGGTGGATGATGGTGGATGTGTGAAGAGTATGTCCGCCAACAATCAGAAGGTGGTTGATCGTATCGATGGGAAATTCCCGGGTGGTGTTTTTCTGTACGATAATCAACATTGATGGGCTTGACTTTATGTGTGCGCCAAAACCGCTGACCAGAAACCACGGGATTTTAGATGACGTCATTTGTATAAAACACGGGATTTTCTATCTAATTACTACCATCGTACGCACAGATTAAAGCATCGTTTTCACGATGAGGTATTTCTGGATATACCGGTTACGGGGGAAAATCCCAAATATCGGGTTTTTTTAAAAATTCCCTCGGAATTCCCCCAAAATATTACAAGAGATTTCAGGGACATAAACCATATTGTGCGATATACAAACCATGCACAACAGGAACATGATTTACACTGAACAGGAGAACGGAATTTTGATGGGGATAGGTTTATGGTTTTTGAGCTAGGGATAACAGGATCGAATTTTTTTCTTTTTAATCTATGCCATGCTAATGCAGGACAATGCTTTTCTCTACGGCACGAGTACGTACTGATGTTTCAAGGAAAACAGACGTTCGGTTTTTCAGTGGAAGGGATTTCTGAAAATAATAATCATGCTTGCGACCCCGCGGGATCATCGGCGGATGAAATCCTTTGAATTTGAAAAACGCGAATCACCGTGACAACAGAGGTGACAGATGTTCTGGGATAAAACGACCGAGACTCTCCATGGAGAAAAACTCAAAGCACTCCAGCTCAAGCGCCTGAAAAAAACAATCCGCGATTCGCAGAACGTGGGGTTTTATAAAAAATGCCTTGCTGATGCACATGTCCGCCCGGATGATATCAGGACACTTGAGGATATCGAAAAGGTCCCGTTTACCAAAAAACAGGACCTGCGGAACGGGTATCCTTTCGGGTTCTTTGCTGTCCCGCTCAAAAAAGTTGTTCGGATCCATACAACATCCGGTACGACAGGCAAACCAACCGTTGTCGGGTATACGCAGAACGACCTTGATGCGTGGGCAGACCTGATCGCACGAAATATGACCATGATTGGCGTTACGGATGATGACATCTTCCAGAACATGGTTAACTATGGTATGTTCACCGGCGGGCTTGGGTTCCATTACGGAGCAGAAAAGATCGGGATGACTGTAATTCCCAGCGCAACAGGGAACACCAAACGCCAGATTGAGATGATCAAGGACTTCGGTGTCACCACGATCCACTGCACCCCCAGTTATGCGATGCACCTTTCTGAGGTGGCCGAAGAGATGCATATATCTCTTGAAAGCCTGAAGACCGGTATTTTCGGGGCCGAACCGTGGTCGGAGACAATGCGCAGTTCCCTTGAAGAGCGTCTTGGAGTCACAGCATTTGACTCGTATGGGCTCTCCGAGCTCTTCGGACCGGGGGTCGCATTTGAATGCCCCGAACGAGACGGGCTCCACATCTGGCACGACGCATATCTTGTCGAGATAATTGACCCGAAGACCGGTGAGCCGCTTGGAGACGGGGAACGTGGGGAGCTTGTTGTCACGCCATTAGTGAAAGAAGCAATGCCGCTCCTGCGGTACCGTACGGGTGATGTTACCATGAAGATGGAAGACGGTTGTCTTTGCACACGAGGACAGAAGATCTCACGGATCACCGGGCGGAGCGATGATATGCTGGTCATTCGCGGCATCAATGTCTTTCCCTCCCAGATTGAACATGTGCTGTTAAAAATTCCGGAAGTGGGCAATCAGTTTATGGTCTATGTGGACAAAGTGAATCACTTGGATGAGATGACCGTGGACGTTGAGATCAATCGTGACTATTTCAGCGGGGAACTCACTGACCTTGCGCGAATCCAGAAGAAAGTTGTAAAAGAACTGCGGGATGTTCTCGAGCTCAGGACAACCGTGAAGCTCGTCGAACCGGGCTCCCTTCCCCGTTTCGAGGGAAAAGCCAAACGGGTCATCGATCGGCGGGGGGATACACTTTGAGATGCTGGGACCCGCGGATTGAGGAACTGCCAATAACTGAACTCCAGCGGATGCAGTATAAACTATTAAAAGGCCTTGTGTACCGGCTCTACAGTTTTTCACCATTCTACCACGACCGGATGAAGGAACAGAATGTCCATCCGGATGATATCAGGGAACTTGCTGATGTGAAGTTACTGCCCTTCATGTTCAAACGTGACCTGAGGGATAACTACCCGGACAAGATATTCACAGCAACCCAGGACGAGCTGGTGAGGTATCATGTCTCATCGGGGACGACGGGCAAACCGACGGTTGTCGGGTATACCCAGAACGACCTGGACAACTGGACCACATCACTCGCACGAGCGCTCACATCGCTGGGACTGGGGCGGGGAGATGTGATTCAAGTCAGTTACGGGTACGGGTTGTTCACCGGAGGACTGGGGTTGCACTATGGTGCAGAAAGGATCGGAGCCACAGTAATCCCTACAAGTGTCGGCAATACCGAACGCCAGATTGAATTGATGCAGGACCTCGGTACAACAGCGATTGCCTGCACCCCATCCTATTTACTCCATCTTGGGGAAGTAGCCGAAAAGATGGGTGTTGACATCCGGAAAGATACCCGCCTGCGGACAAGTATTCTCGGTGCCGAACCTTGGACTGAACGGATGAGGAACCGGATCGAGGACTGGCTGGGCATCAAAGCGTATGATATCTATGGTACAAGCGAACTCTCCGGCCCGATGTTTACCGAATGTACCGAGCAAAAAGGGTTCCATGTCTGGTCCGATCTTGCACTGGTCGAAATTATCGACCCAAAGACCGGAGAACAGCTCGCTCCCGGGGAGAGTGGGGAACTCACCATAACAATTCTGCAAAAGGAAGCGCTTCCGATGATCCGGTACCGGATTGGTGACATCACTCGGGTCAATGAGGAACCATGCAATTGCGGCAGAACCCATCCAAGGGTGGACCGGATCCAAGGGAGGGTCGATGATATGCTCATCATCCGGGGCATCAACGTGTTCCCCTCGCAGGTTGAGTATGCCCTTATGGCGATCCCCGAGGTCGGGCAGCATTTCCAGATCGTTGTCGACCGCAAAGGGGCGCTCGATGATATGCTCGTCCGGGTCGAACTCAACAAGGAGTCGTTCTCTGATAAGATCACGGATCTGATGCATATAAGCGGGAAAGTTGAGCACAAATTGCGCAATGCCCTGAATGTGAATGTTAACGTAGAGCTCGTCGAACCGGGTTCATTACCGAGATATGAGGGAAAATCCAAGAAAGTGGTTGACAGGAGGTCATTGTAATGGATGTGAAAAAATATGTGGTCAAGCAGATATCGGTATTTTCGGAAAACCGACCCGGCAGGCTTGCTGCAATCGCCCATGCACTGGGGGAGGAAAAGGTCAATATCCTTGCATTCAGCATTGCTGAAGCAAGCGGCTTTGGCGTTGTCAGGGCACTCGTCGATCACCCGGAAAAAGCGCACAAGAAACTGACGTCGCTCGGGTTCAATGTTGCGTTTACCGAGGTTATTGCTGTCCATATGAAGGATATTCCCGGCGGGCTCTACGAGGTCGCAAAGATCCTAGGGGATGCCAAAATCAACATAGAATATTCATATGCCTATTCAGGAAAGGATGGCGCGGTACTGATCCTCCGGGTCGATCACGTGGAAGAGGCGATCGAAAAAATCTCAAAATCGGGTGCAACCTTAATCGAGAGTTCAGTCTTCCACTAAAAAAATTGCACTCATTTTTTTTCCCATTTTATCAAATCTGCCACCTGCGAGAGCGTGCTCCCGCGCCGTATCTCCTCCCGTATTCTCTCTTCATTTTTCCTAACCTCAAGTGCCCGCCGTGCAATTTCATACGCCCGTTCTTTGGGAACCACAACAACCCCGCTCTCGTCACCGATGATCCAGTCACCAGGGTTCACTAACTGCCCTGCACAACGGATCTCAGCATTGATTTCGCCAAATCCTTTTGGTTCGCCGGCATTAGGGACGATTGCTCTTGCAAAAACCGCAAACTTTGTTCTCCTGATATCATCCACATCCCGCACGGCACCATCAATGACGACACCTGCGATCCCCTTTCTGACACAACTCAAGGTTGCCAGTTCGCCCCATGGAGCAACATGAGTTGCACCATCATTGTTGATCACGATGACATCCCCCGGACCTGCAACATCAATAGCTTCGACAGGTTTTGCCCAATCACCGGAAAACGTCTGTACAGTGACGGCCTGGCCTGTCATCTTCACATCCCCGCATATGGAGACCATCCCTTCCATCGCACCTTTCCGGTGCATCGCATCGGTGACATTTGGGGAAGACACCTTTAAAAAAAGATCCCGGATCCGTTCATCGAGAGAACTCATGTCAGCTTTTTGGAACGAGGGATTATCGATTGAGGCCCGGATCGTACGGGTGGATGCGGCCACATCCGCCGAACGGGTGATCGCACTTCCGACAATAACGATCGCTGCCCCGTTTTGTACTGCCTGTGCTGCTGTTCCTGCATCAAGCCCCCCCGCTACAGCAACCGGGATGGTGACATCTTCCGTAATCTCGGAGAGCAGATCAAGGGAACTTCTTCCCATCATCTGTTGATCGATACCAACATGTGCGGTGATGATGTCCACCCCCATTGCCGCAACCTGCCGGGCCCGTTGTGCAGGGTTCTGTGAGTTGATGAGATCCGCCATTAACCTGACACCGTAGAGACGTGCCGCCCGCACCGCTTCGGCAATGACCGAATCATCCGCGTCCGCGAGAATACAGACCACTCCGGCGCCGGCTTTTGCTGCCATTTCAACCTCGAGACTCCCGGTATCAGCGATCTTCATATCGGCAACGATCGTATAATCGGGGAATTGCGTTTTTAATGCCCGGATTGCCTGCATTCCCTCGCTTTTGATTAAAGGAGTTCCTGCTTCAATCCAGTCGGCACCGCCCCGCACCGATTCCTGTGCAATCTGCAGTGCCCGGTTCAGTTCCGTGAGGTCGAGCGCTACCTGCAGGATTGGCTTTTTCATACCCAGAGATTATGAGATGCTGGTGCATAAGGCTTACTTTGGCAAAAAATTGCCATGGTTTTCCCCCGCGGTTACATTCGCGGTTGTCGGGTTCTTCCTCCCAAAATCCATCAGGAATATGCCAAGATCTGATACCGCATTACTTTTTTTATAAACCAGGCTCGATCCTTCTATCTTTAATCAAATGATTGGAGAATTTTTTTAGCATGGAAGATTTCCCTTCCGCTGATATCGGAAATGTCAGGATCCTTGTGTAAAAACCTTAATGGTTATTGAAAATAATATAAAAATTCAGGAATTTGTATGAGGGGAAAAAGACCTGATTCCAGAGGTATTTCAGAAATAGAATCAGTAATTTTAATGGTTATCCTTGTCGTTGCACTTGGTGTGATCATCCTTGCTCTTATAACCGGATCCCTTACCCCCTATTTACAGAAAACCTCGCTTGTTGCTGCGTCGGCAGATGTTGCCTACATTCCCATAGATACAACAACATCCCTGCCGGTCTTTGATATTCTTCCCCGGGCCGGAGAACAATTCTACCTTTCAGGACAACAAAATATTCCCGGAGGGTCCCCTTCTGTTTCATTTGTACTGGTTGGACCTGATGGAACATTTGCAAAAACTTTGGGGACCGATATATCCGGCAACCGGGATCTCTATGGCAAATCGATGTATGTATACAGGGATATGCGGGGCGGGGGGTACTGGGTCACTGATACGATGCAAACAAATCAGAAGATAAAATATATGGTGCCCCCCAGAGGTGGCGCCTGGACGATTAGAATGGTTGATGATACGGCAAATGTCATCCTCAATGAGATGACGGTATCTATTGCCGGTAATGGTTCGTTTATCGCGAACCCTCTTGCACCCCATACGATCTGGACAAATACAACCGATCTCTCGTTGACCAACTCATCCGGGTACCAGATCCCGTTCGAAAACTATGGAGTTATCCCATTTCCGGGGCCGAACGGTTTACAGATGTTCCAGTTCAACGGAACCGGCGCATATATTCAGGGTGCTGATAACCCGGACCTCGATTATACCGGTGACCTCTCGCTCTCGCTCTGGCTCCAGCCGACATCTGCCGGGGTGAACGGGTACCACCAGATTGTCGGGAAGGGACAGCCCGGGGACACCGATGAGAACTATGACATGTTCATCGTCAACCAGCGGTTATATTTCGAATGGACCGACAGTACCACTAACCAAATCTACCATATCATGACAACGGACCCGATGCCGTGGGGGAGCCCCCCGGACCTAAGCTATGTGACCATGACCGTCAACGACGGCACGCCATCCTTCTATTTTGATGGTACTTCCGTCCCCTTCGGGTATTACCAGAGCAATGTACCCGGAGCAAACCCGGTCGCCCCGGTGGCTGTCAGCTTAAAGGATAACAACAACCCGATCACGATTGGAAAACAGGACTACCCGCCCTATGACATGTATTATGACGGTGCCATGAGCGAGGTCTCGTTCTATAACCGGGTGCTCACCGCAGCAGAGATTGCGGATAATATCAACAATTACAATACATAATCCGGGGACAGGATGAGGAAGACTTCTTCCTTATCCCGCCTGTCGGAACGATCCATTCCCTCCAGGAGTTCATTCAGTTCCATAGTGTTCGTCAAACAGGACTTTTTTCAGGTCCTTTTTCCTTGCCACGGAAATCTCTGCCGGCAATCCCGCAGGAACCAGTGATACAAGAGTATAGGTATCAGGCACATTAAGCAGCTTCCGAACCTCTTCTGCATATGGTTTTTTATCGCCTGCAACCCAGCAGGAACCGATGCCATACGCCTGTAACGCGATGATCAGGTTCTCGGTCGCGGCACAACAGTCCTCCAAGTAATACGTCGATTTTTTCTCTCCGAAAACTGCGATACAGAGGGATGAATCCGCAATAAATTTTCCATTATCGGTGAGTTGTGCAATTTTTTGTAGGGTTCCCCTGTCCTGTATCACACCAAAGAGCCATGGCTGGAGATTTTTGGCTGTAGGTGCGTGGCTCGCGCACTCAATTACATCCCTGATGACCGTATCATCAACAGGATCGGGTTTGAACTTCCGGACGCTGTGCCGTGACTTGATGACCGTGGTTACAATGTTCATAGTGAACGATTTGCACAACACGGTGATAAAATATGCCAATGTGACCGGGCAACAAAAAAAGGGATCATGGGCGCCGTGCACCATATAGGGCACAGCCGATGACACCGGCAAGCACAGCGCACCATCCGCAAAGACCTGCTGCTTTTGTCGGAGTCGGGGAGGGGGTTGGGGTTATGGGAGATTGAATCGTTTCAACAGGAATGGCCATAGTTGTGGGAACCGCGGTAGTCGGTTTTGTGGTCACAATTGTCGTCGGTTTTGTCGTAATTTTTATTGTCTGCTGAATCGTCGGGCTCGTTGTGAGGACGGTGGCACCAATCAGGGGGTTTTGTTCCTGCACACGCAGGGGTCTTTGGGTACTTACCGTCTTTCCAACGATATTGTAGTTGTCTTTCATCCGGTTCGCGTTGCACTCCGCCCAGATTGTATAGGTTCCCGGTGTGTACGAGCTGCTCCCGGTATCCCAGACGGGAACGGTATAGAAGGGCGTTGTGAAAACGCTGACATCAAGAAGTGTCAGGAGCCCTGTCTTATTCATAAGCGCAGAATAGGTACCCCCATCAGGCCCCTGGACTTTGATGGTGACCGTAGGTTCTCCCGCACCAGGACGGCCGGCGATATCAGCAAGGTTACTGTCAATACGGAACCTGACTTCATCTCCACGGTATACCCATCCATTGTCCGTGATATCGCCATTGATGGACGTATCCTCAATCCTGATGCCTATTTGAGGATCCTTTACATTGAATGCCAGAGTCTTTGCCGGCCAGACATACCAAGAACCGGTTCGCTGACCGAATTCCATTGGTGATATGGCAAAGTTCAGCGGGTCAGTGACAGTGACTCTCTCATCCGGATCCTGAGTACCAAATGAAGCCCCCGGGCTCCACCAAGCAACGACAGTATTTGGTACTGCAACAGGAGCCGAAATATCCAACCCCTGCTCCCCTATATAGACGGTTCCTCCTGTGGGAACCCTATTAAGAACAGCTGTGGCAGGGGATACCACAAAGATGCTTGTAATTACGAGAACGAGCATGATCCATCCAATCTTTCCGTTCATAATCATCAGGTTCTTTTTTCTATCATATAAGGTTGTCAGACACTGATGGAAAAAAGGGTCAGGATTATAGATTAATGGATCAGGTTCATTATCCCCTGCCACATGTTCCCGAACCCCTGAAGGATCAGAACCCCCGGATCAATGCCGAGAGTGGGGAAGATAACGATGAAATAGAGGATAGTGCCCAGCGTACTCCCGACATTCGCAAGCGCGGCAACGAGCACAACCTTAAAAAGGGGGATATGCCACATGTCAGTGAATGTCTCCGCTTCAAAGATCTTTTTGAAATCACCCGGTGACGGTTTTCTGATCTTTGCTTCCACGATCGCGGAGAACCAGCCCGCCGCAATCAGCGGGTGTAATGCAGTCAACCATGATACGCCAAAGCCGGTAAGCGCAGAAAGCGGATGACCCCCGGCGATCAGGGTGAAGACTGCGGTAAGCACCCCGTGGATGAGGACCCAGTAAATGAGGGCAGTGACAAGCACATTCACCCCGACACCAGAGAAGGAAATGGCAAGAATGAGCAACCCAAACAGGACTGTTACAGCAACGCCGAAGATCAGACCCCATCTTGGTGTCTTTATTTCTGCGGTGAGTTCTGACAGGGGGGGAAGAGTTGATGGCTCGTGCAGGTACTTCTGGACACCTTTTACATGGCCTGCACCGATCACTGCTAGTACACGCCCGTTATGTGCATCGAGTGCCAGCAGCTGGTGGGCAAGGTACGCATCCCGCTCATCGATCAATGCCCGCGCACCGTTGGGAGAGAATTTCCGGAACTCTTCAAGTGCCATGGTGATTACTTCTTCCTGTTTTAAGGACTCGATATCGATCTCTTCGCCTTTCACACCCACCACGGATGCAGAAAGGGCATAGAACATTTTTAGCTTCTCCCATAACGACATCGAGCGCCAGAACCGCATCAGGGTGATACGTATGTCACGGTCGATGAGCCCGATCTTCATTTGTCGCTCTTCCGCCTCAGCAATGGCAGCCTTCATCTCGGCTCCAGGCTCCACACCAACGTCCATACCAATCCTGCGTTGGAGGTATGACAGAACCCACTGGACGATGAGCTGGTTGAAATTTCCTGCCTGTATAACTTCTGTAACCGATGGTTCCGCCATGCTCTTTTTTAGTGCCTGGAACCGTGCCGGATCCAGTTCCACCGCAACAACATCCGGCTGGAATTCACTGATGGCTGCCTTTACGTCATCAACACTCTTCTGGGAGACATGCGCTGTCCCGACAATCCTGATCTCAGCCATCGAACACCCGGACACCCTCACTATCGATAACGACACCCGCCCCTATTGGGATTTGTATGTGCTGCAGGACCTGCCGGACTTTTTGTTCTTCCTCATCTTCTACACGCCGGCGCTGGAGAAGATTGAATGCAATCATGGTGGCATCCTGTTCTGATATCACCTGTCCCAGACCCCCACATTGGGAGATCCCAAGGTCGTTCCCATCTAAAAAAAATGGATAGGTGCGGCAGATCCACGGTCTCTGTCCATAAATTGCACACAGGTTCTCCTTTAAAAAATGGCAATGGTCGTTCTCCCGGCAGAGACACCAACCTAAGGTATAGCGTGCGCCATTCTGATGATCGATCGTTTCCGGGTAAGGTTGTGCCACGGAATCCCATGGCCGTCCATATGCTGAAATAATCGACCGGATCTCATCGGGAAAGACCATGACAAGATTGGAATCCGTTTCACCACAGCGGCAGCACGTACCGCATTGTGTGCACCTGAACCCAATCGACCGGATTTTTCCGGCAAGATCAGAAATTTTATTCATGCCAGAAGTATCGCTCTGCACTATGTCCCGTTCTCCCGTGTTATTGCATCGAAGTTTTTAAAAATTCTTCTGCCATCTGCCGTATGGCTGACTTCAGGATGCCACTGGAGTCCGTAGATATGTTTTTGTTGGAGTGTAATTGCCTCGCAACTGCAGATAGAAGAACGGGCAAGCAGGGAAAAATCCGCAGGAGGCGAGGTCACTTCATCCGCATGGGATGCCCAGACCAAGATTTTTTCCGGGTAACCTTTGAGGATATCATTATGCTCACAGATTTCCACTTCAACAGGCCCGTAACCCCCTTGGGAACCTTGGCTGACTTTTCCTCCGAATGTCGTTGCGATGATATGTAAACCCAGACAGATCCCAAGCACTGGAAGTCCAAGCCCAAGGTATTGTGAACAGAGACCTGCGCGCTCAATAGTAGGTCCTCCGCCAAGAATAATCCCGCGGCAACCATCTGCAATCTCATCGGGAGGTGTTGTATTGGGCACCATCGAGACCGGGATATCCATATCCTTAAGAGACCTGTGTATCAGGTGATTGAACTGCCCGAAATTATTCACCACATAGATGGGGCGCATTGCATACAAGTTGGCGATGCTGCGTGATAAGTCCTTTTCAGCTGTATGCGCTCACGGCCTCAAAGATCTTTGCCCGGATCGTTTCGGGGGAATGCCCCATCATGTATGCCAGAAGCATTGCACCGCCGGCACCCATTCCTTCCTTAACCTCGCCGATGCAGTACCGTGCGAGTCCGGAGTGACCAAGGTCATGGAAACCAGGGTCGACATATACAATTTTTACCCCGATCTGATCTGCCAGTTCCATAACATTGGCACTCGGGTCATCGCGGACAAACGATGTTGTTGCGATCATTGGCAGGGGGTCTCCCATCGCACGCACCAGCGCAGCAATGGAAAGCATCTGCGTCCCTCCTGCAAGTATAAGGGTGCCGGAATATGAATTGGTGATGCCACAAGCCACCGGCATCATAGGATCTCCGGTGGCCCGGATGATCTCCAGGGGTTTTGTGATCCCCAGTGATTTGATCCGTTTCATCACGGTGTCGCAGATCTCTTCTTTTTTTGAGACAGGGTTTTTTATAAAACTGCTGCTCACAGATGCTGAATAACCGAGCGCACGCAGGATGCAGAGTGCGGTAGTCGTTCCTCCTGGCACGCATTCACCAAGCACCAGCAGGTCGCATGATTCCGACAGGAATTTTCCGATCCATATGCCACGCTGGTAGAGGGCATCTGCACAGGGAATGGCGTCCCGTTCCTGTGGGTCGCCACCAACACACCCATACACATCAAGACAGGGAACGGTCGGATTCTGGGCAAGACCGGCATTGATGAACAGGGGCCTTAACCCGGTGAGTTCCATCATTGCACGGGTGATGGTTGCAGGTGTCGGGCAGCCCGTCGGGGTGTTGGGTTTTACCGGCATGCTCGTAATACTGCCCTGCATGATCAATTCCGCATCAAGGATCGGGGTAAGCAATGTTTTCTCCGGTGTTGGACCCGCCCCGGATATTCCCTGCAGAGTACTTAGTCTGGTATTCCCAAGAATACTACAAAATATCGGCCGTGTGAACTGGAGGGGAGGAACTCCTGAAACAAATGCCATACAATTCGCAAGTAACCATCTCATCAGCATTGAGTTTGAAGGTATCGCTTGGATCACACTCCACAACCCATATTACTCCACCAATCAATACAACCCTGAAATAACATGTTTGAAATCGAACAAAGGCTGCAGGATAAGGGAATTTTAATAAAGGATATTGTTGCAGCCGGTATGACGCTCTATGTTTCTCACGGCATGAGCGAGTCGGACGCAGCGGTTGAACTTGACAAAAAAATCAGGAAATATCTTTGTGATCCCAACGTCTCCTCCCTCATACTCGGGGCGATCCTGCTCGAAGACGAACTCTACCTCAACCGGACCGATTCCGAAATAAAAGACGACCCGGTTTTTTTATTGAGTGACGAAATCATCGGCATGGCGATCGCAGAATGCATCGGCGGGACATATGCCCGGTTTGAATTCACCCGGTATGACCAGAAAAAACCTGGCATCCTGTCAAAGCTTGGGCCCTTCCTTGATGATGCGATCGCAGGTTTGATTGCCGGCTGCACATCCCGCCTTTACAGCGAATGTATATGAAAGCACTCATCTCCCTTTTACAGTTTACCACCATCCTGCCATTGGGGAAACCCCGCGATTTTGAGCATTTTGCACGGCATTCCTACCTCTATCCTTTTGCCGGGTATGTCATCGGGGGTCTTGTCGCACTCGTTGTGTTTTTTATACCTGACCGGACCATAGCCGCAGCGGTTGCAGTCACCGGGCTGCTGCTGCTTTCCGGGTGCAACCACTTTGACGGGCTCCTTGACTTCGGGGATGCGGTCATGGCGCATGGTGACCGGGAAAAACGTATCCGGGCGCTTACAGACCGTCAGGTGGGAGCGGGCGGGGTGGGACTCGGCATCGCAGTCACGCTCCTGCTCTTTAGCGGTTTGCAGGCATCGGCATCGATCATTTCAGCGATTCTGATCGGAGAAGTCTGTGCAAAATTTTCCATGGCATTCCTGACAACCACAGGCACCCCGTTCCGGGATGGCATTCACCGTTACCTCCACTCATTCTCCCACGCTTACTTCCCCATGATTGCATTCCTGTTATGCCTGCCCCTTGTCCTTCTCCCGGTCTCTCCTTTAAAACTTGCAGCAGCTGCGATCCTGATGGTGTTCTGTCCGATTGTTCTCCTGCTCATCTCGAAACGGTTGTTTGGCGGGGTCAATGGTGATGTTGTTGGTGCATCCAATGAGATCACCCGCGCCGTCGTCATCCTCTGCATGGCGCTGATCTGAAAACCCCAGCCACAACGACACACTTTTTAACCACTGTCCCGAAGTAATAATCGATGAACCTGGATATTGGCGTGCATATGAAAGGGGGGGTCATCACGGAGAGAGATTCGGACTTTTGCACGGTCCGGATACGTTTGCCTGCCGGCAAGATTTCCGTTGACCAGCTCCGTGGTATCGCAAATATTGCAAAAAAATACGGAGCCGGGGTTGTTCACTGCACAACCCGGCAGACCATTGAGATCCCGCATGTTTTGCCGGCATCGCTAGCAAGAATTGAGAAGAACCTGGCAAAGAACGGGACACCAATCGGGTCAGAACGCGACGAAATTGTCAACATTATCGCATGTCCCGGCACTGAACGGTGCAAGTTCGCAAATATCGATACCATCAGCCTTGCAGGAAAGATCGATGCAATACTGTTCGGGAAGGAGATGCCGGTAAAGATGCGGATTGCGATATCAGGATGTCCTAATGCCTGTACAAGCCCCATGCTCAATGAGATCGGGATCATGGGACGGATCCAGCCGGTCCGGAAACCGGGGCAGTGCACCGGATGCGGGACATGCGTCCAGTACTGCAAGGAGCGTGCAATCCGTATTAAAAACGGGGTATTAGTCCTCGATCCAAAAAAATGTGTCCTGTGTGGGGTCTGCATTCACTCATGCCCGTTCGATATCATAGAAGCAGAACACCGTCATTACCTTGTCCTAGTAGGGGGAAGGAGGGGGCGGCATCCCCACATTGGCAGGGAACTGATTACCGTGGACACCGAAGAGCAGGCCATCTCGGTGGTCCGGAAGATCGTAAACTGGGTATACCGCAGGGCATGGAGCGGGAGACTCCTCTCAGAACAGATGGATGACCTGCAGTTTGAGACATTTAAAAAAGAAATTTTGCAGGATATCCCAAAAAAATAACTGTTTTTATTAATACCGGGTATGAAACCCCTCGTTTGCATCATCGTCACACTCGATGGCTGAACCATCCCTGATGAGCGTATTGAACATCATTGCGGCATTCATAAGGCTCTCATCGGGAGCTTTTCCCCTTTGAATATCTGAATATGCCTGCGCCTGAGGGGGCGGGGTCACCCGTTTTCCCACCCATATCCCTTTGCAATGTTTACAGTAAGCACATTGGCTGTACACCGAAACTTCCCCGTCCGCGCATGTGACCGTAACACGGCTCTTCTTTTCATCCCGATGGAATTCGAGTATTTTCATCGTATGGAAATAGTTACTTTGCATGTGATAAGGGAGTTTCGGTTAATAATCCCGCACTGTAAGTCGTGATCTGGCGTTCTCGATATGTTTTATATAGATGGGTTTCCTATATGTAATACTCGCATAAACTGACTGTGAACTGACAGTTTCAGTATTTATTGGAGGAAAATAATGGCATCTGTAAAGCCCCACATGAATCTTGCTATTATCGGACATATCGACCACGGGAAGTCAACGCTCGTGGGTCGGATGATGTTCGAGACCGGCGCAGTACCGGCACACATCATCGAAGGCTACCGAAAGGAAGCCGAGTCGAAGGGAAAGGCAACCTTCGAGTTCGCATGGGTCATGGACAACTTAAAAGAAGAGCGTGAGAGAGGTATTACCATCGATATCGCACACAAGCGTTTTGATACCCCCAAATACTACTTCACGGTCGTTGATTGTCCGGGACACAGGGACTTTGTAAAAAATATGATCACCGGCGCATCACAGGCTGATGCAGCGATCCTTGTTGTCGCAGCTGCCGATGGTGTCATGGAACAGACCAAGGAGCATGTCTTCCTTGCACGGACACTTGGTATCACCCAGATCATCATCGCCATCAACAAGATGGACGCGGTGAAGTTCGATGAAAAGCGGTATAATGAAGTGAAAAAGGACCTCTCTGACCTCATCAAGATGGTCGGTTATAAACCGGAAGAGACTCTTTTTATCCCCATCAGTGCACTTGGTGGCGTCAACATCAAGAACGTTGGTCCAGAAACTCCGTGGTATAAAGGCCCGGCAATGATTCCGGCACTTGACACCTTCAAGGAACCCGAAAAACCAACCGACAAACCGCTCCGCGTCCCGATCCAGGACGTGTACAGCATCAGCGGCATCGGCACAGTCCCCGTAGGCCGTGTCGAGACCGGCATCATGAAGAAGGGAATGAAAGTTTCGTTCATGCCTGCAAACAAAGATGGTGAGATCAAGTCTATTGAAATGCACCACGAAGAGCAGCCACAGGCAGTTCCCGGTGACAACATCGGGTTCAACGTCCGCGGGATCGGCAAAGGCGACATCCGGCGCGGAGATGTCTGCGGTCCGCTTGAGGCCCCCCCGACGGTTGCAGATGAATTCACCGCCCAGATCGTTGTCCTTCAGCACCCCAGCGCGATCACCGTTGGTTACACTCCGGTCTTCCACTGCCACACCGCGCAGACCGCATGCACGTTTGTCGAGCTGAAAAAGAAACTCGATCCACGATCCGGCGCGACGAAAGAGGAGAACCCGACATTCCTTAAGACCGGTGATGCGGCAATTGTCCAGGTCAAGCCGACAAAACCGATGGTCATTGAAAATGTCAAGGAGCTCCCGCAGCTTGGCAGGTTTGCCATCCGTGATATGGGTCAAACGATTGCCGCTGGTATGTGCATTGCCATCAACAAGAAACAGATGAGATAATTTTTTGGTGATATAACATGCAAAAAGCCAGAATACGCCTGACAGGAACAGATTTTAATAAAGTAGAGATGGTCTGTGACAGGATCCGGGAAATAGCAGAACGCACAGGTGTGAATCTGGCTGGTCCGATCCCACTCCCGACAAAACGGTTGGTTGTCCCGATAAGGAAGAGCCCCGATGGAGAGGGCACCGCAACGTGGGACCGTTGGCAGATGCGTGTCCACAAACGCCTCATCGATATTGATGCAGATGAACGTGCACTGCGTCAGTTGATGCGCATCCAGGTGCCAAAAGATATCGGCATTGAGATTGTACTGGAAAGCTGAAGGTGCGGCGTGCCGGCCGCTGGTTTTTCAGAACAAATAAAAAAAATATTTACCTTTGAGCGGACTTTTCTTCTCATCCTTCTCCTTGCACTCTTCCTCCGGTTTTACTTCCTCGATCTCAAGCTCCTTCACCATGATGAAGCAATCCATGCATGGTTCTCGTTCGACCTGTTGACAAAAGGGGCGTGGGTTTATGATCCCAGTTACCACGGACCGTTTCTTTATTATGTAACGGCAGGGATGTTTGCCCTGTTTGGGGATTCTGATCTTGTTGCACGACTCCTGCCAGCCCTCTTTGGAACGCTGCTCATTCCTTTGGTATATTGCATCTACCGGCTTGGATATCTTGATCGGAAACAAACGCTTTTTGCGGCATTATTTCTTGCAGTCTCACCGGATATGGTGTATTTTTCGCGGTTTTTGCGTCACGATATTTTCATGCTCTTTTTTACCCTTCTCCTCCTCGTTGCATTGCTCTGGTACTTTGACCGTGGACAGACAAGGTATGCCATTCTTGCGGCTATTGCTATAGCCGGAGGGCTCTCCTGCAAAGAAGAGATGCCTGTTATCCTGATTATCTTTGGGATATTTTTCTTCTATGCTATCTGGAGAAGACGGTTCATTTTACCTCCCGGCTGGAAAACAGACCTGATAATTTGCGTAATTCTGGTCGTCACCATCATGAGTATCCTGTACTCGGCATTCGGTGCCCATATCAGTACCCTTGTTGGCCAAGATTACATGCTGAATACTACAGGATGGTACAAGGCAGTCGAGCACTGGACAGCGATGCATAACGAGCAGCGACTTGGTGGGCCTTGGTTTTTTTATATCCCCCTGCTTCTGCTGTATGAGGTGCCAATCTTCATTCTCGCAGTGATAGGGACATTACAATTCCTTATAACGGGTACTAATGTTGCACTCACATTGAAACGTGCAAAGAACTGGATTTCCCACCGGACATACTCGCTTCCGATCCCGGAACTTGTTGCTGTAAGTCTCCGGCAATTGACCGGGAAAGATCAAGAATCTAAAAAATCCGATGAATTTTTCCGGTTCTGTATCTGGTGGATGCTCCTCTCCATGGCGTTCTATGCCTATGTCGGGGAAAAAGTACCTTGGCTGCTTATCCACCAACTGCTCCCGATGACGTTTGTCGCTGTATACAAGCTCAACTGGCAGAAGGCTGCATTTGCTATTATCGGGACACTCTTCCTTATTGCGATGACCTGGCATGTTGCCTTTGTACCCGTGGATATCAACGAGCCCATCGTGCAGGTCCAGAACTCGGAAGATATGCGAACGGTCATGAACATCATCGATCACTCCGATAAGATTGTGCTGGCATCGAAAAATTACTGGCCACTACCCTGGTATTATCGTGGTGACCGTTGGGGTAAGATCACGTTCTATGCGGATAAAGAGGATGAAACGACGCTGACAGGGTCAAGACCGTCCACAATTATCCTGCATGACGGCGCGAGTTATGAGTCATTGGAGGGCTACAATAAAACAACCTATAAACTGAGTTACTGGTTCTCGTTTTATGATAATGAAAACCGGTTATCTGACTATTATCTCCATCGGGACGGCAAAATGGGGAGCATGAACCTCGATATCTTCACGAGGATAAACTCAACGTGAATATCATCGAATTCCTTGAATGATGATCCTGTCTCAGATCTGGACTTACCTAAAAAGAATGTGAGGATCTCTTATTAGATGAATCACTTCTCAAAAAACCATTCTGCCGGGAAGTCCACAAAAAAACTCATATAATTCTGTTTTAGCTTTTTTTGCATATTCCTTTATCCCCGTTACCGTGACACCCCCATAATTTTTTTTATGTAAAATACGCGCCTAACCTTAAGTAAATATTAATTAAAACTTCAAAATCAATCCACATTTAAAAAAGATAAAGGTAGTAACAGACAACGCTTCCAGAGGCTTTGCCTTCGCCGCTGTGGCAAGTCTTAGATTATCTTAAAGACAGTTTTCTCCATCTGCCCCGACATTTTAGTTGCGACAGCCTTCTCCCATCTGCGATATCCCCGGAGCAGGTAATGCATCGTTATCGTTAATAGCGCAGTCCTTGCACCTGCAATGCAAACCATTAATCATATTACCTTTCCCGCCCATCCACATCAGTATGAAATCAAATATGCGTTTCCTCTTTGTCCCCCTCGCAGTCCTTGTGATGGCAGCACTGGTTGTGCTCCCGGTATCGGGAGTTGTTACCCCGACGGCAACGGTAACGACAAATTCAGCAGCTCAAGCAAAACAATCCTATGTTTCGGCAACCGTATCAGCACCAAGCATCACTGCCGGTCAGCCTGTCACGATATCCGGCGTCTCAACCGGACCCGCAACTGAGGTCCAGATCTGGATCTTTGCCGGAAACTATGTCAACGTCACCACGGTTCCAGTCAATTCTGACGGGACGTACTCAAAGACATATGCCTCCGCAGGATTTCCTCAAGCGACATACTATGTATTTGTTCAGAGTCCGGGATCTGACAACAAGCTCCAGATAACCACAAGCGGCTATGCAGGACAGGCAATCAACGCCAATACCGGGGCGGTTATCTTCAACTTTACCGGTACAGGCAGTGTTACTGACAAGGCAGCGGTAGATGCCCTTTCAAACGCCCTTGCTCTGCCCGGTGTTGATGACATCTATACAAAGACCCAGTTTACTATCACCACTTCCCAAGCGGCCTCCTTGGCAACCACCACCGCGATGATGCCCGGCTCCGACCGGGACAGCCATGGATGCATTGGCTCCGCAGGGTACACCTGGTGCGAACCAAAACAGAAGTGCCTGCGTGAATGGGAGGAGTCCTGTACTGGCGCAGCATTGACAACACCCCCTGTTTCCGCAGCCCCGACCACTGCAAAATCCCCGCTTCCTCCGGTTGTCGCTATTGCAGGGCTCGCCTTCGCATGCTGTGCAGCTGCGGTTTACCGGAAACCGTAATCATCCCCTTTTTTCATTAAATTTATCCAAAAACCTATTATTCTGTGAGCCGATTCCCTGTAAGTGATAGTATGGAATGCATGTGTTGTATCCTTGACAAAAAGTCCCTTGCCCTCCGGGGCATTATCGCGGTTATATTTGGTCTTTTCGCAATTGTGGCAACAAAGTTTGTCCTTGATTTCCTCGTGTACATATTCGGCTTTTTTGCTATTATCACAGGTATCGTGAATGCAGGTGTCGGGATCTCGTCTGAGAAGACCGAGCTTCCCAAATGGCTCCTTCTCATTACGGGTATACTGGGGGTCCTCCTTGGGATCTTTGCGCTGCTTACACCGGTCATCATCGCCATGACGATCACGATGTTCATCGCAGCATGGGCGCTGATCACCGGTATCTCGGAACTCGGGCTTGCGATCTCCAGCAAAACCACTCCGCACCGTGCTGTGCTTGCTCTCTCTGGCATCATCGCGCTCCTCTTTGCACTCATCCTTGTCCTGACACCGGTTCTCGGTGCGTATGCCCTTGTCATCGTGTTGGGCATCTACGCGATCATCTTCGGGTTTATCAGTATTTTTCTCGGATTTTCAATGGGCAGGCAGAAAGTCGTGGTAGAAACCCAGACTATTCTGTAACTATCTTTTCCCATCTCGTTATTTTAAAGCTACAGAAGGCAGATTCGAAAGTCTTTTTATTTCAGTTGCCAAAAATCAGACTATAGGTGTAAAGATGCAGGAAATCAAAAGTATTGACATCATGTCATGGGCAAAGATCCACGCCCTGTTTGGTATCGTATTCGGTTTAATCTATGGAATTATGTTTGCACTCATGGGTGCGGCAATCGGACTCTCAAGAGGCATGCCTGGTGTCGAGGCATTCGGCATTCTATCTATCGTAATTTTCCCGATTATCCTTGCCATCTTCGGATTTATATGCGGGGCGATCATGGCGTTCCTGTATAATATTTTTGCCGGAAAAATAGGTGGCGTTCAGGTCGACCTCGCGCCTAAATAACACCGGTTTTCTTCTCTTTTTATTTGAACAGTCCTGTTTCCGTCATACTTATCTTTTGGACACCCCCAATGCCGATCATGAAACAACGAGCCTGCCTTATCCTCCTGCTCATTCTTGCATCGGTTCTCTGGCTGTGCGGCTGCACGACTCCGCAACCAATATCAGCACCCCAATCACCGTCAACGGCAGTAACAACTCCCGTAACAAACTCTCCTGCAACGGGAAAGGGGAGTTTCTCGGTTCGTGTTGATGCACTTGCTACGGGCGCAGTATTACCGGAAGCATACACATGCACAGGGGCGGGCGAGTCCCCTGCAGTGTCGTGGGAGAACGTCCCGCAGGGTACTAAAAGCTTCGTCCTGATCGTGGATGACCCGGACGCTCCGGCAGGCACGTTCACGCACTGGCTCGTCTATAACATCCCGCAAGATATCCGGCAGATCTACCGGGCACAACCGAATGCAAAAGTGCTCGCAAACGGTGCACAACAGGGCGATAATTCCGCTGGAAGTCGAGGTTATTTCCCTCCATGTCCACCTATCGGGCCGGCGCACCATTATGTATTTTCGGTGTATGCTCTTGATTATGAGATCTCCATGCCAACCGCAGATCGTGAAGGTATCGATTGGGCAATAACTAACCATGTACTCGGACGGGCAAATGCAATAACAACATTCAAACGATAAGGATCAAAATTATCCACGACATACCCTGCCTATGACAGAACAACCGGAAACAAAAGGACCCGGTATCATCCCGCTCAGGTTCGTGATCCACGAGCATTTCGCACGGCACCACCACTTCGATCTCCGACTGGAAAAGGCAGGTGTGCTGAAGAGCTGGGCGATTCCAAAAGGGCTTCCTGAAAAACCCAAGGACCGGCGACTTGCAATTGAGACAGAAGATCACGATTTATCTTATATCGGCTTTGAGGGCACGATTCCTGAAGGCGAATATGGCGCTGGTGATGTGAGGATCGCTGATTCGGGAACGTTCCGGCAGCTCGTATGGTCAGAAGATAAGATTGAAGTGGTGCTCAACGGGCAGCAATACACAGGGACATACGTATTCATCAGGTTCAAACGTGCGGGCAAAGGGCAATGGATCGTTATGAAAAAGGGGCATGAACAACTTGGGAATTTATAGTGACGAACCTTTTTTTAAATCAAACACCCATCGGCTTACATTCGGCGCCACATTGCCGCAGGACCTATAGAAGATAGGTAAAAGGCCTCTCCTTTTAAAATTCTCAACCAGTCTGGGGATCTGGTAGCGCTTTTTAAAGGTATAAAAATAGATTATTCCCCCGCTTTTAACAAGCGGGGTGATCACATCAAGAATTGCATCCATCCCATAGGGTGTCGGGATGATCGTACGGTCAAAGTCATCGTGTGTAAGGAGAGAAGTATCAAAGGCATCCCCCTTGATAGCGGTGATGTACCTGCCTGCCTTGTTGAGTGATATATTCTCAAGGAGCCACGGGAACGCACTTTCGTTCTTTTCGATAGCAAGAACGTGTGCCCCGTGTGCGGCAGCAGGGATAACAAACGGGCCTACACCACAGAACGGGACAAGCACCCGTTCTCCGGACAGTACCTGGTCAGTCACCCGTTTCCGTTCATATGCAAGCCGGCTGGAGAAAAATGTTTTTCCGACATCAAACCGGTACTCAAATCCGAATTCGCGATGGAGTGTAACCGTTGTCTCGCCGGCAAGGATCTCATAGTGGGTAATCCGCTCATCCCCGGTGACTTTTGTGACCTTGTTGAGCACCGTGTACAGGTTCCTGCGACGGGTAAGAAGAGTTGCGGCGATGGTTTTTTTGTAGGGATTAAGCTTTTTTTGTAGGGAAAGGATTGCAATATCCCCGATGACCTCAAACCTGTCAGAGAGCAAGTAAAGCAGATCGCCAGGTATAACCCCTGTAAGGTCATCTTTGAGTCCCATTGTTACGGGGAGTATGTGAATAGTATGAAAATAAAGGTGGTGATAGACTGCACTTCACGAACTCAGACAGGGGATACACCATCGGATTTCTTTGATTGGCACGGGATTTGGACCCGGCAAAGTAAACAAGGCGTTATAAAACAAGGCTTTAAGAAACCCAAACCTATACAAAGGTGAACGCTGCACGCATGATTGAATGACGACGGACGCCTACCGTATGCTCCCGGGCACGAGCCCCTCTGAAAAAATCAGGAGTCTTGGGATTGCTTCCGGAAAGAAAGTCGATCTCCGTTCCCTTTCTGCGGCTGCCGGAACATACGGTATCGGGGTCTACCTGTTCTTCGACGAGCAGCTTGCCCGCACCACGTCCCTCGAACTTGTCATCCACCAGTTCCGCGATGTGCCCGAATTCGAGCGCCCCTACGTCCGGGTGGAAGATTTTCTACGATTCGTACAGGAAAATGATCCCGCGTTCCATCAGGTCATGCAGGACCACCCGATCACACTCGAGGTTATCACCGTTGCTGAGATCGCTGCCAATCCTGCAATCCCGGCACTGGTATATATCACTGCTCTTATGCCGTATCTTGATGAACTCTCTCTGTAATTTAAAGTACCATCTGATGACGGAGTCCTTTTTTTAAGTGTTGACGACATGGCTGTCATCATATGCGTGTCAGAGACTATTTGATTCAGTGTGCAGTTGCGGGTGTTGTGATTTTTATCTGCGACAGGAAATCATCCAAGGTCAACCAAGCTGTTGGAGGCGATTTCGTGTATTGGGCAAAGCCCTTATTAACCGGTATCATGAGTACTTCGTACCAAAGAGGATGACAGTATGGAAGCAATCTTAAAAGTCATTTCATTTTTTATTGCCCTGTTTATGGTTGCAAATGGGGTTTATGTAATGTACATGCCCCCAAATGGCGATGAGATGCAGGGAATTGCAATCATCATGATGGGGATTTTTATCTTTATCGCGGTCATCTGGATCTCGCGCCTTCAGGACCAGTCATGCAAAACATAAAGCGCCTCTTTTAACCTCCCCGATGGCCGAATTATGTCGTAGGGGGATGGGTCGTCTACGGTGAGGATTTGTTGCAGAGTTATCATAAAAAAAGGTTGAAAGTAAAAAATTCTTTTGGAATATCATTCTCAGACCCCCTGACCGTTGAACCAAACGGCGCCCCCCTCAAAACGATGCCCTTTTTATGGTATCAGGACGATGTAACGGTTCAGGAACCGGATAACCCCCGGCGGAACGGGAGGTTGCGTATCTGGCAGGTGGCCTTCTATGAGAGAGAAATCATTCCTTTGCGGCGTATTTATTGCAGCTTTCGCCCTGTGCTGCATCATAGCGCCTGTTTCTGCGGCGATCCTTGAGGTCACCTGCAAGGGCGAGGTATCGACCATGAATCCAGCAAAGAACACCCTCACGATAAAAAATCCTGTGCAGTACGGGTGTGATTACCCCACTGGAAAGTCACCAGTCTGCTCGTGGAAACCGATGACCCAGTCCACACTCACCGGTACCGTGCCGGACCCTGCGGCATTCTCCGTCTTCAAAGGAGGCGAAACTGCAATCGCCACAAGTCTTGGCGGTGCAGGTGATCCGTGGATCACTCTTGCCAAACTCTATGGTTCCCGCCCGAATGAGGAGGTTGTCACCGATCTCATCGGCGACCCCCGGACGGTTGATACACCGTTCATCGGGGATTATTCCATTGTTACCGAAGCCGCACCTGACTGCACCACATGCACCGGCACTGTCTGCACTGCAGCACAGGCAAAGGTGGAAATAAAGAGCACCGGCACAAGGGTTGCGGAAAAAACACTCAAGCCTGGTGAATCACTCGTGTACAGCGGTCGAAACGACGGATCAAGCGTTACCGCAAAGTTTGTTGCCGGGCAGGCAGATGCCCAGATCTGCCCCGGTAAAGCCGGCATGACTGGTCCACAGGCAGTATCAATATATGTGATCAGTATTGTGCCGCCAATCGGCACCGGACAGGTCAATATCCGGACCGCAACAACAACACAGCCTGACGAAGCCTTAACCCCGATTCCTCCCTCAGGTACAGGCACGCCAGCGCCAGCGCCTACAAAATCGGGTGCAGTGCTCCCGGCAGTCGTAATCGGTGCCCTTGCTCTCATATCAGTAATCCGGACAAAAGTCCGCCGCTGAATTTTTCATATCCCTCTTTTTTCCAGGTGAACTCGTCAAGGGTCCTTCCGGTTTTTTCATGGATATTGAACCAGTGATGATATGGCAGCCCTATGGTTTGGGGAGCTCATCAAAGTCCTCCCAATAAGCAATATCGCAACCTCCTAATATCCCACAAGAGCGTATCTTGATCTGATGATAATTCACATTAAGAGGGAGCAGCCATGGTAAAAGTCGGGGTCCATGTTTCCATCGCCGGCACGTTAGATCAGGCTGTTGACCGCGCAGAAATGGCGGGGTGCGACGTCTTCCAGATGTTCTCGCGTAACCCCCGGGGCTGGGGATACAAACCCCTCTTGGACACGGACTGTACCGCATTTGCAGAAAAGATCCGGTCATCCGGGCTGATCCCGGTTGACCACATGCCATACCTCCCCAACCTTGCATCTCCAAAGGAGGACGTATATGAAAAGTCAGTATCAGCCTTAACGGTAGAACTGGGGCGTTGTGACTCTCTAGGCATCCCGTATCTTGTCACCCACCTCGGTCACCACCTTGGAGACGGGATCGCGGGTGGAAGGATGCGGGTGATTGCAGCGATCAACGAAGCACTCGGGCGTGTGGACAGCCCGGTGGTACTCCTTCTGGAAAATACAGCGGGTGAGAAGAACAGCGTAGGGAGCAGTTTTGAGCACATCCGGTCGATCATGGATGGTATTACGGAAAAAAAGCGCATCGGCATATGCTTTGATACATGCCATGCATTCGCCGCGGGCTACGAACTTCGTACCGATGACGGGCTCCAGGATACACTGTCGCAGTTCGATGATGTGATCGGGTTAAATCACTTGAAAATCATCCACCTCAACGATACCAAAGGGGATCTGGGCAGCGGGCTCGACCGTCATGAGCACATTGGCATGGGATTCATCGGCGAGGAGGGCTTCCGCCGTATCCTCCACCACAAGGTGTTTTTGGCCTTGCCCCTTATCTGCGAAACCCCGGTTGATGAACGCCGGGACGATCAAGGAAATATCAAAAAGGTGCGGGAACTATTACAATAGAACCCCCGGACTCTTATCGGTCATTTCTGCGCATTGTCACCGATAACCATGTTGTCAGTCCTCCCTGATCATGAGAATCGGATGTGATATGCCAGACGGGGTTCTCTTACATTTCATGACCTTCATGAAAAAAAGCGTACATTTATTGGCTCTTTATCCGATAATAATTCACATACATCCTCACCGGCACGTCGCTCGTACGTGGTGGACGGACCCCCTGCATGATCTCGGTGCTATATATTGACGATGAACCGGCGCTCCTTGACATCTCCCGATTGTTTCTCCAACTGTCCGGGGATCTTATTGTCGATGTAACCACGTCCGCAGTCAGTGCCCTTGAAATGATCAAAACAAAATCCTTTGACGCCATCGTTTCCGATTACCAGATGCCGGAGATGGATGGGATTGTGCTATTAAAGGAGATACGGTCCCGAAATGCCGAACTGCCATTCATTCTCTTCACCGGTAAAGGCAGGGAGGAGGTGGTCATCGAGGCGATCAACAACGGCGTGGACTTCTACCTGCAAAAAGGGGGAGATCCCAAATCGCAGTTTATCGAACTGGAGCATAAGATAAAGCAGGCGGTGCAACGGCGCAAAGTCGACAATTCACTCAAAGAGAGCGAGAGCCGGTACCGGGCAGTGTTTGAAAACACCGGCACCGCCATGATCATTGTCGAAGAGGATACTACCATCAGCCTCGCAAATTCCGAGTTCTTGCGGCTTACTGGTTATAGCCAGGAAGATATCGATAGTAAGAAACCATGGACAGAATTTGTAGTCAAAGAAGATGTCGAACGAATGCTCGCCCAGCACAGGCTCCGTCGGGAGAGGAGCGAGGAATCTTTCAGGCAATACGAGTTCCGGCTCATTACAAAACTTGGGGATGTACGCAACATCCTCTTAAATATCGATATGATCCCCGGCACAAAAAAGAGCATTGCATCGCTGATCGACATGACCAATCGCAGTCGTGTGACCACGGAATTCAAAAAGAAAACAAAGGAGATCTCTGCCGCATACGAAAAACTGACGGCAATTGAAGAGAAGCTCCGGGCAAACATTGATGACCTGACAACCAGCCGGCAGGCTCTTGCCGATTCACAGCAGATGCTGCAATCGGTACTGGATACTATCCTAGTACGTGTGTTCTGGAAGGACACTCGCCTGAACTACCTGGGATGCAACCGCCAGTTTGCTTTGGATTCGGGGTACTCGTCTCCAGAAGACCTTGTGGGAAAATCTGACTATGAAATGGTGTGGAAGGAGCAGGCAGAACAATACCGGGCTGATGACCGTGTCGTGATCGACCGTGGCATCCCCAAGCTCAACTATGAAGAACCACAGACCAACCGGGAAGGAAAGCTGGTCTGGCTGCTCACCAGCAAGATTCCCCTAAAAGACACACAGGGGGTTATCCGTGGGGTCTTGGGCACCTACGAGGATATCACTGCCCGAAAGCTTGCGGAGCAGGAGAACCTCAAAAAGAGCGAGGAGCTCCGGGCAGCATATGAGCAGCTCAGCTCATCAAATGCCGTCCTTCAGGACAATTACCGATATGCCACTGAAGCAAAGCAGGCAGAAGAACTGCAGAAGAACAGGGCAGAACGGTCGATCGAGTACCAGAAGGCTCTTGTGAACCTTGCAACCACGGATGCACCTACACTTCGGGACGCGATGAATAATATCACCCGGACGGGAGCAGATGTCCTGAATGCAGACCGGGCAAGTGTATGGTTTTTCTCTCCTGATGGCCACCAGCTAGTGTGCAATGATTTGTATATTGCCAGCCGGAACCACCATAGTTCCGGCCAGACGATACAGGGTACAGATTTTCCCCGGTATTTTTCTGCATTGCAGGACAACCGTACCATTGTAGCCAACCATGCACCGACCGACGAAAACACCCGTGAATTCTCGAAAAATTATCTCGAACCCTTGGGGATTACCTCAATGCTTGACGTTCCGATCAGGTCGGGACGCCATGTTGTCGGCGTTATCTGCCTTGAACACATGGGGCCGCCTCGGTCATGGGAGGTCGAGGAACAGGATTTTGCTGCATCGCTTGCGGACTTTACGGTCATTGTGCTTGAAAAAGCACGAAGGCGTCTGGCAGAAAAGGACCTGCGCAAAAGTGAGAACCGGGCGCGGATTACCCAGTTTGCGGTTGAACATGCGGCTGAGGGGATTCTGTGGTTTGATGGAAATGGCAGGGTTGTGTATGCCAATGCCGCCACCTGTTCGATGCTCGGTTATACTTCAGAAGAGATTGCAGAGATCACCATCTTTGATATCGACAATTCAGTCTCAAAGCCCCGGTGGAATGAATATCTCAGCTCAAAAGTAGCATCCGATTCTCTTCCGTTTGAGACCGCCTACGCAAGAAAAGGCGGTGAACGGTTCCTTGTAGAGGTAACCAGTGACTATTTCGAATATGCAGGGACGATCTTTGTCTGTTCGTTCATCCGTGACATCAGCGACCGCAAGCGCTCGGAAAAAGCACTCATGCTGGCAAACCAGAAACTGAACCTGCTTTCCAGTGTCACCCGGCACGACATCCTCAACAAACTGACCATTGTTCTGGGATATCTCGAGCTCGCAAAGATGGTGCATGACCGGGCTAAACTTGAGGATTTTATTAAAAAGATTGATGACACGATACAGGTGATCCAGGACCAGATCCAGTTTACCCGGGATTACCAGGACCTTGGTGTAAGAGCGCCAGAATGGCAGGAACTCGAAGTGTTGTTTGCCCGGGCAATTTCCCAGCTTGACCTTGGGAATGTTGAAATACACACCGATATTTCAGGACTTGTTATTTTTGCCGATCCGCTCCTTGAAAGGGTAGTGTATAACATTCTTGATAACGCGCTACGGTATGGGGAACGTATCACAGGGATCCGTGCCTCCTATCGTCTGCAGGGGGAGGAGATGGCCTGGGTTGTGGAGGATGATGGCGTGGGGATCTCTTCAAAAGACAAAAGCCAGATCTTCAATAAAGGATTTGGCAAGCATACAGGGCTCGGGCTTTTTTTGGCCCGTGAGATTCTTGCGATCACGGGGATGTCAATTATGGAGACAGGGTTCCCCGGTAAAGGTGCACGCTTTGAAATCATTGTCCCCCCGGGTGCGTTTCGCATCACCATCGATAAACCATAACTACTGATGTGTATGGTGCGCAGGGAGGAATTTATTTCTTGACGGGTAGTCCTCCAGTCTCCCGACTCATCATGCGAATAGGTACCTGAAAAATCTTTTCTTACTGGTTTCTGATTGTACTGTTCTAGGACCATATTTCAGCAGACACAGGCGGTTCCTTGTAGTCACTTGAAAATGCCCGGTGGGCAACGGTGCCAACGGCATTCTCGAGCTCCGCGGTCACTTTAAGACATCCGTTCCCTTAATCCCTTTCACATTCACTTGAACGGTCCCATCGCGCCATATGGTAATCTCCAGTTCCTGTAATTCCATAATCAACCTCGGTTGTTGCTCGTTATTATCCTCATATCAGGGTTGCCACGACAAGGTTTCCTTAACCTGCTCCTTGGTCCTTGCATCCCGTGCTGAGAGGAATATCTTCGCCTGCGCATCGATCCAAAATGTCAGTTCGAACCGCACCTCCGCTTTCTGTGCCGGTGGGTTTGCCATAAGAAATGTCGGGGTGCCCGTATTCATCGGTACAAATCTCAGGTTGTGGCAGTCATGCACGCCATCCACCACCTAGGTCGAGCTCTGTAGGTCAGTCACCAGTTCGATTATAGGGGAAATATTCGGGTTTGTACCATCCCGGATCTCAAAGAAGGGGACGCAAAGGTGGGTCTGGTCATCATACGCGGCGCTGATCAGTAACCTTGATACCTGCCCGGCTGTTGGGTAATCTGTTCCGGTCCGCACGATGACCCGGTACTGGTGTTGCCGGAAACCCGGGTCCCGTTACCATAGGGCATAGTCGCGGGTGATGTAGCGCGATACCCCCTATCCCTAGTCAAACGTCGCTGCGCCGCGCGCTACCGGATCTTGCGGGTGATCGCACCTGACCCGACCGACCCCGAACCTCTGCTGAACATCTCTTTGGACCACGGGAACACAGCATGATCCGCATGTCAGGAGGACATCAGAGATCCGGTCAGCCGAATATACCCTCCCCGTTTTCTTAATACCAAGAAGTACCAAATACCCTGAGTAGTGAAAGCGGTTTTTGACGGGACCTCTGTGCGTTGCGGGCGTGACGGGCAGACGCTCTACGAACAGGGCGGGTTTGGGCGCAGGGAAAAAGATAGCCTCCGGCTCGCCCCGCAGGAAGCTCTCTATCTTCTCCACCGGGGAAAGATCGAGATCGATGGGTATGATTTCGACCGGCTCCTTGCGGTGTTCGCACAAACGGCTAATATTCTGCGCAGCTACCTTGTATACCGCGACATCCGGGAGAGGGGGTATGCTGTTCAGACCGGGCCCCATGATTTCCGCATCTTCAAACGCGGGCAACGGCCCGGACAAGGTGAGTCGGTCTACCTTGTACGGGTGGTTTCCGAACGTGACCCTATCCAATATACCGAACTCATCCACGAAGTGACAACTGCCCACAACATGCGAAAGCAGTATGTGCTCGCTGTCGTTGATGACGAGGATGAACTGACCTATTATGAAATAAAGATCCAGAATCTTCCGGAAGTGTCCACACCCTTGCACTACCCGCCTGTTTCCGGGGTGCCTGCCGGTAAATCGGTGATGGTAAAAATTCCCGGTGGATCAGCGTTCGAACAGGCATGGTTTGGCAGCCGTCTTGACGATTCGCGGCTCTTGTTCTCGCAACTCGAAACATGGTATCTGGCAGGTGAAGGGGTGCTCCGTGTGACCGCATATGAAAATGACGTGGCCGCAGAAGAGATCTTTTCCCGTGCATGCGAAAGCGACCGTGAATTTGCACACAAGGCAACGGTCTATTTTGACCTGCGAAAGAAGGGTTACGTACCAAAAACAGGGTATAAGTTCGGGCACCATTTCCGGGTCTATTCCGGGGGGAAAGCGCACTCCGAGATGCTCGTCCACGCAATGGAAACAGGAGCCGGACTGCCCATGAGCACCATTTCACGGTCAGTGCGCCTTGCCCACAGCGTCAAAAAGAAGATGTTGTTTGGCTGTGTATATACAAATGGTATTCAGTACGTCGAATTCGCCAGAATCAAACTGTGAGCGCTCATCATGGCACACGATATCAATCCATGGTCAAACAACCAGTCTCTCGATGTCGAAAAACTCTTTTCAGAGTTCGGCATCGAATCTATCACCCCGGCACTCGCCGACCTCCCGGAAATCCCGTACTTCATGCGCCGGGGTATCGTTGTCGGTCATCGGGATTACCGGCAGATTGCATCTGCCATAAAGAACAAAACGCCGTTCCATATCCTGACCGGTTTTATGCCGAGCGGACACCCCCATCTCGGTCACCTGATGGTCATGAAAGAAGTCGTCTGGCATGTACAACAGGGGGGGAACGGGTACGTGACAATCGCCGACCGCGAGGCATATGCGGTTCGTGGAACCTCGTGGGAGAAGTGCCGGGAGTTCGGGAAGGAGTACTTAACGTGCCTATACGCGCTGGGATTTGAGGGGACGACGTACTTCCAGAGCAGGAACGAGCGGTTAAAAGACCTTGCATTCGAGGCGGCGACAAAGGTGAATTTCTCGGAACTGACCGCTATTTACGGGTTTTCACCGGAGACCGATCTAGCCCATGCGGAGAGCGTTATCACGCAGGTCGCTGATATTCTCTACCCTCAGATCGACCGTGCTCCGGCACCGACGCTCGTGCCCGTGGGGATCGATCAGGACCCCCACATCCGCCTGACCCGGGGGGTTGCCCACAAGATGCGTATGTTTACCGTAGAGGAACGGGAGAGTTACGTGAGCGTGAGGTCCAAGAACGCACCCGATGCAGCGCTTGCTGCAGTGCACAAAGCCTTTGCCGGTTCGAAAAAATACGAGGGGCATGTGGATATCGGAGGAATGGCGTGTGCTGACGTGAGCCGGAAGGTCCGTGAGATCGAGCTCGCCCACGGGGGATTTGGCTTTTTCACTCCTTCATCCACCTATCATATCTTTATGCCGGGGCTTACCGGTGGAAAGATGTCAAGCAGTATTCCCGAGAGCATCATCGGGTTCTTTGAACCGGATGTAACCGTAAAAAAGAAGGTGATGAGCGGGATCACGGGCGGGAGGATGACGCTTGAAGAGCAGAAACGGCTCGGGGGAGAGCCGGACAAGTGCTCGCTCTACCTCCTCAACCTCTTCCACATGGTGACCGATGACTCTGAACTTTCCCGGATACGGCAAAAGTGCATGCAGGGGGAGATCACCTGCGGCCAGTGCAAGAAGGAGACCGCAGAACGGGTTGTTGTATTTTTAAAGGATTTCCGTGAGAAGATGGATGCTGCAGCAGACAAGATCGGGGCGTGACAATCGTGGAACTGACGCAGAATGAAAAAAGGCTGCTTGCTGCACTCGCACAGGAAAAGACCGGGGATGCACACAACCTTGCTGCAGAGATTAAGACAACGCCGGAGGCTCTCATCCAGTGGGCGCATCTTGCAGCTGACAAGGGGCTTGTGCAGGTCGAACGGAAAGTAACGAAGGATTTTCTCTATACTGATGAAGGAAAAGAATATCTCCATTCTGGCCTGCCCGAAACCCGGCTTCTCAATCGTATTGAAAAGAGTGCAGATCTCTCAGCTCTTCGGGAAGATCCCGCATTTAAGATCGGGTTTGGGCAGCTTCGCAAAAAAGGGCTGGTGAACGTAAAGGAGGGGGTTGTCTTCCGTGTTGCCGGTGCTTCCACCGCTGATGATGAATTGGCATTAAAAGATCCCATCTCCAGCGGGCCACGGGTAAAAGACTTACTCAAACGGGGAATATTACAGGAAACGGAGTCCGTCAGGTACTCCATAACAATTACTCCCCAAGGTGCCGCCCTTGTTGCAAAGGGTCTTGACCTGCGCAAAGAGTACGGGACACTGGTCCGTGACCAGATCATTTCCGGCTCTTGGAAGGACGCAAACCTTCGCCGGTACGATATCACAAAACTCCCTAGGCGTATCTACCCGGGCAAGACCCACCCGTACCAGCGGCTCATCGAAGAGATGCGCCAGATTCTATTAGAGATGGGCTTTACCGAGATCTACGGTGACATTGTCCAGAGTTCGTTCTGGAACTTTGACGCACTTTTCCAGCCGCAGGACCATCCTGCACGTGAGATGCAGGACACGTTTTATTTGAATAAGGAGGCTTCGCTTCCTTCAGGCTGGGAACGGGTGCGGGACATGCATGAACGCGGAGGAGATACATCATCGACCGGCTGGGGCGGGAAGTGGAATATTAATAAGGCAAAGCAGTGCGTACTGCGCACGCATACCACGGCCCTGTCCATCCAGCACCTTGCCGCAAACCCCAACCCACCGGTAAAAGCATTCTGCATCAGCCGAGTGTACCGCCGCGAGGCGATCGACCCCACGCATACACCGGAGTTCGAACAACTCGAAGGTATAGTTATGGACAAGGGAGTCTCGTTCCGCGACCTCCTTGGCTACCTCCGTGAGTTCTACATGAGGATGGGATTTGAAGATATCCGGTTCCGGCCAGGCTACTTCCCGTATACCGAGCCGTCGGTTGAGCCCGAGATTTACGTAGACGGGCTGGGCTGGGTGGAGATGGGCGGTGCGGGCATCTTCCGGGAGGAAGTCACTGCGCCGTGGGGCATCTCCTATCCGGTGCTTGCTTGGGGATTAGGCGTGAGCCGTTTAGCAATGCTCAAGCTGGGATTAAAGGACCTCCGGCTCCTGTACAGGAGTGATATCGAGTGGATACGGGAGAGCCCGGTCTGCCGCGGCCTGAGTCCTTCAAAGGGAGGGAGGATATAATATGGCGGTTATCGGGCTTCCATACAAGTATCTCGAACGGCTCACCGGTACTGACAAGGATACCATCATCGCCCGCCTGCCGATGATCGGATCTGAGGTCGAGCGCCTTGAGGCAGACCATGCAGACGTAGCGTTTTTCCCAAACCGCCCGGATATGTTCTCTGTCGAGGGTGCAGCGCGGGCGTTGCGCGGGTTTCTGGGAATTGAAACAGGTCTGCCGGAATACACGGTGAAACCTTCCGGCATGTCATTTACCATTGACAGGGAGCTTGCAGGCATCCGCCCCTACCTTGGTTCGGCGGTCATCCGGAACGTGAAGCTTGATGACGAGTCCATCCTCTCAGTCATGGGGCTGCAGGAGGCTCTTCACTGGGCGGTGGGGAGAGGCAGGAGCAAGGTTGCAATCGGTATCCATGACCTAGATACCATTAAACCACCGTTCCATTATATTGCCTCGCCAAAAACCCGGAAGTTTGTCCCCCTTGACTTTGACAGGGAACTTACTATGGATGAGATCCTCGCACAGCACCCGAAAGGCAGGGACTATGCAAAGATCGTAAAAGACTTCCCGCTATATCCGCTCATTGTCGATGCAGAAGACCATGTCTGCTCGTTCCCGCCGATCATCAATGGTGAACGCACGCGGGTGACGACCAGTACGAGAAATATCCTGCTGGACACGACCGGCACAGACCAGCGTGCCGTGCAGGTGGCAGTGAACATCATCTGCACGGCTATGGCAGAGGCTGGGTCAACCATTGAGAGCATTGAGATCAATGGAAAGCAGACCCCAACCCTCGCACCTGAAGAGCGGACTGTGAGTGTCCGTGAATGCTGTGACCTGATCGGTATCGAGCTCTCGAGTGCAGAGATGGCGGCACTCCTTGAGAAGATGCGGTTCGGTGCTCAGCCTGAAGGGAAGGACAGGGTGACCGTGCAGGTGCCCTGTTACCGCGCCGACATCATGCATGACTGGGACATCTTCGAGGATGTGGCCATCACGTACGGGTATGACAGGTTTGCTGTTGAGATCTCCCCGACCTTTGCCATCGGCAGGGCCCACCCGGTGTACACCACCGCCGCACAGGTCCGCACCATCCTTTCCGGGCTTGGCTACCTTGAGATGATGCCGTTCACGCTGACCAGTGAGCGGGTGCTATTCGATGCGATGCAGCGGGAGCGCTCGTCACGGGTGCTCTCCGTCATGCACCCCATCAGCGAGGAGCAGACGGTTGTGCGTACGGATATCCTCCCGCTACTCATGGAGATGCTTCAGGTGAACAAGCACCGGGAACTCCCGCAGCGCCTCTTTGCGACCGGTGATGTTATTGAGGATATGAAAACATCGCAGCGCCTCGCAATCGTGAGCATCCACCCATCTGCGGATTTTTCAGAAGCATATGCCTGCGCAGATGCCGTGCAGCACGAACTGTCAATTGCCTATACTGTGAAGGAGTCGGCCGACAAGGCGTTCATCGATGGCAGGAGAGCGGATATTGTTGTCGGCGGGAAAAAAGCGGGAGTGTTTGGCGAAATTCATCCTGCGGTGCTGAATGCCTTTGAGCTGGAGCACAGCGTTGCGGCGTTTGAGCTTGACCTCAGGGCCGTACCGGGATACCCCGGGCTGCAAGATAGTCCTTGACGTCCCGTATCGTGAACTCGCCGTAATGAAAGACGCTCGCCGCAAGACAGGCGTCCGCTTTTCCTGCGGTAAAGCCCTCGTAAAAATGGTCAAGGGTGCCTACACCCCCGCTCGCGATGACGGGGATGCCGGCAGAATCAGAGATTGCAGCGGTGATCGCGATATCAAAGCCCTTTTTTGTGCCGTCTGTCTCCATGCTTGTAAGAAGGATCTCTCCCGCTCCCCTTGCTTCTGCCTCCTTTGCCCACCGGATCGCGTCGATGCCTGTTGGTTTGCTTCCCCCGTAGATCACGACCTCATACCAGCACGTTCCGCCGTTATGAAGCATGACGGGTGTCCCCTCCGGGTTTGGCGTGAAATTCCGGCGCACGTCCATTGCCACGACCATGCACTGGGTGCCAAACGATTCCGCGCCCTTGGTGATCAGGGAGGGATCGTGGACTGCGCTCGTATTGACGCTCACTTTGTCGGCACCGGCCCGAAGGATCTGCTGGATATCTTCAAGAGACCGGATACCCCCGCCGACCGTAAGAGGAAGAAAGAGCTCGTCTGCAGCGCGCTTGACCACGTCAATAATCGTGCCGCGCTTCTCCTTTGAAGCGGTGATATCCAGAAAGACAACCTCATCAGCTCCCTGCTCGTTATACCGCCCTGCAAGTTCCACCGGGTCTCCGGCATCGCGGAGCTTGAGGAAATGCGTGCCTTTCACAACCCTGCCGTCTTTTAAGTCAAGGCAGGGAATAATCCGCCGTGTAAGCACCATCTGTTCTAAGTCTGGGACTGCGGGGCGTTTCTAATTTTCCCCATCCCACGTAGGGCGAGTTTTATGTCCTGTGGGGTGCTCATTGATATGGTACGATACTTTCGGGACAGGACCGTTTAATCCTGGCCTTTGCGGTGCTATCTATGAGTTCAGGTGCATTGAAGATAGAATGGGCGGCGCAGTTCATGCCGGTGCTTGCCGCCATAAAAAAACAGTTTGTGCTGAAGAAGCCCTTTGCCGGTATGACGGTTGGAATGGCACTCCACGTGGAAGCAAAGACGGCAAACCTTGTCTCCACCCTTACAGCAGGTGGTGCTGAGGTGCATATCACCGGTTGCAACCCGCTCTCAACACAGGATGATGTGGCAGGGGCACTCAACCATATCAAAGGTGTCCACTGTTATGCGAAGCGTGCATGTTCGGTCGAGGAATATTATGCTGCAATTGACAAGGTGCTGGATGCGTCCCCGACGATCACGATCGATGACGGGATGGATCTGATCCACTACCTGCATACAAAACGTCGTGACCTCCTCAGCAGCATCATTGGGGGATGCGAAGAGACAACCACCGGCATCCACCGGCTCAGGGCGATGGCAGCAGAGGGTAAGCTTGAGTTTCCTGTCATCGCGGTCAATGATACCCCCATGAAACGATTCTTTGACAACGTGCACGGCACCGGGGAGAGCGCACTCTCCTCCATCATGATCACGACCAACACGCTTATCGCCGGAAAATACGTGGTTGTTGCCGGCTACGGTTACTGCGGGCGGGGACTTGCGCGCAAAGCGCACGGCCTTGGGGCAAAAGTCATCGTCACCGAGGTTGACCCGCGACGGGCGCTTGAGGCTCACATGGATGGGTTCCTAGTGATGCCTATGGACAAAGCCGCAGAAATCGGGGATATCTTCATCACGACGACCGGGAACATGGGTGTGATTGCCGCCCCCCATTTCAAAAAGTTAAAGGATGGGGCAATCCTCTCCAATGCCGGCCACTTCAATGTCGAGATCGATATGGGTTATCTTGCAGAGCATGCCGACAAGGTCATCCAGCGCGAAGGCATCGAAACGTTTGTAATCAAGGGGAAATCCATCCATGTCCTTGCCGAGGGCAGGCTGGTGAACCTTGCCACACCTAAGGGCATGGGGCACCCGGTTGAAGTGATGGACTTAAGCTTCGCATTGCAAGCCCTCTGCGCCCGGTATATTGCGGAGAATGGCAGGGAACTCTCCGGCGGTGTCTATGAGGTTCCGCAGGAGATCGATGAGCAGGTGGCGCGCCTCAAACTCTCATCGCTCGGTCTCACCATTGATGAGTTAAGCAAAGAACAGAGAACCTATCTCTGCAGCTGGGATATCGGCACGTAGCCATTTTTATTATCATTAATACATTTAAAAAAATACAAATTTCTCTTCATCCTTCGCGTGCGGCATAGAGGTATTCCTGCGCATAGCCGCAATATCTTCCAAAATGCTTCGCTGCAAACCTGCGGATCGTGTCATACTCCCAACCGGTAAGGGATGAGTCATAGCCCAGGGTTTTGATATAATGGTCCCGCATGATGCGGCGTATCCAGACGTCCACAGGAAACGCCTCGTATCTCTGGAATGCAAAGAGGAGGATGCAGTCTGCTGCCTTGAACCCGACACCCTGCAGTCTCATCAGTGCCGTGCGTGCCTGTTCATAGGAGAGTGAAGCGATGGAATTGTGCCATTCCTTCTCGTCCTCGATATCGCAGGCGGTCTTGAGCACATACGATGAACGGTATCCCAGTTTACATTCGGAGAGTGCGGAAGGGCAGGCAGAAGCAAGTGAAGCGTGATCCGGGAACGCGTGAAAAGCCCTCCCCTCAAATTCAAGGGGTTTGCCAAACGTGTTCGCAATATTTGTAATCCTCCTTTTGATCATCGGGATGTTGGAATTGGTGGCGCAGATATAGGAGATCAGGCACTCCCAAGCCGGCTGGCGTACAAGGCGAAGGCCCCGGCAGTCCGAAATCGCGTCATGGATGAACGGGTCGCGGTCAAAGGACGTGGTGATCGCATCTAGATCGGTGTCAAGGGAAAAATAGTGCCTAATGAAAGCTGAAGACGCGCCCTCAAAGGTGAGGGGTGCGTTCTTCTGCCGGATCTTGATGACCCGGTCTCCGACAACGCCATACCACCACCCGTCAGCTTCCCGCTCCCACCGGAACGCCTGTCCGCAGGAGAGCGTGAGGTCAAGGGAGAACGGCTCATTATGGGTTAGGGAAAGAACCGGCATGGTTTTAGTCACTATACAGATCGAATTTTTACCTATTTAGCGTTCATGAAGTTGCCATGCAACAGGGCCCGCTACCCGGTTCTTTTCAGGGTTGGCACCCGGCACCTTCACATCGCAACGAATAGCCTTTTAATATATAAATCATAAGTTCTTTTCATGGAATTGACGGAACAACTGAAAACATTCATTGAAGAGGGACAGGACTGGGAACGCAAACCGACTAGTGTGAAGGGAGTATCCATCATCCGCCTCCCCAAAACCAAGAACCGGTCGGCGTCACTTGCAATTGACATCAACCCGCTCAACGACCAGGGGCTCCCCATGAAAAAGAAAGGCATCATGCTGATGAACTCAATGGAGCTGAAAGCATTTCGTGCGACGTTTAACAATGAAAAAGTGGACAACCTCATAAAAGCTCTCGAGGATGTCCTCCCGGAGCGCAGGATGGCAGCAGCACCTGCAAAGCCGGATGTGCTGCAGATTTGATTCCGGAAACACGACAACTACATATTCCGATAGGAGGGATACGTATCAGGCGTACGATATTGGCATTATTCATTGGATTGCTAATTCTCTGTCTTGCGAGTGCAGGATGTCTGGGTGTAAAGACACCTCCGGTATCACGACAGGCGGCACCCGCTGTATTTTTGGATTATTACCGCACCGGGGGAATCGCAGGTTTTGATGACCGACTCGTAATATTTGACAATGGTGCGGCTGTGGTGGCCACAAAAGCCGGGAGCAGGGAGATTGTCCTGAACAGTTCAGAGATGAATAAGGTTTCAGATCTGTTTAATAAGGCCCAGTTCTCGATGCTCCAGAATAATTATCCTGCACCTCGTGGTGGCGCCGACCTGATCCAGTATTCGGTCAGCTACCATGGAAAAACCGTGACAACCGAAGATTCCGCAATCCCCCCCAGTCTCGACCCGATCCTGAATGAGATGAACCGGATTGTGAGAGATACAGGGATTAAGGCATAACTCCAGTCCCTTCATTTACAATACCCTCTTCAATATTCCATAGGATGGCCCCTGCCATGATCAGAATATCCTGTGTTGATGCGTTCACCGGTCGTCCATTCTTGGGAAACCCCGCGGGAGTATGCATCCTCCAGGGAAGGAAGGATGCTGGCTGGATGCAGCAGGTAGCGCGGGAGATGAACCTTCCGGAGACTGCGTTCCTGTTTCCACATGGGGAGGGATACCGGCTGCGCTGGTTCACCCCCTGTATTGAGGTTAATCTCTGCGGGCATGGAACGCTTGCAAGTGCCCATGCTCTCTGGGAACAGGGGTTTTGTGATCCAGACCTCGCAATCAGGTTCTCAACAAAAAGCGGGATCCTTACTGCAAAGAAACGGGGCACCCAAGTCTGGCTCAATTTTCCTGCTGAACCGGAGAGCCCCGCGCCCGTTCCCGATGGACTTTTCGAGGCGCTGGGGGTACGTCTCCTGTATGTGGGAAAGAACCGGTTCGATTACCTCATAGAGGTCGAATCCGAATCCGTAGTCCGGGAGATGCGACCTGATTTTGGGATGTTAGCAAAGATCCCGGCACGTGGGTTCATCGTGACAAGCCGGGCAGAGAAGTCCGGATTTGATTTTGTGTCCCGGTTCTTTGCACCTTCACTGGGCATCAATGAGGATCCAGTGACCGGATCAGCACACTGCTGCCTTGCGCCGTTCTGGCAGCGCCACCTTGACCAATCGGAGTTCATCGCGTACCAGGCATCAGAGCGGGGCGGGGAAGTCCGCGTACGAGTTGAAGGTGACCGGGTGAAACTTGGCGGGCAAGCTGTTACGATCTGGAGCGGCGAACTTGCTGTTTAATTTGAATTTTAAAAATAGTTTTTAGTTTTTTCCGTAGATACACGACTGGACATCGTGGCCCAGTTTTCCGATCGCATCGGCACGGCACCGCTGGCAGTGCCTCATCTGCTTGACATATTTTGAACATTCATCCTGCATTTTCCTCTTCATCTCGGGAGTCGGGGGGGTGATGTCTGCGAACTTGTACTGGGCAATGAGCGGGATGACGTTGAACGTATAGACCCCCATCTCGCCAACTTTTTTTGCGATAGCGGGAATGTGGTTTTCATTAATGCCGGGTATATAAACGGTATTGATCTTCACGATAATGTGGCGCTCGACTGCCATCTGGATGCCCTTCAACTGCTGGGCGAGCAGCAGTTTTGCCGCCTCGATCCCGGTATACCGTTTTCCTTTATAGTCGACAAACTGGTAGATCTTTGCGCCAATTTCGGGGTCGATTGCATTGAGAGTAACGGTGATGTTACCTACATCGTATTTCTGCAGCAGGTCAATTTTTTCCGGGAGCATGAGCCCGTTCGTGCTGATGCACTTGATCACGTTCGGGAACTCTTCATGCAACCTGCGGAGCGTTTCCATGGTCTCTTCGTTTGCCAGAGGTTCACCCGGCCCGGCGATACCGATTACTTTGATGTAATTATATTTCGCCATCACCTTTTTGACCATCTCGACAGACTCATCGGGGTTGAGCACTTTTGTCGTAACACCGGGCCGGCTCTCATTCACGCAGTCAAAGTCCCGGATGCAGTAATTGCACTGGATATTGCAATTAGGTGCGACGGGTATGTGGCAGCGGCCGAAGGTATGGCACGCCTTTTCGGAGAAGCAAGGATGCTCCTGGATCTTTCGCATCTGCTCCGGATCCCACTGAACCTTCTTTCCTGCCACATCAGCGACCCGAACCTCTTCTTCTACCATAATGAACATCAGACAATGGGCTGTTAATGTATAAATACCGTGCAATCGTGATAGTTCCGGTATATCCATGGACGGTTATGCTGGTTCGATTCTATCGGTTGACCTGACCTCCGGGTCGATCGACATACAACGCCTCCCTGAAGAGTGGAAGCGAAAATTTATCGGGGGCCGGGGTTTTGGGGTCAAAATATTCTCGGGTCTCGTTGATCCTACCATTGATCCGCTCTCTGACCAGAATTGTCTGGTCTTTGCCGCAGGACTGCTGACGGGCAGCAAAATGCCGATGGGTTCGCGGTACGATGTCGTCACGAAGTCTCCTTTAACCGGCACACTCTCCAGTGCAAACAGCGGAGGTTTTTTTGGCACCGAACTGAAGCGGGCGGGATTTGATGCCGTGGTTATCAGGGGTAAGGCAAAGGCCCCGGTATATCTGTGGATCAACAACGGGACCGCAGAGATACGGGATGCATCCACGCTCTGGGGGAGAACGACGAGTTCTACCACAACAGCGGTTCAGGATACACTGGGCGATCCTGCGATCCGAGTGGCATGTATCGGCCCGGCAGGTGAACGGCAATGCTTGGTTGCTGCCATCATCAATGAGAAGAGTAGGGCCGCTGCCCGCGGGGGCTCCGGTGCGGTCATGGGTTCGAAACTGCTCAAGGCAGTTGCCGTGAGGGGGACCGGCATCACCGTGGCGGCGGACCCCGTCCATTTTGCCGGTGTTGTCACATCGATACGCGAACGGCTGATAGCAGGGGGCCTGACATCGGGAAGTCTCAACAAATTCGGTACGGCCGCGCTCCTCCAGCTCATCAACAGCCACGGTCTCCTTCCGGTGAACAATCACCAGAAAAACCAGTTTGCCGGTGCTGACAACGTATCGGGTGAGGCGCTCGCAAAATCGTATGTTGTAGGAAAAAAAGCATGCTACTCCTGTCCAGTCGCGTGCGGCAGGGATTGCGAGATCGACGGGGAGCGCGGTGGCGGTCCTGAATACGAAACCATCTGGGCGTTCGGACCCGACTGCGGGGTCTCTGATCTGGGGGCGATCATCAAGGCAAATAACCTGTGCAACGAGCTTGGGCTCGACACGATCTCAACCGGCGTTACGATTGCTTGCGCAATGGAACTGTCCGAAAAAGGGTACCTGCCCTATACCGTCCGGTATGGTGATAAAGATGCGATCGTCAACCTCGTGCGCATGATCGCGTACCGTGCCGGTATCGGTGATGAGATGGCGGAGGGGTCATTCCGGTTCGCCGCCCGGTACGGCCATCCGGAGCTCTCGATGAGCGCCAAGAAGCTTGAGTTCCCTGCATATGACCCTCGCGGGTTGCAGGGGCAGGGGCTCGAATATGCCACATCAGTGCGGGGTGCTTGCCATGTATACGGGAACATGCTCTACCCGGAATTGCTGGGGGTGCCGGTAAAACTCGATCCCTTTGTCACTCAGGGAAAAGCGCAGTGGACCAAGACTATGCAGGATCTTGCCGCAGCCGTTGACGCGTCAGGTATGTGCCTATTTGGGGGAAGGGTGATCGGCGCTGCCGATTATGCAGCAATGGTCTCCGCGCTCACTGGTTGGACCCTAGATGAGCGGGAGTTCCTGCAGGTCGGCGAGCGGATCTGGAACCTGCAGAAGATCTTCAATATCAGGGCCGGGTTTGGTCGAGATGATGACACCCTCCCACCCCGGATGCTGAAAGAGCCGCTCAAGGACGGCGCACCGAAAGGGCAGGTGTGGCACCGGGAAGAGTTGCTGCCGGAGTATTATGCCGTGCGGGGATGGGATAAGGAAGGAAGACCGACCAAGGAAAAACTAAAAGAACTCGGGATCGGGTGAACCTAGTAACCTTTTTTAAAAATCCTCTCCATTAATTTTTCCCCTTCCAAGAACGGTATAAAGACCGGTACCGGATTCATCCCCCCACTCTTCTCCTGCCCTGCTCAACTGCAAGAGCCTTATTTGTGAACTGCGTAAATTATTGGGATGAAGAGATCAGAGAAACTGAGGGGTAAGGAGAAGGCGGCGGCACGCAAACGGAACTATGTCCTTTACGGGATTGCCGTCGCAGCTGGTTGTGCAGTCATTGCAATCATCCTGTTTTTCGTTCTCAATCCAGCGGGTGCAAAGGCAGGGGATACCGTTTCTGTCCTCTACATCGGCACGCTGGATAATGGGACGGTCTTTGATTCAAACGTGAACAAAACACCGCTCTCATTCACCCTTGGTTCCCACACGGTGATCCATGGCTTTGAGGATGCAGTCATTGGCATGAGCAAGGGACAGGTAAAAACAGTCCACATCCCCACCGACAAGGCATACGGGCAGTACCAGAGCGATCTTATCCTTACAGTAAATCGGTCAGTCTTTCCCGCCGGCACACCTCCTGATGTGGGTATGTATTACTCAGTTCGAAATCCAACTGATGGCACGGTGAACGTTGTGAAGGTAATTAATGTCACGCAGGACACCGTGACTATTGACCAGAACCACATGCTTGCCGGGCAGAACCTGACCTTTATGATCCGGCTTATCTGGATTGAAGCGGCAAAATAAGAGAATTATTTTTTAAAGGAAAACTCGAATCATGGGCCCGGCCGGATTCGAACCGGCGACCTCCGCCGTGTAAGGGCGACGTCATACCGCTAGACCACGAGCCCCAAAAACTCCTATCTCTATTGCCCTGCCCGCTCTTAATAATAATGCTGGTCTAAGGTTCCGGCGCTACTATGCACAAAGAAGTGGCAAAAAAGGTCAGGGGTGTCCCGGACTTTTAGTGCGGATTTTGGTATGCCTCACGGCATGGAATCGAACTGCAGGATCTTTTTTCCTGTCCTGTCGAACATCCTCAGCTGGTTGTTCTCAATGACGAACTTCTCAGACCACATGAGATCGGTGTAGTATGCCGACTGCTGGTTCATGACCCCGGTTGGTTCGGAACAGGTGGTCGCCGGGACAGCAGGCCGGCGGATGGAGATCGCCCCCGAGGTCCCGATGAGTTGGTACTCCGTCGTGTATGGGGTGCACCCGTTGGAGCCGTCGATCGTGCCGCCCTGCGTGAAGGTCGCCATGATCGTACTCCCCTAGATGACCGATGACCTTACCCCCTTGGTGTCATCGTACCAGCCCAGCTTCCACGCCGTCCCGGTCAAGGACCGGGCGGCAACGGCGGGTGTACCTGCCGGCTGCGTTGCGGCAGGAGTGGCTGCGGGGGCAGGGGTCGTTGCAGGTCCGGGCTGGGTTGTGCAGCCGGCGAAAAAGACGGCGAGCACAAGAAGGACTGGCAGGATCATAACCGGTTTTTTCATAGCAGTGATGAGTTCTTGCACCGGGGAAATAAATATAGCGATATGATAGTGGGAACCGGGTATTGGGATTTTACGCCGAAAAAAGGAAACGGGTTATTCCTTTTTCAGTTTGATCTCGATGCCGTATTTCTCGAAGTTTCTGTCAGCCATTGCCTGGATGATGGCAATCTCGGCGTCCTGCCGCTTTGGCTTGAAGAGGTGGCGGAACCGCTTCTGGGTCTTTAGGTATTCTTCCACCGGTTTTTTCACGACCTTCTTTACCTTGGTGACCTTACCGTCAATCATCTCGTAGTTCACCCAGAGCCCGGTCTCGATGGCGAGTTTTGCTATCGCGATGGTCTGGTCCCCCTCAAATCCCCAGCCGGTGCAGCACGGAACATGCACCTGCACATAGCAGGGGCCTTTGGTGTTGATCGCTTTCTCCACCTTCTGCATCAGATCTGCAGGATAGGCGATCGATGCCGTAGCGACGTAGGGGGCACCGTGCGCTGCAATGATCTGGGGCATATCCTTCTTCGGGAGCTTGTTGCCAAAGGAGCAGGAACCGGCGGGGCTCGTTGTCGTGCTCGCATCATAGGGCGTCGCACCGGAGCGCTGGATGCCCGTGTTCATATACGCCTCGTTATCATAGCAGATGTAGGTGAAGTCATGGCCACGTTCAAATGCGCCGCTGATGCAGATCATGCCGATATCAAAGGTCGCGCCGTCGCCTGCCATGATGACGACTTTCTCCGTTCTCCCCTGCTTCTTGAGCGATGCCTCCACGCCAGATGCAACCGCCGATGCGTTCTCGAAGAGCGAGTGGATCCAGGGCACCTTCCATGCAGTTTCCGGGTAGGGTGTCGAGAAGACTTCCATGCACCCGGTCGCAGCGACCACGATTGTATCCTTTCCCGCGCCTTTCATCACGAGGCGTGCTGCAAGAGATTCTCCGCACCCGCCGCAGGCACGGTGCCCGCAGTCAAATAATTCCAATGTTTTATCGACCATGTTACAGCACCTCCATGCGCAACCCGTAGAACTGGTCGCCGACCCCTTTTTCCATAAGGGATACAATTTCCTTGATATCCCTTTTGCGCACGTCCCTGCCACCAAGCCCGAGGATATAGTCCTTGACCGGAATGCTGCTGCCGTATAGAGCATCCTTTACCTCAAGGGCAACTGCCCCTTTTGCGCCAAGCGAGATGTTCTTATCGAGTACTGCAACACGTTTGACTCTCGACAGCGCCTTTGCAATGTCTTCAGAGGGGAACGGTCGGAAGACACGGATCCTGAGCAGGCCGACCTTCTTTCCTTCAGCCCTCATCTCGTCGATGGAGTCCTTGATCGTCCCGCAGATGGAGCCCATCGCAACGATTGCGGTCTCGGCATCATCGAGCCGGTACTCCTCGACCATGGCACTGTAGTCCCTGCCAAACATGGTGCCAAACTCTTTTCCTGCCTTTTTTATGACATCCCTTGCTCTCTTTGCCGCGTTGTCGGTCTCGTACCGGAACTCGTGGTAATAGTCCGGCGTCGCATACATGCCAAAGCTGATCGGGTCAGCCGCGTCAAGCCTCTGGTAGGGAGTAAATTTCGGGAGGTATGTATCCACCTGCTCCTGCGTGAGCATATCCACGGGCTCGTAGGTATGGGAGAGGATGAAGCCGTCAAAGCAGACGAGTGCAGGGAGCAGGACCGAATGGTCTTCCGCGACACGGTACGCGAGGAAGTGGAGGTCGGTTGCCTCTTGGTTGTCTTCTGCATAGAACTGGAGCCAGCCCGAGTCCCGCAGGGAGATGGAGTCCTGCTGGTCGTTCCAGATCGAGAGCGGTGCGCCCATTGCCCGGTTCGCGATTGTCATGACAATGGGCAGGCGCATACCTGCAGCATTGAAACAGACCTCGAACATGAGCGCGAGCCCCTGTGACGTTGTTGCCGAATAGACCCGGGAGCCTGCAGCGCTCGCACCAACGCATGCCGAGAGTGCCGACAATTCATTGTCGACCGTGATGTATTCGGCATCGAGCGTGCAGTTTGCCACCATATCGGCAAGCGCTTCCACGATATGGGTCTGCGGGGTGATCGGGTAGGCGGAGATCACCTGCGGGCGGCAGAGCCGGACCGCTTCTGCGACCGCGTATGACCCTTCTGTTATCTTTAGCATCTTATTTCTCCTCCTGTCTCATCTCGATCGCTTCCCCGGGGCACTCCTCGGCACAGAGCCCGCAGCCCTTGCAGTATGTATAATCGGGCTCCACAAATCCCTCCTCAGTCTCATGAATGCAGCCCTCGGGACAGATGGTCTGGCACAGCCCGCATTTTGTGCACTTTTCATGATCAAAGAACGGCTTGAAGACACGCCACGAGCCGGTCTTATTGTCACGCGACTTTCCCGGTTTTGCCCGGCAGCCTAAAGCAAGCGCCATTTATTTTGCCCCCCTGACCTTCTCAAATGCCTGCCGCGCTGCCTCGATATTCTTAAGCGCCAGTTCTTTTGGGAACCGGTGGTTGAGTGCGTTCTCGAGCGCAGAGAATGTGATCTCACCGGTTGCAGCCGCAAACGCGCCCATGAGCGATGTGTTGGTTATCGGGAGCCCGAGCGTCTTGAGGGCGATCGAGGTGGCATCGATCGTAATCAGCTTCACGCCATCGGGGACCTTGTAATCGGGAGCCTTTTCGGTGTTCACGATCACAATCCCTCCCTCCTTGACACCCAGAAATACATTCACATCCTTGATCAGCGTGCTGTCCTGCACGATGATGTAATCCGGCTCATAGACCTGGCTCCGTTTCCGGATCTTTTTGTTATCGAACCGTACAAATGCCTGCACCGGTGCCCCGCGGCGTTCAACGCCAAACGCAGGAAATGCCTGTGCAAAGACGCCGTCCTCGAATGCGGCGACGGCAATCAGTTCGGCAGCGGTGACAGATCCCTGCCCGCCCCTGCCGTGGATACGCAGCTCTTTCAAGAAAAATCCCCAGTAATCTTACATGATAAATCAATATAAATCTACAGATCCACAGCGAGCCCGAGGATGTCAGGTATCCCGGAGAATACATCGTGCGCAATCCGTGCAAGCCCGCGGGAGGCGCACCACTCGTCATAGACGGTAACTTCCCGGTTCAGGAGCAGGCGGACTTCGGGAGCGATGACCGGTGCAAGGGAGCCGGCAAGAGCGATCCGCGCCTTTCTGTTTAGCAGGAGCATCGCTGCGCACTCCATCGCGGAGAACATCGCAATGGTCTGCATCCGCTCCTCCGCCGGCACGGTAAAGTTCACGCCTGCATGCTGGAATGCCTCATTTGCCGTGCACTCCCCGGCATCAATGCGCCGTATTGCATCGACATCGAGTGCCCCGTGCCGGGTTCCGGGTGCAAATATGCAGGCATCGAATGCCCCGGTCATCTTTCCGTTGATCACAAGGAGGGTAACGGTGTTTGAACTCACATCTGAGACGATCACATCGTTCCCGAGCGCGTGGCAGACCTCATACGCGATGCCGACTTTCTCCGGGCTTGACTGATGCGAATATACCTTGAACCGGGAATCGCAGGGTGTACTGCGGTGGAGTCCCGGGATGACGACTGCAGGGATCCCGCTCTTTTTCACTTCGTCAAAGACCCGGGTCCCCCCGCCAATATGTTTTCCGGCTCCCTCGCGGCTGACAAGCCCCCGGTTGTTCACTTTATTAATCGAGGTAATCTTTGAAAAGTTATCCCCCATAGAATAGGAGAGCGCGATGCCCTCGATCTCATCGGGCGGGCATAATACAGCAAGATCAGGGATGGTAAAAGAGGTCGCTTCTTCCCGCGATATCTTGAACTCTTTTAAAGTCGTGGCGAAGCGCATCGCGGTCGTGCCATGATCGATCCCGATGAACATAGCAGTAATCCTATAGCATGGATGACATAATTAGTTATGATGTTTGATGTCGTAACGGGCGGTGCTGGGTTCATCGGTTCCCACCTCGTGGATGCGCTGGTTGCGCGGGGCGACCGTGTTACGGTGATCGATTCGTTTGCTGCAGGGTTAAAAAACAATATCGCGCGTCACCTCGAAAAAAACCGGGTGAACCTCATAGTCGCCGATCTCCTTTCTGATGGGTGGCAGAAAGAGTTAGAGGGTGCTGACCGGATCTATCACCTTGCGGCTGACCCCGATGTGAGGAAGAGCGCAGTCTCCCCCGTAGGTCCTGTCAATAACAACATCCTTGCCACATTTCGGGTTCTGGAAGCGATGCGACTGTACAATGTTCAACAAATTATCTTCACCTCCACATCGACCGTCTATGGCGATGCAACGGTCATACCGACCCCGGAGGAGTACGCCCCGCTGGAACCAGTCTCCGTCTATGGCGCGAGCAAACTCGCCTGCGAGGCGCTGATCTCGGCGTATTGCCATTCGTTCTCCATGAGGGCGTGGAACTTCAGGTTTGCCAATATCATCGGATCCCGCAGCGGCCACGGGGTTATCACCGATTTTGTTACGAAGTTGAAAGATAACCCCCGCAAGCTGGAGATCCTTGGTGACGGGAAGCAGATCAAATCCTATCTTGATGTGCAGGAATGCGTGGATGCGATGCTCTTTGCCGTTGACCATGCGGTTGATAAGGTAAATACCCTCAACATCGGGTCAGAGGACTGGATCGATGTGAAGACCATCGCGGATATCGTGGCAGGGGAGATGCGGTGCTCCGGTGCCAGGTACTGTTTCACCGGGGGAGAACGCGGCTGGGTCGGCGACGTTCCCAAAATGCAGCTTTCCCTAGCCCGGATCAAAGGGTTGGGCTGGAGACCACAACGGGGTTCAGAGGAGAGCGTGCGGATGGCTGTCAAGGCGATACTCGCTGAACACCGGGCAGGAATGGCGTGAAATACATCGTGATCTGCGGGGACGGCATGGCAGACGAACCGCTCGAGCAACTTGGAGGGAAGACGCCACTTGAGCATGCACGGACGCCGAATCTCGACCGGATGGCGCGGGACGGTGCCTGCGGTATGCTTCGCACTATCCCCGAAGGATTTGAAGCGGGAAGCGATATTGCAAACATGTCAATTCTCGGGTACGACCCGCAGACGTACTATACGGGCAGGGGGCCACTCGAAGCGATGAGCATGGGCATCGACATGAAAGATGACGATATTGCATACCGGTGCAACCTCGTCACCATCAATGACGGGCTGATGCAGGACTTTTCTGCCGGGCATATCTCCAGCCCGGAAGGTGCGGCGCTCCTTGCCTCACTCCAGAAGGAGGCTCCTTCTGTTTTCATTAAATCCGGCGTAACCTACCGCAACCTCATTGTTGTCCCTCATGGCAACGGCTCCTCCTCCACGCCCCCCCACGATATCATCGGAAGACCGGTTGCCGGATATCTTCCAACAGGTCCGGATGCCCCGGTTCTCGCGCAGTGCATGGAGGCCAGTCAGAGGGTGTTTGCTCATCATCCGGTTAATGCTGCACGGAAAAAAGCGGGCAAACAACTAGCGACGCAGGTCTGGCCATGGAGCGGGGGGCACAAACCAGCGTTCCCGCACTTTGAAAAGAAGTACGGGAAGAAAGGGGGAATCATATCGGCAGTCGATCTCCTGAACGGGATTGCACGCTGCGCTGGTATGGAAGTCATTACCGTCCCGGGAGCGACCGGCTACCTTGACACTGATTACGCGGCAAAGGCACGGTATGCGCTTGACGCGATCCGGCACCTTGATTTCCTTTACATCCATATTGAAGCACCGGATGAGGCCGGGCATCTTGGGAGCATTGAAGAGAAGGTGACGGCGATCGAACGGGTGGACGGAGTTGTCGGCATGATCCTTGATGGGTTCGATGGTGTGGTTGCCGTGCTGCCCGATCATCCGACCCCAATCCGGGTGAAGACACATACCCGTGACCCGGTGCCGTTTGTTGTTCGGGGAAGAGGAATAGACAGGACCCGGCGGTTCACAGAGCGCGAGGCGCAGGGAGGGAAGTTCGGCATAAAAGAGGCGGTCGGTTTCCTGGAATTCCTGTTCAATTGAACCGGTTCAGGCATGGGTGCTGTAAAAAAGTTGAAACGCCAGCTCTGGAATTTTATCCCGGCCATACGTGGCATCAGTCCCCTGCATCATCACCATTCAGTGGGGGTAACTTTCATCATCTGCCCAGCGGCGCAGGTTATGGTACGTGGTCGCTTGCGAAATATATTATTAACGGGCTGACCGGCTAGGATCAAATGCGTGATCTTGATATGACACGGCACCAAAAAAATGGTGAGGATACCTGAAAACAGGTCTGTGTCGGTAAGGTGATACCTCACAGCAACAGATACTGTCTGGTGAACAGGGGAATGGATTGATGAAGAAGAACCTGCTCATGTGGGACGAGACCCTCTTTCGCGACCCAGAGGTCTTTGAGTACGACTATGTCCCGGAGCAGTTCCAGTTCCGCGAGAACCAGATGCGCGAGCTCGCGTTCCAGATCCGGCCCGGCATGAGGGGGGGCCGGCCGCTTAACTCCATATGCAAAGGGCTCCCGGGCACCGGGAAGACCACGAGCGTCCGCAAACTCTTCTCCGAGATCTCCGATGCCACTAAGAAACTAGTCCCTGTTTATGTCAACTGCCAGATCGACAACACCAAGTTTGCAATATTCTCCCAGATCTACCGGAAGCTTACCGGGCACCTCCCGCCTGCGTCAGGAACATCGTTCAAGCAGCTGTTCGATGCCATCGCCCGGATCCTCTTAAAAGAAGAGATTGTCCTGCTGGTCGCACTGGATGATGCCAACTATCTCCTGTACGAGAACGAGATCAACAAGGTACTCTACACCCTGCTGCGTGCCCATGAGGCATATGAAGGCGTACGGATTGGCGTGATTGTAATCATCAGCGACCTTGATGTCGATCTTGCAAAAGCGGTTGATGCCCGCGTAACCTCGGTCTTTCGCCCGACCGAGATCTACTTCCCCCCGTATGAACAGGCAGAGATCCGCGAGATCATTCATGAGCGCGTCATGCAGGGGTTGTTCCCGGGTGTCCTTTCTGATGAGATGCTCTCGCTTGTTGTTGAACAGACACAAGGGAGCGGGGACCTGCGGGTCGGTATTGACCTGCTCAAGCGGGCAACCATGAGCGCAGAACGTGCTGCACGGCGCACCATCAGCCGGGACGACATATGCGGAGCGTACATGATCTCAAAGTACCTGCACCTCTCCTTTACCACAAAAACCCTGAAGGACGAGGAGAGAAAAATTCTCAAAGCCCTTGCCCTTGCAAGCCTGAACGAGAAAGAGATGAACGCAGGGGATGTCCACAAGACAATTTCCCAATCGGTTGAAATCGGGTACACCCGGTTTTACGAAGTTATAAAGAAGCTCGATGCGCTGCGCATCATCAACCTGCACTACCGCGAAGGCAAAGGAAGGACACGCTTAATAAGCCTGCGGTACGACCCGCAGAAAGTGCTCGAGCACCTCTCCTGATCCGCAATCATTTGGCAAGGATTATTAATTTCGCAGGCGTGTTGTATGGTACAGGGGGTAAAGAACATGCTCAGTGTAAACGAACTGGCATTAGAGATTTTCGAGAATCTTGCCGAACTCTCGGAGGAATTCAATGCGGCATACCATGAGCTTGATAATGGCGCACGCATTGTGGACTGTGGTGTGAGCACCCGCGGCGGGTACGCGGCGGGACGGGCATTCACCGAGATCTGCATGGGCGGGCTCGGGGAAGTCAATTTCCGGATGGGGCACATCAAAGAGTTTCCCCTTCCGTTCATCGATGTCAATACCGATTTTCCCTCAATTGCATGCCTCGGGGCGCAGAAAGCCGGTTGGACGGTCAAGGTGAATAACTATTTCGCGATGGGAAGCGGACCTGCACGGGCGCTCTCGCTCAAACCCAAACATACTTATGAGGTAATTGAGTATGAGGACGATTGTGACGGCGCCGTCATCTGCCTTGAGAGCGACCACCTGCCCAACGGTGAGGTAATGGAAAAGATCGCAGAGGAATGCCACATTGACGTGGGGAACGTCTGCGCAGTCGTCGCCCCCACATCCTCGATGGTCGGCTCAATACAGGTTGCAGGGCGCTGTGTGGAGACCGCAATCTACAAATTAAACGAACTCGGATTTGACACCAAAAAAATCACCGCTGCGATGGGCACGGCACCCGTTCCTCCCGTACGGGGGCCGAAGCTTGCTATGGGAGTGACCAATGACGCCACCATCTACCACGGGCGGATCATGCTGACCATGAAAGCCCCGGAGATCAAGGACTATCTTGAGAAGATCCCAAGCAGCAAGTCCAAAGGGTACGGGAAACCCTTCAACGACATCTTCAAAGAGGCAGGGTACGACTTCTACAAGATCGACACCGCGCTCTTCTCACCGGCAGAAGTCATCATCAACGAGTTGTCCGAAGGCAAAGTCTATCACTGCGGTGCGGTTAATACCGACGTGGCACTTAAGTCGTTCGGGCTGATGTAATTTTTTATTGAATATCCTTTTCTTAGGTTTTTGTCGGTACCGGCATCATACCATGCTGACCAACTCATAGTTCTCCTGGAAGAACAAGGATGGGGAGGCCGGGAAATCGTACTTCGGCTTCGTAAACCCTCCCAACAGGGCACTGTATCGGGTTGTACCCCCCTCACGAAGAAAAAATCACATTCTCCTTCCTACCGTGATCATGAACGGCACCAGCATGACAATAGCGATCACGATCCAGAAATTACCAAACAGATAGAGCAATGATTCGCGGTTTTTATCGTAGAACCGGAGATCGACTGACATCGTTTTGGTCCAGAATACGGTTGTGGTATTGTCGGAATTCCCGACGATCTGAGACCCCGGGTTCATACCGGCAAGCAAGGGGTTTCTGACATCGAATTCCTGCGGGAGCGTGACGTTGACATCATACGGGCGTTCGAATGCCGCCTGGAGATGATAGTCCCGCATCGGGGCGGTATAGAGGATCGTATAGTTGCCCTTGTCAAACGTGATGGAGGACATGCCGCTCGTGTTGAACTGGCACGGCGAACAGTTTCCCAAAATCTCGATGTTGCCAACTTTCTGGGGGATCCGTTCTCCCAGCATCCCCAGCTCAAAAAAATCAAATTTATTCACGTTGGTAACTTCGACTGAAGCATTGTATGCGGTGCCGTTTGGCAGAACCTGATACTCTGCATAGAGCGCTGCACAGGGAATGACCAGCAGGGCAGTTATAAGTGCAGCGCAGAGAGCAGCGAGGGCAGGTCTGCATCGATTTCGGTCGGGGGTTCGCATTGCCTGATCACCGTATCCGGATCTTTAAGGAGATGACCGGTGACGACACAGACGATCCTTTCGGACCGGTCGATGGCACCGCACTCCACCAGTTTTCTCACGCCGGCAACCGATGCGGCGGATGCCGGTTCAACGCCGATCCCTTCCTTTCGCGCAAGGTCACGCTGCATCTGCAGGATCTCCTCATCGGTCACCGATTCCGCGAGACCGCCGGTTTTCCGGATAGCCGTAAGCGCTTTTTCCGCATTTACCGGTGCTCCGATACGGATTGCGGTTGCTACAGTCTCGGGATTCGTCTCGGGGATCACTTCCGGCAACCCCTCACGAATCGCACGGACCACCGGGCTTGACCCCTGTGCCTGGATACCGGTCATCATCGGCAGCGCATCGATAAACCCGAGGTCCTGGAGTTCGAGCAGGCCCTTGTATACCGCTGAGATATTTCCTGCATTTCCCACCGGCAGGACAAACCGGTCCGGAACACCACCCAGCTGATCGACGGCTTCAAACCCAATTGTCTTCTGCCCCTCAAGCCGGTAGGGATTGATGGAGTTGAGCAGATACAAGCCGTGGGACAGGCAGAGATCGTGGACCATCTCCAGCGCCCGGTCAAAGTTGCCACGAATGGAAATAACGCGTGCACCATGCATCAGCGCCTGCGCAACCTTGCCGACCGCGACTTTCCCTGCGGGTAATAGAACAACCGCCGGTATCCCCGCCTTTGCAGCGTAAACAGCAAGGCTTGCGGAGGTGTTACCGGTGCTCGCGCAGGCTACACTGCGCTTATTCAGCTGAAGTGCCATCGATACACCGACAGTCATACCCCGATCTTTAAACGAACCTGACGGGTTCATACCCTCGTGTTTTGCGTAGAGATGGGATAGTCCCATCTCCTCGCCAAGACGTTTGAGGTGATAAAGAGGCGTACCTCCTTCCTGCAGGGTGACCGGCTCAATCCGTACTGGCAAAAGCTCGCGATATCTCCAGACCGAGAGCGGGCGCTTCTCCCACACTTTTTTTGAAACGGTGATCTCATCGAGATTATATCGCACAGCGAGAAGGTGACCGCATTTTGTACAATTATATAGGATCTCGTCAGCCGGATATGCAGCACCGCAGTTGACGCAAACGAGACGCTCCATACAGTACAATTGGATTCCGTTATAGATATAGGCGGCGCTATTCCCTCTGATGCAAACGGTGGTACAGTTCCGTCCGCTGGTCCTTATGGGACGGGAACCTGCGCCGGGCATCATCAACCTTCGCTGGATCCACATCAGAAAAAAGGAGTTCGTCGCCCCTGCCTGCCTGCGCCACGATGCAACCATCGGGATCTATGGTCATTGAAGCGCCGGCATACTGGCCAACCGGTGTTTTTCCTGTGGGGTTGATGCCGATGATATACATCTGGTTCTCCAACGCCCGTGCCTTCACGAAGAGTTCCCAGTGCCTGATCCGGCTCGCAGGCCAGGCCGACGGCACAAAAACTCCGCATACCCCTTTTTTCGCATAGACCTGGAACAGCGAAGGAAACCTCAGGTCATAACAGATCGCGATGCCGAATTTCGTACCCTCAATCTCGAATACGGCGATGTCATCGCCCGCCGCATAGCATCGCTCTTCATGCACCAGCGTGAAGGGATGCATCTTTGCGTACAACGCCCTGATAATACCATTACTATCTATTACAATAGCTGAATTTGCCGGGAGTGGATAGCGGCGTTCGCGGAACGAACCGAGAACCGCAATGGAATATTCCTGTGCATATTTTTTCAGGGTTGACACAATCATGCCGGAACTGTCCTGGATATACTGGTCTGAACAAGGGTCCCACCCTGTTGCAAATTGTTCAGGAAACGCGATGATCCGGGAACCCGCGGATGCGGCCTGCTGGATGAACGGTTCAATTTTTTTGAGCGTCCTTTCAGGATCTTCCCAGCAGCTTGTAATCTGGGCGCTGCAGCATCTCATGAGTAATTCAGGCGCCGGTACCCGCCAAGTGCTTTTTTATCCTCGTTGTGCAGCCTCGCATCATGTCACGCCACCTAGTAACGGGAATGCGATCTTCATGCCGTTGATGACGAACTGCACAGCGATGGCGATCAGCAGCATCCCCATGAGCCGGTTGAACGCCCGGTACTCCCGCTGCCCTACTTTGGTCATGATATAATCGGAATTTTTCATCATTACGTAGGTGATCACGATCGCAAGGACAAGGGAGATGATAACAACTCCAATGGCAACCGGTGTCATTGCCTGTGCCTCGTTCATCATGACGATCGTGGTCGTGATCGCGCCGGGCCCTGCGATCATCGGGATTGCAATCGGCATGAGTGCGATGTCATCCGTGTCGCGTGATTCATACTTCTCGGTGGCGGTGAGCTTGGTGCGGGACGTCTTTGCATACACCATCTCCATACCGATGCCAAAAAGCAGGATCCCCCCGGCAATCCTGAATGCCTCGAGGCTGATGCCGAAGATCTGAATGATCCAAGTGCCGAGCACAGCGACAATGAGGAGCACGATGAGCGCAAACCTGCAGGAATCCTTCGCAATGACGTCTTTCTGGGCACGGTCAAGGCTTGTTGTAAGGGAGACATAGATGAGTGTTGCGCCGAGTGGGTTGACAATGATAATAATCGACGAAAGCGCCAGTAACGCAAACGTGATCATATCCCCTTCCATGAGCGGTACGTGCGGCGGACGGAGATATAGCGTTTATGGTTTTTAGGTACTGTTGAAATGGTTGGGTAACAATATGACGCTCTTGGAGGAATCAATTGTCGCTGTAAGCAAGGATTGATTGGAGAAGATTATTAAATCTTTAAAGGCCCCTTGGAGTGTTTTAGTTGAAAAATTCAACCGGTTTTTTATAGAGCAGAAACATCTTGAAATTGCTATAAAAAAATAATTTAATACTCGTAGATGACGGACTCATCGATCCGGGCATACGAGGAGAGTTCTGCCGGTTTGAAATGGATCGCAATCTCACGGGCGGCGCTCTCGGGGGAGTCAGACGCGTGGATGACATTTCTTCCGATATCGATCCCGAAATCACCGCGGATGGTACCGGGCGCAGCTTCCTGCGGGTTCGTCGCGCCGATCACCCTGCGGACAATTGCGACCACATTCCTGCCTTCCCAGACCATGAGGAAACACGGGCCGCCCATGATGTATTTTTTTAAGGACGGGAAGAACGGTTTTTCAAGGTGCTCTTTGTACTGATCGTTGACACGTGGTTCGGGGAGCTTCTCGAACCGTGCAGCAACGAGTTTTAAGCCTTTAGACTCAAGGCGTGAGACAATCCCGCCCACAAGCCCGCGTTGGACACCATCCGGTTTGACCATTACGAACGTGCGGTCCATATCCCATTACTCCTTGCCGAGTGCCTTCTTCCCGGCCTTTGTCCATTCGACACGGCGGGGGACCCTGCCAAGCTTGTGGTTGTTCTCGCACTTGGAGCTGCAGAAATAAAAGATCGTCCCGTCCTTTTTGACAAACATCTTACCGGTGCCCGGTTCAAGAGAAACACCACAGAACGTGCATAAATAGTGTTCAACCATCGGGTTCACCGCCTCGAGAGTTTCTTTGCCTCGCGCTCGGTCTCAAGGAGCATCACGATATCCCCCTCGCGGATCGGGCCGACCGTATTGCGGGTGATTATGCGCCCCTTGTTGTTGCCGTCAAGGATGCGGCACTTTACCTGCATGGCTTCACCATGCATGCCGGTGGAACCGACCACCTCGATCACTTCTGCTGGCGTTGCATCGTCTGCCATAAAGATCCTCACGCCTTAAGGGCAACCAGTTGCTTTGCCAAGTCATCGACGACGTCTTTTGCCTTGCCGGACTTTACAATTGCAGCAGCAGCAGAACCGACGTCAAGACCACTTGCAGCGCCGATATCGTTCTGTTTGTTGATAAAAATGTACGGGATCTTCTTTTCCTCGCAAAGGGGGCCGAGGTGCATCACGATTTCTTCGGGTTCGACATCAGCGCCGATCAAAACAAGCTGGGCGATGCTGCGTTCTATGGCCTTCGTTGCCTCGTTGGATCCTTTCTTGATCTTTCCTGTATCCCGTGCGACTTCAAGGGCTTCAAGCGCCTTGTTCTGGAGCTCATCTGGAGCCTGGGTTTTTACGTAGCCTTTTGCCATAACTCACCTCATTCAGGAGTGGAGTACTCCTTCATTACTCATCAGTCAGTTGATGATGTGCCATATGACATCGTTAGGATGGGAAATAAAGGTTGTTGCAGTGCAGAATTCTCTCCATCCTCCGGTCACACCTAGTTTTGGGAAAGCAGATCTGTCATCACCACAAAAGACGGTCATGTTCCCAAGACAGCCTCTCAATGTAAACTCCTGCAGCATATGCATTGCAAAAAAAATATTTTTTGTACAGAGAGGTGAATCACAACAGGCCAGAGTGTGAACGCCCGCATTAGCCGGGAAATTTTAAAAAAAATTTCAGGTCTTTCGCAGACAAAAAAGTCCGATACCCGCTCCCAATAGGACGACCCCTGTCTCTAATGGCGTAGGCTTTGGTGTTGTTGTTGCAGTCGTCGGAGGGGTTGGAGAGTTACTTGGGGTTATGGGAATACTGGTTTCAGGAGTTGAGAGTGTCACGACAGGTGCCGGCTGCACCGTTTTCTGTCCGCCTGCCTCAATGCTCACCGATCCTTTTTCAACGCTCACGCTCTCCTCATTATAGGAGTCGGCATTCTCGATCCGAATGGAAAAGGTCTTTGGTGCTGTCGCAGATGACGTCTGGAACCCGATGAATGCACGCCCCGCATTATCCATTGTAACACGCGCATAATATCGCGTATTTTGAACTTGGGGTGTCGAAGGTGCAACATCCTGTTGAATCGTGCGGCCGTTCCCGTTCCGGAATGCATACGAGCCTATGGTATAGGGCCCGCCCGCCGGGTCCTGTGCAACACCCTCTATACTGACTTGGACGACCGGGGGCTGGTCCCCAGTTGCTCCCGTCATGGAGAACGTCCTTGTTACCCATACATAATACTGGCTGTTGGGTACCCCGATTATGGTGAGGGTAAACGGTTTGCCCTGCACCACCATACCTCCACCGGAGATTGATGTGGTCACATCGGATCCAAGGACAGGGACGACAAGTAAAAAAAAGCAGACAATACCTGCAAGCGTGATGAATACGAACCGGTTTCGTACCATATGTATACCCTTGTCAAGTGATGTGATCCGTGAGATGCCTTAACTCTTTCACTCATGAAATCCCTAGGAGCCCGTGGTACTGGAGACACCCCCGCGATGCGATACCTGCGGGACAGATCCAGGGAAATGATTGCAAGATACAGGTTTTTCTTAAAAAGCCGGAAATGTTACATTTTTATGATAAATGAGCTGATCACGTCACCTGCGGTAAATCCCGTTTACGTCCCTTTCATATGGTAAATCTCCGTTCCATCCTGTGAAAAAATGAGTTCAAGATCAGTCGAAGACATATTGATATTATAACGGCTCCGCTCCGGCTCGCCAACAATGAGTAGTGTCGCATGGTACTTCTGCATGAGAGCGGGTGTCTGATCAGGTTGTTCATATATCGCCCGGATATCGTTAATCCTCCCGCTGTACCAACCTGAATCATCGCCGCGCCACATATATTCATGGAAGGGCATCCCGATGATCGACGGGATGCCAGTGAACGATGAGATGCGCGAATAGTAAGTATAATCCCCACCCTCTCCTTCAACAATGCGAATATCACCGGGCAATGACCGCAGGTACGCTACGGCTGCCGCATCACCCGGGTGCGCTGTGGTGAGATACTCGAGTCCGTCGAGGGAACGGCTCCCATAATTCAAATCGAGGGGCACCAGCAGCGGGATTGCAGCAAGGGCTGCAATAACAGCAATCACAACAATTGCTTGCGTTTTACGTGAAATTAGTGGTACCTGGTTCCACCGGGAGAGTGCCTGTCCCGCCATGGTGAATGTGGATATGCCCAGCAACAGCCATGCAGCGATATAACATTTGAAGACCGTGTTCATCCGGAAATAGGTGTCGCCCATGTTGTCCTTCAGGTAGATAAGTTCGCAGAACGTGATCAGGAGAAGACCGATGATGGCAAGAATGTCGGGGATGTCGTGCTCCTTTTTTGCAAACAGGTAAATAATTGGAACAACTGCGATCGCCGCCGCAGGATATCCTGCAATGACAAAGGGGACTGCGGCGAGCAGATAGTATGGTTTCTGCAGGATATCCTTTGAAAGGAGCGCAAGCAGGATCACGATGAAGAACCCGTGGACAAGGACAAACTGGGCAGGATCGGAAGGGCTCTGGACAAGCGCAACACCCCCAATATTGGTCTTTAACTGCAGGTAGAACGGCAGGTAGCAGATGATGGAGAGGGAAGGAACGACGATAAGAAACCGGATGGCATCAGAAAATGATGCGACTGACCGGTTCTGCCACCAGATCAGGATCCCGAACAGCACCGTGATAGGCGCATAGATCAGCACATCCCAGGTATTGAAGAGCGGCATCGAACCCAGGCTGACTGCTGCAATGATACAGACAAGCCACTTACCCAATAAAGAGAGGGCACTCCACCGTTTCCAGGCAAAAATAATGATGAAGAGTAAAAAGATCTGGTTGAATATCCCGATGACATGAGGGTGGACATCGCCCCAGATGAACGAGAAGAGAGGGTATTCATTGATCGTACTGGTGATGGTGCGGGTGCTGTCCCAAATGATGGCATTCACCCCTTTTCCTTGGACAATCTGGTAGAAAAACGACGGGTTGGGTAACAATAATGTAATAAGCGGCAACCACCGGAACCGGTCGAGCAGCAGGTCACCGGTTGCATACAGGTTCACTGCCGCAACTCCCAGCACTGTAGGAAGTGCGAGATTGAACGCGATGTTTGACGGCACCGCGCTCACTATCGCGAGGCACCCGAACATCCAGTACCCGAGATAATAATAGATATTCAGAAAACCGCCGGCAAACCACGGATCGAGCGGGGGAACCACAGGCTGGCGCATCACCGATGCAAGGAATGCATGATCCATGAATTTTTCCGCGTACGAGATCGTGGGGTTGACAAACCGGATCTCAAGCATCAGGAAGAAGAAGATGAGGAATACAAGTTCCCAGCGCCACTGCGCTTTGAGGTCTTCTGCGGTAAAGTGACGATGATAGAGATGGTAGACGAACAGGATGGCAAACGGGATGAGGGCAAGATGTATGGGGAGATGAAAAAGCCCGCAATACCATGAGATCAGGGTAAAGAGCAGTAATGAAGCGGCAAACGATGCAGGGAATGCATACCGGTCAAAAGTTTTTTTTAAGGAGGGATAGACCGCAAGCTGGAGAAATGTGATGATGCAGAGCCAGCTGATCACCGAATATACCTGAAGTTCAGCGTTCAGTTGTATTCCCCCCGTCAAAGCGCATATTGAGCGCTTTTTTTATGGTCGGCACAACCCAGTCACCAAAGAGATAGATCGAGATGATGCCCCCGGCAAGCGTGACAAGGTTCTTGATCAGGTGATCGATGACTGCAATCAGCGTCGCAACTGCCGGGGCAGTCCCTGCCAGGATGAGTATATTGGCAACGAAAAATTCATAGGTGCCGATTCCGCCTGGTGTTATGGGCACTGCTTTGATGAGATTGCCGATCACGATGGCAAGAACCACCGTAACAAACGGGATGTGTTGTTCAAACATCATTACAACCGCCTGGCAGACCAGCGCATCAAGGATCCAGATCACGAGGGAAGAAAATCCGAGCACAATAACTGATCGGGGCGTCAGGGATGCCTTCCGGATCTCATGCAGCATGGTAAGGACAAACTGTACATACCTGTTGTCAGATTGCAGAGTATTGGCAAAATACAAAAAGATGAAAAAAACGCCGCAAAGGGCCAAGACAAGGACGATGACCAGAAAGTATGCCGGGTCAACGTCCAGTACTAAGGTAAGTGCGACAAGCCCAAGGAGGGCAACCGATGCAATATCAAAGACGCGTTCGACAACAATTGAGGATATGCCATTTGAATAACTGGTCTGGTTTTCATGGTTCAGGATAAATATCCTGACAAAATCCCCAAGGCGTGCAGGGATGACAAGGTTTGCGGTCTGACTGACAAAAATGCACCCGGTTGCGACACGGACACTCACGTTGTTATCCATATATGCAAGAATGGTGTGGTACCGCCACCCCCGCAGCCACCACGCGGCAAGGCAGATGATGAGGGCGATGACCAAGTAGAAGGGAACAATATGGGTAAGAGCATCTAGTAAATCGCCCCATACATTAAAGAGCATATAAGCGATGATGCCGATCGCGATGAGGGTCGGTATAACGACAGCGCTAATCTTCTGATACATGGACCTGCCACCATAACCTGAGGATGGATGACCCCATCTCAAAGACATCCCCGATCTTCACGGTTGTCCCTTTCCCTGCCCGCCACCGGACCGGAAATTCCCTGACCGTAAGCCCCTGCCGCTGCCCCCTTACGAGAAGTTCCGTATCCCAGAACCAGTGCTGTGATTTGATTGCGGGAATGACCGACAGAATCTTCTGTTTATTGAATGCCTTAAAGCCACACTGGTGATCGTACAGCGCACTGCCCAGAAAAATCCTGACGAGAAAATTATAGGTTCTGCTCGCAATCTCCCTCCCCCCCGTTCTTTGTATGTCGCTATCTGGAAGGAGGCGTGAGCCCGTGGCAATCGCACACCCGTCACGGATCGCATTAATAAGGTCCGGGAGGTGCTGCATATCAGTTGCCAGATCGACATCATAATAGCAGACAATCGATCCCTTCGCTCCGGTGATAGCCCGGTTTAGTGCCCGCCCGCGCCCCAGCCGTTCGTCGTTATGGAGGAGGTGTATACGGTGATCCTGCTGTTCACACGAACTGACGAACTCCGGGCTTCCGTCCGTGCTCCCGTCTTCTGCGATGATGATCTCGAACTTGTCTGTTATGGTAGACAATATCGCAAGTGATTGCGGTATCGCAATTTCAAGCGCAGTCTGGTCATTAAAGACGGGAATGATCGCGGTGACTTCAATATCAGCCACGGGAAGTCACCTTCATGATCCGGTCCGCAACTTCATTGCCCGCTCTGACTGCCCCCTCCATACTCCGCTCAGGATAATTCGGCAGCGAGAACATGCCTGCCATAAAGAACCCGTCCTTCCCGTAATCAGGGATCAATGACCGATATCCGAGGGAATATACCGGTCCTGCAAAGGGATCCACGGCCATCCTTGTCCAGTGGATCTCCTCTTTTTTTACCGAGAACCGGTGGCAGAAATCCTCAAGCATTTGCTTGTCGATATTTTGCGGCGGCATCCCGCTGAAATACGAGGCAAGATAGATGATATGCTCTCCATACCGTTCGCAGGGGACAAAGTTCGTATGGGAAACAATCGCTCCATAAGGTGCAGGATCTTTCATGTTCAGCCAGTAAATCCCGCCGGTCACGTCCCGTCCAAGACCAATGGTCATGCATGCCGCACCTTGGTACGGGATCGGAAGTACTTTTGACCCGCCGATCTTTGCCAGTTCCTGCGGGGGGATTGTCGAAATAACCGTGTCATACCGGGATCCATTGACCTCCCACGCACCCGTTGTGCGACAGATTGTCAAAACCGGTGACGTTCGTAAGATATGTCCACCGTTTTTTTGAATGGAACCTTCGAGTGCATCGATAAGCAGGTGAAATCCCCCATTGAGATATCCCAGGCGCTCCCCAGACAGTCCTCGGTTCGAGCGGATCGCAATCCGGCTCATGAGCCATGCAGCTGACACATTCCTGCGGTTTTCACCAAATTTACTGTTGAGCAGGGGCTCAAAGAACGAACTGTATATATCTTTACCGAGAGTATCGATGATAAATTTTTCAGCGGGGATGTGGTCAAGTGCACGGGTATCGATTTTTTTTGCTCTCATGACGAGCCATGCAAGTTTTACTTTGTCAATCAGGGAAATATAGGGATATTTCAGGATCTCGACCGGTGTATTCAGGGGAAATGCAGTATTACCGGCATAATACCCGCTGGTAGCACCAAGCCATTCAAGTTTGTCAAATAGTTTTAATTCTTTTAAAAGTTCGAAAAAAATGATATCCCCGGAGAAACAGTGATGATAGAACTGTTCAATCCAGTAATTATCGACCTGATACGAAGAGAGGCACCCACCGAGTTGGGTTTTTTTTTCAAAGAGATCGATCTCATGGATTCCTGACAGCCTGTTGGCAGCGACAAGACCGGTTACCCCTCCTCCGATGATGCAGATTTTCATAATTGATATCTGTAGTATTTTTTTGGCCGAAATGAAAAAGCCTCCTATAAACACGTTCTTTTTCAAAAAATCCCTCGGGTACTTATAAGAAAGTTTTTGTACTGCAGAATTAAAGTTCTCTAAACAAAAGGACTTAAAACAAATAACATTCATAATTACGTTCATCCCAGTGGTTGGTGTCTCCGGATGAGAGTGTTTTTCATAGGTTTCGGTCAGGCGGGCGGAAAAATTGTCGATATGTTTATCGAACAGGATAAAAAGCTCGGGACCAACAGCTTCCGCGGGATCGCCGTCAATACAGCACGCACAGATCTGATGGGGCTCAAACATATCGAGATGCGTGACCGGATTTTGATCGGGCAGACCATGGTGAAAGGCCATGGTGTGGGAACCGATAATGTCACCGGTGCACGGGTAACCGCTGATGAAATCGACAGCATTGTGACCGCAATCGACACACGGGGCACGCATGATGTGGATGCATTTGTTATCGTCGCAGGTCTTGGGGGGGGCACCGGGTCCGGCGGTTCACCTGTGCTTGCACGCCACTTAAAACGGATCTACCGGGAACCGGTATATGCACTCGGCATCATTCCCGCTCCTGAAGAGGGGCGGCTCTATTCTTATAATGCAGCACGGAGCCTGACAACCCTTGTCAACGAAACCGACAATTGTTTTATCTTCGACAATAGTGCCTGGAAAAATGAAGGAGAAAGTGTAAAAAGTGCATTTCAGCGCTTAAATAATGAAGTCGTCAGGCGATTTGCAGTGCTCTTCCGTGCCGGTGAAGTGAGTCGCATGGGCGTGGGGGAGATGGTAGTCGATTCAAGTGAGATTATCAATACCCTCCGTGGTGGCGGAATCACATCGGTAGGATATGCGATCAGTGAAGTGATAAGCAAACATACCAAGAAGAAGCGGGGAATTTTCGGGGGACTCAAAGACAAATTCCAGAAAAAGGAGGCCAACGAGGAAGTTCTCCTTGGTGAAGACAAATCGGCAAAAATTGTCTCACTCGTTCGCAGGGCTATGCTGGGCAGGCTCACGATGCCCTGCGATTACTCCACTGCTGAACGGGCACTGGTGCTCATTGCAGGTCCCCCTGATCAGATGGACCGCAAAGGTGTTGAGAAGGCAAAGAGCTGGGTTGAGGAAAATATCGCGGGTGTCGAAGTCAGGGGCGGGGACTACCCGGTTGACAGTGAATATGTAGCAGCGGTCGTCATGCTTGCGACTGTTGGCAACGCCCCCCGTATCAAGGAACTTCTCGATATCGCAAAAGAGACAAAGGAAGATGTTATAAAGTCAAAGGAGAAAAAATCGAATATGTTTGATGAAGGTATCGAACCATTATTTGAGTGAGGATCATGATGAAAAGGACCTGTAGAATCCTGTTAACAAGCCTGATTCTTATCTGTTGCATTCCCATCGTTTCTGCATATATGATCAACAATGTGAACGTCGACCCGTCAGGAAGCCTTACGCCCGGTCAGAGAGTATCCGTAACCTATGGAGTCGGTTTTCCTCTGGTAAGTGGCAAGACGTTCGAATCAGCAGATACCCTCGACATGTATACAGATCTTACAAATGCAAAATGGTCTATTATGAAAATCGAAACCTATGAAGGGATACCCCCTATCGAAACCCCGCTATTTAACCAGGGAGGGGCCCGGGCACAAGTGGGTGGCTGGATCCTAAGTTATCCCGATCGTGAATTATCTATACGGGTCACTCTTGATGGTGTGGCACCAGAAGTTGATAAGACCCAGAATAAAACGATACTGAGGGTCAACGAGCTGGACTCCTATGGCAAACCTATATCGACAACAGGCTATCTCAAAGAGGCCATTGTTGTAAATATCGCTGATATCAATAATGCAATCTCTCTAGCCGATTCAAATTTACAGATCTTCAGGACTCACATCGATGAGAAGTATGCAATAGAGGTCGATACTTCTGCAGCGGAAGGAAAATATAACGAGGCGAAGGCAGCCATCGACAGCGCAAGGTCCCAACCGTCCTCGCAATATTCAGTGGCCCAGTCAAGTCTCACTAACGCTCAGAACCTCATTGCCGAAGGTGAAAAGACCCTTGACAAAGCATGGGCGGAAAAGGCAGTTGCCGATGCGCAGGTTCCGATTACGAATGTCGATCTGGTAATTGCCTTTGTAAAACCGAATATCAGCAGCACTGATTCCCGCCTCTCCCCAATAATATCCAAACGGGAGATTGCAGCAGGATTCATCTCCACGGCAAATGACGAGATCTTTGCCGGTAACTATGAACGCGCCCGCGAGAAAGCAGACGAAGCATATACCAAAGGAAACGAGTCATATACGGATGCCCTTGATTTACAAAAGCAGATCAGTGAAGGGTTCAATCCGCTGGGAGCGATAGGAAAACTCTTTGGTTCAGGCACCCTTGTCATCATCATTGGTGTCGTTGCCGTTGTGCTGGTTGTTGTCGGTGTTATCATTTATCGCAAACGTTCACGTTGGGATGAACTGGGATAATCATATAATTTTATTCGATTTTTTTTTCTGGCTCATATAAAATCCTGTCTTTCTTAATTTTCTGTGAATGTATAACTCCGACTCATTAGCATAAATGGGCAGGGAACGAGAATCCTGATGCCATTATTGCAGTAAAAGCAGCAACAGCGTACCTTGCTGAACTGGGAAAAGCCCACTTGGATGGTACAATCCAGTACATTGGTTCGATCAGTACCAGCGGTGCATCGACACTTACGGCTGATAAAACGACATTCGTTTCCGCAGCTGACGGTGCCCAGTCCGCCACAACGGTAGACGGGATCAGGGATACCCGCAGCAAGATGAAGACTGCGGCCCAGACATTCCGGGCGGATACCAGAAGCATCATGCAGGCATACAATGGGTCGGCCCGCGACCTGCGAATGAGCATCAACGCTTCGGTTAAGGCTGATGCAGCAACACTCGAGACGCTGAAAAACAGTGCCTAGCAGGACTACGAGACAGCACGTATGGGCGTGTTTGACAACAATGCAGGGCGTCGCGCAACGGAGTGCCTGCAAACCTTACGGCAAAAGGCATCGATGTCTCTCCGGTACAGAATATCGAGGGACGGATCCAGCAGCAGGGCGCTTTGCTTGAGGCCGGATTCGCCGCCTATGACAAGGAAACGGAAAAGCCGCAAACGGAGAGTTAAAGGAACTCAACAAGCAGTTCCGAGAAACCGTCAAGGAATACCGAGACATCTTCAAGGACACAGTCAGGACATCCCGCGGGAAGAACATGATATCCGGACAAGTGCCGGTTCCGACAACTTCAACCGCTACGCAGGATCCGGCATCCCTGTAACAAATTATCCTGCAATACCAACACGTCCATTACGCACCTCATGAGATAGTGAACGTACGGTTCCGGCCAATTCTGCAGGAACCCCATCACCACTTTTTACATTAGCGCCATGCGCAAACCAGTTATCTGTCACGGGGCACCAGTTCATTTTTGCACGCAATGATCCGGTCTTTCAATGCCCGCGCCGCACCCCTGATATCCGGCTGCCCCACAACGGCAGAAATCACCGCGACGCCATCAGCTCCCGCCCGCATGACATCACAGACATTATGCATTCCGATGCCCCCGATGGCAATCACCGGCACATCCACCCCATCGCTGATGCGGTGTATCCCGTCAAGCCCACAGAATTTATCTGCTGTTTTTTGTGCTGTAGGAAAAACAGGGCTTGCGGCTAGGTAATCAGCCCCTTCTTTTATTGCCCGCTGCGCCTCATCGCGTGAACCCACCGATACGCCAATGAGAAAATCATGCGGCGCTATTGCCCGGGCTGAACTTACCTGCATGTCATCCTGGCCGAGGTGCACCCCATCCGCACCGCATGCGATGGCTACATCCAGCCGGTCATTGACAATGAACAGGGTACCAGTCCGCCGGGTCACTACCCGTACCCGTTTTCCCATTGCAACCAGCTCCGGTATACTGCACATCTTATCCCGGAGCTGAATGACATCGGCTCCCCCATCGATAGCAAGGCGTGCAATTTCTTCATGCGACCTTCCACCCGAAAGTGTGGTGTCCGTGATCACATACAGGTCGCAGTTCATGAATTCAGGCCGTCCGGATCCGTGCGCCCCGTGCAAGGTCACCGGGACTTAGTGTAGCCAGTTCGTCAAACAATGACGTCCTGAACGAATAAGGGCCGGCAGAATGGAGTGCAGCCTTCTCACCTGCAAGCCCGAATGCTGCAAGTGCTGCGGCCGATGAGAGAACGTAATCATCAGAGACCGCGGCAAACGCTCCTGCAAGGGAGGCCGCCATGCAGCCTGTGCCCGAGAGCCTCCCCATCATCTCATGCCCGTTATCGACCAACAGCACGCGGGCGCCATCGGTTACGATATCGGTCGCACCGCTGACGACCACGATAATTCCCTCATTATCTGCAAATGCCTGTGCGATTGTAAGCGCGTCCCCACCGGACCCTTGCGAATCAACACCCCTGACCTTCCCGCCTGCACCGGCAAGCACACCGATCTCCCCCGCATTTCCCTTCAGAACCGCGATCTCAAGCCGGTCAAGGAGCAACAGGGATGCATCAGTCCTCATTGTTGTCGCCCCTGCACCGACGGGGTCGAGAATGACAGGGATATCGCATTCGTTCGCCCTGCCTCCTGCTTCCAGCATGACACCAATCTGCCAGCTTGTAAGCGTCCCGATATTGAGGACAAGCGCGTCTGCCATCGCTACCATCTCCCTTGCCTCTTCCGGTGCCTCTGCCATCACCGGCGCTGCACCGATACAGAGCGTGATGTTGGCGCAGTCATTGACGGTCACGTAGTTAGTGATGTGGTGAACCAAGGGGCGTTTTGACCTTAGCTCAGCGAGTAGATCTGCAAAAGAATCAGGAGTCATCAGTCGATCATCCATTTCTACCTTAAGGTATTCCCGCATGAATAATCAAAGGTAACGGCACTGTGGGGGGATAATTATTTTCCTTACATCCGGGCTCATATGATTCCCTGTCTCTTCAAGATACGGCCCGTAACCCCGTAGATAAGGACAAGAATCACCAAAGGTGGAAGTGCCTGAAAAACCGTGGTATAATTTCCCGTCACAAAAGCCATGGCAAGAATATATAGCCCGTACAAAACTCCGACTGCAATACCGGCGAGGATAACATAGAACAGGGCAACAGCAAGAACTCCATACCGTACCAGATCATCCATCCTCATGCACTCCTATGACCTGACATCCTGCTGCTATCTCCTGCTGCACTTCCCGCCTCATTCAACATACGGGGCAAGCACCTCCTCATACAGGGTCTGGACATTCTGCGCAGTTGAGGGCATAGAAGGAAACCCGGAATAGGGTAGTGCTGCAGGGACATCGAGGGCGAGATTGATACGGTACTGGCTCTGTGACAAAAACCAACCCTTCTGCCGGTAATATGACGAGAGAAATTCCTGCTCGGTCTGCCCTGGTGTCGGGACCAAGAGTCCGTGCCGTTTCTGCACTTCGGCAAGCTCCATCATCGTTGTATAACCGGACCGGCAGATGACAAATTTTGCCCGGTTGAGGAGCGAGATTTTTTCGCTGGTATCAACGTAGCTTTGGACGGTGGTGTCCGGGTCGGGGCATGTTGCTGTATGGTCAGTCGGGCTACCCAATAACACCATCTTGCTCCCTGACAGGCAAGGAAGCTGTGGGAGGAGGATCTGCTCAAGGATGGTCCTTTGGGGTTCAGGTCCAGAGATGATGATCAGGTAATCAAGGTCTTCTTCCACTTCCATTTTACGGGCAGTTGCAAGGATGCCGGCAAAATACATGTAGCGCAGGGATGAGGAAAGGAGCGGGCGGGAGAGTTTTCCGGCAAGTGATCCGGGACCCGGCAGGTTGTCGGGCACAATCACACGGTCGAATCTGGAATGCAGTTTCCTGTTCAGGAGTAGCGCAAACAATTCCACAGGCCAGATGACAGGGGGGAAATGGAAATGGATCTGGTGCGTGATGAACAGCGAAGGTACCCGATCGGAATATACACCGAGCCGGTTATCACTGATGATGAGATCGTAACGATCTTGGTTCAATATGCGATCGAGAGCCCGCCGCTCTGCTTCCAGTGCACGCAGCAACAGAGGAAGGTAAGCACAGAACTTCGGTAGGAACATGCTGCCCGCGCTGTAAGGTGCCGGGTAATCCGGAAAATCAATGAAACGGCAGTCGGGAAACTCCCGTTGCAGGGCAGACAGCGCATTCCCGCAGGCAGCGATGGTGACATCATGACCCCGCTTTGTTAGTTCGTGGATGAGGGGGATATCCCTCGTGGCATGACCCAGACCCCAGTTCAGCGGAGATATCATGACACTTCCCATCGGTTGAGCACAACTCCCTTGTGTCATAGGTGGGGTGTTATGGTCATTAAAGGCGTGGGCGCAGGACAAAAAATCAGGAAACTTTTACCGCTCCCTTCCGCCATACATTCAATAACTTTCCGACAGAAATTCTAAAGAAATGCATTGTACCACAACCGCTTTTACCCGAGGTTCCCGTGCTCATACAATCCTGCGGCTGATACGTTTTACGGCATACGGGCCGCTCTTTCTCCTTACCGGACTCTTCGGCGCCCTGCTGACCCTCACCCCTCTCAATGGGAAGATTGCCGTGCTGGAACTTTTTATTGCCACCTCTGCTGCGTTCGGTTTTGTCCTCAACGATATCTCCGACCGGAGTCTTGATACACACGAACCCAGTCCACGGAACCCGCTTGCGGACGGTACCTGCCCGCTCACCTTAGCCTATCAAATCTGCGGCCTGCTCCTTGTTGTTTCCTTATGTTGTCTCGCACTCCTTCCACTTCCCCTTATCCTTCTCGGGGGTCTTGAACTGTTCATCTTTGCTACATATTCGGTCTGGATCGAGGTGAAAAACATCGCAGGGCTGGATCTTCTCTATCATGGGCTGTTTCCTTCCCTATACGCTGCGATGGGGTACCTCCTGTACGGGTCGCCTGACCTGACCGGCGCTGTCTTTTTTTCGCTCGTCTTTATCTTTGGTGCGGTATCCGAGATCTTTAACGAAATCCGGGACTTTGCAAAGGACAGCCTTATACGGAAAAACTTCGTTGTTGTTGCAGGGAAGGATCGAGCGTTTGCGGTCACGCTGGTATTGATGACGGCAGTGCTGGGCACAACGGCATTGTTCACCCTGTTCCACCCGCCATTGCGCTGGATCCTTGTGTTTATCCCCTTCGGATTGCTGCTCATTCACCCCGTCTGGCAGGCAATGCATGATCTCCGGTTTGAACCCTTGTTTGTGTCAACCATCAACCGCCGTGCCATTACTCTCGCCATCGCTATGGTCGTAGTGTTTGTAATTATCCGGTTATGTACTATTCTCCCCCTTTTCCCGACGGAGTTATAACGGGGATATTGTAGAGAGTTAAACTGATTATCGTTTTATCCTGCGCCCGATCTCCTTTGCGACAGCTTCGCCAAACTCCCGGGTTCCGGCAGTGCCGCCGAGATCAGCGGTTTTGATCCCGTCAAGGAGGATCTGTTGGATTGCGTTTTCTATCATCATTGCACCGGTACTATCCCCGCAATAATTCAGCAGCATCGCAGCGCTCCGGATTGCTGCAACCGGGTTGGCAATATTTTTCCCTGCAATATCAAGAGCGCTGCCGTGAACTGGTTCGAAAAGGGCATACCGGTCACCAATATTTGCGCTTGGTACAAGTCCCAGCCCGCCGACGAGGTATGAGGCAACATCGGAAAGGATGTCCCCGAAAATGTTCGTGGTCACGACTATGTCATACGCAGACGGGTGCTGGAGAATATCAAGCGCGAGGGCGTCGATATATTTTTCATCAAACGATACACCTGCTGCTTTTGCCTCGGTAATACAGATATTTCGGAAAAATACATCAGACTTGATCACGTTCGCCTTGTGCCCAATCGTCAGGAGCCGCCGGGTCTTGGCGAGCCGGATAGCTGCCTTTGCTATGCGTTCTGTTCCCGTCCGGGTCACCACCCGCAGCGTTGTTGCGCGGTCGGTGCCAGTTTCCTCGATCCCGGAATAGAGCCCTTCCGTGTTCTCCCGAACAATCATGATGTCAAAACCTTCTCCTTTCACCGGGCGGAGGTTCGCGTACAGGTCAAGGGCTTTCCTGATCCTTAACACAACGCTCTGGTAGTCCTTCATCGGGGGGGTGGTTACTGCCCCGAACAGCACGGCGTCCGCACTTTTTAACGCCGCAATCTCGTGGTCGTTGCACGGGCAGCCGGTCTTCTCCCACCTGCCATATCCCATCTCCACACTGAAAAATTCGTATTCCGGGTGCAGCAGTTCCAGCACCTGCCGCGCCACCGGAATCACTTCGTGACCAATACCATCCCCTTCAGCGACTGCGATCTTTTTCATGCACCCTCCATTGCCTGACCAAGGTTGTAACAGAATCCGCGATCTGCCGGGGGGATGCACCCCAGTGCACAACCGCCCCATATTTCCCGTTGTACCTGCCGACACCCTCCCGCTCCGACCGGCAGCAGCGGGCGATGAACGGTTCCTCCTGCACCTCTGCAAGCGGGCAGATATTGAGCAGTTGAAACCCGGTTCCGTAACACTCGCTTACCAGCTGCGAGCTGGTCAGGCACCCGGCAACCCGTTCGCTTCCCTGTATCGCATCTGCATCAAGGGTCTTTGAAAATCCCGCAGCACGGCAGGGATACACATCCGCTTTAACCTGCTCCAGATCGAGGATATGGTGGCAGAAGGTGATTTGCAATTCACCGAACAACCCGCACGCTTCCAGCTCGCGAATGCAGGCAGAAAGGCTCGGGCGTGGCGGGCTTGCGTCATACACGTGCACCCGCAACAGTCCTGTCAGGTCAGGGTCGAGCACGAACGTCATGTGCTCATCGTGCCCGAAAAAGAGCGTGCACCTATAGCCGGAATCAAGCGCAAGCTGGATGAGCCGGGTCCTGTCATGGAGCTGTACTTTTCCGGGATACCGGTACACCTCACCGGCAGGCGCGATCACCTTCGAAGAAATGATGCTGCGCATCATGCCCTTCTTATCGGGATCAAGGGCGACTTCGAGAACCTCGTAGCCCTCCCCTACCGGGTGGACGAGATACCGGCTCAGGAAATACACCTTTTCCCCGCAGGGTTTTGTCGATGCAAAGCCGATCTGCTTGCAGTGCTCAGGAAATATCACCGTTTCACCTTCCAGTACTCCACAAGCCCCCCGGCACGCAGGATATCGAGCATCCGCGGCGAGAGCGGACGTACAGGGCTGCGTTTCCCGCCAGTTTCCACCCAGCCGGATTCGAGGTCAAAACGCACTATGGTGTCATCACGACACGAAAGGTCGGCTTCGATCAAAGGGAGTCCGATATTGATCGCGTTGCGGAAAAAGATACGGGCGAAACTTGGCGCAACTACCGCGACAACTCCCGCCTCCTTCAGTGCGATTGCCGCCTGTTCACGCGATGACCCGCAGCCAAAGTTCCGGCCGGCGACAATAACCGCGCCTGAAAGGCGCGGGGCAAGGGCAGGATCAAAGTCTTCGAAGACATGGGCTGCCCAGATGCTCCGGTCCTTCGTGCGCAGGTAGCGACCCGCGATGATAACATCGGTGTCGATATCAACCCCGAGGTTTACCGCATGCCCGGCTCCCCGCATCAGGGCACCCCCGGTTCAGTGATCTCGCCTTCCAGTGCGGTTGCCGCTGCCGTCGCCACAGATGCAATGTATATCTCCCCGCCGGTCCCCATCCGGTTTTTAAAGTTACGGTTCGCGGTCGACAGGCAGACCTCCCCTTCACCGAGAACACCCATATGGGCTCCAAGGCAGGGGCCACAGCCCGGCGTTCCGATCGTGCATCCTGCCTCAATGATATCGGTAAGCACTCCGGTCTTTGCCGCTTCCCTGAGGACATGGCGCGACGCGGGGATGACAATGGTGCGGATGGCAACCCGGTTCCCTTTTACAGCACGGGCGAACCGGGCGAGATCCGAATACCTGCCGTTCGTGCAGGTACCAACAAACACCTGATCGACCGGGAGCCCTGCAAGGTCACGCACCGGTTTTACGGTATCCACCCGTGGCGGGACGGCAACAAGGGGCACGACATCAGCAAGGTCGATTGCCATCTCCTGCACGTAACTGCAGGGCTCCTGCACCTGAGGTTCTGCTGACTGCCCGTACCGTGCAAGGTAATCCGTGGTAATGCTATCGGCATAAAACATCCCAGCTTTCGCACCGGTCTCGACAGCAAGGTTGCAGATCACGAGCCGGTCGTCCATTCTTAACCTCCGTATGCCATCACCGGTGAATTCCAGTGACTTGTAAGTACCCCCATCCATACCAAGCCGGCTAACGTACGTAAGTGCAATATCCTTTGCTTCTGCGGCATCGCTGAGGTTTCCGTCAAGGTGGATTCCGATCGATTCCGGCACCCGGAACCATGTCTCACCGGTCAGCCAGATCGCCGCCATATCGGTTGCACCGACACCGGTTGCAAACGCACCGAACGCTCCTGTAGTGCAGCTGTGCGAGTCAGCACCGACAACCACCTCTCCGGGTAGTACAACCCCTTCGCTCATGCACTGGTGGCATATGCCTTCGCCGATATCGGAAAAATGCAGGAACGAACTCTTTGCAAACTCGCGCAGCTCGTGCTGAAGCGTTGCTGTTGTCGAGTTGTTCGCCGGGACAATGTGATCGAATATTACTGAAAGGCGCGACGGATCGCAGAGCCCTTTGGAACCCATGTTTTTCCATGCTTCAAGCGTGAGCACCCCCGTGCCATCATGGACATAGGCACGGTCAACCTTCCGATCCACGTACTCTCCCGCAGGTGCACCGAGGATCCGTTCCGAGAGGGTGCCCATCTATACCTTCTCCTCTTTTGCATTCCTGATAAGTTTCTTCAGCACATCAGGGGTTACCATGCACTTCTGCTCCGAGTGCTTCTTTACCTTCTCCAGCACCCGGCAGATCTGGGGGTCAGTCAATTCGCACCCAATAGAGGATACGACATACTCGAGCGCCTTTTTCCCCGTGTGCTTGCCAAGGATGAACCGTCGCTCCCCCCCGATAAGCTCCGGGGGGAAATGCTCGTACGAGTGCGGGTCGTCGAGGATCGCCGCGATATGGATCCCGCTCTCGTGGGAGAACGCCAGCTCGCCGACAACCGGCTTGTTCCGGGGCAGCCGGATCCCCGAGTACTGTTCAACTTTTTTCGAGAGCACGGTCAGGTGCGAAAGGTCATATCTGTCCACTCCGCCGCTCATCCGCAGCGCTATGAGCACTTCTTCGAGCGCGGCGTTACCTGCCCGCTCCCCGATCCCGTTGACCGTGGTGTGCAACTGGAACGCGCCGGCCTCTGCCGCAGTGATCGTGTTGGCGACGGCGCAGCCCATATCGTTATGGCAGTGGGCACAGAGCGGCCGGTCGACCGTTGCAACAAGATCAGACATAATCCGGTACATCTCAAGCGGGGTCAGGCAGCCGACAGTGTCGGCAAAAGACAGGAGGTCTGCCCCATGTTCGGACGCTCTCCGGTAGACCTCTTTTAAGAAGACCGGACCCGTCCGGGACGCATCTTCCGCGGCAAACCGGACCTGTAATCCATGGTCATGGGCGTAATCGATGAGGGGGAGGGTGTCAGCAAGTACTTGCTCCTTTGCCTTGTTCCTAAACTTGATCCGCATATGGAGGTCGGAGGTTGCGATAAAGATGCTGACCATCGCAACACCGCAGTCAATCGCCGCATCTACGTCGGACTTTTTCGCACGGGCAAGGCAGCAGATGCGCGAATCAAGGCCGAGACCGGCAATCGTCTTCACGCATTGCTTCTCGTTCTCGGATACCGACGGAAACCCAGCCTCGATCACCTCGACACCGACCTCGTCCAGCATGCGGGCAATTTCAGATTTCTCTTCACAGGAGAACGAGACGCCGGGCGTCTGCTCGCCGTCCCGCAAGGTTACGTCACAGATCTCAACATTCCACGGTTTCATGACTGCATCCCTCAGGGCATTGCCCTTCAACGATCAGGATCCCCGGTCTTTCCGGGGGCACGATATGCTCCCGCAACCGGCTGGTCTCATCAGCCCGGCAGATGACCGGGTCTGCCCATGCAAGGTAGCGGTTCAGGTTATAGACCGGCTGTCCGCCGGTCATTCCCATCCGGTCATTTTTAAGTACGATGCAGAGGACGGGAAGACGCTTCTCATACACGTCGATGAGCGCATTGATACCGGAGTGAAGGAGTGCGTAATCACCCGTGAGCGCTACTTTCGTGCTCATTGCAGCGACGGCGACCGATGAACCGAGCGCATAACAGGCTCTCCCGATGCGGTACGGGGGATTGCCGGCAAGAACCGCACATCCCATGTCGCAGATCACCGGCATCCCCTTCTCCTTCAGGATTCCTATCACGGTCTTAAAAGGGCAGTCCCGGCAGAAGGTCCGGCAAAAGCCACGGTCGGAAAATGTCTCAGGCGTTCCGGTCACATCAGGGGGGTTTATCCACCGGTGCTCCTGCATGAAGGGTCTCCCGAGTTCCCGCGTTTCTGCAAGGGTTTTTGCATCGTGCGGAGGGGGATACACGGTCACTGCGTGCGAGTCCCCGTCCGCCGCCCCCACACCCACGATTCCCCCGTTCCAGAGGTTTAAGGCAGATTTTTTCGACCATGAAAACATCTCTGCAGCGATGCGGTCTGCCGACTGTGCCCTGCCCTGCATGGTGAGATCGGGTGATGCAAGACTGCCTTTGCGTCTCCGTTCCGGAGCTGCGTTTATTCCCGTCACCTCATTTTCGAGGAGGGGGGGGGTAACCCTGACAATCGCGACCCGCGAGAACCGTTCCGAAGCTTCGAAAGCGGCACCGATTGCAGGAGCACAGGTCCGTGAATCCGGTTCAATCACCGGGACCTGTGCGAGCTCGCCAAAGTAACGGGAGTCCTCGGTGTTCTGGGATCCCCGGGCGAGCACGTCATCCCCCACAATGATGACAACCCCTGCATGCAATCCCTGGGTAGTTGCATTGATAAGCGGGTCAGCGCAGACGTTCAGACCCACGTTCTTGATGATGACCGCGGCGCGACGGCCATCAAGGGAGTCGCCCAGTGCATACTCAAGCGCGACCTTTTCATTGATCACAAGTTCGGCACCGGCACCGGTCGCGATGTCAGTCACCGGATACCCCGGAACCGCGTAAAACCGATCACCGCAGCTCTGCAGTGCCGCTACGATCGCATCAACACCCTTCATGCATCCCTCCCAGGCACAAGATCGCAGCCAGTACAGTTCGTACACATTGTCTGGGCCTGTTGCGTATCCAGCCCCGCCTCGGTAAGCGCCCGCTCGTGCATCCCAAAGATCGTTTTCAACCGTTCCGAATCCGGGCGGGCCATTGCAGAGAGCCCGGCAACAGGATTCAATGGGCGCAGCACCGGGATGATGCCGCGTATGGTGAGCCGCCTGATACACTGTTCCATCTCAGCATCGGTCTCGCCCAACCCGATGATCACATTGGAGAAGACCCTGCCTTTCCCGAAGAGCTGCACTGAACGCTCGAGAACGCCATATATCATGTCATAATCGAGATCCGGGCACATCTTCGCAAAGAGCGGGGCGGTCGCTGCCTCTATATTGAATTTTACCTCCACAACACCAAGGTCATGGAGATGGTCCGGAGTCTGTTCGGTGGGATAGATGGAGACACCGATAGGCACGCCAAATGGCAGGAGATGATGGATAACTTCGACCACGTACGCTTCTTCTTCCTCAATACTGGACTGGACACCACTTGTCAGGGAGATCGCGTTGATACGGGGACGTACCGCCTCCACCATTGCCACAATCTCATCGATGCTCTTGCGCCGTCCATTCAGGTTTGGAACCGGGCAGTACCTGCAATGGAAGATACACGACCCTGTAACCGTGATGAACGCCTGGTTCGGGCAGTGGTATCCCGGCTCCTCCAGCCTCCCGCTCACCTGCATTGTACCTAGAAAGAGGTCAGCAACCCCGCCTCCACGGTGGACAACCTCGACATCGCTCATCGGGTCAAGTGCAAGACGGACCCGGTGGCTCCCCATGGAAAAGAAGACCGAGCCGTCCCCACCGGCGCCAGGTCCCGCGGTTGACCGGGTGATGAACCTTTCCGCGGGTTCACCGGATAACCGAGATGAGCCGGTTGCAAGCACCTGTGCTTTTATTTCCTTCCATCGCATAATTCAAGCGCCTCCTCGTATCGGGTGAAGAACGGCAGGGCAGCAACCGCACCGATGATCCCTCTCCCGTTCATGATGATCTCCAGGTTATCATCTCTGATGCTTTCTAAAAGTCCGTGCCCGACTTCGCCCCGTTTCACCTTCAGGCCGAAATTTAAGAGTTTTTCCAGGGGAGAGAAACCGGAATACACTGCCATGCCTGTTTTATCCGAAAGCGTGTACCGTTTAAGCATCTGGTGGAACCTCCGTGTAAGATGATCGGGCTCACTTGTCGCAAACTCTGCGACAAGGCTCACGCAGTTCTTGGTCCGGTACGGTACAGGATAGAGCTGAACGATCGTGTGGGAGAGGTAGACAGAGTGCTCGTCTTCAACTGCCTTTGCAATGTTGTGGACAAGTGTCCATGTGGCTCCCGCCTCTGGAGTATCTGTATCATCTACCCCGATCAGGAGCCGTTGCCTTCGGGGGAGCCAGATCGTAGATCCGGCAACTTTCCCGCCACCAGACGGATCCGTGCGGTTCCGGACCACCCCCTTTGCATCCGCACGGCATGCTGCTGCTCCGACACCTCCGCCACCCATGCCGATATACGTGACCGCGATCTCGCGGTCGTCCACTGCAACAGAAGAGATGCCTGCCGGGAATTTCGATCCTTCAAGTGCCAGGTCGACGGTTCCCTGCCTGAGCAGGTACCTCATGGTTCCGCCAACACACCGCACGGATTCTACGAGCGGGCTTTGGGCATAATGGTGCGCTGACCACATCGCTCCTCCAATACAGTCAAAGAACTCGATCAGTTCCACGCGAGTTCCGGTTTCGTCAGCCACTGCCGCGATCTGCGGGTAATGGATAATGTAAGGTTCCGGTATGTTCTTCATACAATCCAGCCATCACGATTCCACGTTCGCCCCAACATCAGTTTTCATCACTGCTGAAATGGGGAGATTGTATTATCGCCGATTATTTCGTTAACAAGATATTCGGCAATAACAGTATATAAAAAAAGCGATCTAAAAAAATTAGAGCACCTTGTGGAGCTCGATCTTGTACGGTCCGAGGGTCCCGCCGAAATTTCCTGCAGATATGAACTTCACACCCGGAACATGTACAGCAGCCTTGATGCCGGCTGCCATTGCCGCTGCAACACTCTTCTCGTCAAGCCCATCGATGACGATCTCGTAGACTGCCTTGACGCCTGCCGGGATTTTGCTGTCCGGGACTTTCTCGCGGAGCGTCGGGCAGTACTTCTCATTGGTGGATGCGGGCATGAATTTGTATTTCAGGCTGCCAACCTTGGAACCGCTCGCAACGATACCCCCGGGAAAACTGGTGATGGCCCCCGGCACTGCGGCAATCGCATTGCTCGCTGTCTCGGCACCTATCAGCGCTGCCATCTGGTTCTCGCCCATGATAAAGAAATTGCCTCCGGCAACCCCTTTGACGATGCCAAACTCCTCTTCACCGACATATTCACCATTCATGATCGGGATGACCCAGCACTTCCTGCCGCCGACTTCCTTCTGGTACTCATACCCGTCTCCGAAAAAGTGGAGCTTCACGGCAATCTTCTCCTCAGCATTGGTGATGCCATTGAAGACCGCCGTAGTCGGTGCAGTCAGGACGCATTCAGCAAGCCTCTCGACGACCTGCTCCTTGAGCTTCTTCTTGCTTGCGCAGATCAGGATTGAAACGCCGGGACGCCCGTCAGGAGTCTGGGTACCCTCAAGTTCCTGTTCGATGCCTGCCTCGCACGGGCAACCGATCGCTGATGTGGCAAAACCGGTTGCTTCGGTCGCTGCCTTCCGTGCCCATTCCTTGGTGACTGCCGTGATGATGATACGGCAGATCCAAGTCGGGAACGCTTCTGCATAGGTGTTGTCAATAGTAACGCCGTTGATTTCCATACATAACCTCCGGTACTACAACAGTTGCATACTTACTGTTCAATAAATTTTCTAATTTAATTTCATTATGAGGAGCGCACAAATAAACCGGATATAAGTACACAAATAAGTGTTAACTATAAGACAAAATTAAATTTAAAAAATTAAAAAATCGTCGGGATTTTACTAAGTTCCCTGACTTAATTTCAGAACATTTATCTATAAATCTTCACTACTCTTCAGATAGTCGATTTTTAAAGATCGATCATAGCTGGTGCGTGAAAAAAGTATGACATTTGCAGTCCATATAAACATGGAAAATTGTACTGGCTGTAACAATTGTGTTGTCGCATGCCCCGTAGACGCATTGGAGCTGCACACCGTAGACCCTTCCTCAAAGGAGAAGATCTACAAGGTCAAAGACGGAAAATCCGTTGTTCTTGACTTCAAGGGTGAGCTCTGCGCCGGTTGCGGCGTCTGCGTGCAGGCATGTCCGCACGATGTTATCAGGCTGGTTGGACCCTGGGAATCCAGGTCACTGGCAAAGGTACAATAAAGGAACTGCGTGAGGGTTAATTCATGGCATTGTTTCCAAAGTTTTCCAAAAAAAGAGATGGTGTGAACGTTGTGATGGAGCAGCGCCTCCTGCAGAACGTTAACAACCTGATTCTGAATTCAGAGACGTGCACCGGATGCGGCATCTGCGTTGATGCATGCCCCGAAGAAGCAATTGTGCTCGGTCTTGTCGGTGCTTCCAAGCGCGGCGCGATTGATTACGCCGCACCGGTGGATGTCGACGAGGTCAAGTGCTCGTACTGCGGGGTTTGTGTCATCATGTGCCCGTTCAATGCAATGACTCTGAAGGTTGACGGACAGGAAAAGCTCCCGATTCTTGAGAAGGAGGGCTTCCCCCAGTTCGACATGAAAGCAGAGATCGACAACGAGAAGTGCGTCAAGTGTACGATCTGCGAAGAGGTCTGCCCGCGTGATGCGATCAACCGGGATGTCCCCGCTTATGAAGGGACCTATAAAGAACCGGTTGAGGGTGCAAAAGAGCGCCAGACTTCGATCAAGACCAAGACGACATTTAAGGTTGATTTGGAGAAATGTACGCTCTGCGGTCTGTGCGGTGCACTCTGCCCAGCAATCACGGTCAAACACAAGGAGTTTACCGCTGAAACCGGAAAGGTCGAAGGCGAAGTGATCTGGGACGAGACCAAATGTGACGCCTGCAAGGTCTGTGTCGAAGCCTGCCCCGAGGAATGCATCACGGTTGAACGTGAGGTCATCTCCGACAAGGTTGATGGCAAAGTCGAGATTATCCAAGACAACTGCTGCACCTGCCAGTGGTGCTCACGCAATTGTCCGACTGAGGCAATCACGGTCGAGAAGATCTTTGAGGGCGACATCGAGTTCCACGCAGAAAAATGCCCAGGCGGCTGCTCGACATGTGCCGAGATCTGCCCGGCAAATGCGATCTATCTCCCGTCCGCAAAACCTGCGGCTGAAATGGGACACGAGATTGAGAAGACGATTGCAGTCAACAAGGACTTCTGCATCCTGTGCGGTGCCTGCGTTAATGCATGCCCGGGTGAAGACATCATCGTCATGCAGAGAACCGGTATCCGCGTCAAAGGAACCGAGACTGACCTGTTCAAGAAGATAAAAGAGAAGCTCTTCACCAAGAGGACATCGAAGGTGAAAGAGGATATAACCGGACAGGTCTCGATCAAAGTGATGGAGAAGGCGTGAGGAATATGGCAAGAACAAAAGGTTATCCGGAAGCGCTGGAGAAGAAACTCCGCGATCAGCGGTATTATCGTGAAGATTCAAATCCTGAATTTCTCTCCAAAGTGAAAGCAATCTCACGCACTAATGCACACATGTGCTTCCAGTGTGGTACCTGCACCGGGTCTTGCCCCTCGGCTCCCCGCAGCACCTACCGTATCCGCCAGTTTATGAGGCGGGCGGTGCTTGGGCTCGAGAACGAGGCGCTGACCGATCCAGATCTCTGGTTATGTACTACCTGTTATAGCTGCACAGACAGGTGCCCAAGGGATATCGCACCCACAGATGTAATTATGGCAATGAGGAACCTTGCGGCAAAGCGCGACATCGTACCAGTCAACTTCCTCAAAACCGTGCAGGCGATTTATTCAAGCGGACACGGTGTGCCCAACAATGACGTGAACAGGGCAGCAAGGGAAAAGCTCGGCATGACCCGCGACCCGCCGACCACCCACATGTATCCGGAATATGTCAAGGGCATCCAGAAGATCCTTGATCATTATGGTCTCAAGGCACGGGCTGACAGGATAGTGAAAGAGCGGGAGGGCTGAAGACTATGGAAGCAACACGAAAATACGCCTTTTTCCTTGGTTGTATCGCCCCGAATAGGTATCCGGGCATTGAATCATCGGCAATCAAAACCAGCAGGAAGCTTGGCATCGAACTTGTCCCTCTGAAGGGCGCAAGCTGCTGCCCGGCGCCCGGCGCATTCGGTTCAATCGACCTGAATATCTGGTATGCAATGGCGGCACGCAACATTGTCCTTGCCGAGCAGATGAAGACCGACATTACCCTGATCTGCAACGGGTGCTACAAGTCCATCTGGGAAGTGAACCATAAGCTCAAGAAAAACAAGGACCTCCGCGAAGGTGTGAATGAAGTATTAAAAGAGATCGACATGGAGTTCAAGGGAACCGTCAATGTCTATCACCTTGCCGAGCTCCTCTATGACCCGAAGATCTGCGGTATTGAGAAGATCCGTGCCAGCGTCACCAATCCCCTCAAGGGGGCACGCATCGCCGTCCACTATGGCTGCCACCTCTTAAAACCGAAAAAAGAACGTACATGGGTTGCTCCGGGTATCGGTGACTCGGATAACCCGATGTGGATAGAGGAAATGGTCGCAGCGATTGGAGCGACACCCATCCAGTACCGCAACAAGATGCAGTGCTGCGGTGCCGGCGGCGGTGTCCGCGGGTATGATATCGCACACTCGCTGGATATCACCAACGAGAAGATGATCAACTTACGGGAAGTACAGGCTGATGCACTCACGGAAGTCTGCCCGTTCTGTCAGCTGCAGTTTGACCGCGGCCAGATCGAGATAAAAGATAAATTCGGTGTAAATTGGGACCTTCCGATTCTGCACTACAATGAACTGCTCGGACTGGCACAGGGAATGAGTCCGCAGGAACTCGGGCTGGAGCTTCACGGAATCAGCTGCGAACCGTTCCTGCAGAAGGTGCTGTGAGGTGGTAATGATGGCTGAAAAGAAAAAAGCAGGTTCCAAGAAAATGGACGTAAAGAAAGAAGCCCCGGCAAAACAGGAAGCAAAAAAGCAGGCAGCACCCGCACAGAAGCAGGCTCCCGCAAAAGCACCCGCTGAAGGCAAGAAGGAACAGCCCCGGATCGGGGTGTTCATCTGCCACTGTGGTACGAACATTGCCGGGTCAATGGACATCCCTACCGTACAGGAATATGCCAAAACCATTCCGAATGTGGCCTATGTTGACAACTACAAGTACATGTGCTCGATGCCCGGGCAGGCTGTGATTAACAAGGCAATTAAGGAACAAAAACTCACCGGTGTCGTTGTCGCTGCCTGTTCACCACGTCTCCACGAACCAACGTTCAGGACGGTAACCAAGGAAAGCGGCCTGAACCCGTTCCGGTTTGAAATGGCAAACATCCGCGAGCAGAACTCGTGGGTGCATATGCATGACCAGGAAGGGTCAACCGAGAAGGCAAAGGACGCAATCCGCATTGCTGTTGCAAAGGCATCACTCCTGCAGGACCTGTTCCCGAAGACTGTTCCTGTTGAGCACGCGGCGATGGTGGTCGGTGCGGGTATTGCCGGTATGCAGGCTGCACTTGACCTTGCAAATGCAGGTATCAAGACCTACCTGATTGAGTCTGACGCCAGTATTGGAGGACGGATGTCCCAGCTGGACAAGACATTCCCGACCCTTGACTGTTCCCAGTGTATCTTAACACCAAAAATGGTCGACGTTGGCAGGGCTGAAAACATCGAGCTGATGACATGGTCAGAAGTTGATGCTGTAGAAGGTTACATCGGTAACTTTGACGTGACCATCCGCAAGAAGGCACGCGGTGTCCTCTCCATGGCGGAGGCAGAAGCGAAGGGTATTGTCGGTGGAGGCTGTAATGGCTGTGGTGACTGCGAAGCACCGTGCCCGGTCATCAAACCCAACGAGTTCGAAGTTGGCATGAAACCCCGCAAGGCGATCTACATCAACCACCCGCAGGTCGTGCCCCTTCTCTACACGATCGATTTCAACTCCTGTATCAAGTGTGGTCTGTGTGTAACGGCATGCGGTGAAAAGAAAGCTATTGATCTTGAAGCAAAGGACGAATTTGTCAAGGTCAAAGTCGGTACCGCAATTCTCGCGACAGGTTTTGACATCTTCCCGGTCGAGAACAAGAGGGAATGGGGATACAAGCAGTTCGAGAACGTCATCACGAGCCTCGAGTTCGAGCGGCTGATCTGTGCATCCGGTCCGACTTCCGGTCATATCGTCCGCCCGAGCGATGGCGAGACACCCAAGCGCGTGGCATTTGTACTCTGCGCCGGCTCACGTGACAATACCGGTGTCGGCAAACCGTACTGTTCACGGTTCTGCTGCATGTACTCATTAAAGCATGCCCACCAGATCTACGAGAAGATTCCCGGTGTGCAATCCTATCTCTTCTACATGGATATCCGTTCCTTCGGTAAGATGTACGAAGAATTCTACTACCGTATCCAGGATGAAGGCGCGAAGTTCATCCGCGGGCGCGTGGCAAACATCCTCGAAGATCCAGCGACAAAGAACCTCCATGTCTTTGCCGATGACACGCTGCTTAACCGCCCGGTCGATATGGAAGTCGACCTTGTCGTGCTCGCGGCAGCAGTCGAGCCCAAGGCAGATACCAACAGGACCCGCAAGCTCTTCGGTGTCTCCTGCTCAATGGATGGCTGGCTGCTTGAGGCCCATCCAAAACTGAACCCGTGCGGAACGACTACGGCGGGCGTGTTCCTTGCCGGTGTCTGCCAGGGACCAAAGGATATCCCCGACACGGTCGCATCCGCCGAGGGTGCGGCATCCGCGGCAAGCATCCCGATCCACATGGGCGAGGTCGAGCTCGAGCCGTATTTTGCCACGTGCATCGAGGAGAAGTGCGCGGGCTGCGGCATGTGCGTGAACCTCTGTCCGTACAGTGCACTTGAACTCGTAGAAAAAGACGGACGCAAGGTCATGGAGGTCACCGAAGCGAAATGCAAAGGCTGCGGAACCTGCGGCGGGTTCTGTCCCGGTGGCGCTATATGGATGAACCACTTTGCCACACCCCAGATCGTTGCACAGATCGATGCGTTCCTGCTCGGAGGTGAGCAGTAAATGGCTAATGAAGAATGGAAACCCAAGATCATCGGCCTTCTCTGCAACTGGTGCTCCTATGCCGGCGCTGACCTCGCCGGTGGTGGCCGTATCCAGTATCCGCCTGATGTCAGGGTCGTCCGCGTGATGTGCACCGGGCGTCTGGACCAGCTCTTCGTCCTGAAGGCTTTTGCCGATGGTGCAGATGGCGTTCTTGTTTCCGGCTGTCACTTTGGCGACTGCCACTATCTCGAGGGCAACTTCAAGGGAGCAAAAAGGATGTTCATGGTCAAGCGCCTGATGAAGAGCATCGGGCTTGACGACCGCCGCTTCCGGATGACGTTTGTCTCAGCATCAGAAGGAGCAAAGTGGGCAACAGTCATTACCGACGTGGTCAAGACCGTAAAAGAGCTCGGACCGAGCCCCATCAAAGAGTTCAGCAAATAACGGAGGAGGGTTACAGTGGCAATAATTAACCTGAACCTGATCTCGGGGCGCAGCATCCAGCAGGGTGTCGCGATAGAAGGCGGGAAGGAGAAACCCGCCTATCGCACTGCCTGCGGGATTATTGAGCTCGACCCATCTGACCTCAAGAAACTCGGTGCATGGAAAAACACCAACGTAAAGGTGACAAGCGACTACGGCAGCGTCGTTGTCAAGGCGATTGAGACCACACAGGGACCGCACCCGGGCCTTGGCTTCATCCCCATGGGACCATGGGCAAATTCCGTCATCAACCCGAATACCTACTCAACGGGAATGCCGACCTTCAAAGGCGTTCCGGTCAAGGTGGAAGTTGCCATCAACGAGCCGATACTTCTCGGCATAGAACTCGTCCAGAAACAATGCGGGGTGAAAGTAGGATGACAAAGACCGTTACCGATGTCGTGTGCCCGTTCTGCGGAACCCTGTGCGATGACCTTGAAGTGGTTGTTTCTGATGATGGGAAACATCTGACGGAAGTCTACAATGCATGCGTGATTGGAACCGAGAAGTTCCTGCACTCGCAGGCAAAGGACCGGATTACCCGTCCCCGGCTCCGGCAGGAAGACGGCAGCTGGAAGGAGATCAGCTACGATGAAGCGGCGGAATATACGGCAAAGATGCTCGCAAAAGCGAAGAAACCTCTCATGTACGGATGGAGCTCCACAAACTGTGAAGCACAGAGCATGGGTCATGAGATTGCAGAAATGGTCTGTGCGTGTGTGGATAACACCGCTGCAGTCTGCCATGGCACAACGCTGATTGCCGTGCAGGATATCGGTATCCCTTCGTGTACACTCGGGGAGATCAAGAACCGTGCGGACCGCATTCTTTTCTGGGGCTGCAACCCGGCGCATGCGCACCCCCGCCACATGTCCCGCTACTCAATCTTCCCCCGCGGGTTCTTCACGGGCAAGGGGCAGAAGAGCCGCAAGATGATTGTCGTCGACCCGCGTGTGACTGATACAGCCAAGCTCGCTGACGTACACCTGCAGATTGAGCAGGGGCGTGACTACGAACTATTGAATGCGTTCCGTGTTGCGCTGAATAATGAATGGCTCCCCGATGTCGTTGCAGGCATCCCTGCAGAGAAGATCCGTGAAGCTGCTAACCTTTGTAAGAGCGGCAGGTTTGGGATCATCTTCTTCGGTATGGGTGTAACCCAGACACTGAGTAAGAACCACAACATCGACGAGGCAATCGCTCTCACCAAGCACCTCAATGAATTCACGAAATTCTCGATCATGCCGATGCGGGGCCACTATAACGTGACCGGGTCCGGGGAAGTCCTTGGCTGGCAATTCGGGTTCCCGTATTCCGTAGATCTTACTCGTGGATTCGCACGGTATAATCCCGGTGATACCAGTACGATCGATTTACTTGCACGGGGCGAAGTGGATGCTTTCTTTACAATAGCAAGTGATCCGGGTGCCCACTTCCCGATCAGCCGCGTGAAACAGATCGCTAAACTTCCTTCGGTCTGTATTGATCCGCACCAGACACCCACTAGCGGGGTCAGCAAACTGCATGTGCCGGTTGCCTTTGCCGGGATTGAGGTTGGCGGGAATGCCTATCGCATGGATAATGTACCGATTGATTTGCGCAAGGTCGTCGACCCGCCCGCTGGGATGCTGACCGACGAGGAGTTCCTTACCAAGGTACGTGACCGTGTGAAACAGCTCAAGGGGTTGGCATAACCATGGCAGAGTATATCATTAAAAACGGACATGTCTTTGACCCGGTACAGGGCATCAAGGGTGATAAGGCTGATGTTGCCATCAAGGATGGCAAGATCGTCGCAAAAGCCGGTTCCGGTGCAAAAGTCATCGATGCAAAGGGCAAGACCGTCATGGCCGGCGGCGTCGAGATCCATGCCCACATCGCAGGTCCAAAAGTGAACGTGGGCAGAATTTACCGTCCTGAAGACAAGCTCTTCACGTATACGCCCACCAAGGGCAACCAGCGGATGGGTGGCGGGAACTCCATTCCGACCACATTCAAGACCGGGTATCTGTATGCAAAGATGGGATACACCACCGCAATGGAAGCGGCAATGCCCCCGCTCTTCTCGCGCCATGTACACGAGGAGATCCGCGACACCCCGATCATCGACGAAGGTGCCTATCCGGTTTTGGGCAACAACTGGTTTGTGATGGAGTACATCAAGAACAACGAGGTTGAGAATACCGCAGCCTATATCGCATGGCTCCTCCGGGCAACAAAAGGGTATGCAATCAAGAGTGTGAACCCCGGGGGTACCGAAGCGTGGGCATGGGGACTGAACTGCCTTTCAATCCATGATCCTGTACCCTATTTTGACATCACCCCGGCAGAAATTACAAAAGGACTCATTGAAGCAAACGAATTCCTTGGTCTTCCGCACTCCCTGCATATCCACCCGAACAACCTCGGAAATCCCGGGAACTACACAACAACACTTGATACTCTCAAGCTTGCCGAAGGCTACAAGGCAAAGAACAAGTTCGGGCGCGAACAGGTCATGCACCTTACTCACACGCAGTTCCACTCCTATGGCGGGGACAACTGGGCAAACTTTGAGTCCAAGGCAAAAGAGGTCATGGACTACGTGAACAAGGCAAAGAATATCACTATTGACACGGGCAATGTCACACTGGATGAGACCACAACCATGACTGCTGATGGTCCGTTCGAGCACCACCTGACCGAACTGAACCACCTGAAGTGGGCAAATGTTGACGTGGAGCTGGAGACGGCAGCAGGCGTGGTACCCTACATCTACAGCCCGACTATCTCGGTCTGTGCCATCCAGTGGGCGATCGGTCTCGAACTCGCACTTATGGCAAAGGACCCGATGCGCTGTTTCATCACCACCGATCACCCGAACGCCGGACCGTTCACCCGGTACCCTCGGGTCATCAAGTGGCTGATGTCTGCCAAAGCACGTGAAATCCAGATCAATGCATTCAAGCACAAGGACAAGGTCCTTTCGCAGTCCAGCATCGGCACGCAGGATCGCGAGATCTCGCTCTACGAGCTTGCCCAGATGACCCGTGCAGGTCCGGCAAAGGCACTCGGACTTTCAAACATGATAGGTGGGCTCAAACCCGGTATGGACGCAGATGTCGTCGTGTACGACTTCAGCCCGGACAAACCCGTCGCCAACCCTGACCAGATTGAGGCGGCGTTCTCGAAGGCTGCACACGTCTTCAAGAGTGGCGTCGAGGTTGTAACCAATGGCGAAATCGTGAACAACGGCAACAAGCGCACCATCTGGGTCAATGCGAAGGTCAAGGAGAACCCGCAGGTTATGCGTGACATCAACGAGAAGTTCCTGAAGTACTACAGTGTCTCCCAAGCGAACTACGAATCACTCGGGCACCACTTTATCCCGAACCCGTATGCCATCGAGGTGGATGCAACGCAGTGAGGTGGAGAGATGGAAACCGTTACCATTACTATGAAAAACCCGCCTGCACTGTATCTTGAAGCAGACAATGTCGCACCGGACAAATTTGCAGGAAAGAATGCATCGCAGATTGCAGACCTCCATGTGCACGAAGGGAACACAACATCCACGCTGGGCAAATATTTTGAGGTGAGCGGGACTGCAGGCGCAACTGCAGCCGAGACCCGGGTCATTGTCAAAGGGGATGTGAAGAAGGTCAAGTACCTCGGCATGAAGATGAGCGCCGGCGAACTTGTTGTTGAAGGCAGCACGGACCAGTATACCGGAGCCTGGATGACCGGTGGCAATATCCTTGTCAAGGGCAATGTTGAAGCGTTTGCCGCACTCGCCATGAAAGGCGGCGAACTCGTCATCGAAGGCAATGCCGGCAACTACCTTGGCGCTGCCTACCGTGGCGACTGGCGCGGGATGTCCGGCGGGAAGATCTTTGTCAAAGGAAATGCAGGAAGCGATGTGGGCATGTACATGCTCGGCGGTGAGATTGTCATCAACGGGAATGTGGATGTCCATGTCATGACCCATGCTGAAGGGGGCAAGGTCATTATCAAGGGCAATGCGAAAAGCAAACTTGGCGGACAACTTGTCGACGGAACGATCATTGTCTTTGGGTCCATCGATGTGATGATGCCCGGCTTCAAACCCGCAGGCATCGTGGAGCTCGAGGTAGAAGGCGCAAAAGCAAAGTTTGCGCACTACATCGGCGACACCGGTGAACGCAAGAAGAAGCGGAAGGGGCAGATCGTCTACGGGAACCTGTACCAGAAAGCCTGATATCGGAAAAAATTTTATCACCAGCAAAACCCAAAAACAACCACAATAATTTAAGGTATTTGGGGCAGCTCGTATACCCGGCAGCGGAAACCTGCCGGGACCCTCACTGCCCCAAACACCATCTTTTTATTTTAGAGCGCACCGAAAATTCGAAATTGTTATCTACTATTATATCATCAAGTAACACATTTTTTAAAATTGTTAATACCGAGTAAAAAAAAGAATCAAGTTCTCTATGCTATATTTGAACATTCCGCCATTTTTTGTTATTATTTTTTATATTATATAGTATAAAAATCCCGATAAAAATAGCAATGCTTATATGGTGTAGTACGGTATTTTATCATGTCCCACATTAGGGGACGTGCAATAGCGACTTTCACTCATTACCTATACCCCGTTAGTAACGACTATCCAACGACTATCGTTCAGTGACCGTATAGTATCGATGTCAAACACACAATGGAGGAAATTACATGGCAAAATATAAAGACACAATCGACCTCTACGACGATGAGGGTAAGCTCTTAAAGAGCAATGTCACCATTGACAGGATCAGCCCGCTGGTCAACAAGGGTGCACTCAATGTCATTGACCTCACCAAGAGGACCGTGGCAGTCAACTTCGCCGGTATCGAGGAAGCCTTGAAGACCGGAAAGATGGGCGGCAAGATGAACCAGATTCTCGGCCACAGCATGAACTGTAGCTGTGTCAAGGACTGTGATGCACTTTCAGCCAAGATCAAGGACATGGTCCAGGTCACTGATGGTGACAACACCAAGATCACCAAGATCGGCGGCGGCAAGATGATCCTGGTCGAAGTGCCCAGCGCCCGCCTGAACGCGGCAGCAACCTACGATGCAACAGCAACTGCTGTAGCAGCAGCCACCACCTATGCACTGATTGACCAGTACAAGGTCGGCATATTCGATGGTTCCTACGTCAAGGGAGCCGTCTGGGGTACCTACCCGCAGACCATGCACATGGATGGCGGCAACGTCGTTTCGATCCTGAACATCCCGCAGAACAACGAAGGTCTCGGCTACGCACTCCGCAACATTCCCGCAAACCACGCGGCAATGATGACCCACCGGAATGCCATGCAGGGCGCAGCACTCTGCGCAACCTTTGAACAGGCAGGGGAGTTCGAGATGGGTATGGCAATCGGCCCGTTCGAGCGTGCCCAGCTCCTGCTCTATGGATACCAGGGCCTGAATGCAAACAACATCGTCTACGACCTTGTCAAGGCAAACGGCAAGACCGGTACCATCGGTACTGTCGTGCAGAGCCTTGTCGAGCGTGCCATTGAGGACAAAGTCATCAAGGCAGGCAAGAAGGGCAAGAGCGGCTACATCTTCTACGACACCAAGGACCCGATGCTCTGGAACGCCTATACATCGGCAGGAACCCTTGCAGCAACCATGGTCAACTGTGGTGCCGGGCGGTTCGCACAGGCAGTCTCTGCAACCCTGCTCTACTTCAACGACCTGCTTGAGCACGAGACCGGCCTCCCAGGCTCCGACTTCGGTCGTACCATGGGTGTCGCAGTCGGGTTCTCGTTCTTCAGCCACTCGATCTATGGTGGCGGCGGTCCCGGCGGATTCAACGGCAACCACGTCGTTACCCGGCACGCAGCCGGTGTCGGTATGCCCTGTATCGTAGCAGCATGCTGTCTTGATGCAGGTACCCAGATGTTCGGACCCGAAGCGACGTCCAAGATCTACCAGGACACATTCGGCCAGCTCGATTCATTCAAGAAACCGATGCAGGCAATTGCGAAGGGTGTATAAACCCTCCCCGGATACGAAATGACCGAAGCCACGTTCCCCCAGTGCAGGATTTCAACCGAGCGGTTGCTTGACCCCGAGACAACGGAGCGCCTGCTGAACAAACTTGTAGTGATTCCCGGGATACGGCGTATAATCCTCAACGGACCACGCCTTCCCGCTACCGTAACGTACGGACCCGCCAAAGGACTCGACAATCTTCATTCCATGAGGAAGACGATCCATGTCGGTGGCCAGGAACTGGCACTACAGGTGCATGTAGGCACCATACTGCTCGAGATTGAGAACCGTGACGTCATCCCTGCACTGTATGCCGCGTGCGAAGAGGTCTTTACAAACTTCACCTTCCGCATCCAGGAGGGGAGGTACATGAAGACCGAGCCATCACTTGTCGATTACTGCAAGTATGGCCCGAACGCGGACAAAGATATGATCGGGATGGCTGATCCAAGTAGCCATTCCAGCCCCGTAATTATTCAAGGTATAAAATAATCATGCCGATTGGACGAGTAACCCAGGTTGTTGACTGCCGCGAGGCGATGGGCATGGGTAAAGGAGGCGGGATTGCCCAGAGGGGCACCATCTCCGAATGCCGGTACCCGGATGTCATTGTGGTCGGGATGTCTCCCGGACGCCGCCACGTGACAAAACCGGTGTGCGATATCACCTCGGGACTGCGACAGCAGGGCGTCGAATACAGCATCAGTACGCTGGTGCTGAACGCAGGCAGTGGCGTGCCGCCTGACGCACCGAAAATTGCAGGTGGCGTCATCGGCGCTTATTTCGGGCTTACCGATAAAGAGATCGTGCAGATCGAGAAACACAAGATCGCCATCCTTCACCACGGGAACGTACGTTCCCATGTGGTGCACAAGGTCAGGTTTATTCTCCAGGCGTGTGATGTGAAGGCTATTGTCGTTTCCCAGGCACCGATTGATTACGAGGACCTCGCAAAGGAGGGAGTGAAGACCGCGGTAGTGATGCCGCCCGCTGACCAGATCCGTACGAAAGGTACGGTGATGGCAATTGTTAGCGGCGTAACACGAGGTCAGACCCCGACCCGCGAGAAGATGGCGGAAGTCATATCGTCAGTCATGAGACTTTTAAAAAAGAAAGAACAAATGGAGTGAGAAAATATGGCATACAAACCCCAGTATGGTCCCGGCCAGACTCAGGTCGCCGAGAACAGGCGCAAGCAGATGGACCCGAACCGTAAGCTGGAAAAACTTCGAGATGTCACTGACAAGGACGTCGTCCTCATTATGGGACACAAGGCACCCGGTGCAGCATATCCATCCTGCCACCCGCCGCTTGCTGAGCAGCAGGAACCCGCCTGCCCAATCCGCAAGCTCGTTACCCCGACTGATGGAGCAAAGGCCGGCGACCGCGTCCGCTACATCCAGTTTACCGACTCGATGTACAATGCACCCTGCCAGCCCTACCAGAGAAGCTATCTTGAGGCATACCGCTTCCGCGGCATTGACCCAGGTACCCTCTCAGGCCGTCAGATTGTCGAGTGCCGCGAGCGCGACCTCGAGAAATATGCAAAGGAACTCATCAACACCGAGCTCTTCGATCCGGCACTCACCGGTATCCGTGGCTGCACGGTGCACGGCCACGCCCTCCGTCTCGATGAGAACGGCATGATGTTCGACATGCTCCAGCGCTTTGTCATGGACAAGAAGGCAGGCGTTGTGAAGTATGTCAAGGACCAGGTCGGTGTACCCCTTGATGCTGAAGTCAAGGTTGGCAAGCCAAATGATGCAAAGTGGCTCAAGGCCCACACGACAATGTACCACTCATTGGTCGGTACTGGATTCCGTGACGACCCCGAATACATTGAGTACATCCAGCGTATCCACTCGCTGAGGACAAAATACGGCTTCATGCCAAAGGAGGCCTGAACATGGCAAAAGCAGCAAAGATCGAAAAGACCCAGAAGCTCTTCTTAAAGGCAATGAAGACGAAGTTTGCAGAAGACCCGCAGGCAATGTCAACCGTGTTCGCCCGCGAAGGTCTGAAGCAGTCTCCAAGGAAGGTGGAATTCGTCAAGGCAGGCCAGAAAGCCTCGATGGACCGCGGCATCTCAATGTACGACCCCATCCGCTGCCACTGCGGTGGTATCCCACTCGGCCAGCGCCAACTGATGACCTACGAGGTCAGCACGACGGGTGTCTTTGTGGAGGGCGATGACCTTCACTTTGTCAACAACTCTGCCATGCAGCAGATGTGGGACGACATCCGCCGCACGATCATCGTCGGCATGGACCTTGCCCACGGCACCTTACAGAAGCGCCTTGGCAAGGAAGTCACCCCCGAGACCATCAACGAGTACCTCCACGTGCTGAACCACGCCATGCCCGGCGCGGCAGTCGTGCAGGAACACATGGTCGAGACCCACCCGGGACTCGTGGACGACTGCTACGTCAAGGTCTTCACCGGTGACGATGAGATGGCAGACGACCTTGAACCCCAGTTCGTGATCAATGTCGAGAAGCTCTTCCCTGCAAAGCAGGCAGCACAGCTGAAGGCAGCGGTCGGCAAGTCATTGTGGCAGGCAGTACACATCCCGACGATCGTCAGCCGCACGTGCGATGGCGGTACCACCTCACGATGGTCTGCCATGCAGATCGGTATGTCCTTCATCGGAGCGTACAAGATGTGCGCCGGTGAGGCAGCAGTCGCTGACCTCGCATTCGCCGCAAAGCACGCCGGTGTTATCCAGATGGCAGACATCCTGCCCGCCCGCCGTGCACGGGGCCCGAACGAGCCCGGTGGCATCAAGTTCGGCCACTTCGCTGACATGGTTCAGGGAGACCGCAAGTACCCGCACGACCCCGCAAGGGCATCCCTTGAGGTCGTGGCAGCAGGTACGATGCTCTTCGACCAGATCTGGCTCGGCTCCTACATGTCCGGTGGTGTCGGGTTCACCCAGTATGCAACCGCTGCATACACCGACAACATCCTCGATGACTACACCTACTACGGTATGGACTACATCAAGGACAAGTTCAAAGTCGACTGGAGGAACCCCAACGCGAAGGACAAGCTCAAGCCAACCCAGGACCTCGTCAACGAGCTCGCTACAGAGGTTACCCTCAACGCAATGGAGCAGTACGAGCAGTTCCCGACCCTTATGGAAGACCACTTCGGCGGTTCCCAGCGCGCCGGTGTCATCGCCGCTGCGTCCGGTCTGACCTGCGGTATCGCGACTGCAAACTCCAACGCCGGCTTAAACGGCTGGTACATGTCCATGCTCGCCCACAAGGAAGGCTGGTCACGTCTCGGCTTCTTCGGCTACGACCTGCAGGACCAGTGCGGTTCTGCTAACTCCATGTCCATCCGGCCTGACGAAGGCTGTGTCGGAGAATTCCGTGGCCCGAACTACCCGAACTATGCTATGAATGTCGGTCACATGGGAGAGTACGCCGCAATCGTCGGAAGTGCTCACTACTCTACCGGCGATGCATGGTCCCTGTCCCCGTTAATGAAGATCACGTTTGCAGACCCGTCGCTCAAGTTCGACTTTGCCGAACCACGCCGCGAGTTTGCGAGGGGTGCAATCCGCGAGTTCATGCCCGCAGGAGAGCGCTCACTGATCATACCGGCAAAGTAAGATCAACCAAATACTTTTTTTTTTAGTTATTTAAAAAAAATCAGAATGAAGGTAGTATTCTTGTGCATCGTTTTTCCTTACGTAATTCCTGAATTACACTAATGACATGCACGTATCCTGAAATGATAGAACGGTTTTTTTAAAAAAGATAGGTGCACAGCTGGTCCTGAAAATCATATCTCCTGCGGTTGATCAGTTACACGGAAAAACATGAACCCTGCAATTTCTATAAAATAGGAAACAACATAGGGTATAAACGGTAACCGATGATGTCAATCGTAGTCATATCCCCGGGCATGTATACCTATGGCGCAATGCTTATAGCGGGTATCCTGAAAGAGAGGGGCTATGAGGTCACCTTAAAAAGGGAATTTTCCGCCGGAAATAATGATACGGTCTTTTTAAGTCTCTATTCGACACTCCACCTGCTCACGCCGGAAATCCGCTCGTTTGTCACCCGCCAACGTACCAGGGGCGGCCTCTGCTACGTGGGTGGCCCGGTATCTGCCTACCCGGAAATTGTGATCGGTGAGCTTAACCCTGACGCGGTAGTTCTCGGCGAAGGTGAAGAAACGGTACTCCAGCTGGCCCGTGACGGGATCGCGGGCACTGCCAGCAATATCGCGTTCAGATCCGGTGAAAAAATTATTATCAGGAAGGGAACGCCCCCAAAATCAATCGAGCACCCCCTTCCCTGTATTCCTGCAGATATTGGATCGCAAAACATCCGGGGCGCAAATGTCTATATCGAAACCCATAGGGGGTGCTCCGGGGCATGCACATTCTGTCAGGTGCCCAGATTCTTCGGGCATACCATCCGGAGCCGGGAAATTCCGGCAATTATCAACGAAGTCAGGGCATTTAAAAACGCCGGTGCACAGCGGATTTCAATAAGTGGCGGGACAGGTTCGCTGTATAAGATGCAAGGGGGAAGAATTAACACAGAAGCCTTTGTTGAGCTGCTCGCTGCACTCGCCGGAGTGATGGGGAGCCACAATGTGTCGTCACCGGATATCCGGGTTGACTGCATCAACGATGAAATCCTTGAAGCAATCCGGAAGTATACGATCGGGTGGGTATTTTTTGGTATTGAATCCGCAAGCGATTCCATCCTCCGGCAGATGGGAAAAGGGGTGAAAGTTGCACAGGATACCAATGCAATCGCCAGGTGCCGGCAGCACGGGCTGAAGGTTGCCGGAAGTTTTATTGTCGGGTATCCGACAGAGAGCCCTGATGATTACCAGCAGACCAAAGATTTTATTGCAGCACAGGGTCTCGACGATGTATTCATCAGTATCGCGGAACCCATCCCCTCCACTCCGCTCGCTTCGCTCGTTCTTCGCACAGGGATGAGTAAAAACCCCGTTTTCATGCCCCATAAAGGAGAGTACCGTACACTCGGGCTGACCGAAGCTGAAGCCCGGTGCTTTGATCTCACCCTTCACGCAGATATGTACAAACCAGCCCTCCATGTTACAACCGATCAGGTCTTTGACACTTATTTAAAAGCAGTGAAGGTTCAAGGCAGTGAGATTAAAGCTGTTACAGATCTCCTGTTCAAATATTTTGGTGCACGAAACTCCAAAAACACACAATAAAGAAAAACTCATCAATGCCTGGGGGATCACCAGATTTTTGAGCGGGGGCATCCCTCCTTCCGGCATTCGGTCCAAGGTTGCATCCTGTGATGTGAATTCCACGCGAAGATTAGGGGGAACGGGTGCAAAACGAACGGTTGAGGGTATACCCCCCTCTTTGAGGCTGATGGTGGGGTATCCCCTTCTATGATCACGTGGGGGGAGCTGGTCTGAGTAAGGCCGACCCCTTGGAGGGGGCTGAGGGGGTACCTCACTTTGATCGGGTGGGGGGGCAC
>Ga0268276_1000061_pt1 | contig 120804 bp, 131 predicted proteins | sample saktaG_4_FD_190145 | JGI IMG/M metagenome (GOLD analysis project Ga0268276, IMG submission 190145) | Saline water microbial communities from Sakinaw Lake, British Columbia, Canada - sak_2010_1_5_45m | ecosystem: Environmental > Aquatic > Non-marine Saline and Alkaline > Saline ... | reverse complement strand
GCTCAGGGATTGGGCTTTGTGGAGAACGAAACAGAAAGTAGTTCAATGAAACAAGAAGCTATAACCTCAACACCAACGAAGGTGTTAGGTTATGAGTAATTCACATTTGCCCACTCTAATTCCCAACACGATTTAGAGTAATATGAAAAGTAAAAATAGTAAAAGTAATTCGCAGTTAAAATAAAATTATTAATGGAGGAATTAACGATGAAACCAGTAAAAAGTGTAAAATTAGGTGGAATAGAAGTGGCAATTTGGGAAAATTCTTCAAAAGAAGGAAATAAGTTCTTTACAACCACTATTGAGCGAAACTATAAAGATGGGGAAGCATGGAAGAAAACCAATTCTTTAAGAGATAATGATTTACCAAAGGCAATACTTGCATTACAAGAAGCATATCACTTTGTTTCACTAAAAGAAGATTAATTAGTAGAGCGAGATAAAATTATTTTCGTTTTGCTTTTAATTCTTTTAAGTTTTGTGAGGGGTTAAAAGTTAATATTTTTGATTGACATGAAGAACCACTTAGATACTCCCTAAGTTCATGGTAAAACAAAGTTTTGTTATTGAATCGTAAAGTAATAAATTTACAATGTATTTTGGTTGAGCTCTTCATTTGAAAAATAAGCGCAATTCTTGCACCAATAACTTAATAAAAACAAAAACCAATTCTTCAGTTATGGATAACGTTTCAGTAGTTTACATGGTTGCTGGGCTTTCTTCTCGATTTGGGGGAAAAGTGAAGCAATTTGCGCAAGTAGGGAAAAATAACGAAACTCTAATTGAAATTTCAATTAATCAGGCACTAAAAGCAGGGTTTAACAAAATTATTTTTATTGTTGGGGAAAAGACTGAAAACTTATTCAAAGAAAAATTTGGGGATAGTTATAAAAAAGTTCCAATTTTTTATGCAAAACAAAATTTTGACCCTAGTAAAAGAGATAAACCTTGGGGAACTTGCGATGCAGTTGTATCAGCAAAAGAAATGATAAAAGAAGATTTTGTTGTTTGTAATGGAGATGATTTGTATGGGGAGAATACATTCAAATTATTATTTAATTGGATTAAAGAAAAACACATTCCTGCAACTGCAGGGTATAAATTAGGGGAAGTACTATCAGAAAAAGGAACAGTGAATAGAGGAATATTTTCTATTGATAAAGAAAGTTATTTGACACAAATAAATGAAACAATAGGGATTGAAAAAAATAATTTAATTGCATTTAACTTGACAGAAGATAATATTTCAAGCCAAAATATTTGGGCATTAAGAAAAGAGGATGTAAACTTGTTGGAAGACCAATTAATTAAGTTTAAGAAAAATTATGCGAATGAGCGAAAACTTGAGTGTTATTTACCAACTGAATTATCTAACTTAATTAAGGAAAAAAAGATTCAGATAAAAATGCTTATTGCTCCTGACAAATGGATGGGAATAACAAATCCTGAGGATGAACCATTACTTAGGGCCATTTTGGAAAAAGAAAAGTACTAATTTACGCCGGCAAATTACTCTGGCTCTAATTTAAAAGAACAATAATTAAAAATTACTTTATGTATTATAACACAAGTGAATTAGTGCTTAGCGCAAATAAATTTCCTTTTTTTAATCCAATGCAAGAAGAATGTGTAAAAAAAGGATTTAGTAAAAGTTTAGTTGTGTCCGCTCCCACTGCAAGCGGAAAAACAGTTGTTGCGGAATTATTTACTCTTGAAACTGTTTTAAATGAAAACAAAAAAGTAATTTACACCTGCCCCCTTCGAGCACTTGCTAGCGAACATTATAATGATTTCAAACGCAAATACTCAAAACAGGGTAGCAAAGAAAAAATAAAATTTGCTCTTGCTACTGGGGATTTAGATTCAAATAGTTCTCACTTAAAAAGTTTTGATGTTATTCTAACTACTTACGAAAAATTAGCTTCTCTTCTTCGTCACAAAGCAGAGTGGTTGAGTGATGTTGGGTGTATTATAGTTGATGAAATGCACGAACTTGATTCAGATCGAGGAGTGGTTTTAGAAATTGCATTAACGCAGTTGCGAATGCAAAATAGTAAAATAAAAGTTTTAGGGTTAAGTGCAACTATTCCTAATGCGCAAGAATTGTCAAAGTGGTTGAAGAGTGAAATAGTGGAGTCAACTTTTCGTCCAACAAAATTAAAGGAAGGAGTGCACTTTGATGATATTGCAGAATATAATGATTCTTCAATTGATGAAGGTGAAATAGAAAATATTATTGAGCAAAATTTGAAAAATAATAAACAAGTTTTGGTTTTTTTAAGTTCAAGAAAAAAAGCAGAAGGATTTGCAAAAAAAGTTGCTCCTATAACTAAAAAATTTATTTTAGAAAAAGATCAATTTCTTCTAAACTCTTCCGCAGAAAAAATACTTAGTGCACTTGAATCTCCAACAGAACAATGCTCTTCACTTTCAGAATGCATAAAATTTGCTTCTGCATTTCATCACGCTGGACTAGTAGGGGATCAAAGAGAAGAAGTAGAAAATTCTTTTAGAGAGGGAAGAGTAAAAGTTTTGTGCTCTACTACCACCCTTTCAGCAGGAGTAAATACTCCTGCGGATTTAGTAATAATTCCATCACTTTATAGATTTGAAGAATTTGGGATGGAATTAATTAGTGTTCGAGAATACAAACAGTGCGCAGGAAGAAGCGGGCGACCAAAATTTTCAAGTGAAGGAAAAAGTATAGTTGTAGCAAGTTCACAACACCAAAAAGAACTTTATTTTGAAAGATATGTAAATGGAAAAGTAGAACAAGTACTATCAAAATTAGGAATAATCCCTATTCTTCGAACACATATTTTAGCTTTGATTGCAGCAAATTATATTTCTGATTTGAAAAGCAGTGAATTGTTTTTTGAAAATACTTTATACGCTCATCAGTTGCAAGATATGGGAGAATTATTACATAATATTGTTGAAATTATTGAAGAATTAAAAGATTATGGGTTTGTTGAACAAAAGGGTGAAAAATTTTTTGCAACAATTTTAGGAAAAAGAGTTTCTGATTTATTTTTGGATCCGTTTAGTGCTCACGAATTAGTAGAAGCACTAAAAGTAAAAAAAACTTTTACTCCATTTTCTTATCTATACACTTGGGTGAATTGCACTGAATTTAATCCTCCTTTAAATCCACCAAAACAAATGATTCCTTTAATTATGGAAGAAATGTCAAACAAATTAGATGAAGTTCCTTTCTTACAAGAAAAAGTTTTGTTTGATAGGGGTTCAAATGAAAAATTCTTTTCCGCAATGATGCTTCTTGAGTGGATTAAAGAAAAAAAAGAATCAGAATTATTTAGTGAGTTTTCGCTCGCCCCTGGAACGTTATTTGGAAAAACTCAAATAATTGAGTGGTTGGCTTATTCAACAATTGAATTAAGTAAAGTTCTCAACGAAGAAAGACATTTAGTAAATGCAGAAAAACTTTCAAGAAGAGTAAAATACGGGGTTAAAGAAGAGCTTTTACTGCTTGTTGAGTTAAAGGGGGTAGGGAGAGTAAGAGCAAGAAAACTGTTTAATGCGGGAATAAAACGCCCTAGCGAAATAAAAAGCAATATAGCTAAAGTAGAAGCAATTTTGGGTAAAAAAGTTGCAGACCACTTAGAAAAACAACTCACTTTTGGTAGCAAAAATTAATTTTTGATGAAATTTTTGCTAAAAAACAAGTTTTGTGTGTTAATTTTTCCTCTCCCAAAACTTTATTAATCCTGAACTTCTAATTAATATGCAACTTAAGTTTGTGATTGAATGGGGTTTGTTAATTTACTAAAAGGCATTTATTATAGTGCTGAAGACAAATGGTATGACCTTTTAGATGCATTAGACCGCAGACATCTTCCTGTGTACAAAATAATTGATCCTATTGATAGTGTTGTACCAAGCTTTTTACTTTTCATTTTGACAATGATTTTTATTTTAGTTCTCATTGCTTATATTTTACAATTTTATTCTCCAGTGGAATTTACTTTTACTGCAGTTGATTCATCAACAAAAGAAACACTTTCAGAAGTTGTAATTTCAGGTTATATTAACAATGAACAATTTAGTAAAGTTACAGGTTCAAGTGGAGAAGCAAAAGTGATAATGAAAGGAAAACCCTTTAATTTATTTGAGAAAATGGGCTCTTTGTTTTTTTCAGAAGAATTTGAGTATTCAGCAACAATTTCAGCAGAAAAAAGTGGTTATCAAAAAGTAGTAAATCAGAAAAAAGATTTATCCTCAAGAGATGCTACGATTAGTCTTACTGCAATGACTGATGGTCAAGATACTGATGATCAATTTGTTTCAGGGGTTGATGTAGAGTTAGTTGATAATGCAACAGGGGAGAGAATAATTGATTCGAAAGGAACTGCTTTTGTGAAATATAATTGTTCAAACAAAGGAATAGCAATTAAAACTAGTTCTGATGGGTATGATGGTGCAATTGATGGAAAATTTAGATTAACTGAACCTACTTGTGGATTTACTGTAAAAGGGGCTTATTCGGACGGGTATGAATCATTAAATGGAATAAATGTTGAATTACCTACTACTACAAATTTACATACTATACAATTAACAAAATTAACTTCCCCAACCAAAGGTATTGCTAAAATTTTTGTTTATGAAAAAAATTCTTCTCCTTTAATTCCTTTACCAAATATTCAAATAAGGTTACTTGATTTAATGGGTAATTCTTCGCAAGAAGGTACAACAGATTATTCAGGGGTGTTTTCAAAAGAAGTTGATCCAGGGACTTATATTATAACTGCAACTAGCCCTGATGGAAATTATTTTGCGATTAATTCTGATGCAAATCAATTAATTGTTGTAACTGTTAATAAATCAACTGAAAAAACAATATATTTACAAAGATTAGATCCTGCGCTTGTGAGATTCTTAAGAATAAAAGTTGTGGATTATAATGGAAGAGTGCCGCTAAGGGATGTGACTGTGTTTCCGCAAAAATTAATTTTAAGTTCAGATGGAAATCGAACAGCGCAAGGAATAATTGGTGTGTGCACTAATGCTTGTAAAACAGATATTAATGGATTAATAACAATTAGCGGTTTGAGCGCTGAAGATGAAGGCAAGATAGTGGTGTCTTTATTTAAAGAAAATTATCTTTCAAAAGTATTTGAACCCACTATTTACAAAATAAATTCTCTTCAATTTGAAACAATCGAACTTGAAAAAGCAGATTATTCTATTAATGGAAATGCTGGAAAAGGTTTAGTTTTAGTAAGAACTCAAAATAATTTACGTGGATTAGTAGCAAAAGTTTACATGTATTTTAATTCTCCTGAATTAAATATAAACGGAATTAATTTATTTCCTGGCGGAATGAATACTAATCAAAATGGGGAAGCCCTTTTTATGGGATTAAAAGGAAGAAAAGATAAAGTCTATTATGCTAGTGCCAAGTATAATGAAATAACAGGGGTATCTGCAATTAAAGCGGTTGATGTTAATAAACTTGTAATATTTGATATTAATCTTGATACACAAGTATCATTTTTAGAAGTTAGATTATTAGGGTATAATGGGATTGATATTGTTGATAAAGATAAAGCAATAGTAAAAATAATTTCCCTTTCTCAACTTAATCCAACAATTGAAACACTAACTTTTAATAGTTCTAGTCAAACTTTTAAAAGTACTTTACACGAACAAAGAAGTACGTATTCGCTTTTGATAGATTTGAATAATTATGTTCCCTTGCGTGATGATTCAATAATACTTAGTAAGGTGGGAAGTAATTTAGTAAATAAACAAATATTTCCAACTAGCGAAAGAATTTTGGTTGTTTTCAATGGGTTGTATGAAGAGTTAAATGAAAATGAAGCTCTTGATGTACCCGCAACTTTCTTTGATTTGAATAATCCTCTTAGTGAATCAACAAAAGGATATTACGCAAAGACAAGCTATGTATTAGGAAAATCCTTAATGGATGGTAATATACTAGGAATGTTACGAGTAAGTAACAAAATGAATGTAACAAACCTTTCTAAAGTAACTTTAGATTATTTTAAAAAATCTGCAATATATTCTTGTACGCCTCCACAAAAATTCCCTTACAATGATGATAATTATTATATCCAATCTGTTGCGTGCGAGAGTAATTCTGGCCAGCAAGCTAGTGCTATGTGGGATGAAAATGTTGCTGCTGGAGTATACGATATTACAACAAAATTAGTTTTTACTCCAACTGCTGCGAATGGGGATAAAATTGATTTGAATTATAGTGGCAAAAAAAATGATTTTAATTCTGTTTTTGAAGATAGGAATAAAACTTCATTTGTAATAGGGGCTCCAACATGTAGGCCTTCAAGTGCTAATCCTTCTTGTTCAGGAATATTCTTTTACTCTGAATTAAATGGTGTTTCGCTTGGAACTGAAAAATATAATTATGATTCTACTAAAAAAGAATTTTCTAGATATTCAACTATACCTTATGAAATTGAAGTTGATACCTTTAATTTATTGAAAATAAAAGTACTAAATAATTTTTCTTCAAAAATTGATTTTAATTTGAAAGTTTATGCTTATAGTTCCCCAAAAGATTCATTTAACTCTACTCCAAGTGGGTTTTTGCGTTTTGATTCACTAACAGGTGATATGCAAAAAACAATTGGAATGAATTTGAGTGTTGATCCACTTGAAAAATCATACGCTGTTGATGTGAACGTATTTTCAACTCAAGTAAAGATCTTTTCATACATTGTTGTAGTAGCAGAACTTAAAAATGGAGAAAAATATTTCTTGTTCCTTGACACTATTTCTCCGGGAAGAAAACTTTTCTTACTAAATTCTCCTTTCCTTTCTGGCGTACCAGACCAAGTATTTGATGCAGAGGTTTTGGGTTATACAAATAGATTAGCAGTTGATGTTCATTATGTTACTTGGAGTGCTTTAAGAAATTGTGATGATAATAATGTTATTGCTTATGGAACTGCAGATGTTAATGGAAATTATTTTAAAATGACAATTCCTGATGTTTATGAGTACCGACAAGATTGTTTAAAATTAACAGTAGTGCCAAAAGATACTTTTTATAATAATTTTTCAGGAGAGTACCTTGCTGGAACGGGGGGTATAATCGATCCTACTCTTTCTTGTATTACCCCTTCGTTAGTTGATGGGAGTAGTGCATCTGAAGCAAGACTACAATGGGGACAAACAGTTACATTATCTATTAGAAACAGTTGTGCTGATGCGGTTGAATTACAACTAAATACTCGTTTAATTATGGATGGGAATTGTACTAATTTACAACCTGAAGAAATATGTAGAATTAATATTACTGCAATGAATAAAGATTATTCTGATCAAATTGCGAATTCAGATATTTTGGGTGTTTTCCCTATTTTTATAAAAGCAAAGTTAATTAATTCTTTAAAAAAGTTTTCTCCAATTAAAACAATAAGGGTTCATGTTACTAATCCAGTAGAATGCTTTGGAATTGACAAAGATACTTTTGATTTATTTAAGAATCCTAATAATACAGCGTTTGTTTTGACTAATGAATGTCAATCTATTTTAATTAATGATTATTTTATCCCAAAAGCAAAACTTGATTTAACAGGTATAACTTTGGGAGAAGCTAAACCAACTTATGGGAATATTACTGTAAATTACGATATTATAGTAACTGGTGGAGGGTACGAGTTAAAAAAATTAATTACCCCAAGAACAAGAGTTCGTCTTGATTATGTGAATTATCCTTCAAATCAAATACATGCAAAAATTCTACAGCCGGATGGACTTGTTAAATATACTAAATTTCACTTTGAGATGCCTTCTGACCTTAACGTTGTATCTGAAGATATTATGTTCAAATGGGTGGATAATTCTACAAATCCTAATTACGGAGCAAAAATTGATGGAGATTATATTATTACTTACAAAGATGGACGTAAACAAGCATTTACTCCCGCTCATAGATTTGAATTAACTCCACAAGCACGATGTGTTCATTCTGGGGGAGGAGCAGGAGAGTGTATAATTGCTGTGGATACTGCAGATTTATTTGAAGATGTTGGGGATGTAAATATGCTTTACGGTTTAACTGAAAATAAATTTACTAAAGGGCAAATTAAAGCAGTTGATTTTAATATTATTGGAAATCCCATTAGTCAGTATTTACAAATTCAAGTAAAATTTTTGGTTGATTACAACGAAATTTCTTATGTTGCAGAAAGAACTGGTGGGGATATGAATAGTACTCTTACAAGTGGGTCTTTTACAATTTCTCCTATCCAAGGAGCAAGTTTTCTTGTAAGAAATTTTTCAAATAATATAATTGATCCTTCAGTTACTCAAAAAACAGAGTTTTGTAAAAAGTTTTTAACTAATACGGGTTGGATTAGTGGGGATAATATTTACTGGACTAATAAACATTTCTTGCCACAATACTTAGCAGTTTCTTATTGTGCTAAATCTTTCTTTCCCTCTTCTAGTTCAATTTTAGTTTCTGATGTTTCAACAATACCTACTAGTCTTTTGAATGATTGGAATAATAATATTTCTTCATTTAGTTGGATTAATTCTGGAGTTGGTGGCTTTTGGACACAAAACTGTATTAATGATTCGTGTAATTCACTAATAAGAAAACAAAGTGGTTACTTTGCAATTGATTCTAACGAATTTGTTGATAGTGCATTAATAGATAATTTCTCTGCTCTTTGTGTACAACCTAAACCACAAGACTTTTTTGTAGATGCTGCTTCTTGTGCTGCATTAGGGGTTACTTGCGACGCACAAGCGGGGACTTGCATAGATTCTAAACCTATAGTTTTTGATGCATTTCAGAGTGCAGGATTTATTATGGTTGATAATCCTCAAGTAGAAGTCAAAGCGACTAGAGCAACCACTAATAATATTACTTTGAATAATTCTGCTATTGGGCTTTGGGTTGAAGGTGGAATACTAAAAGCAACTTTTTTAGGTTCAGATTATATTGGGTATAATGATAAAACTATTGAAATGAATATAATTGATAATAATTCTTCAGGAGATATGTATGGTTTATTAAGGATAGTTGATTATATAACTCCAGGAAGAACAAAAAATTAAAGTGATTGAAAAATGAGAAAAGAAATATTTTTTGTATTATTAGCATTACTGCTTTTTTCTTGTAGTACTTTTGCGAGCATGGTTCCAAAAGATTTAACTTGGAATAGTATGGCAGGAATTGTTTTTGATAAAGAAAAATATTTAGCAAATGAGAGCATTACTGGGAAAGTAGTTTTTATAAATGCTGAAGCGTATCCAGCAATTGGAGTTAAGGTAGTTCTTCAATTGGCCCAAGGAGAGTATTCTTATCCCTCTCAATTTAATTCAAATGATATTATTTTGGGTGAACAAGTAATTGATTTTGGGTATGTTTTGCCTAGTTCAAAAAAAGAGTTATTATTTTCTTTCCCAAATCCTGGAAAAGGGGCGTATAGAATTGACTCTTACGCTTGGGTAATGAAATCAAAAGCCGTTGGAGCGAGTAATATTTTTTATAATCCGTTTACTTCACAAACAATTTCTGTTGAAGGACAAGTTAAAGAAAGAGCATTAATAGATAGATTAAATACAGAATTTAGCGGGGTAAAGGGGCAAATTGGTTTTCCAGTTGACGCTAATTCAAATTATACAGGAAAAGTAATAATTAAGAATGGCGCAACAAAAAAAGAGAATCTAGTACTAGGCATAACTGTTTGTGAGTGGGCATATCCTTTTTGTAAATCAAATGAAAAATTAATCTCTGTTGGTACAATTGAAGCTAATTTGAATAAAACAATTGACGTTTCACTTATTGCGCCTAGTATTCCTTCTGCTTACGAAATTAATATTGTTTTGTATGATGGTAATACGATTGATTCCTTGTTTAAAAATAGAGTAATTGTTTCTGGCGGAACAGCAAAAATAAGAAAAGCGTTTATTAGCGGACTTGATGCACAAAATTATTCAGTAACACTTGTTATTGCTGGAAGCCCGGATCACTTTTCTAACCCTGAGTTTGAAAATTTTGATGCGAGAGTAGAAATTTATGATGGCACAAGTTTAGTTGAAGAAAAGAAAGAAACTATTAGCAAAATACGAATGGGGGAAATAACCCAAAAAACATTTACCCTTTCAGTAAAAAATTTTACTTCAATTTGTACAATTGTTTCTAAAAAAGGAGTAGTTTATGATAAAGAGTGTTTTGTTGCAGATATTGATTCAATTGTTACAGACTATAAAATAGAGAATCCTAAGAGTGTTCTTGTTAGTTGGAATTATGATGAATCAACTTTAATATTATCAATTAAATTAACAAAAGAACAAATTAATGCGCAAGTTCGCTTGTTTAATTCAGAAAATACGTTGTTTAAAGAAATGATTACAACAAACGATGTGTATACAAAAGATATTTTAGTAGAGAAACAAAATTTATTTTTAGTTGTAAATGATTTTGATGCAAAAACACAACAGTTAATTCCTCTTAATTTTGCAATAAATATTGAAGATAGAAACTCAGCTATTTTTGGTAATACAATTGATAAAAATGTAGGGATATTAAATCAAAAAAAATGCACGGGTGAAATTTGTTCTTTTGGTACTACTTGTAGTACTCTCACAGATTTGACAATTGATGGGGATTGTTGTTATTCTGAGTGTATTGTTGGAGGAATAGTAATTGATGAAAAAAATTCTTTTATTATTCCATTAATTTTTTGGGTAGCTTTGATTTTATTAATAATTGCATTAGTTATGATGTATGAAGTAAATAAAAGGAGGAAGAGAAAATGAATAAATTTGTTGTAATGTGTTTTTCTCTTTTATTAATTCTCTCTTTTGTCATGAGTGTAGGAGAGTCTACTCACTGTTTAAGACAAGATATTTCTAGATGGCGAAGTGTAGATCCCACAATTACTTTTACTGATCCTTCAGGGAATATACTACCAATAAGTCCAAGTGATGGAGTGTACACCGTTCCAATTAATGCAGTATTAAGAATTCAAGGATTTGGGCAATTTCAATATTTTTGTGATAATGGATGGTCTCCTCTTTTAGCTGACTATTTTGATGTTTATGATAATTCAACAAATAAAATTATTGCAACTAATGGACTTAATGGTACAAATGGGCCCAAACCTGCTGGTCATCCTATTTGTGCGAAAACTGTTAATTCAGTACTCAAACTTTGTTATATTGATGGTTGTGGACCCAATGGCCTTCCTTGTGCAGGGGGGGCAATTGATCCGAATTATGTGGTTGGGGCATTAGGCGCTTGCTCTATAAGTTCTTTCCAAATGGGTGCGGGGGATCAAGTAGCAATGATTATTCCTCTTTCAAGGTACTCTGGAAGACAAAGTTGGTCACTAAGACTCGGGGCAATTTCTCCTGGAGGTCTTGCGCCTGATTCTCCTTACATACTTCCTATTGTAATAGAATCAATTGATTTTGTTGTTTCTTCTACCTCACTATTAGTTTTTTCTCCAAAGCCACTAGAAAGAATGAATTCTTTTGATAAAAATGGGGATTTTGAAAAAGAAATTTATTTTACCTTATTAAATAAATCCACTACAATAAACAGACTTAGTGATTATACTGTTGTTTGTCCTCCAGGAGTTACTTGCACTCTTGAAGATTATAATGGTAAAAAAATGTATAAAGATTTTATACTTGGTACAGATAATGCTATCGTAATCCCCGTTACTGTTTCTTATAGTAAAAGTAACATACCAATGCAATTTGACTTGTTTATGAATGTTTCTTACGTTCCTCTTGAAAATAATCTTTGCAATAACCAAATTTGTAATACTTCCTCTTCCCCAGTAAAATTTGAATCAGGTTTGCTTGATTTACAAGACTTTCAAATTAATGTTATAAAAAATGATGAACAAAAATATTGTGTTGATTCGCAAGGTAATATGGGGCAAACTGGTGCAGCATATGCTCCTAGAGTTAATCTTTACTTTGGTGGAAGTGTTCCTCCATCACAAAATACAGATTCTTCATTAATTTTGATGAATGAGTGTTCAGCAAGAGATTGGAATACACAAGCACCAAATTCTGATTGGGTTTATTGTTCTTTAAAAGAATTTTTAGTTCAACTTGGGGCAAGATTTGGAAAATATGGGGATAATATTAATAGCATCAATTCATTAGAACAAGTAGGTAGGTTTACTGAAGCACAACGTTTGAGAGAAGAGAATGGAAATTTATTAGGGTTTACTGCATATTTAAGAGAATCAAATATTGATAATGCTAATATAGTGCGTGCGGTAGAGGATTTGAATACTTTATCTAATGTGGCTTTTTCCAAGCTTGGTTTTGCTGGAGAAGTGGATAGTTTTATTAAACTAAAGAATTTAGTAAGTGGAATTGATTTTATTCAAACTGTGGATGGGTTAGAAATTAATAATAACATTCTTTCTCCAGGAGAATACAGAATAACAGCGGATTTTAACAGTACTTCTTTGAGTACAAGTGGAAGTTATTTATTTGATTCGCCTGCAGATACACTTAATAGTGGGTTAAATATTAAAGTTAAATTTGAGAAAATTAATTCTCCAAGATTTAATTGGTTTTTTTATTATGATCAAAATGATTCTTTTGCAGAGCAACTTGTAACTCCTACAAGTGAAGAAAAATATGTTACTAATGTTATTGATAGGGGAACTATTTTATATTTTGAAAAAAATAATTCAACAATGAGTATTAAAAACTTTTATTCTACTTTCGCAGTTCCTTTAGTAATACGATTAAAAGATAAAGATATTAATGGTGTATCAGATTCTGAATTCAAGGTTGATGCATATGATAAAGATATTTTTACTTATTGGACTGCTTTTGCTAGTAATTTGAGTAATGGGTGTGAAACAACAAGTCTTGCCCCTCCTGAAGGAAAGAAAGTTCTACCTTACAGAGTTAGTGACTCTAATTTAGGGAATACTAGTCGCGAAATAAGGGAATTACGTAATGTAAAAACTAATTCAACAATGTACTTAGGGACGGTTCTTTATCTACCTACAAATGAAAATAGTAATAATATTTTGAGGTTTCCATTTCGTGTATTTACTAAAAAAGGAGTATTTGATGGAAATTATCAAGATTATTCTACTGTTATTATTATGAAAGATGATGAAATTTATAGTGCAAACAAAATTGTATCTATAAAAGATGCGCTTGATGGGATAAATAATGAAACTGTTTGTGTTACATACGATAAATCTACTGAGGTTGAGAAGTGGAATTTGTTTTGGAACCAAGACAAAGTAATAGATTCTTTAAAGAATGATATTAAATCACAAGTTCTTAGTGATTCTAAGATTTGTGCATCAAGAGAATTAATGTCAAGTTAATTAATGTTAACATAAGCAAGGTTAACTTTAATTATTATTATATTAGTTAATGTTTTATTATTTTTTTTTTTAAAAACGAAATATTTGCACCAAATTGTAGTATATAGCCAAATTTATAATAATTTTATTTTGAATATACTTGCAACAATTAAAAGTATAGCTAATAGGATAATTAATAGCAAAATTCCCTTTGATTCAAAAATTGATAAGCTGAATTTTGATTTAGTAGTAGTTAATTGGGGTTTACTTTTATTTTTTCCATTTTTGCTTTTTGGATCAACTGCAAAAGATAATCCTTCTTCAATTACTTGTGCTGAGTACAATAGCCAATTTTTTGGATCTTTTAATTCATTAAAAGTTTCTTTTGTAAGTTCCATATATCCTTTTTGTCTTTCAGGTATTTCCTTCATTCCACCAAAAGAGGCATCCACTGCATTGTAAGTTAATTCGTATTTTTTTCCTGCGATTTTTGCAGTAGTCCAATACTCTGGAAGAAGTAATTTTCTTGGTTCTGAAATAACTACATTTTCTTTTGGAACATTAAAGTGTTGGGCAGTTTTTAATTGAAGAACTTCGTTTTGATCTTTTTTATCAATATTACAATACCTTTCAGAAAATTCTCCTCTTGGAATTTCTTGCATAGTATTTTTCCAATTGTATTTTAACACATCAATAAGATCAGTTCGAATTTCTATATCGTGTCCATCAACAGCCAATATTCCATGAACTGTGCTCTTGATTACATTTTTTCCTTCATTATCATTTTCAATATAGTAGTGATAATTAAATAAAAAATAGGGTACAAGAGTTAACTTTAAAGGAGTCAACTCAAATTCGTACCAATTCTTTTTTTTGATTTCTTTATTAAGTTTTTCCACCGCTTCAGCAGGGGTAATTTTAATAGGCAATAAGGGGTTGCCTAAGTACATCTTAATTCATCCCCTTACTTCTTTTTTATTATTTTAACTTTTGAAGGAGTTACAAGTATTCTTTCAGCTGAAATTCCTGCCATGTCTCCATCCATTGCTTTTACTTCTGATTTAATTCTACCAAGTAATTCTTTCAACTTAGCTTTATTTCTTTTATTTAAATCAGCGATGTTTGCTAAAACAAGGTTTCCTTGCTTAACTTCTCTAATTACTGCTTCTGCATCAACATCAGTGTTCAAATCTAAAGGCTTAACTAAAGCGTCCGCATTTTCATATGTTTCTTCTTCAACTTGATCTAGAGTATTTAAAAACTCATCCAAGTTAACGTTATCCTCTTTCTTCATTACTTTTTCAAAAAAACTCAAACTAACCACCCCGCTAAAAAGCGCGTCATTACACTAATTTCAAACAAAATGTATAAAAAGCCCTCCTCTTGAGTTAAAAAACATAACAAAAGGATTTTTTAATTTTTTTTAGTAAAATAATTGAAAAGTATTTTTTTTGAATGAAAAAATAAAAATTTGGTGAAGGTGAAAAAGGATAAAATATATAAATAGTAGTGGAAGTTTTTAGTTGGAAGCCTCACTACCACTATTTATATGGTTTTCTCTTTCTAACTTCTTTGGTTGAAGAAAAATGGAAAATATTTTTGATAAACAAATGAGTAAGGGGACAGTGTTCCAAAATAAAGATTTAATTTCTTCTCACCATATTCCTGATAAACTTCCTTTTAGAGAAAATCAAATTGAAACAATCACTCAAGGATTAAGTGCGGTAATAAATAGTTCAAAACCAAATAATTTATTTATTTACGGAAAAACAGGAACCGGAAAAACTAGTACTGTGAAACATGTTTTAGAACAATTAGATGATTTTGTTAAAAGAAATAATATTAGTTCAAAATCTTGTTACATTAATTGCAGAAGTCATGAATCAAAATACAAAGTGTTACTAAAATCATTAAGATCTTTTTATCCAGAAAAAGATTTTTTGGGGTACAGTGCTTCATTTGTTTATGAAAAATTGCTCGAATTTGCAACACAAAAAAAAGCTCACTTAATTTTAGTTCTTGATGAAATTGATAAAGTAAAAGATATTGATGATTTAGTTTATTCTCTGAGCAGAGGAAATGATGAACTTCATGGTGGATCAATCACTATGATTGGAATATCAAATAATTTAATGTTTAAAGAAAAATTAGATCCTCGAACAAAATCTTCTTTGTGTGAAAGAGAATTAGTTTTCAATCCCTACAATGCTCCAGAACTAACACAGATACTTACAGAAAGGTGTATGGTTGCGTTCAAACCAAATACAGTAACTCAAGGGGCAATTTTTTTAGCAAGTGCAATTGCTGCACAAGAATCGGGAGATGCACGAACCGCAGTAATGCTAATGCAAAGAGCAGGAGAAATAGCGGATAGCGAACAAACTGGAAGCTTAACTGAGGTTCATGTAGAAAAAGCTAAGGCAAGTGTTGAAGAAGAAATTATTATTTCAATGATTTCAACTTTACCTCAACAACAGCAATTAGTGCTTTACGCAATTTCTCAATTAACTTTACAAAAAAGAGGAATAAGAAAAGTTAATGGGGAAGTAGAAGAAGGAGTGCTTTACTCTGGAGAAATATTTGAAACATATTTAGAACTAGCAAAGAAATTTGGTGAAAGAACAATTACAAGTAGATGGTATAGACAGTACATAAATGAACTAGAGATGTACGGATTAATTTTAGTAACAAACTCTGGAAAAGGAATCAAGGGGCAAACTAGATTAGTTAAGTTAGGATTTGATGCAGGAAAAATAAAAGGTGCATTAGAAAAAGAATTATTTAAATCAATGAACTGATTTTTTTTTAAAATAGTTTTTATTTTTTTAATTAATAAATAATTTATTTTCTAATTTTTTCAATCCAAATCTTTTTAAAATATGGAAGAGAAAGAGTAGATACAATAAATCCTAAAGTTGGAACAATTGCATTCAAAAAAGGATTTGCAACATTAGCGTAAATGAAAAACAAAATAATTACTAAGTAAGTGAGTATTGCAATAATTATTTTTCTAGTGTAACTAGTTTCCCACTCTTTATCAATTTCAACTTTTGAATTTCTTTGTTTTATTTTTTCAATTTCTTTTTTTGTATTCATAATATCATCAATTTATTTATCAAACAAAATCAAATAATCCTTTCTGCGAAACCGCATCTGATTGGAATACAGAGTTAATTTCTTTTTCAATCATATCAAGCCTTTGGATCAAGTAAGGGGATAAGTTTTCTTGTCGAGCCATATTTTGTGCAATTTTTAAGTATTTTCTCACTGATCCTTCATGTATTGTCAAAATAATATTACTCTTGCCACACTTGTAGCACTTTCCACTAAGAGGAACTCTTCTATAAATTTCATTACATGCAGTGCATCTAAAAGTTTGTCTAGAGAAAGCTCTAGCGTTACCAATAATATCAGGCAAGAAGTGAGAACCCATTACTTTCTCCAAAGCATCCTTAGCATTAACTGCCATTATTTTCTTTTGTAAAGTATTTTGTCTTTGTATTTTTTCATCCATTGTTTTTAGTTGAATATAACGAGACATCTTTGGTCCTTCATCAAACAAATTAGTATTATGCGTAAAACCCATTCCTGAATATTGATTTTCTTTTCCTAAAAGATCTTTTACTGTTATCACAGGAACATTAGGTTCGCAAACATTTAGTGCTTTTTCATATAATTCAAGCGGAAGCTCCCAACATGCTTCCATTTTATGCACCTCATCATCAACTTCACTCGGATTTAATATAATTGTGAAAACAAGCGGAGCATCCATTCTTCCTCCACTTCTGTGTGACAAATATTTTTGAGAGAAATTAAGTAAAGCATCCATTAAAAGTAAAAGTGAGTCCTGATCCCCATCAACGTTTCTTCTCTTACCACAAACAAAGTAAGGGTGTCCAAATCCTAATCTAGCTTTAGTATAACCTAAAATTCTTGAGTTCACCGCAGCTGAAGTGTGAGGAGCAAGACCAAGTACTAAGTGTCCAATTAAATCTTCTTTTGTTTTAGCATTGTAAAACTTTTTTTGTTTGTAAAATTTTTCTAGCTCTTCATCACAAAACTGACTTACTCTAACAAGCCACTCCCCACAAGTTTCATTAACTATAACATCTTGAGGATAAATTTCAATAATTTGGTTTGGATCAGTTAATTCTTTTCCAAACATATCTTTTACATATCCTAACTCTTTTACTTTCTCAATTGTCAAATTTATTTCAATTGGTTTGAAGTGAGTTATTACTGCATTTAATAATTCGAATCTTGTTGTACCATCTCTAAAAATGTGTATATCATGTTTTGCTCTTAAAATTCCTTTTGCAATTGGTTCAATTTCTTTTATTTCAGAAATCATTCCCTTTACTCCCTTAAGAGGATCAGGCAAGATATTTTCTCCAATACTTAGTTTTGCTTTTGCAACAAGTTCTCTTAAATCAATTTCATGTTCTCCTGATTGGCGTGTTTTGCCACCGCAAATTCCACACTTTTCTCCAGTAACTGATTTTTGGCAATGCGAGCAATAATTTAATCGAACTCCAGGATTTTGGCAACTATAACAATAATGATTTGCGGAAATTTTTTTACACTCTGGGCAAAAGTACTCTGCGATTTCAATAGTAACTTTTCCATTTTCATTATAATTTTCATCAATTGCTTTGTTTATGCTTTTAGTACTTCCGCCTTTAAGTCCAATTGGAAATAATACGTGAGGATTTCCTTTCATTTGTCTAGGTTTTGCTTGCTCCGGTCGACCCATTCGTCCGCCAATGAAGGACCCCGCTTTATCTTTAATAGTAAATCCAGAAATTTCTGTTAAGTAATCTAAAACATTTTCGCTTGTACTAGTTTTCTTTTCTTCAAGAGAAAAAGTAGCAATTACACTTTCTGCCATTTCATCAATTATAATTTTTCCTTTCTCAAGTCTATGTGGAAGTCCAATTTTTTCAAGGAATTTTTTCTCATCCTCTTTTTTATCAATAATAATTTTTGTATTAATTTCGCCATTTTCTTTTTTCTCTCTTATTATTTCTGCATTGAGTAAATACTCTCGCAAAGAAATCATTTCTCTAGAATTAATTGCTCGGTAAAAGTGAATGTAATTTGGGTGAAGTGGGACTCCAAGTTCTTTACTTAAAATTAAAGCGTCACTCTCACTAATGTTTTCAAGTTGTTCCAAGTTCATTGTGAGAATATTTTCCATTCCTATTTGGATTAATTTATTTTTTTTAGTTTCATCAACGCAAGCTTTTTTTAATTCAAGCACCCACCACTCTTCACAATACCCTGCTGGGACTAAAGGGTGCGCACTTTTTCTAAAATCTCCGTAAGTTGCAAGTAAATCTCCAACATAAATAATTTTTTCAATTTGTGCTTTAAGGTCTTCTGCTTTTGCTCTAGTATTAACCCGAGTTACAGTTCCATCTTTTAGTAAAACAATTGGTCCTTCTATTGTAGTGCATGGGAAAAATTGAGTTGCTTTTCCTGGTCTTTCAATTCTACCGTGCGTTCCAACTGCAATGAACTCATCAAGCAAAATCATTGTTGCAGGATTAATTGCTTTAGCCATAATTCCTGTATTTCTTCCTTTACCATATCTTAATCTAAATCCACCCCAAGCACTAGGGTAAGCAATAATTGGTCGGCCTGCAGCCAATCTATCTAAGTAAGATTTATTTGGTTTAACTTCAATTTTGGTTTGAGTTTTTTCTACTTTTACAATTTTTTCTAAAAAATCCCAATCTAATCCCAAGTCTTTTGCAGTCTTCATTACCCATAGTGCTTTTAGTGCTAATCCTTCAGCAACAACAAGACCCATTCCGCCTCTGATTTGATTAGTTGGAATTCTTGCCAAATCTCTGTGTGCAGAAACTTCCACTTCTTCAGTAGGAGTACCATTAATACAAACTGGGCAACCACTAATAATAATTCTAATTTCTTCATCTTTCATTGTGTATTGTCTTGAAATTATTTCAGTTTGATAAATTCCAATTTCTTCAACGTAACGTTCCATTTCATCCTGAGTTGGTTTGTATCTATCAAGATGCATGAATTGTCTTGCATAATCTCCTAAAATTAAAGGAATAACTGTGGAACTTCCGCCAGCTGCTCTAATTGGTCCAGCAAAATAAATATCAATATATTTTGAACCATCAGGGTTAGTATTAATTTCAACTTTAGGTACTCCATCAAGTGGTGCTACAACAACTCCTTCAGTTTCAATTAATAGACATGTTTTGATTCCAATTTCTACTCTTTTTTGATCATCAGGGATACTCCACCATTTTTGTTCTAAAATTTCCTGAAACAATCTAAAATAAGATTTTCTTCTATCTTTAACTTCTTCAAAAATATCACGGAAAATTTTTGCTAGACCCGGTAATCCAATAATGGTTTCAGCACGATCTGCCAAATCTACTGCAGGAACAACTTCAACAAAATCACTTAAATCTTTTCCAGTTGCTTTTGCACTTTGTGCTATTTCAAACACTTCTTTTGTTTGGTTTTGAATTGTTTTAAAATAATTTTTTATTTGAGGAGCAGCAGGAAAAGTAATTTCTTGAGTAATCATTTCAATAGGAGTAAGTTTCTTTACTTTTACTCCATTTGGGTCATCCGCGTGAACTAGTGTTACTCCTTCAACCATTTTTTTCACTTCTTTTTTTTATTTCGTTTTTATTTTTTGATTGTTTTTTATTATTATTTTTTTATTTTTACTTTTTTTTTAAAATATTTTTTTATTTTAAATTTAAACAATTATTTTTGTAATAATTATTTTTTATCATTTTCCTCAATGTCTCTCTCAACAGTTTCTTTTGAAAAATGAATTTCACTTATTTGTCTATTTCTTAAATTAATAATTGGAAAAGTGCATACAGTTGGAACGTGCCCAATCTTTTTTTGAAAATCAGTTTGTCCTTCCCAGCAGCCTGAGTTAATTATTGTTGTTCCGCGATAAGTTGCGTATCCCTTATGGTGCAAATCCCCAAACCAAATAAGATCCGGTTCTTCCTTAATTACCATATACGCTTTTCCTTCAGGAACATAAGGATTTTTTCCACCATACTTTGGCATCAAATCTCTTTTCTTTAATAGTTCAATCATCGCTTCTTCAGGTTTAGCCATTGTAAGAAAACTTACTGAACTAATAAGATCGTGAACACTTGGTCCGTGATAAATTAAATTTTTCAATCCTTCAGTTTCTACCCAAGAGGGAGAAGAAATAAAATGAAAGTTTCTCAACTTTGATAACCTTGGAACAAATTCTTTATCAATTGCAGGCTGAGGTTCTGCTCTTCTAACTGCATCGTGTTGACCCGGGCAAACAAAGACTTGTATATATTCAGGAATTTGAACCATTAGCTCTTCAAATTTTTCATACTGTCCATAAACATCTTTTATTAGTAAATCATCTAATTGATTTGGGTATACCCCAATTCCTGCAACGTTATCTCCTGTAACAAATAAGTATTGAATTTTTCCAACTCTCTCTTGTTGTTTTTCAGTTAATCCTATACCATTTAAATAATCAAGCAATTTTCTAAATTGTTCTTCAAAGAATAAATTTGAACCAATGTGTAAATCACTAATTCCTCCAATATACACATCTTCACTAATTGTTTTTGACGCACCAATTGGCATGTCAGGCCAAAAAAATTCTTTAATAATAATAAAATCTTTTCCCCACTTAGTTCCTTTCACTCCAATTACGTTATCTTCAATTACTCTCTCCGCTTTTTCTATTAACAATTTGTCTTTCTCCATTACAAGAGCAATACACTTTGAATCCAAATCTTCTAACTCAAATGCGGTATGTCCCTTTTTTGTAATCCATTTTTTATTAACCATTCCAATTACATCAACCTTTTCTTTGTCAGCAGTTCCTGCTAAATTTTTTAGAAGAATTGGATTTAAGTTGTGACGAGATTTTAGCATGTTTGATAAAAGTTCATACTTGCTTCTAAACAATTTTAAAAAATCATCCACCTTTCCGCTTGAATTACTTTTTCCAGTAACATCATATTCTTCCATTACTCTAAAATTAGGGGCTCTGTCTTTTGCTTGTGCAACAAATGAAGCTTTTCTTACTTCAACAGTTTCAACTACTGCACTCATTTTTGTTCGGTGTAATTTTTTTTCCAAAATATTAGGATTAATTATGAAATTTCCTTCGCTAGCAAGTTGAGTAAGAATATCACTCCAATCTTCATTTTTTTCCAAAAGTTCTGCAGAATCTTTATCTAAAATTAGTCCTAATTTTTCTGCTCCAGCTAAAATGTTTTGGATAATATCGCTTGGTGGTTTTATTTCTATTTGCATAAAATCAACTTGCCTTTATTTTATTTTTTGATTTATTATTTATTTTTGGCAAATCTTTTTTATTTATGCGCGAAAAAAAGCATTTTTTTATTTTTCTTACTTCATTTTTTCTTTTGCTTCTTCAATTCTTGAGATCAAATGCCAAATATCGGTTCTTGTGTGATCCGGCATATTGACATCATTACTTATATCGTCAAGCAAATAAATTGCTTCACTCATTGAAGTAGCGTTGTTTTGTTTTACTTTGAAAATTGCTTCTTCTACTTTTGCTCGGATGTTTCTTGGTACAGCTCTATCTGAAAGAATTTCTTCCATCATTTGAATCATTTCTGTACTCATATTTTCACACCTTTTACAAAATTTTTTTCCGCGCGAATATAAATTAAGATTCGCTTCGTTTAATACAGAAACTAGAATTGAAAAGGCTTTTTAAGGAGTGCTAGATTAGATAAAAATAATTAGAATATTTTGTTTTCCTTATCCATTAACCATTCTTTCAAATTGTTAAGTCCTTTTCCTTCAATAATTATTTTTTCATTAGCAAATGTTTCGTGTGCATCCTTCATTTGTGCTTCATTAGCTGCATCAGATTTGTTTATTACAACCATAAATTTGTGGTGAGTGAAAAGTTTCTTTGCTTCTAAAAATAAATTCTTTTGCTTATCCATTTCTTGAGTAGGATCAACTACAAAAAGAATCATTCCTGCTAAGTGTTGAAGTGCAGTAACCGCTTTTAATTCAATTTTGTTTCTATCCATTAAAGGTCTATCTAAAAGTCCCGGAGTATCAATTATTTGGATTGGTATAAATTTTTTTATGAATACCCCAACGTTAAGCCCTTTAGTTGTGAAAGGATAAGCTGCAATTTCTGGTTTTGATTCAGTTAATCTTGATAGTAAAGTACTTTTACCTGCGTTAGGGTACCCTGCTAAAATAATACAATCTTCACCAGTTCTAATACTAGGTAATTCTCTTAATTTTCTTGCTGATTCGTTGTAAAAGTCAATTTGCTTTGTAAGTCCTTTCAATAATGATGCAATTCTTCCAACATATGCTTTTGTGATTGCGTAAGATTGTTTTTGTGCTCCTTCTCCATATCTCATTTCCTTTAATCTAACAATGTAATCTCTTCTAATATTTTTTATTAATCTTCCAACTGAAGAAATACTTGATAAATTCTTTTTTAGTTCATCAGTATCCAAAATACACTCGTACAAATCTTTGTAAAATGGTTCTAAATCTTCAAAACTTGGGAAAGCCTTAACTGATCTAAAAAGAGTTTCTTCAATATAAGTTCCTGAAGCATCAATTTTTGCAATTTCTTTTCCCTTAACTGAATAAAATTCAGTTTTTTGTTTTGGGTATAATGCTGCGTCCTTTCTTCCTCTGTTCATAGCTGAGTCAAGCATTGCAGCTGGTTTTTGCATGAAAGGAACATCCATAATTAACACATCTTTTTTTTAAGAGTTTTTAGTACTAAACTCTATATATTAAATAGAAATATTGGGGTTTATAATCCAGTGTATTTTTAGCAAAAAGCGATTATTTTTGGGTTTAAAGGCTTTTTGAGATGATTCAGTAGTACTTGTGTTAGTGAGAGTTAGGCAAAATTTAGTTTTTTATTTGCGAGAAGTTGCTTTTTAATTGTTTTGAATTCAATTATTTAATCAAAGGTTTTTGATATGCAGGACTTTTATCAAAATAATTTCAAAAAAATGATGTTTATTCCTATTATCTTAACCGTAATAATGCTTTTTTTAATTTTGTTTGTTCCTGGAATAAAGCCTGGTGTTGATTTAACTGGTGGAAATGTTTTAATCATTCGATCAAATGAACCAATTTCTGAATCATTACTAACTTCTACTTTAAATGAAAACTTTTCTCTTAAAGAATTAAAAGTATCCACTATTGCTTCTCCAACTGGTTATGGTGCTTGGATACAATATACAAAAGATCCTTTTGTTATAAGTGTTGAATCAGTTTTGGATAACGCTATTAATTCAATTGAAACAGAAAAAGAATCAATTGCATTTTCAAATCAAGCACTTACTTTAATGAATAAACCAACTCAAGAATTCAATAATGCAAAAAATGCTTTAATGACTGCTCAACAAGCACTTGCTGATTATAAAGAAGTAAATTCAAAAAAACTACAAGACACTTTAGTTGAAAAATTAAATTTAGGTGCTAATGCAGAATTTCAAAAAAGAGAAATTTCTCCTACTCTTGGTGAAGCATCATTTGCATCTTCATTTACTGTTACTTTAATTGGAGTAATATTAATTATATTAATTATTTTTATTGCGTTTAGACAATTTGTTCCTTCTGTAGCGATAATCCAAGCAATGATATTTGATGTACTAGCTGGGTTAACTGGAATGGCACTATTAAATATTCCTTTGTCTTTGACTACCCTTCCTGCAATTTTGATGTTAATCGGGTATTCTATTGATACGGATATAATGCTTACAAGTAGAATGCTTAAAGGAAAAGATGGAAATCCTGGCGAAAGAGCAACACAATCAATGAAAACAGGACTTACAATGACTATAACTTCACTAGCTGCTTTGGCAGTGATGATTATATTTTCTTATTTTTACCAAATTGAAGTTATTTACCAAATTTCAGTAATTTTATTCTTTGGATTAATTGGTGATTTAATTGCAACTTGGTTAATGAATGCTCCCCTATTATTGTGGTGGGTAGAGAAAAAAGAAAAGGAGCACAAGAAATTTTAATTTTTAAAAATGGTGAATGTTTATGTCTATAATGAATAACCCTTTATTGAAACATTGGCAACTTACTTTTGTTGGAATCGTAGTTTTGCTTGCTGTTGCACTAATTTTAGTGAATGGGATACAATTAGGAATGGACTTTAAGGGCGGAACTTTATACCAAATTGAATTACAAAAAGATCTTTCTAGTGATGAAATAAGTAGAATGGCTAATATTATTTCACAGAGAATAGATCCTGCTGGAATGAAAGATGCAACAGTATATCCTGTTGGAACAAAGTTTATTGTAATTCAATTAGCAGAAACAGATCCTGCGGAACTAGAGAAAATAGAATCAAGAATACGACAGCAAGGAAAATTCGAATCAACTTTGAATGGGGAAATTGTTTTTACTGGGGATGAAATACAAAAAGTTCTTCGAAGTGACAATTCTTACGGAATACTGCCTTTAAGTAAAACTTCTTACGAATGGAGTCTACCGTTTATTTTAAATCAAGCTGCTACAAAGAGATTTGCTGAAAAAACTTTCCATCAATGTACTGCTACTGGATTTAGTTCAACAGGAATTCCTTCTTATGATTGTGCAAAAACAGTGTTCTTTTTAGATAAACCAATTGCATTAATTGTTACAACTCAGGAGGAGTATGATTATGATGTTTCTTTATTTATTGGGGGAAATAAAAATGAAAATATTCCTGCTGATACAAGTATTGATACAGTAATATTAAATTCACAATTAGATTTAATTGTTCTTGATGGAAATGCACTTGATTTTAATAAAGCAAGAACTGCATTTTTAACTGCAAAACAAGCAGTTGTTTCTCCTCAAGTTAGTTCTGATGTTATTAATGATTTGAATTCAATTGGATTTGAAGTAGTTATAAAAGATTCAAAGGAAGGCGTTCCTTGGATGTGGACTGCATTAAATGCAAAGCAAGTAATTAGTTTAACTGAAGGAATAACTAATGAAGATGTAACTGACGTTTCACAAGCACAGCACTTTTCTACGCTTAGAATTTCTGGCCAAAGAGAAACTTCAAAAGAAGCAAAGAGTGATTTAGAAGAATTAACTATTCTTTTAGAATCAGGTTCATTACCAACTCCTGTAAAAAGTATTTCTAAAGAAACAATTTCAGCTTCTTTGGGTGAATCATTCCTTTCAATTGTAATTTTGATGGGAATATGTGCATTAATTTGTGTAGCATTAATAATAATTTTTAGATACAAAATGCTAAAGCTTGCTTTGCCAATACTTATTACTTGTGTAAGTGAAATAATTATTATGCTTGGGTTCATTGCACTTTTTAGATTGCCTTTGGATTTAGCTGCATTTGCTGGAATTATAGCTTCAATTGGAACTGGGGTAGATTCAGAAATAGTAATAACTGATGAAATTTTAGGTAAATCAAAAGAATCTCACGAATCTTTACTTAAGAGAGCTAAAGCTGCTATGTTCATTATAGCAACTAGTGCGTTTACAATGATTGGGGTAATGGGTCCAATTTTATTCTTTTCAAGAAGTATGCCGGGACTTGAAAAATTATATGGATTTGCTCTTGTTGCAATAGTTGGAGCATTAATTGGAATATTTATTACAAGACCGGGATTTACAAAGATTGTTGGAATGATTGTTCAGAAGAAAGAAGAAGGAAAAGAATAATTAAAATAAATTCTTTTTTTTTACTATTTTTTAGTTTGTTTAAAATTTAATTAATTAATTGAATATTAACATTATTTATTGGACAAGTTAATCAATTATTGAAAAATATTTTTTTTATTAATTATTTTGTTTTAGTTGATTTGGCAGAAGGGTTGTTATTAGAGTGATTTTGATTTAAATTAGCTTACTAAAATCATCTTCTTTTTGAATTAATTTAACTCCATAAAACCAAATCAAAAGAATGATTGCACTCATTACAAACCAGGTAAATTCATGCACTAGTTCAGCATCAAACCCTAGTATTCCTGCGTAAATAACAAGAGCAATACGAGGAATATTTAAAGTTAAAAGCAAAATCGCTCCAATAGCTATCACTAATACCATATTTTTCAACTTCATTTGCTTTAAAGGTAAAGTAATTGCAGTAAGAATTGCCAAACTTACTAGTCCTGTGCAAGAGTTTGTTACAATAAAAGAAGATGAATTAACAAAAATAGTACTATTCAGGTAAGGCAAATTAAAGAGATTGGCAACAATTATTGTTATAAAATTTGTCAATAAAGTAAGATCAATTAGGGTTATTAGCGCCTCAAGGATGATAAATATTCCAAAGAACTTTACTAAAAATATTAAAATTGATTTGTTTCTTTTTAGAAAAGAAATATGTTTTGGTGTGGTGTTTGGCTTATTTTGTTTAATTTTCTTTTTTGTTCGCACAAAATTCACCAAGGTACGCTCTTTAGTTTCAATTTAAATGCTAGATAATTGAAAATCTTGTGAATGAAGAAAGTTGCAACTAATAACAAAACAACAAGCCAAATTTCAGGTAAACGAACTATTGTACTTAGCACTATTCCGCCTAAAACAAAATCTAATTGATCTGCAAGTTCCCACTTTTCTCCGCTTTTAATGTGAAATCTTCTTTTAAAAAAACTTTTAGTTAAATCTCCTAATAATGCTCCTAAAGAAAGTAAAAAAGCAAGTAAAATATAATTTGGTAAAATTGTTTCTACAAGTGGGAATAAAATAAAAATAATTGTTCCTACTCCAGTTCCGGCAGTTATTCCAGCAATTGTTCCTAAAATAGTTTTTCCTTTTCCGAAAATTGGTTCGCCAAATATTTTTTTATTTAAATCAAGAGGAATTTTTCCATGAACCAAAACTGGTGATGAATTTGCAATGTAAAGCGGAGCAACATAAAAAAATGTTATTAATAATGCGTTGATTATATCCAGTTCCATTTAAATCAATCCGAAAGTAAAAACTCTAGTTTAATTTAAGTAAATAACTAATTAAATACTATTGGTTAATGGTTCAAAATATTTTTTTAAAAGAAAAAAATTCCTATTAAGAAACAAAATATTGCTCCGCATGCAGAGCCAATCATATTCACTTGGGTGTTATTCAAAAGTTTCTTTGTTTCAAATAGAGCTCCAGCAATTGAATCTGAATTTGATCCAACAAGGCCAGCTAGTATTATAGCAATTGCAGCTAAAGGGTTAGAATAAACATAAAAGTGAACTACTCCAATTATTATTCCTCCAGCAAGTGCTGCGGCTTCCCCTAAAAAAGTTACTCCTCCATCAGTTCCTCTTGGAACCGGTTTAAATGTAGTAATCATAATTGGTTTGCTTTTTGAATAATATCCTACTTCGCTTGATAAAGTATCAGCTAGAGCAGCACTAATTGCTCCAAAGAAAGCTAGTTCAAAAATAAATGCATAATTTGGGAAAATGATTATTGGTAAAAGTGTAATTAATGCAGGAAGAGAATTTCCAATAACATTCCAAATATTTCTTTCTTCGTGTTTTTTTCGAGGAAAGTTACTTGCAATTTCTCCAAAAACAAAAAACAGTACAACTATCCCAAAATCAATTAAAGGATTAGGGCCATAAGTTATTGCTGCAAGCCCCACGGCATTACCGATTAATATTCCTTCAAAATCTAAAAGTTTTTTTTTGTATGAAAGGATTGAAAAAAAAGCGAGAAATAGTAAAAGCACTGTTAATTCAACAGGGTTGCTTAACACCATTCTCTTTCCTTCCTTTACTTTGATTGAGAGTAAGTTGATTTAGCAACAATTACTTTCTTTATAGGGCAAACTTTAATTGCCTTTTTGAATAAATCATTAGAAAAGTTTCCTAACAATAATTCTTGAGTAACAATTTCAAAGTCTTTTCCAACCAAAGATTGGATGTGTTCTTTCATTATTTTTTGAACACCAGCTTTTTGTGCATTAGTAGCTTTTCTGTCAGTAACAACCAGTACTGTAGTTATTGCGTCTCCGCCAACAACTGGTAAATTTATGTGCAAAGCAACTTTACTATTTCTTCTTCTAACAGTTCTTCCTAAAGTTCCTTTGTTAACTTCAAAACCTGAAATAACAGTAGATGCGTTTTGTCCTTGAACATCATTTACTTTGAATGACAAAACATAATCTCTTTTAGTTCTCTGACCAGTAACAACATCCATTGTAGTTTTGAAAACTCTATTCATTATGTTCTTTGGTTTTTCACCAGGAGTTTCGCATAAAGGTTTTTTATCAAAGATTTTTGAAGATAATACAGTGAACCATTTTTTCTTCTTCCATTTATCAACAGTCTTTCTTGCACCGGAACTTTTTTGTTGTGCTGTCTGTGTTTTTTGTTCAACCATTGCTGCCATTTTAACTCTACCTCAATAATTCATCAATTTTTTTTAAGCTTTCAATTCCAGTTCCCTCAAACAAAACACAATCGTTTTCTAAGAGTTTACTTTTAACTTTCAAAAAATCACCAATTCATTTCCCAGTCCATTACTTAACAAGTAATGCTGCCTGTTCAGGAGTATAAACCCATCCTTTAGGTATTCTGCTCTTTTTAGAATAATATTTAGTTAATCTTCTTATCTTTGCAACAGTTAATTCATAACCTCTCTTTGCAGAGTAATCTTTCTTGTTTTTGTTCAGGTGGTTGTTTAACATTACACTTCTTCTAATTAAATTTAACAAATCTTCAGGCATTTCTCCAACTAATTTGTTTTCTTTTAAAACTTCCTGAATCTTTTTTCCTGTAACTTCTGTGAAGTTCTTTACTCCATATTCGTCTCTAAGAATAAGTCCTATTTTACTTGAAGAGTGCCCGGCATTTGCCAAAGATACTACTTGTTCTTCAATTTCTTCTTTAGATTGTACTTTGTTTTCAGTCTTTTTAGCCATTTCTATCACAACTCAAATTTAACCTTTCCAACCATTTTCTTTGTAAAACTCCTTGGTTTTACATCCCACACAAAAGCTTTTAGCTTTTGTTTAGTGGCTTGGAAAAGAACATTAAAATCAATATACAAATAACAGGAAAAAGAACGTTTATAAAGGTTGCTGGGAGGGGAAAAAGTTAGAGGGTTAAGAAGGGGAGTTTGATTTGATAATTAATTTTAATGGTACCTTGTTCTTTTCTCTACAGCGTTCATTCTCTCAGTCATTTCCATATCTGGATTATATCCTTTAAGCACCAAATCCCATTCCTTTTTTAATTTAGAGTGGGTTGCGTTAAAAGTTTTTTTGAAAACCACTAAATCAGTTGCTTTTGCTTCAATATTTTTCGAGAAAAACCCCAACCCAAAGTCAATGAAAAATAAATTTGAGTGCTTTTTGATTCTTTCTTTTAATTCATTATCTTTATTTTCTTCTGCAAAAATAATATTAGAGGTAGTTAAATCTCCGTGAATAATTCCTGCATCATGTAGTTTCTTTATTTCTTGTCCAGCAGTAATGCACAACTGTTTCTTAGTTTCAATTACTTCTTTTAATCTTTTTCCGGGAATAAATTCCATTACTATTTGGGCTTTTTTTTCATCCATACTAATTATTTTAGGGACATTGACAAAAACAGATGCTTCTTTTAGGAGTTTAGTTTCGCTTCTTGTTCTTGTTTTTCTAATTGATAAATCCAATTTTAAATTTCGGTAATTTTTTGCAATTCGGTTCTTTTCTAAAACTTTTTTACCATCAATTATTTTTTCAACAAGCTCTGCTTCTGCACCTTTTTTATAAAATAATTTTTCTTTCATAACAAATTCCTTTATTTATTATTTTTTTTTAATGGTTTTTAAAAAGTTTAATCTAAAAATAAATATTTAGCATTTTGATTCAGCAAATGTTTTCATCATTGTGATTTTTTCTTTATATCCTACTAAAAGTTCATTGTAATTGCTCCTCAAGTTTGCTTTTTGAGTAGAATTTAGGGTGCTGAAACTTTTTTCTGCAAGATTAATTGAATTAAATGCAAGGTTAATGTAATTAGTCATTGCTTTGGCTTCTGTTAAAGAGCAAGTATATGCAACATAATTTAATTTTAGTGATTCGCTTAATGCTTTGTTTTCATACGCAAAACTTTCTGCTAAATATATTTCTGCTTCAATTACTTTTGAATTTTCATTAGAAGCAGTTTTTCTCAATTCCGCCAAAGAAGTAATATATTCAGTCATTGTGGCTTGATTAGTGGAGTAACCTTGTTTTACAAAGTACTTTTGCTGCAAGAGGGTCATATTTTGGATTGAATCGTCATTTAGGTTTATGCACCCAAAGAAAATTGAAAAAATTAACAGTATTGCTACTACTTTGATTAGTTGGTTCATAGAGAGAATATTGATATTTAGAGTATTAAATTCTTTTCTTTTGGATTAAATTAGTGTAATTAGTAAAATAAAAACTACCTAACAAAGGTACTATTTTTTAGTATTCCTTAAATCAGATAAACTATCATTATAATCATTACCATCTGTTTGGGTTAATGTTTCTTTTAGAATTCCACTCAAAGCAATAATTACTACTGCAACTACAAGAATGGTTGCGCCAATAATTAATAAGTACTCAATTGACCCTTGCGCTTTTTCTTCAATCATAATAGTAATTAGGTAATAGGGGTTTATTTAAGTTACGGTTACTAAAGTTACTTTTTTTTTTAGTGATTTTCATTCCCAAGAAAGTTTTGGTAAAGCGCCTGCTTGCCAAACCCAATTTCCGTCATTCCATACTGGAATATTATTAGTATATACTAAATGAGTTGAATCATAATAGTTACTTCTGTTGGTATCTATTGTGCAAGAAGCTACTTGAGGAGACTTTGAGCACCCAAAGCAAGGAGTAAAAGTACTATGGTTGTTTGGATTTGTAAGCGAGCTTGATAAGTATCCAATTTCTCCTCCAACACATATTTTTCCTCCCTCATTTTTTCCTCCACTTAATGTTCCTGTTGAGAAAGTGTTAATTATTACAGCTTGGGTATTTCTTACTCTTCCGGCAATTCCTCCAGAATAATTAGAACAACCAGAAATACAACTTATATTAACATCTGAATAAGAGTTTTGTATAGTAGGGGCGACACCCCTTGCTTGAATTGTTCCAACAATTCCTCCAAGACTTCCTGCATTATTTGTTACTTTAATAATTCCTTTTGTATGGCAATTTTTTATGCTGCCTGGTTCAGCTAAATACCCAACAATTCCGCCAACAAATCCTGCAACATATGACAATCCTGTAAAATTAATATCTGCAAAAGAATTAGTTATGGTTCCTGCAGAATACCCTGCAATTCCTCCAACAGTATATGCTTTTGTAACTTTTATAATCGCTTTTGATTTATCAATACTAGTTGTGCTATCCGCAGAACCCACTATCCCGCCTATCGGAGCAGGTTCGGCATAACCATCACCTACAAGATTTACATCCCCGCTAATTTGTATATTTCTTATTGTACAATTAGTGCAATATCCGACCAACCCGCCAGTATTTACTCCACCAGTAACTTTGTGATTTGTAAAATTCAAATCAGTAATTAAAGCATTAGTTGCACTTGAAAACACGCCTCTCGCACCCGTACCATTTGAAGTAAAATTGCTAATTGTGCGTTTATTTCCATTTAATTTTCCTGAAAAATTTGTAATAGGGGAAAAATTTGGTATTGAATTACAAGAAAAATCATTTAGTATAATAAAATTCTTATCCAGTGCAAAAGAAATGTTTTGTAATTGCGTGCAAGTAGAAATTCCGTAAGGACTTATAGTTGTTCCATTTCCATCCGCGAATTTTTTCTCAAAACTATCAGTAATACAAATTTCTCCTGGTTGTGCAGTAGTAGTTGTTCCAAAGCAACCCTCAGTAGTACAATTTTGTAAAGTTAAATAATCTTTGCATGTTTTGTCAGGGCATTCAGGGTTAGTAGCAATACAAGGAGAATAAGTTTTTGATCCATCATTACAAGTAAATTCTTTTGTTCCTGGATTATTACAACTTGTATTGCAATCTTCAAATCCATCATTAATGCAAGTAACACCACAATGATCAATGGTAACATCAAAATTTGTCCATGTTTTGTTTATACAAGTTTTATAAGTGCGGTCTAAATTACAAACCTCTTCTCCATCTATTGAACAAGCAACATTAAATTGTTCTTGTAATGGATCGCTTACTTTTTGTAATTCATTAACATCAACACTCATTCTTCCTTGGGTTAAAACTTGTGAAGTAGCAATTATTACTACTGCCGTAACTAGGATTGCAGCACCTATGATCAGTAAGTACTCTATCGCACCCTGCCCTTCTCTAAAAATTTTTTTATGCACGGATAAGTAAGGTAGTTTTTCTTTAAAAAACTTCTTTTTTAAAACCTTTCATGCTAATTAACTAGTTATTGAAGGTGAAATAAATGTTTCCAGGCGGAGTGAATCCAAAACAAATGGCCGGTATGATGAGGCAATTTGGAATAAAAAATCAAGAAGTTGATGCTAAAGAAGTAATAATTGTACTTAAGAGTGGGAAGAAAATAAAAATAGTCGATCCTCAAGTTCAACTAATTGAAATGAAAGGAGTTAAGACTTATTCAGTTGCTGGAAGAGAAGTTGAAGAAGAAGGATTCCTACCGGAAGATATTGATTTAGTAAGCGAACAAACTGGTTGCACAAAAGAACAAGCCCTTGATGCGCTAAAAGAAACTGATGGGGATTTAGTTAAAGCAATAATGAAATTAAAAAAATAAATCTAGAAAAAAAGTTTTTGTTTTGGAAAAAAATTCCAAAACAATTCCTAATTTTTTTTACTCTCAATTATTTACATCAATCAAAGTAATGTTTTGATCAACAACTATGTTGTTGTTCTGTTCATCAATTTGTTTTTGTAAATCTTCCATCATTTTGTTTTGTGCTGTTTTGTTTGCTGATTCAACTAATTCAATTGAATTAATCACACTTCCCTGTAATTGAATTGTTCCTTCAACTGTTAATTCGTCACCAGGAAGAGTAACTATTTGAGTTAAAGCGGAAAGAGTAGTTGAAGGAAAGGAATAATTTCTGTCAATGTTCAAATCAGTATTGTGAAGCATTACACTTTTTGGAACATTAATAGTCATGTGTTTCATTGCTAATTTATCTGAATTAGCATCAAAATATTTTATTGAATAAATTCCTGTTAAAATATCAGTAATACTCGCATTTTTCTTTGTGGTAACTTCAGCCAAATAAATCCAAGTGTTTGCATCAGCACTATCTTTTCTAAATTGTGAACTAACTGTTGAAACCCCTGTTATTTTTTTTACTTCAGTATCAATTAGTGCTTTATCTTCAAAAGAAGTTACTAAAGCAGTTCTAAATGAAGATAAATCTTTTATTGCATTAGCATCAAAAGACAAAGTGTAACTAAAAATAGTTGCGGTTGGTTCTGGCAAACTATTGTCAGGATTAATTGTTTGAATTGGATTATTCATTACAGAAATTGCAATTCCTGCAATCATACTAAATGCCATTAAAATTAGAATAATAATTCCTAAATACTTAACCGTTTTATTCTGTTCCACCAAAAACACCTCATTTACTATACTTGATTAGCTTTTACAAATCCTTAAAAAACCAGGCATTTTTTGTGCTAGAAGCGAACTTTAAAAACCTTCAACTATCTGCTATTTGTAATATAATACAAGGAGATGCTTTCAAATGGCTGAAAAAAAGATTAGAAAAATGGTAAAAGTTCACTTCATAGGAAAAGAAGCACTGGAAGGAAAAGTTTTTGATACTACTAAAGAAAACGAAGCGAAAGCAGCTGGAATACACGATGCTAAAAGAAAATACACTCCTTTGACAATTATAACTGGAGAAAAAGAATTACTTGAAAAAGTTGAAGATGTGTTAGAGCAAATGAAGGAAGGGGAAGAAAAAATAGTTAAATTAATTGCAAGCGAAGCTTTTGGAGAAAGAAAAGCAGATTTAATTAGAGTAGTTCCATTAAAGAATTTTTTAGATCAGAAAATTAATCCAATACCAGGGTTAGTTGTAAGAGTAGCTAATGCTATTGGAAAAGTACAAAGTGTTACAAGTGGAAGAGTAAGAATTGATTTTAACCACCCTTTAGCAGGAAGAGATGTAGAGTACCACGTTGAACTAGTAAAAGAACTAAAGGACAACAAAGAAGTTGCAGAAGCAATTTTTGAAAAATATTATGCAAGAATCCCTGGATCAAAAAGAGAAATAGAACCAGGATTACTAACTGTAACTCTATCAACAAACTTAATGCAAAATTTACAACAAATAAATAATTCAATAAGTGCAATTGCAAAAGATTTAGGTGTTGAATTAAAATTCAAAGAAGAAAATATGGTTGGGAATCAAGTAACAATACCTGAAGAAATTGCTCAAGAACACGTTCACGGGCCAAATTGTAATCATGAGCACCATGAAGAGAAACACGTTCACACTGAAAATTGCAATCATGAACACCACTCTTTCGAAGAACATCATGAACACAAACACGAAGAGAAAGCAAAAAGTATTCACCAAATAGCGGATGAAGCAAAAAATACTAAAAAAACTGGGAATTTTAATGTAACTAGGGATAGTTCAACAACAATACAAAGACCTGCAAAAAAACAATAGTTTTTTTGTGGTCGCGTAAAACTTAAAGTTTTACTTTGACCGATGAAAAAGTAATTCAATTTTTTAACACTAAAGCATTTGCTTTAGCTTATTTTTATTTTAAATTAGATTTATTAATTTGAAAAACTAAGGGTTTGATTATGAAAAATATATTTTCAATTGTTTTTTTTATTCTACTTTTTTCGTTTTCTTTTGCGACAATTCCAGCATATTCTGATTTTTATGTAAATGATTTTGCACAAATATTTACTGCACAAGAAAGCGAAGAACTAACTTCAATACTTTATTCTCTCACGCAAGATACAAACGCAGAAGTTGTTGTTGTAACAGTTAATTCACTTGACGGAACTGCTCCAATTGATTATGCTACTCAAATAGGGCAGAGTTGGGGTGTTGGAAAAAAAGATACTGATAATGGACTTGTTATATTATATGCAAAAGCAGAAAACAAAATTGCAGTTGCAACCGGATATGGGCTTGAAGGAATATTGCCTGATTCAAAAGTTGGAAGAATACTTGATGAACAATATGTTCCACAAAGAGATGCAAATAATGTTTCTGGCGGAATAATAAATGCAACAAAAATTTATGCTGATGAATTGTATAAAAATAAAGAAGAAATTGGGTCTTCTTCAACAAATATGAATGGTTCTAGTCCAATGGAATCAGAATTTATTTTTCCAATTGCAATAGTTGTAATAATTATTTTTTTAATTTTATTATTTGTAAGTAAAAAAAGTTTTCTTTCAGTTATTCCAAAAATGGGATTAGGAATAACAGTAATATTTATTTCATTTTTATTTCCTGATCCATTAAGTATATTTTTGTTTTTTTTAGGGGTAGTAATTATAATGCAAGGAACTCACGTTGGTGGCGGATTTATGGGTGGATCTGGGCATAGTGGAGGCTTTAGTGGGGGCAGTGGCGGAGGATTTAGCGGAGGAGGTTCTTTTGGCGGAGGAAGTTTTGGAGGCGGAGGCGCAAGCAGATAAAAAGAATTAGTTTTTAAGAAGTTCAAAACAAAAAATTGAATATTATTTTTATAAGGGGGAGAAAAGATGGATTTGAAATTAGTTGGAATGGTAGGAATAGGGCTAGTAATAGTTGTTATTATATTCCTACTAGCAATGGTAGTTGGTTCATACAACGGAATGGTTACTTTGGATCAAAAAGTAAGTTCTAGTTGGAGTGAAGTAGAAAACCAGTATCAAAGACAAGCGGATTTGATTCCAAATTTAGCAACAATCGTTTCAAGCGCAGTAAATGTTGAAACAAAATTTGTTAAAGATGTAATTGATGCAAGAACAAATTGGATGAACGCAACAAGTGTAACCCAAAAAGATCAATTAGGGGTAGAAATGAATAATAGTTTAGCAAATTTTGTTAGTGCGATTGCAACAAATGAAGCATATCCAACTTTGCAAGCAAACAAACAATACACTGCAATAATGGATGAAGTAGCAGGAACTCAAAATAGAATTACTACTTCTCGAGGAAGATATATTGAAACAGTTCAAGAGTATAATACAACAATAAAAGTAATTCCAAATAATTTCTTTGCGGGGATATTTGGATTTAGTGAAAAAGATTATTACAAAGCAAATCCTGCTTCACTTAACACTCCAGTACTAGGTGACGGAAAGTTACCACAATAAAATTAATTATTTGTTAGAGTGAAATTTCACTCTAACTTTTTTTAATTTAATACTTTTTTTATTGAAAGTTTACTTTACGGCTTTTACCATAACATAAACAAATCCTTTTTATTAACTCAAGATGTATATATTGTATTAGATTTAGGTTAAGGGAGTTGAGGTAAAAATGGTTAATGATTCAAAAATGACAAAGTTGGAAGTATGGATTATTGCTTTTGGAGCAATAGCTTTATTTTTAGTGGTAGCAGGACTATTGTTACTTGCACCTCAAAATCCTGGAAATGAAACCTTTAATGCTCAACCTTTAGAAAAATTTTCAAGTTATTCTGATATGGTTGCTTATTTTGAAAAAGCAAATTTATCAAATAATTATAATGGTGGAATGTACCGAAACGTTCTCAATGATATAGCACTTCCTATGATGGCAACTGGAATGGAAAAAAGTGCTTCGGATTCTAAAGCTAGTGCAACTGATTTTTCTAAAACAAATATTCAAATAGAAGGAGTAGATGAAGCGGATATAATCAAAAATGATGGAAAATATATTTATGCAATCGCAGGCGGAAGATTACTAATTATTAATGCATTTCCTGCAACTGACGCAAAAATAATTGCGACAATTGATGTGAATAATGTTACTCCAAATGAAATGTTTATTTCAAGTGATAGTAAAGAACTTTTGTTATTTTCAAATAAAGGATACTCTTACAGCGGAGGATATTCAAAAAGAATGATGGGAAATTACTATCCATATTATGGTGGAAGCGGAACAAATGTTCAATTATTTAATATTTCTGATAAGGAAAATCCTCAAATGGTAAAAGAAGTTGAATTTGAAGGAAGTTATTTGACTTCAAGATTAGTTGGAGATAATGCGTACTTTGTAATTAATTCAAATCCTAGAATTTATTACGCAGATGCAAAATATTCTAATGGTTCTGATGAAAATAGTATGATCCCATTAATGAAAGTAGATGGAGTAGAAGAACAAATAGCTATTGCTACAGAAATAGGAATAATGCCAAGAGTTCGACCACAAAGTTTTGTAACAATTGCTTCAATTAACATAAAGTCACAAGACTTAACAAAAGAAACAGCAGTTGGTTCATCACAAAACCTTTTTGCTTCAACAAGTAACATTTACTTAGCTGATGCTATTTGGGATTATTCAGTAGAAGATACTAATTCAATTATTCCAATGGAAGTAGGAATGATTTTGAAAAGTATTTATTATCCTAATTGGAGCACACTTCAAAAAACTATTATTAATAAATTCCATTTTGATGAAGGAAAAGTATCTTTCGTTGGAGCTGGAGTAGTTCCAGGAAATATATTAAATCAATTCAGTATGGATGAATATAATGGGGATTTTAGAATAGCAACAACAGTAGAGCCAAGTTATTCTCAAATGAATAATGGTTTGACAAACAGATCAACAAATAATGTTTATGTTTTAAATCAAGACATGAATTTAGTTGGTTCACTGGAAGGAATTGCTCCTGATGAAAAAATATATTCAGTAAGATTCATGGGCGCAAAAGGATACATGGTAACTTTCAAATATGTTGATCCATTATTTGTAATGGATTTATCAGATCCAACAAATCCTAGAATTTTAGGAAAATTAAAAATTCCTGGATACTCTGATTATTTACATCCAATAGATGAAACGCATTTACTTGGAATAGGAAAAGATGTTAATGAACTTGAGGATGCAGAAAAAGTTCACTCACAAGGCGCAGTTTATTACACTGCAATTAAAGGAATAAAAGTTGCAATCTTTGATGTAAGTGATGTAGAAAACCCGGTTGAAATGTCAAAATTTATTATTGGGGATAGAGGAACAGATTCAGAAGCACTAACAAATCACAAAGCAATTTTGTTTGATAAAGAAAAAGAATTGTTAGTATTTCCAGTAACAATTGTAGATAACAAAACAGGAAGTGCTGATTATTACGGAATGGAACAATCATTTCAAGGTGCAATAGTGCTTAATGTATCTCTAACAAATGGATTGAGCGAAAGAGGAAAAATAACTCACGTTAGCGCGGATGAAGAATTGAAGAGAGGATATTATTATGATTCAACTTCAATAATTAGAAGATCTCTCTTCATGGACGATGTGTTGTACACAATGTCTGATAAGATGCTAAAGACAAATAATTTAATTGATTTAACTTCAATAAGCGAAGTTAAATTTCCAGTAAGCGAAACAAACACAAACTATTCCTACCCAATGATGGTGGAATAGAAAATTTTAGTAATTATTGAGAGTTGTTCTTAGGGGTGAATGCCTCTAAGAATAATCCTCTTAACTTATTCTCAGTAACTCTTATTAACTTCACTTTCCTTTGTTAAGAATAGTTTTTGGTGAGGTTTTTTTGAATGGCTGGCTATGAAGATTTCGTTGAATTAGGTTACAAACCGAATAATAAAGATGTTTTAGCCGCGTTTAAAGTTCGAGTTCCTCAGTGGGAGACTCCTGAACGAGCATTTGGTGCAGTTGCCAGCGAATCAAGTGTTGGTACTTGGACTGATTTAGATATTTGGGCAAAATATCCTCACGTAAAAAAAGTTGCAGCAAAAGTTTTTAGTATTGAAAATCACGGGGATTATTTTTGGATAAAAGTTGCATATCCTGAGGATCACTTTGAAGCAGCAAATCCTTCACAAATTCTAGCTTCAATTGCAGGAAATGTTTTTGGAATGAAAGCAGTTGATTCATTAAGATTACAAGATATTCAATTTACAAAAAATATTGTTAAACAATACAAGGGACCAAAATTTGGAATAGCTGGTGTACGAAAAATATTTGGTGCAGAAAAAAGACCAATTATGCTTAGTGTTGCAAAACCAAAAGTAGGAATGACTACTAAGGAACATGCACAAGTTGGGTATGATATTTGGACTGGCGGACTAGATTTATTAAAAGATGATGAAAATTTAACTAATCAAAAATTTAATCCATTCAAGAAGAGAGTGGAAAAAACTTTGAAAGTGAGAGAAAAAGCAGAGAAAGTAACTGGAGAAAAAAAATCTTATTTAATTAATGTTAGTGCGCCTACCGTGCAAGAAATGATAGAGCGAGTAAAATATGTAAAAGCTCAAGGTGGAGAATATGTAATGATTGATATTATTACTTCTGGTTGGACTGCTGTAAATTCACTAAGAGAAGAATGCGAAGATTTGGGTCTTGCAATACATGCGCACCGAGCAATGCACGCTTCTTTTACAAGAAGTATGGATCACGGATTTTCAATGAATTGCGTATCAAAACTTTCAAGATTAATTGGAGTGGATCAATTACATGTTGGAACTGCTTACGGAAAATTAGTAAGTCCAAAAGAAGAAGTACTTCAATGCCAAAGTGAATTAACTTTAGCTAAAACAAAACAAAATGTTATTGAACATTGTTTTGAACAAGATTGGTCAAAACTAAAACCAGTATTTCCTGTATCAAGTGGTGGACTTCACCCAGGAATAGTTGATAAAATATTCAATTTACTTGGAACTAATATTATGATTCAATTAGGTGGTGGAGTGCACGGACACCCTAAGGGAAGTCATGCAGGAGCAGTTGCAATGAGAGCTGCTGTTGAAGCATATTTGGATAAAATAAGTGTGGAAGAAAAAGCAAAAACTTGTCCAGAGTTAAAAGAAGCATTAAAAATTTGGGGACATTCTTTACCTAAGTAAAATTTTAAATAATTCTACTTAATTTTTCCAAAGAGAATCAATTCAATTAGTTTGTTTTCTCTTGGGAAAAAGTTTATTAACTAAAAAGAAGTTCTAATTGTTTGGAGTTTGCCTTTTAGTAAAAATATATCGGCCCAGGTGATTTTTATGAGTTTAAGTTCGTTAACATTTGGCAGTGAAAATAGTATTAATGTTTCAGATCATGCACGCGGAAAAGTAAAAGTAGTAAAAGCAGAAAAATTTGTTGGAATGGATGCGGTTTGCGTAATATCAAGATTAGTTGAAGGGGCTGTAGCAAAAAGAATGAGAGTACAAGGAAAAAATAATTCTGTAGTAGTTAGTGTTGAATGTAAATCAGGTGATAACCTTTGCACAAAAATAGGTGCACAAGTAGTTTTAATGGTTGAAGGAATAAACAAGGATGATTATCCAACTGGTTCTGAAATAATTTTTGAAAAATGCGGCTTGGAAGCATGCAAGCCAAAAGGAAGAGTAATTATAGCATAATTACTTTTCTAATTTTTTTATTTAATATAATTAGTTTTGTTTTTGCTTATTTTTTAATTATTTTTTGTTTTAGTTATTTTTTAGTTTTTTTATTAAATTATTTTTTAAAAACTTTTTTATTTAAAACAAAATGGCTTATGGTCGTGATTTTGTTATGGGGTCATTTTGTGACAGTGAAAATTCTTTGTGCGTTTTTTAGTGTTGTTGTTGGAATTTTCACTTAATTTTGATTCATATTCATTAACCATTTTATGAATTTTTTCCAAAGTTTTTTCGCTAGGGTGGATGTGGGAATTATTTAGTGCTTCAATTAGGGTGGTGCTTGCTCCGCCGTAATTATGGCCCGGCCAAAGAATAATATTTTTTTCTAAAGTGAAAAGAAAATTTAATGAATTTTTTAGTTCTTCTAAATTTCCTCCATAAGCAGTCGTTCCTACCCCTTTACAAAAAATAGTATCTCCTGAAAATAAATTATTTTCAATCAAATACCCTACACTATCTTTTGTGTGCCCGGGCAAGTGAATTAAATTAATATCAATTCCTGCAAGATTAATTGATTCAATTTCTCCTAATTGGCCTTCACTAGGAAAAAATATTTTTGTGTTCTTTGAGAAATGTTCTACTAACTCACAGTGATCTGGGTGGGAATGGGTAAGTAAAACCCCAATTACTTTAGTTTTATTTTTTTTTATTTCATTTTCAATATTAGTTAGGTCACCAGTTGGATCAATCAAAATTGATTCACTATTTTTTCCAATTATTAGGTAAGAAAAGTTCTTATCGAATCCATTTACTTCTATTTGAATTATTTTCATAAAAAAAGGACTAAAAAAAACCTTATTAATTGGTCGTAAAATACTATATTTGTGATTTTAATGGCTAAAAAGCAACTGAAGAAAAAAATAGTAATGAGCAGAAAAAATTCTAAGCAAGTAAAAGTAGTAAAGAAAGCAAAAGTTCTTTCTAGATCTACAGATAAAAAAGTATTAGCTGGGGTTTTAGCAGGAATTGCTGAGTACTTTAATTATGATCCAACATTAATCAGATTGTTGTTTGTGTTAATAGTGCTATTAACTGGGATAATACCAGGAGTATTAGTTTACATATTAGCTGCAATAGTAATGCCAAAGAAGGTTTATTAGTTTTTTTGAGCAAAACTCAAAACTTTTAAAGCCTTCTCATTGAAAATATTTCTAGTAAAGAAGCCAAGCTTCTTTAATGTGCGCTGCCCAGTTCGTCCAGTGGTCTAGGATTCACCCCTGTCACGGGTGAGACCCGGGTCCGAATCCCGGACTGGGCGTCGTCGTACTAATTTTTTTCCATTGTTTTGGGTCTTTTAAGTAAATTTTTTTCCATTCTTTTTGTTGTTCATTTTTATTGAAAAGTTCTTTTATTTTAACTCCGTCATTTAATTTTTGGTGTTTTCTTATTATTGAGAAATTAATTTTATTTGAATATTTCTTCACGTCTTCAAATTTGTTTATTTTTAATATGAATAAATCTTTAGTTCTTTTAATTAACCGGTTTTCTATAATTGAATCGGTCATTCCAATAAATTTTGTTTTTCTGATTTTTGAGTCTATTCCAAAACAGTTTGCTAATAAAGTTTGGGCGTATTTGAGTAAAGGGTAATTAGTACTATTGGCTACCACTATAGATATGTAAAAGAATGAGTTTGCTGATATTGATGGGCACCCTTCTGAATCCGCTAATCCTTGAATAAATTCAGTAGGATTTTCTTCAATGAGTGGTTTTGCTTTGTTAAAATCAGTTTTAATTTCATTTACAAATTCATACAATTCTTTGCTTCTAATATTTGCGCTGAAAATATGTTTACATTTGTGTACTGGGTAAACGTTTTCTTTTTTGAGAAGTTTAGAAATACAAAACGCAAATTTTTCTACAAATTCTTTGTCAATTGAATCTAATCTTAAGCTGTAGTCATAATTTATCTCATCTCTTGTTGCACAACCATCACCAAACATTACCCCTATGAAATAAGAAAGTTCTTTGGTTGGAATTGGGGTAAATGAATTTTTTCTAAACCGTTGTGTTTCTTTGTTACACCAATAGTAAAGTGTTCCTTTTGATATACTAATTTCTTTTTCTTTTAATTTTTTTATTATTTTTTTATACCCTAATCCATTTGCAAGCATTATGCAAACTTCTTTTTTAATTTCTTTTTGTGCAGTTGAGTGTAGTGAGCCAAATGTTTGCATTATTGCATTTGGGGTTAAGTAGTTATAAACAATTTGGGACCAATTTGCCGGTGTGTTACATCTTTTCTTGGACAAGTTAATTTTTTATTGGGAATTTAAAATAAAATTAAACTTTATTCTTTTCAGAAGATGAATTTTTAAAAAAAGAAAATAAATAATTAAAGCAAAAGTTTTATGCTTCAATCATTTTCTTCATATCTATTTTTCTAACTGTTATTTGTAAAGAGCCAGCTGCTTTTCCGTTCAAAAGTTCTCCTGAAATTGGAGTAAAACCAGAACTTGAAACTAGAGCATTCATCTTCAATCTTACTTCTCCACCCTTAATATCAATTTTTCCACTTAAAGCATTAACTTCAAACTCTTTTCTATAATTGATTTTTTCTACAGTTCCTCTCTGTCCGTGAGAGATTATATCAAAGTGCTTAATTGCACCCTTAGCAGAAATTATCATTCCGTAAGTAATTTCATTTTCTTTAGCAAATTTTTCAAGAGCAGGGAATATTTCCTCACCTTCTTCAAGTATTACAGTATAATTAGTACCCATTTTCACCACTATGAACTAATATATTAAACAACTATTTAAATAACTTGACTTTTAGGGCTTTTTAGACCAAAATATTGGCTAAATTAGCTCGTTTGGAAATATTTTTTGGTTGTTTAGAAAGAGATTTATAAAATTAAATAGGGGTATATGCGACTTTTTTTGTCGCACACATTCTTCATTTTTTAAAATTTAGTTTTCCCAAGGGGCTTTTTCGTTAGAATCAGAAATTATTCTTGCTCTTGCGTGTTCTGATTCTGTTTTTCTATACTTTGCTCTCATTCCTCTAATTACATTATCAATGTCAGCAATATCTCCTTTAAGTGAATCTTCTTCGCCAGCGCTTAGTAAGTTTAATTTTTTTCTTCTCTCAAGTATTTTTTCCAAATTAACTTTTTCTCTTAGGGCTTTTTCATATTCATACTTCAACTCTTCAACTTCACTCATTCTTGCCATGCTATCCACCTGCTTAATTGTGACTAATACTATTTTAGAGTGCTAAACTCTTTAAAAAACCATTATTTAGAGGGATTCAAAACGTAATTTTTCATAAAAACAATAACTGTATTTGTATTTCTAATTCTAAATTATTTTTTTTTACCCTTATTTTTTTTAGCATTTCAGAAGCTTTTTAAATTATAGTCAGAAATATATTTAGGTAATAAAGAATGAGAAGATCACACACTTGCGGAGAATTAACTATTTCTAATTCGGGTGCTAACGTAATTTTAGAAGGGTGGGCTGATACAGTTAGAAACCACGGAAACATTACTTTCATTGATCTTAGAGATAGATACGGAATTACTCAAGTTGTGGTGGATGCAACAAAGTCAGAAGAGATTGGCACTATTACAAAATCAGTAAGAAAAGAGTTTGTAGTGCATATTGAAGGAAAGGTAAGAGCAAGACCTGCTGGAACTGAAAAAAAAGATTTGCACACAGGCGAAATAGAAATTGATACAGAAAAAATATTTATTGTGGGTCCAGCACTTCCTTTGCCAATTGATTTAACAGGAAGAACAGAAACAAACGAAGACCTTGCACTAAAATATAGATACTTAGCACTAAGAGATCCAGTTTTACAAAAAAATTTAGCAACAAGACACAAATTAGTAAAATCATTTAGAGAATTTTATGACAGTGAAGGATTTTACGAAATAGAAACTCCAATAATGGCAAAAAGCACTCCTGAAGGATCAAGAGATTACTTAGTTCCAAGTAGAGTGAACGCAGGAAAATTTTACGCTTTACCACAAAGTCCACAATTATTTAAACAATTATTAATGCTTTCAGGATTTGATAAATATTACCAAGTTGCAAGATGTTTTAGAGATGAAGATCTTCGTGCTGATAGACAACCAGAGTTTACTCAAATTGATTGGGAAATGAGTTTTGTAGATAGAGATGATTTACTTGATATTGGTGAGAGAGCAATTCAAAAAATAATGAAAGATGTTTTAGATGTTGATATTAAAGTTCCATTAAAACGAATAGCTCACTTTGAAGCATTTAGAAGATATGGTGTTGATAAACCAGATACAAGATTTGGAATGGAATTAATTGATTTAACTGATTTACTTTCTAAAGGAGAATTTAATGCATTCAATTCAGTAGTTCAAAATGGTGGATTCATTAAAGCACTTAACATTGAAGGAAAATCTGATTTTTCAAGAAAAGAAATTTCTGAATTAGAAGATTTTGTAAAAGTATATGGTGCAAAAGGAATGGCTTATTTGAAAGTTGTTAATGGAAGTTTTGAAGGATCAATTGTAAAATTCTTCAAACCAGAAGTGTTAGCAGAATTAATGAAGAGAACTAATGCTAAAGAAAATGATTTAGTTGTAATAGTTGCTGATAAATTCAAAGCAGTTAATGGTTCACTTGGAAACATGAGAAACTTACTTGCAAAGAAATTAAATTTAGTAAAGCCTAATACTTGGGACTTTTTGTGGGTTGTAGATTTTCCTATGTTTGAAGAAGATGAAGAAACAGGAAAATTAACTTACGCTCATAATCCCTTCTCAATGGTTAAAGAAGAACACAAACACTTACTTGATACTAAACCACTAGAAGCACTAAGTGGTTCATTTGATATGGTACTAAATGGTTCAGAACTTGGAAGCGGGTGTATTAGAATTACTCAACCAGAATTGCAAAAGAAAGTATTCAATATGATTGGGTTAACTGATGCTGAAATTGAATCAAGATTTAGTTTTATTTTAAACGCATACAAATACGGGGCTCCAGTACACGGCGGATTTGCTTTTGGTCTTGATAGACTTGCAATGATTATGGCAGGAGCAAGTAGTTTAAGAGAAGTATTAGCATTCCCAAAGAACAAATCAGGAATATCTTTAATGGATGACGCTCCAAGCGAAGTAAGTGAAAAACAACTAAAGGAACTTCACATTGCACTAGATATGCCTAAAGAATAAAATCTAAATTTTATTTTTTTAAATTTAACTTTTTATTTTTTTTTACTTATTTTCAAGCTAATTTTTTATGATTTTGCCAGTTCTTCAATAGTTCGCCAAAAGGAGTTCTAAAAAGCAACCCTTAAATACACTTTGCTCTTAATTAGTATAGTGAAATATAATGGGTAGCAAGATTTGGGCAGTTTTACTAATTTCTTTGATATTATTATCAGCATCTGTTTTTGCAATAGATCCAAATGATGATTTAAATTACAATGGCCCTTCTTCTGATTCAAATTTATTAGTTGGAAATGATAAAGATGAATACGGATGTATTCTTTCAGCAGGATACTCTTGGTGTGAAGAGAAACAAAAATGTTTAAGAGCTTGGGAAGAAAAATGTGACGTAGTTCCAAATCCAATTGATTATTGCGCATGCACAATGGATTATAATCCGGTTTGCGGAGCAAATGGAAAAACTTATGGTAATAAGTGTGCTGCTAATTGTGAAAAAGTAAGGGTTGTTTATGTTGGCGAATGTAATAATCCTAATGATATAAATGTTGTTTCTCCTACCCCTCCAATTTGTGCATGTACTAGAGAATATGATCCCGTTTGTGCTTCACTAAAAGATCCTAATTGTATTTGTCCTCAAGATGCAATGTGTAAATGCAAAGCAGTAGAAAAAACTTTTTCTAATAGATGCGAAGCTAAATGTGCAAACGCAATTCCAATAAGAGAAGGGATTTGTGACAAGCCTATTGTTGAAAGTAATTCTAATTTTTGTGGTGGAATAGCAGCAGTTCAATGCAAAGAAGGGTATGTTTGTCAATTAGATGGGGATTATCCTGATGCTGGCGGAAAATGTGTTTATGATTGTCCTCAATATGTAATGCCTTTATGCAAAGAAGGAGAAACAATAGTTGGGAAAGTTAATGAAAATGGGTGCAAAAAACCTGTTTGTTTAGAAATAACTTCTACAACTGTTACAAATTCATCTGATTTTTACTTAGGGGCAAACTGGGTTTGCTCAAACGGAGAAGAATTTAAACAAAAATCAGAAAAATGTATGCCTGCTTCTTATTGGAAAGAAACTGCAAGAAAAACATGCGCACAATTCAATACTGGGTGCAATCCAAATAATGTTGTTCCTGCAAGTGCTACTTCAGGTGGAGTTAGTCCATCAACAGGAAACTTTTTACTTGATATAGTTGCCTCAGCAACAACAAATGTTAATACTTCAAGCAACACGTCAGATGTAAATTCAGTTGAACCAATATCACAAGAAATAAGTTCTTCTTTAAATTGCGTAAAGAGCGAATCTTATATATCTAAATTTGAATTTGTTGAACCTTGTAAAATAAATTGTACTATATCCATTGATTCTGAGGGATGCAAAAATGTTCAATGTGAAAATGGGAACGCTAAAAGGTATTGTAATGATGAATGTTACAAGCAAACAATTGAAGAGATAGGAAATTTAAAAGAAAAGTGCTATGCAAAAAGCGGACAATTAATAGTTAAAACAAATGACCAAGGGTGCACTAGATATTTTTGTGATAAACAAATTGAACTAAGTGCAACTGATTCAAACCTTGTTGAATCATATTCTACTTTTACATGCACTTTACTTGCTGACTTGTCTCAAGAAAAATATGCTAATTGCGAAGCAAATGGTGGGAAGTTATTAGTTAAAACAAATCAAGATAATTGTATAACAGTTCTTGAGTGTGTTGGAGTAAATACAAATTTTGATTTAAATTCAACTAGTGTTAATAAGGAAATAATAAAAGATCAAGTACAGTTGCTTTCACTTGCGTTGAAACTTGAGGAATTAAAAATTGGATTAAATAAAACCGCAGTAAAAGTTCAGGCAATTTCTGATTATTATAGGGAAATTGGAGATACTAACTCTGAATTAAAATTCCAAAATGCTTCTGATTTACTTAAGATTGCTTCAAGTGAAGTTGATGCATTAAAACAAATGATTAAGGAAAGAGTTGATAATTTTACTGAAGCAGATGCTTTAGAAGTTAAAAAAGCAGTTCAGTCAATAAAGAATGAAATATTAAATAAAGTATTAATGATATTATTAGATTAAATAAAATGGAGTTGAAACTTATGAAAACAATATATTTGGTTTTAGTTGCAATGGTTTTATTTTCAATGTTCTTTGGATGCACACAAGCACCAGTTACTAATGATTCAAATGTTCCTAAATTAACAACTCAAGATCAAGTTGATTCAACTACTAGTGACGTTAGTACTGATATAAGCGGAATTAATACTAGTCTAAACGAAATAGATTCAGCTCTTTCGAACTAAAATAGTACTTTTATTGCTTAACCCATTTCTTTTTAACCTTCTTAATTGAATAATTTGTTATGAGAAATACCTTTTTTCCAAAAGAATTTGTTGAAAAATACTCCAATTTACTTGGGAGTGAATGGGATGAATTTTTTAAAACAATTCAAACCAAACAACCCAAATCTTTTTGGGTTAATACAAACAAAAGTACTGTAAATGAAGCACTTGAATCTTTGAGAAAAAAAAATATTTCTTTTAAGTGGTTAAAGTTTCATGAGCAATCTTACAGTATTGATTTTGCCACTCCTGGGCAACTTGAGGAATATAGAAATGGATTAATTTCGATTCAAGAAAAAGCCGCAATGATGCCAGTAGTAGTACTTAATCCAACAAAAGATGATTACGTTTTAGATGCCTGTTCCGCCCCAGGGATGAAAACAATTCAATTGAGTAACTTAGCTGGGAAAGTGTTTGCCACAGAACTAAATACAAAAAGATTTGAAATTTTACAAAAAACAATTGAGCGATTTGATTTGAAAAATGTAGAAGCAAAGAGAATTGATTTTAGAAATTTGAAACGAAACAAGCGATTTGATAAAATATTACTTGATGTAGTTTGCTCAAGCGAGGGATTAGTAAGAAAGAAAAGAGAAGCTTTAGTTGATTGGTCACAGAATTTAGTGAAAAGAAAAGCACACGATCAAAAGCACATGTTAGTGCGAGCATTTGATTATTTAAAAGATGGGGGAGAAATGGTTTATTCTACGTGCTCCTTCGCCCCTGAAGAAAATGAGGAAGTAATAAATTATTTTCTTACAAGAAGAACAAATGCTACAATTGAGCAAATTAAATTAGAAGGGGTAAAAATTAGGGAAAACAAATTGTGTAAAAATTGTGTGCGTTTATATCCTCAAGATAATGATACTCAACAGTTCTTTATTGCAAAAATAAAAAAACACAAAAGTACAACTCCTCAACCGAAAGAAAAAGATTAATTGCTTAATTTTTCTAAATTAATTTTATTTTAAGGAATTATTTCAGCGCAATTGTATTTTAAAAATTTGAAATCTTTTTTCTTTATTTTTCCTTCTTTTATTAATTTTTCAACTTCAGGTTGAATTCTTCTCATTTCTTTTAGTAAGTGCTTAATTGTTATACAAATTTCTTCTACTCCTTTTTTAGGCCAAACAGGATAAATGTTTGAGTATAAGCATCGGCCTCCGCAAAGTTCTAAATCAGTGCAAGATTCGCAAGAATTTTTGCAAGTGAGTTTGAAAGGAAGCTCTTTTGGATTTAATTCTTTTATATCTCCTAAATATTTTTCTTTAATCCCTTGCATTATAGGACAAGCACTTATTTTTCCATTAGTGAGGATAGTAAAATTCCCTATTCCTGAACCACACCTCAAATAATATTGTTCTTTAAACAAAAGTGAATTCATTATTCCTAAAAAAGGGTAAAGTTTCAAAACATTTCCTTTTTTCATTTTCTCAACCCAATAATTTGCAAGTTTAGTAATATCAGAATTATATTGCAAACTCCATTTTTCAAAATCTCTCTTCTCATAATCGTGCCACATATTAGCATCTAGTTGCCAATGAATACTCGTGAAGGCAAATCCATCTTTATTTTTTGGTTGGATTAATTCCATTATATCCTTAAAAAAATCAGTGGGTTCTTCAACGGCCATTCGTGCAATAATTTCATGTTTATATCCATTTGATTTAATTAATTTTAAATTATTAGTAACTTTTTCCCAAGTGCCCTCTCCTCTGTTTTTATTAGTAATTTCTTTTCCTCCATCAATTGAAACCAAAATTGTGTGAAATTTATTCACATATTTTTTTGGTAATTTATCAAGTAAAGTTGCATTAGTTTGAATCAGAAAGTTTTTCACAGTTTTGTATTTATTTTGTGCATCAAGTGTATTTTTAATAAACTCAATATTCAATAATGGCTCTCCACCATAAAAAATAATTGAAATTGGTTTATCCTTATCTTTTTTTAAAAAATTATTTAATTCAATTTGAGAATATTGTGGTTTATTTGGCAAAGATTCAAATTCAATATCACTTTCAGGTTCCAAGAATGATTTTCCACAGCAATACTCACAGCATAAATTGCAATCAGGACTGGTAATAACGTGATATATCATAAAAATTAATTAAAACAGAAGACTTAAAATTCTCTTGAAAAGTCAATTCCTTTGAAATATTTGTTAATTCCTTGATTTTTATCCATTGTTTCCCTTTTTGCTTTGTTTCTATATGAAAGAACTTTTCTTTTTTTAATTAATAAAGGTAGTTTTGAGGCAATTCCATTTCCTCCAATACATCCACCATTACAGAATAATACATCAAAAAAAGTTTTATTTAAATTTTTGTTAAAAACTTTGGATATTTTATTGAGTCCATCACAAGAAATCATTTCTGATTTAGTTAAAATTCCTTTTTTGTTTAATGTTTCTCCTAGCCCTCCTGAAAGAGGGTAAATTTTTGTAAAATCATTGTAAAATGAATCAAATTTATGGGAAGTTTCAATTATTTTTGGTTTTTCTTTTGCAACAATTTGTTTTAGTTCAGCAAAAGTTATTACTGCATCAATAAGTTCTTTTCCTTTATACTTAGCGTTTTTCGCTTCAATTTTTTTTGCAAAACAAGGGGAAGCAAAAATAATTTTGTGATGAGGGTAATTTTTTTTCATTACTTTCCCCATTGCAACCATTGGCGAATCAAAAGGGAGAAGAAATCTTTTCAAGTAAGGGTATTTGTTTTTTATTAATTCAACAGAAGCAGGACAAACAGTGGCAATAAATTTTTCCTGTTTTGTTTTTTTATCTTTAATATAATTGTGATAACATTGATTTACAATTTTTGCCCCAAAAGTTAGTTCAGTTACTTTGTCAAATCCTAATCCTTTCATTTTCTGAACAAAAGAATCATAACCAAAATCCACAACAAAAGAAGGGGCTGTCATTAAAAGTACTTTACTACCTTTTTTTGATTTTGATTCTTTAAGTAACGCAAGTACTTTTTCTTGATCAGTTGAATAAGCGAATCCGAAAAAATCTTTAAACCCAAAATCCATATTAAAGAGAACACCTTGAAGTATTTATTTGTAAGGGTGCGGCATTTAAAATTAATTTTTTCTTTCAATGAGTTTGAAAACCTTATCATTTGGCCTTACTCTGTCCTTAACTTTAACCCCTATTGATGAACCGTTGCCTGCGCTTTCCACTTTTTTATTGTGAATTTCCATTGAATCAATAGTTTGTTCAATAAAAGTAGTTGAACCTTCAATAATTATTTTATCTTTAACTTTAACACTGTCAAATAATTTAATTTCAGCAACTCCAACTTTCACATAATACTTTGTTATTACTCCAATATTTACTCTCTTTTGTGTCTGGAATGATCCTTGTCCTAAAGCCAAATCTTTTTTGTTAGGTTTATCAAAAAAGAATCCACTCGAAAATCCTCTGTTGTAAACTTTTGCTAATTCTATATTCCAATTATTAATTTTTTTTTGTGTAAAAGTTTTCTTTAGTACAGAATCAATTGCTTCTCTATAACACTTAGTTGTTGCAGAAACATAATCTGCGGGTTTAGTTCTTCCTTCAATTTTAATTGAATCTATTCCAGATTTAATTATTCTATCTATGAACTCAATGCTCTTTAAATCCTTGGCAGAAAGAATTGTATCTCCTTGTAAATATATTTCCTTTTTTTCATAATCGGGTGCAGATCCATCTAAGAAAAAAGCTCTTCTGCATGGCTGTAAGCACTCTCCTCTATTTGCACTTCTTCCAAACGCTTCATGACTCAAAAAACATCTTCCACTTACACTAATGCACATTGCTCCATGAACAAAGCACTCAGTGGAAATTTTTAATTTGTGTGCTTTTTTTGTAACTTCTTTTATTTGTTCTAAGTTCATTTCTCTTGCGAAAATTACTCTTTTTACTCCTAAAGATTTGTATTCTTTTAGTGCTAAAGAGTTTGATACACTTGCTTGAGTGCTTAAGAAAATATTTAATTTATGTTTTTTTGCAAGTGCTAACACTCCAAGATCTGAAAGAATTACTGCATCAACATTTGATTTTTTTGCAGAAATTAAAATCTTTTTAACTTTATTTAATTCACTCTCAAAAATAATTGTGTTAAGTGCTAAATATCCTTTTAATTTATTTTTGTGTAAGTATTGCATTAATTTTTTTAATTGTTTAATTTCAAAATTAGTTCCAAGGTCTCGCATATTATATCCTTTTATTCCAAAGTAAATTGCGTTAGCTCCACTTTTAACTGCAGCAATAACACTTTGAAAATCTCCTGCTCCAACCAATAATTCTAATTTATTCACAAATATTCACACTAATTACTTTAAACAAAATAATTAAATACCTAAAATTTTGTAAAAAAAGTTTCTCAAAAATACGTCAGTTTGTATTAATTCAAATAATTTATAAACCTTTTAATCATTCTTCCTTTATGTCTAAGATGTATTTATCAGTTTTACAAGCTAATGAATTAATTCAAAAAATAAAACCTGATGTTGAACGATTATTTGAATTAAATGAGCAATTACACTTTTTAGATAATACAAAAATAGAGTTTGATAATGATTCTGTAGAAAATTTTCTTTTAGAAGTAGAGTTGAATAAGAATTTTCATGAAAAAAATTTAGAATTATACACTTTATTGGGTTTTTTAATTAGACAAGGGTGTGTAATGCGAGATTTAGACAAAATGGAAATTGATTTTTATTCAAGGCACGTTGGAAAAGATATATTACTTTGCTGGAGGCCAAACGAAGAGCAAATATTATTTTGGCATTTTTTAGGTGATGATATGTCTAAAAGAAAAGCAATAAAACAATTACGGGAAGAAATGAGTGAAAATTTAAAAAAATTAATATGATTAATGTTTTTTTATTATTAGAATATTTTGATGTGCTTAATGTGTTTTTTATTGAAATAATTTGATGTGCTTAATGCGGGTTTTTTTATTAAACTAATGATATGCATTCTTTTTATCACTAGTTAATTTTATATATTTAAAAAAAGTAATATTATTGGTTAAAAATGTTTTTTAAAAGATTTTTTGTTTTAGTACTTTTTCTAATTTTAATTTTTAATAGTGTTTTTGCTAATTTTTATTGTACAGGGGAGATTGACTCAAATTCCATAAATTATGTTGGTGATGATGTTGGAATGGATAGTAATTTGCCAAAAATTTTAGTTGATTTTAATACTAGTACAAAGTGTGAGTGGTACTGCAAAAGCGGGTACTACAAAGGAACTGGTGTGGATGAAAATAAATGCTTGCCAAACAATTATTTTTGTATTGGAAATATTTCTCCAAATGCAATATTGTATACAAATGATAATGTTGAACTTGATTCTAATTTACAAAACATATTAGTTGATTATAATACACTAAGAAAATGTGAGTGGTATTGTAAAGAAGGGTATGCGCGTGGAAACGGGTATGATTTTAATAATTGTGTGCAAGTTTTAGAAAGAACTTGTGATGGTAATATTGATCCTAATTCTGAAATTTATGCTGGAGATGATGTAAATATACTAGTAAGTGATAATAGAATAAATATTTTGGTTGAACAAAATTCTAATTTAAAATGTGAATGGCATTGCAAACAAGGGTATTATTTAGAAGATACAAACAGGGGTTATATTTGTTCGCCTGAGATTGTTGAAGAGTTTTTTTGTACTGGGTTGATTGATGCTAATGCGATTTTATTTACTAATGATGATAAAGATTTAGTTAGTGATTTGAATAATGTTTTGGTTGATTCTAACACTATTCGTAAATGTGAATGGCATTGTAAGAGTGGTTATTATTTAGGTTCTGTGAGCGGAGTTGGGGTTTGTCTTCCTAATATGTACTCTTGCAAAGGGGTAGTGAATGGAGCAATTATTTATTTAGGTGATGATTCTGGATTAACTAGTGATTTGAATAGTGTTTTAGTTGAAACTAATACTTCAAGAAAATGCGAGTATCACTGTGCAAAATACTATAAAAAAGATGGTAATGTTTGCGTTTTGAGTATTGTTAGTGATGCAGTTTGTGGGAACGCAGAGCGAAGTTATACTCCAAGTGAAAGTTTTTTTGGAAGTTATTCTTTGTGTAGTGTTGGGGTTTCTTCAATAACTAATCCTACTTTAGGTAGTGAAATTGGGTCAATTGTTAATTGGGAGTGTGTTTCTGATACAAATATTAATTGTTCTGCTACAAGAGTTTCAAGCAAATATGTTCCTATAGTGGAAGGGGGGGATTCTTCTAATTCAATTCAGTTATTGACTTCAAGAATGTTAGAAGATGGGAACCTTGAAGTTACTTTAAAATGTTTGAAAACAACTATGGTTGATTTGAATATAATTGATTATTTATCAAAAAACGTTTATTCTTCTAATCAAAACAAAATTGATTGCACTACTAGCGAAAATACTCACAAAATTACTTTAAACAATGCCCCTACTATGGAGAGATCTTTAATTATACGAGCAAGTATGGGGGGTAATGAAGCAGATTGTTCAACATGCGATTTGGATTATTATATTGATTATACTCCAATAACTAATCTTCAAAATGGTGAAAATTTTTCTGGATTAATTGTGTTTGGTGTAATTGGATTATTGTTCGCAATAGTAGTAGTCGTTGTAATCATAAAGTTAAGAAAAAACTGATTGATTGATTTTTTTCCAAAATTAGCGCAAAGGGTCTTTTATAATTAATGTGTTACTATTCGAATGAGTTTGGTTAACTTTATATAGTTGGCAAGATGTTAGTATTTAGATTCTATTAGGAGGAAGTTTTATGGAGTTTAAGTCAATTGGGTTAATTTTAGTTTTAGTATTATCTTTATTTTTACTTTTAGGGTGCACTCAGCAAAGCATTTGTGGGGATACTCTTTGTTCTAGCGGAGAAGAAAATACTTGCCCAACAGATTGTGCAACTCCAATAAATGGAAATGTTTTTGTTTCAATTAATGGTGCAAATGATGCAACTGATTTAATTTTAGAATATTATAGTTCTTCTAATGTAAATATTAATTTGTCTAACGCAATTAGTTCTAGCTTAGCTTCAAATTGGAGTTCAAATAATTCAAAGAATTTGAGTATTTCCTTAAACCAAAATGATTCAGTTGTTAAACCAGTTCCAGAGTCAAGAGAAATTGTTCTTGAAGGATTAAAACAAGGAGAATATTATTTTACAGCAAGAAATTCTGATTACTCATATTACGGCAAAGCCGAAAAAGTTTTGATTAACGAAGACAAAGATTATACTGTTAAAATAGACTTGAAAGCAAACCAGCCGATAGTAAAAGTTAATGCAGTTGATGAAAGTGGAAATGCTTTAATAGGTTCTGGAAAAATAGAAATATTTGAAGTATCAACTTACTATGATTCACAATCAAATACATCAAAAACTAGTGAGAGTCTAGTAGGGAGTATTGAATTTTCTGAAGATCAATATATGGCAGGATTATTTAATTTGTGGCCAACACAAAACAAAATTGATTACCAAACTCATTTCAAAGCAGTTGTAACAAAAGATAATTATGGTATGGGTATTTTGGATTATTTATACGTAGAAAATAAATACAATTCAATTTCAATTCAAATAATTAAAGAAACTCCTGCAACAGGTTCACTAAAAATACAAATAGTTCCTGGGTTAGGAACTACTTTAAGTGATTTGGAAATATTAAAAGGAAAAGAAATTTATTTTTATGGTGGCTCATTTGAAGACGTGAAAAATCAGTCTGCAGTAATAAATGATGATTTGACTATAAATTTAGATAATTATGAAATTGGGAAATATTATATGTCTGGAATATCTTATGATTCAAATATTGCTCCGGTTCAATTAGATAATTCAAAAGAAATTGTAATAACTCAAGGAACTAATTCAATTGAATTAGATGGATTTTTGGGAATTGCAGCAAGTCTTTCAATTGTAGATTCTCAATTTTCTATAATTGATTCAGACAATGTAAAAGTAAACAAAATTTGTTATTCTAGCATAGAATCTCTTTCTTGTACTAATTATGATGGAAAAACATGGACTCAAGTTTATGGTAAAAATCCTTATCCAGTTCAAATTGGATTAAATAATGAAAAATCAATTGATGAGTATTCAAATATCTTATTTTCATTCTCTTTAGGTTATGATTCACAAGTAAAAGATTTTAACTTTTCTTTCAAACAAGGTTGGAATGATATAATTATGAAATTTGATCCAATTTATTCATGTACTGGTGAAATTGATCCTAATGCTCTTTTGTATAAAGGTGATGATTTAGATTTAACTGCTAATTTTGCAAAAGTGTTAGTAAATACTAATACAAGTGCAAAGTGCGAATATTATTGTAAAGAAGGATATTATTTAACTCAAGGAAAATGTGTATTTGGAGTTGATGATATTAATGCAAGAGCGCTTTGGAAAAAAGCAACTCCATTTGCAATTATGGATTGGAATAGAACAATGGATAAATTATATTTGACTATTAAAAATAATTATTCTTATACTAGATATTTGAGGGGAATTTATTTAGATGTTAATACAAGTATAAATAAGTCTGTTTTTAACACAATATTTTCACCAGCTCAAACAAAAATTGTTGTAATTGACTTGAACACTCCTTGTTTGAGTAATGGAACATATTTGTTTTCTCAATCTGCAATAAAAATAAAATATAGTTCTTCCGGTATACGTTCAATACTGGACGAAAAAATTGTTGCAGATATTTTAGGTGTTTGTAATTAAATTTTTAGATAAAGTTGGGTTTCACCATCTTTATATACTTCTTTTTCCTTCTAATAGCAAAGTGTAAGTGATATAATGCCTATTGTTTCTGTGAAAAATATTTTAAAGAGTTATGGCGCAAAGAAAGTTCTTGAGGGGGTTAGTTTTGATATTGAGGAAGGAGAAATATTTGGACTCTTAGGAAGTAACGGGGCGGGTAAGAGTACTATTACTTCAATTATTTTGGGGTTAGAAAAACAAACAAGTGGAGAAGTTATTTTATTTAATTCTAAAGATAATAAAAATTTAAATTCAAAAATTGCATTAGTTCCACAAGAAACAGCATTTTACAAGGATTTTACTGTTGAAGCAAATATGCATTTTTTTGCAAGTATTGCAGGATTAAAAGGAGAAAAGAAAAATAAAATTTGCAATTTTTTAATTAAGTGGCTTGGGCTTGAGAATTTTAAAAATACAAAATCAGATTTTCTCAGTGGGGGTTATCAAAGATTACTAAATATTGCCCTCTCTTTACTTAATGATCCTAAATTAATTTTTCTTGATGAGCCAACAGTTGGGCTTGATCCAAAAATGCGTTTAATGTTTTGGGATAAAATAAAAGAATTAAAAGCACAAGGAAAAACAATTATTCTCACAACCCACTATATGGATGAAGCACAAAAATTATGTTCAAAAGTAGCTTTGTTAAAAAAAGGAAAACTTTTAGTTATGGGAAACCCTGCAGATTTAATACAAGAATATGGTGGAATAAAAGTAATTGTATTAAAGATACAAGATGGTATAAGTGAAAATGATTTAAAAAATATAAAAACTACTTTAAAGCAAGACAATATTTTATCAAAAAATGAATTTTTGTTTATTCCGTTAGGACAAGACCATAGTATTGAAAAAGTTACGGGAGTAACTGAATGGTTAATGAAAAAAGGTTATAATATTCTTTCTTCCACCACAAAAGAACCTGATTTAGAGGATGTATTTTTGAATATTACTGGGGACAAGATGACTGAAAAAGATTAATTAGGGGATTTTTTGTTTATTTGAAAAAGGTGTTTTGTTTTGGTTAAATTGTTTGATATTATTTGGAAAGAAATTTCTTTAGTGAAGAGCCAAAAAATTGCTTTACTATTAATTATTCTTTATCCTTTGCTTGTTGTTGGATTATTAGGTTCAGCATTTACAGGAATTGATGTATCCAAAATGAGTCAATCAAGAATTGGATTAGTTAATGATATTACTTTCGATTCAAACATTGCAAGTAGTTTTTCTTCAATGAAAGATTTGACAATAGTTACTTACGAAGATATTAATTTGTTAAAACTTGCTGTAAAAAAGAAAGAAGTTATTGCGGGGATTCGTCTTTCGGGTGATTCAGTAAATAAGCCAATTAAGGTAGAGTTACTTTATGATAATTCAAGTTTATTATCCTCAAGATTTTTTGTTGAAGTAGCAAAAGCTATGATTCAAAGAGTTTCTTCTGAATTAGTTCAAACTCAATTAGGTTTAGTTTGGACTACTTTATCTCAATTAGGGGGGAATATTGATCAAGAATTAACTAATATTGAGGATTTTAAAAATAAGTTAGCTCAATCTTCTGTTACACTTGATGCGCTTGAAGCAAAATTAAATGCAGTTGATTTTTCTGAAATGGAGAGTACTTTAGAGGGTCAGCAAAATAGTGTTTTGGGATTTCAACAAAAAAATGAAGCGTTTAAAAATAATTTAGCTTCTTTTAAATCATCTTTTAATGAATTGAAAACTGAATACTCTTCTTTTAGAACACAAGTTTCTCAATACAAAACACAATTAGCCCTAATACCTGAGCAAATAATTGTTGCGTACGCTGCACTTGATTTAACAATTAATCAATTAAAAAGTATTGAACCGATGGTTGTTGATGCGGTCGCAAAGCAAAAATTAACTGATTCAATAGCATCTTTAGAAGCTCAAAAAACTCAATTGAATGAATGGAATACAACAATAACCTCATTAAATATATTACTTCAAAAAATTGATAGTGATAGTTCAAAATTAAATACCACAATTACTCAAGCAGATAATTTATTTAAAACTCTTGATAGTGAATCAGCAAATGTTTCGAGTGCTTTAACTTCTTCAACAACTGCAATAAATTCAGCAAATGAAAAATTAATTGTTTTCAAACAATCAATTGATGAAGTTAAAAAATTAATTCTTGACGCCCGACAATCAAAAACAGAAATAGAATCAAGACTTTCTGAATCAGATTCACTTTTATCTACTTTTTCAAGAAAATTAGTTGAATTTAAAGACATTAATCCTGATGTGTTAGCAAAACCAGTTATTTTTTACGAAGCGAGAATATTTGAAGTAGATTCTTTTGGAATACTTGTTGCAAACGCCGCAGTTGTTGTTTTAATATTAACTTGTACACTTCTAACTTCACTTTTAATAATTTTAGAAAAAACCCAAAAAGTTTCATTAAGATTATCCTTGAGTAGTACAAGTAAAACAATACTAACAATTGGAAAAATATTAGGACAATTAGTAATTGCATTAGTTGAAGGAGCGATAATATTTTTAGTTGCTTTTACAAAAATCCCTCTCCCTTTTCCAATAATGGGTGTAAAACAAATAGGGTTTGGTTTAGCAATAAGTTCTTCGTTAATAGAATTAGTTCTTGGGGTAATAATAATTTCCTTATCTTTTATTGCAATAGGAATGCTAATTTCTTTTTTTACAAAAAATCAATCCACTGCTATTCTTGCTTGTCTATTACTAATTGTTCCAATGTTATTTTTGAGTGGAATAATTTTGCCAATAGAATTTATGGAACCAACAATGCAAATGATTAGTTCATTTTTGCCCCTAACTGTGGCAAATAATCTGCTTTTAGGGTTAATAGTAAAAGGAATACCTCTTTTTGAAATGATATTTGAAGTTAGTTATTTATTGTTTATTACATTAGTAGTTATGATAGCAACTATTTTGCAAAAAGATTGATTTTTTTTATCAATTAATAAGTGAAATTTGGGTAATGTTTGCCTCTTTTACTTTTACTCAAAAAAGTAGGCTTACCCCCAACGCTTTTAAAGGTTTCTGATTCTGTATTTCTATAATTGCTGCTGTTAAACGCAGTTATCTACGGTGATGCTTTTAGGTTGTTTGTGAGATTTTTCAATTTCCTTGACAATTTAACGGCTTTATTTAGATTAATAATTAGTTTTCTGGTGATGCATTGACTGAAACAATTGAAATTCAAAAAACACACTATTTAGTGCCAGAGCACGTTTTAATAAAAAAAGAAAAAGTTGCTGAATTAATGGCAGAACTTGGAATAAAAAAAGATGATTTGCCTAGAATCTATAAAGATGATGCAGCTTTGAAATTACTTGGTGCTGAAAAAGGCGACGTAGTAAAAATAATCAGAGAATCTTTGACAGCGGGTCAAAGTGTTTATTATAGAAGAGTAATTTAAAAATTAAATTTAGTAATTAATAAACTCTTGGCGAAAGTTGAGAGAAAAATAAAGCGGGGTAGAGTTGTATGTCATGGGAACTAATTGATTCTTATTTAAAAAATAAAAATGTAGCACAAATGGAAATTGATTCATTCAATCAATTTGTTGATCAAAAATTAAATGATATAGTTCAAGAAAACGCTCTAATTGTTCCAAAAATTGAAGAAGTAAGAATTGAATTATCTAATATTGAAGTTGAAAAACCAAGAATAATGGAAGCAGATGGTTCTCCCCACGACGAATTCTCTCCAATGGAAGCAAGACTTAGAAACAGAAGTTATGCTGGGCCTTTATACTTAACAATGAGACTTTATAGAAGAGATGTTGAACAAGACGCAAGAAGAACATTTATTGGAGATTTACCAATAATGGTTAAATCACAATTATGCTGGTTAAATGGAAAAAGTCCAGAAGAATTAATTGAAGTTGGTGAAGATCCAAAAGATTTTGGTGGATACTTTATTATTAATGGTAGCGAAAAAGCATTAATGACTCAAGAAGTATTAGCTTCTGATAGAGTATTAATTTCTCAAGGAGAAAAAGGAGTTGTTTCTGAAGTTATTTCGACAAGAGGAGCTTTCAAAGGAAGAGTAAGAATTTTAAGAAGCCCTGAAGGATTATTGTACGCTTCATTTCCAACAAGTCCAAAGAAATTATCATTATTTTCTTTATTCAAAGCTTTAGGATTAAAAACAAAGAAAGAAATTTTTGATGCATTCCCTGAAGAAAAAGAAATACAAAATGATTTACTATTAAATTGGGAAGAATGCGAAATAAATACTGAAGAAGAAGCACTTGATAAAATTGGTAAGTACGTTGCTCCTGGACAAGTTATTGATTATAGACTTAGAAGAGCAAGAGAAGTAATTGATGGATTTTTATTGCCACACATTGGACAAGATGAGCCAGCAAGATTAGCTAAAGCTTATTACTTGGCAATGATGTCAACAAAAGCTATTGAAAGATCATACGGTTTACGTGGAAAAGATGATAAGGATCACTACGCAAACAAGAGACTTGAGTTAAGTGGAAAATTAATGGAACACTTATTCAGATACTCATTCAAATATTTCGTAAAAGATTTAAGATTCCAAATTGATAGAACAGTAACAAGAAGAAGAAAATTAAATATTTCTACAATTGTTAGACCTGGTGCTGTTAGTGAAAGAATTAAATTCGCAATGAGTACAGGAAATTGGATTGGAAGAAGTACTGGAGTAGCAAAGTTCCTTGATAGAGTAAATTACTTAGCTCCATTAACTGATTTAAGAAAAGTAAAATCACAATTATCAAAAACAAGAGAATTGTACGAAGCTCGTGATGTTCACGGAACACACTGGGGAAGACTGGACGCAATTGAAACTCCTGATGGGCCTCAATGTGGACTTGTAAAGAACTTATGCTTCATGGCAGAAGTAACTACAGAAGCAAAAGAAGCTCCTGTTGAAGAATTCTTACACAAACAAGGTGTAAAGTTGAAGAAACTTTAAAGATTTAAAAAAGAAAAATGAAAATGAAAAATTAAAGTTAAAGGTTAGAAAAAAATTAATGGTTAGGTGGGTAAAATGGCAGACATAACAAAAATAGCAAAGGTTTACATAAATGGAAGATTAATTGGGTTTCACGATGATCCTGAAGAATTAACTGAAACAATAATTAACGCAAGAAGAGATAACAAATTACCTTTACAAACCAACGTTGCCTACCACAAAGACACTAACGAAGTATACATGAACACTGATGCAGGAAGAGTACAAAGACCACTTATTGTAATAAAGAATGGAAAAAGTACTTACACTGAAGAAATGAAAAAGAATGTAAAAGAAGGAAAATTATCTTTTAATCAATTAGTAGAAATGGGAATAGTTGAATACCTAGATCCTGAAGAAGAAGAAAACATGTTAACAGCTCAAAATGAAGAAGAAATTACAAAAGCTCACACGCACTTAGAAATTGACGGAGCAGCAACACTTAGTGTTATAACAAGTTTAATTCCATACGCAAACCACAACATGGCAGGAAAAGCTCTGCACGGAGCAAAAATGTTCAAGCAAGCAATTGGTATGGGTGCAATTAACCAAAAAATTAGACACGATACTGAAGGATACATGTTATACTACCCAGAAAAGAATTTGGTAAAAACAAGAACAATGGATTTAATTGAACTTGACAAAAGACCACAATCTCAAAACTTTGTAGTAGCAATTATGCCATACTACGGATTCAATACAATGGATGCATTGATTTTGAATAAAGGTGCAATTGATAGGGGCCTAGCAAGAGCTTCATATTTAAGAAATTATGAAACTGTTGAACAAAGATACCCTGGTGGACAAAGAGATAAATTTGAAATACCAACAGAAGAAAAAGTTGGATTTGTTTTAGAAGACAATTATAAAAAATTAGGTGTTGATGGAATAATACAATTAGAACAATTCGTTGGAGAACAAGAAGCAATAATTGGAAAAACTTCTCCACCACGATTCTTTGAAGATATGACAGATTTTGGAGTAGATGAAGAAAAAAGAAGAGATGCTTCAATGACTGTAAGAAAAGGAAAACCAGGTTTTGTTGATACAATAATGATGACTGAAGGAGAAGATGGAAGTAGACTTGTAAAAGTTAAAATTAGAACTCCACTTGTTCCACAGGTTGGAGATAAAGTTGCTTCAAGACACGGACAAAAAGGTGTTGTAGCAGCAATAGTAAACGAAGAAGACATGCCATTTACTATTGACGGAATAAAACCAGATTTGATAATTAATCCACACTCAATCCCATCAAGAATGACTATGGGACACTTACTAGAAATGTTAGGTGGAAAAGCTGGAGCAGTTGAAGGAAAAATAATTGATGGAACTCCATTTAGTTCAACTCCAATGCTTGAAGTTGAAGAACTATTAAGAGCAAACGGATTTAGAGGAGACGGAATGGAAGTCTTCTATGACGGAATAAGCGGAAAGAGAATTGACGGAGAAATATTCCAAGGTATAATTGCAACTCAAAAATTGTTCCACGTTGTAACACACAAGTTACAAGCAAGAGCAAGAGGGCCAGTGCAGGTTCTTACAAGACAGCCAACTGAAGGAAAAGAAAAAGAAGGCGGATTAAGATTCGGAGAAATGGAAGGCGAAACACTTGTTGGACACGGAGCATCAATGCTACTCTACGAGAAATTAATTGAAGATTCTGATAAAACTGTAGAATTAGTCTGCGAAAAGTGCGGAGTAATTGCAGTTAACGATGAAATAAGACACAAGAAATATTGTCCGTTGTGCAAAACAACAGCAGTATATCCAGTAGAAATGTCTTACGGATTCAAGCTACTCTTAGATGAATTAAAAGCACTAGGGATATTAGCAAAATTGAATTTAGTGGATAAAGTATAAAATGAAAAATCAAAATGAAGAATAAAAATAAAAATGAAAAAAATAAATTATAAAATAAAAAATGATAGTTAAAAAAAGGTAGCGCGAAAAAGAGAAGGTGTTGAAAATGATTGTAAAAAAAATTGGAAGTGTAGATTTCAACTTCATTAATCCTGAATTAGTAAGGAAAATGAGTTCAATAGAAATAAAGAATCCAGAAACATATGATAAAGACGGCTACCCAATGGAAGGAGGATTAATGGACCCTCATTTAGGTGTTATTAATCCAGGAATAAAATGTAAAACTTGCGGACAAACAATGAAGAACTGCTCAGGACACTTCGGACACCTTGAAATGGAAAGACCAGTTGTTCACTCAGAATTCGGAAGAAGATTAGAATTATTGATGAACTGCACTTGTAAAGATTGTGGAAAATTAGTACTAAATGACGATCAAACAAGAAAATTACAAGAAGCTGCAAAAGGAAAATTAGTAGATTATACAAAAAGAATTTTATTAAAATCAAAGAGCATAAAAAAATGCCCGCACTGTAATGCAGCATTATTCAAAACTGTTCTTGATAAACCAACAAACTTCTTTTACAATAAGGAAAGAATTTACCCAACTCAAATAAGAGAATGGATGGAAAAAATTCCTGAAGAACACTTAAAATTAATGGGTTATGATACTAATAGAATCAGACCTGAATGGTTTGTAATCACAGTTCTACAAGTACCTCCAATTACAATAAGGCCAAGTATTACTCTAGATAACGGAATAAAATCTGAAGATGATTTAACACACAAATTAGTTGATATTATTAGAATCGATAATAGATTGAAAGACAATATTGAAGCAGGAGCTCCTCAATTAATTATTGAAGACTTGTGGGACTTACTACAATATCACGTAACAACTTACTTTGATAACAATACAGCAGGAGTACCACCAGCAAAACACAGAAGTGGAAGACCTCTTAGAACTATAATTCAAAGATTGAAAGGAAAGAAAGGAAGATTTAGATATAACTTAACTGGAAAGAGAGTAAATCACGCAGCTAGATCAACAATTGTTCCAGATCCATACTTAGATATTTCAGAATTAGGAATTCCTCAAGAAGCAGCTGATGAATTAACTGTACCTGAATTTGTTACAGAATGGAATTTAGAAACAATGAAGAAAATGATTGAAAAAAGTGATAAACCGGTTTATGTAATCAGACCAAATGGCTCACGAAGAAAAGTATCTGTAGAAAATAGAGAAGAAATTTCAAAAGAACTTGATGTTGGATACAGAGTTGAACGAAACTTACAAAACGGGGACATTGTATTATTCAATAGACAACCATCTTTGCACCGTTTGTCAATGATGGCACACACAGCAAGAATAATGCCTGGAAAAGTTTTCCGAATGAACCCAATCGTTTGTTCTCCTTATAACGCGGACTTTGATGGGGATGAAATGAACTGTCACGTTCCACAAACAGAAGAAGGAAAAACAGAAGCAAGAAAATTAATGTTAGCAAGAGATCAAATTATTTCTCCAAGATACGGAGCTCCATTAATTGCGCCAAAGGAAGATGGAGTATCAGGATGCTTTGCATTAACAATGCCACAAACTGAATTCACTAAAGAAGAAGCAATGCAATTATTGTACTCTTTAGGTGTAAGCGAATTACCAAAAGCAGATAAAGGAAAAAGATATTCAGGGAAATTAATTTTCTCACAAATTTTGCCAAAAGGATTGACTCTAGAATTTGATTCATTCACAAGCAAAGTATTCAAGGATGCAGGATACACTCCGCAAGATTCTAAAATAATTGGTGAAATAATGAGCAAGGTAAAAATCGTTGATGGAAAATTAATCAGCGGTGTAATTGATTCAAATGCTTTAAGTGAAGGGCGAGGAAAAATCGTTGACTTAATGGCAAGAGAATATCCTAGTATAGTAATTGAAGAATTCTACAGAGGACTAAACAGAATAACTTCCTACATTTTAACTAGTCAAGGAATGACAGCTTCACTTGCAGAATATGAAGTAAGCGAAGAAATTGAAGACTTGAAAAAGAAATCAATTGCTGATGCTTTGAAGAAAGGAGAAGCTCTTGTTGAATCCTACAAAAAAGGAAACTTGGAAATTATTCCAGGAAAAACTATTGCTGAATCATTTGAGCAATACATGGTAAGAGTAGGTTACGAAGCAAAAGAAAAAGTAGAAAAAGCAATCATGAAAGAAAAGTTGCACTACGTAACAAGCGAAAAGATGACACTAAACACAATTTCCATGATCTTAGCAAAATCAAGAGGAAGTTCATTGAACCTAATGAACATCGCAGGATTTTGGGGTCAGGCAAGTGTTCGTGAAGGAAGACCAAAGAAAGGGTATTACAACAGATTAATTACTTCAAATGAGAAGGGGGATGTTGGACTACTTGCTGGTGGATTTATTAGAAACAATTTCCTTGATGGAATGACAGCAAAAGAATATTTCTACCACTCAATGGGTGGAAGACAGGGAGAAGTTGATACAGGTGTATCAACAAAAGTATCAGGATATTTGTACAGAAGACTTGCTAACTCTCTAAAGGATTTGGTAGCTTCTCCTGATGGAACCGTAAGAACAGCATCAAATATGTTAATCCAATACCAATATGGTGAAGATGGGGTATTCCCAATGAATACAAAATCTGGTGTAGCAATTGATGTAAAAGAAGAATATAAGAAATTGAAAGACTCAGGTAAAATCTAAGATTTTACCAGGGAATTATTTTTAATATAGCGGAAAAAAAATTGAAGGTGGGTAAAATGACTAGCGAAGATTTTGTAGAAGAAGTAACTGAAGAAGTTGTTGAGAACGAAGACGACGAAGAAGATGTTACTGAAGAAGAAGCAGAAGAAGTTGAAGACGAAATCGTTACAAGTGAATCCCACGAAGAAAAGAAAGCAGAAATTACTGAAATAAAATCCGCTAAAAAGAAAAGAAAAGTTGCTGAAATTGATGAAGGACTTGAAGTTGAAGATGAAGCACTAATTGCTCCAACTGAAAAAGTTTACGAAGAAAAAGAAAGAAGCTGGGAACAAGTTGTTTTGCCAAAAAAGATTTTAGAAGAAATTGTTGCACTAGCAGAAGTTCTAAAACTTTCAAAAGAACAAGCTGACAAATTAGCTGATGCTGTTTTAATTAAATACAATCAAATAATTGTTGAACCTGGAGAAGCAGTAGGGATAGTTGCTGCACAATCATTAGGAGAACCAGGAACACAGTTAACATTAAGAACAAAGCACTTTGCTGGAGCTGCGGAAGTTTCGGTTGGAAGTGGAATTCAAAGAGTTGAAGAAATTGTTGATGGACGAAGTAAAGCAAAATACCCGACAATGACAATATACTTAACTAATGATTTAAAGAAAGACAAAGAAAAAGCAGAAAAATTCGCAAAAAGTTTAATTGATGTTAGATATGCTGATGTAGTAAAAGTAAATGAAGATTTTGAAAACATGAAAATCGCTGTAGAAGTACTAACAGAAAAAACTAAACCATTAGCTTTGAAAGTTGATGAAATTGCTGAAGTTTTAAAGAAAGGAATGAAAGATTTCAAATCAATTTACAGAGATGATACAATACACTTTGGACTTGAAAAGAAAAGCGAATATTTGAAATTTAGAAAAGAATTACAAAAGTTGCTAGAAGAAAAAGCACATGGAGTAAAAGGAATAGAAAAAACTCTTGTTGTTAAAGAAGCAGAAGAATACGTAATCAAGACAAGTGGAAGTAACTTAAAATCACTATTAAAATTAGAAGGGATAAATACTGAAAAAGTATTTACTAACGATATAATAGAAACTTCAAAAGTATTAGGTATTGAAGCAGGAAGAGGCATGATAGTTAACGAACTAAAGAAAGTAATGGATGATAATGGAATTAAGGTTGATGTGAGACACATAATGCTACTCGCAGACTTAATGACTTACTCCGGAGAAGTAAAAGGAATAGTAAGAACAGGAATTACAAAAGGAAAAGCATCTCCATTTGCAAGAGCTGCATTTGAAGAAACAACAAAGCACTTACTAGAAGCCGCTTTCAAGGGAGAAAGAGAGAACTTGACAGGGGTAGTAGAAAACCTAATTGTTGGACAACCAGTTAAAGTTGGAACAGGAATAGTTGAATTATTAATGAAATAATGCATTCACTGAAAGTGAATGCGTTCTCGTAATGCACTGGCGAAACAGTGCGTACGGAAACCTAATTGTTGGACAGCCAGTTAAAGTAGGAACAGGAATAGTAGAATTATTGATGAAATAATTCTAAATTTCTAATTTTTTGTGAAAGCTCCAAAATAGGAGTTTTCACTTATTTATTTTTTTTATCCTAAAAAGTATCATTTATAAATTCTCCTTAAATTAGTTATTTTAAGTTTAAGACCTTGAGAAGAAAGAGCTTCATTTTTGAAGTTTTTTTTGGAGTAAGGAAAATTAATTACTCGTTCTTAATGTCCTAAAATTTTTCAAAAAGGTGAAATATTATGGATGTTGAAGCAAATAAAGAAATTAGAAGAGCAGTTGATACTGGGAAAGTAACTTTTGGAATAAAAGTTGCAAGAAAGAAAATATTAGCTGGAGAAGGCGAAATGGTTATTGTAAGTAAAAACATGCCAACTAACGAAAAAGAAACACTAAAACAATTAGTTAGTGTTGAAGGAAAGAAATTCTTAGAATACTCTGACACGGGATTAGTTTTAGGAAGTGTTTGTGGAAAACCATTCACTGTATCAGTAATGTTAATCTTAGATGCAGGTAAAAGTAAGGTTCTTGAATTGTAAAAACAATTCAAAACCCTTTTTATTTTTTTTAAAAAATGGATTTGGATTTTAGGTGTCTTTTTATGAAATTAAATATGAATGATATAATGCTAATGAACGCATTACAACAAGTAACTGGGGTAATGCCAAAAGATTGTTTAGTAGAAGAAACTTTAATCTCTTTTTTTATTCCAGAACAATTAATGGGAAAAGCTATTGGAAAAGCTGCAATTAATGTTAAAGATCTTGAAACAAAATTGAAAAAAAGAGTGGAATTTGTTCCTTATTTTCAAAAAGCAGAAGATACATTTGCAAACGCAATGGAAGTAAATTTTCTTTCAGCAAAAACAAATGCTAATAGATTAATTTTAACACTTGATTCTGCATCACGCGCAAAGGCATTCAAAAATAATTCAAGATTGAAAAGAGTGAAAGAATTAATTTTGAGAAACTTTGGGCTTGAAGTAATTGTAAATTAATTAATTTATTTAATTGATTTACTTATTTTTTTTATTAGTTTATTTATAACTCTTTTTTTGTTTTGCATATTTCATCAACTAAAAAATATGTAATTAATTTATAGTCTTCTTTTAGTGCACTTTCTAGCGCTTTATCAAAACTATTTATTCTCTTTTTTGAAATTTCAATAAATGGAAAACCTTTTTGTTCTAAAATATAATTCATTAATACAAATGAAAGAAGGGGATTATTTTCATTAAATAATTTTAAATTATAAAATTTTGCATAAAACTTTGCTGCAAATTCAACTTGATGAATTAAATCAGTTTTTTCTTTGTACCAAGTCAAAAATATATGCATTAAGTTTGAATCATACTCTTCGCTTTTGCTTTCTAAGTGGCCCATAATCAAAGAATGCATTTTTCTGATTTTAATTTCAGTAAGTGCTTCATTTTTTTGTATGCTTTCTAAATAATATTTCATTAAATGCTCAAAATTAATTTTTTCAATTTTATTTTTTTCTATTAATAAAAAAAAATTAATTAATGATTGAATTTTTTCATTATTAATTTTTTGTAATTGCTTTTCATTTAATTTTTTTAAATTTTCTAAATGTGTGTTTTTTACATTTTCAAGTATTTTTGCAGTTCTGTTTCTAATAAATTCAGTTAATGGGGGAACAATTACAATATGGTTTCTTGCTAAGCACGTTCGCTTCAAAACTTCATATCCTAAAAAGATTTCATCATTTGAAGGATACATACTTCCAAAATAAACACTTTCTTTTACTAATTTATTTTTGTATTCAAAGGATTCTTCTAAGTAATAGTACTTTTTTTGTTTTACTATTCTTTGACTTATATAACTCATATCAAAATATTACACAAAAAAGGATATATGCTTTGTGGTGATAACTTATTCTCGCTCTCCCCCCTCATTTAAAAAGGTTTCTTTTAACGATTATTCTAGAATGGTGAGCTAAAAGAGAAAGTTCTTTTAGAATTAAACAAAATTTTAAGTCAAAGGTTGATTAACGATGGGTTATGGAGAATTTGCTGGAAAAAGTTTAGAAAAAAAGAGACAGAAATGGATAAAGAAAGATGCTAGATCCATTAAGAAAACAAGAGCTAAAAATAATGTTTTCAAAGACTTACTTGAAGGATCTCCTCAAGGTAAAGGTATTGTTTTAGAAAAAAGAGGAGTTGAAGCAAAACAGCCAAACTCAGGAATTAGAAAATGTGTCAGAGTTCAATTAATCAAAAACGGAAAAGAACTAACTGCACTAGCCCCATATGATGGAGCAATAAAATTTATTGATGAACACGATGAAGTAATTGTTGAAGGACTTGGTGGAGCTCAAAATGGTCCAAAAGGAGACCTTTGGGGTGTTAAGTACAGAGTTACTCACGTAAACGGAATTGCATTAGAAATGTTAAGAACTGGAAAGAAAGAAAAGTCTAAGAGATAAAATTACTAAATAGGGTGGATTGAGAATGGAACAAAAAATTGAATCAAAAGTTGAAGCTCCAAAAGTAGCAGCAGTTAGTGCAGAAGCAAAAGCTCCTGCTAGTAAAGATGCTAAAGTTCATGTAAAAAAAGAATTTAGCAAAGATGTAGCACCAATTGAAGCAACAAAAGAAGAAGTAAAAAGTGTTTTTGTTAAAAAAAGATCTCAATTCGCAGATTACAAATTATTCAACAGATGGTCATTTGACGATGTTGTTGTAACTGATTTGAGTTTAGTAAAATACATTAACTTAGATCCTGTTGTTGTTCCACATTCATTCGGAAGAAAAACAAGAGGAAGATTTGAAAGACAAAACTTAAACATTGTTGAAAGATTAATCAACAAAATAATGAGATCAGGACAAGGAAAAAGAAAATTGTCTGGTAAATTCATTAGAGGAAGAGGCTCTTGCGGAAAGAAAATTGAAGCAGTAAAAATTGTTGAAGATGCTTTTGAAATAATTGAAAAACAAGCAAAACAAAACCCAATTCAAGTTCTTGTTAAAGCTTTAGAAAACTCAGCACCAAGAGAAGATGTAACAAGAGTAAAGAAGGGTGGAGTAGCATATACTTTAGCAGTTGATTTAGCTCCATTAAAGAGATTAGATGAAGCGGTAAAGAATTTAGCTTTAGGCGGATTTGGAGCATCATTCAATAAAAAAGTAACAGCAGCACAAGCATTAGCTGATGAAATAATGGCTGCAGCAAGTAATGATATTAAGAGTATGTCAATAAAGAGAAAAGATGAAGTTGAAAGAATTGCAAAATCTTCAAGATAAAAGCAATTTACTCTTTGCAAAATGGATTTTTCCCTTTTGCGAAGAATTATTTTTATTTTCCTGTATCTCTGTGTTGAGAACAGGAATGATAATTTTTTTTAGGTGATGAAAAATGGGCAGAACTGAAGCAATGGTTGAAACAGTAGAAAGTTTAATGGCAAATAGAGTAAATATTAGAAATATTGGGACTGTTGCCCACATTGATCACGGTAAAACAACACTATCTGATTCTTTAATTGCAGCTGCAGGATTAATTAACTCAGCATTAGCTGGAGAAATGCAGATGATGGATTATGAAGATCAAGAACAGGATAGAGGAATTACAATTAACGCAGCTAACATTTCACTAGGATTTGATTGGAGAAACCAAAAATACTTAGTAAACTTAATTGATACACCTGGACACGTTGACTTTACAGGAGAAGTAATTAGAGCAATGAGAGCTGTTGATGGAGTAATATTATTAGTTGATGCAGTTGAAGGAGTAATGCCACAAACTGAAACTGTAATTAGACAAGCTTTGAGAGAATATGTTAGACCAGTTTTATTTATCAATAAAGTTGATAGAATTATAAAAGAATTAAATGCAACTGAACAACAAATGCAGGAAAAATTCATTAAAGTAATTGCAAAAGTAAATACTTTAATTGAAAGAAATGCTCCTGAACAATTTAAACAAGAATGGCAAGTAAGTATCCAAAAAGGAACTGTTGCTTTTGGCTCAGCTAAAAGAAAGTGGGGAGTAAGTGCCGCATACATGCAAAAATCTGGAATTAATTTTAAACAAGTTTATGAATTCTTAAAAAATGATAAACAAGATGAACTTGCAAAATTATCTCCGGTGCACGAAGTAGTACTTCAAATGGTTATAGAACATTTACCAAATCCAATGACTGCTCAAAATTACAGAATACAAAAAATTTGGGGCGGAGACATGGAGAATCCAATTGCAAAATCAATGCAAGCATGTAACCAATCAGGTCCAATCTCAATGGTTGTAACTGATGTATCAGTTGATTTGCACGCAGGAGATGTTGCTACAGGAAGAATATATTCTGGAACACTACATCCAGGAGACATGGTTTACTTACTTGGATCTCATAGAGAAATAAAAGTACAAAAAGTTGGAGTATACATGGGACACGACTTTGTTACAATTTCAAAAGCAGAAGCAGGAAACATTGCAGCAATAGTTGGATCAAAAGATGTTTACGCTGGTGAAACAGTTGCAACTGATAAAGATCTCAAACCATTTGAAAGTTTCATGAGTAATGCTGAACCAGTTATGACAGTTTCAATTGAAGCAAAGAATCCAAAAGATTTACCAAAGTTAATTGAAACTTTGAGAAAATTATCTAAGGAAGATCCTAATTTACGAACAACAATCAACCAGGAAACTGGAGAACACTTGTTGAGTGGAATGGGAGAATTACACTTAGAAGTAAACACATACAGAATTACAAACAATGCTAAGATTGAAATTCAAACTTCGGCACCAATTGTTGTTTACCACGAAGGAATAGCTTCAGAAAGTGAAGTACTTGAAGCAAAGTCTCCAAACAAACACAATAAATTCAAACTTCGAGTACACCCAGTGCCTCAAGAAATTTATGATAAATTAGCTGATAAACCATTCAATGCAAAAGTAAAATTCAAGAACGCTGAATCAATTGCTAAATTGCAAGAATATGGATTTGACACTGATGATTCAAAGAAAGTTTGGGCTGTTGAAGGAATGAATGTTTTAATTGATAGAACAAGAGGAATTTCAGCACTACACGAAATTAGAGAACTTGTAATACAAGCTTTCAAAGACGCAATGGCTGAAGGACCACTTGCTAAAGAAAAGTGCCAAGGTGTAATGGTTGAACTTGAAGATGCAACGCTGCACGAAGACTCAATCCACAGAGGACCAGCACAAATCTTGCCTTGCATGACAAGAGGAATATACGCATGCATGCTACAAGCAGGAACAAGTTTATTTGAACCAAAACAATTACTAACAGTAACAGTACCTGAAGACCAAATGGGCTCAGCCAGTAGAGAACTTGGTGGAAGAAGAGTACAAATTACTGAAATGCGTCAAGAAGGAGATTCATCAATTATAATTGGAAAAGCTCCAGTTAAGGAATTAATTGGATTCTCTTCAGCTATGAGAGGCGCAACACAAGGAAGAGCAGTTTGGACCGGAGAATACTACGGATACGAATTACTTCCAAGAGAATTACAATTAGTAACAACAAAAGAAATTCGAAAGAGAAAAGGGATGCCAGAAGAAATGAAATCATGGCAGTTTTTCTTAGAATAAAGTTTCTAATTAATTTGTGAAGAGTGAAAGCTCTTCACGAAAATCTTTTTTTATTTTTTAATTATTTTTATAATTTTAAATTTTTTTATTTTATAAAATTAAGTTGGATTCAAATATACTCTTGTAAGTTTGGTTAAAAATTTGGGTTTAAGGATAACCCTTTAAAAGCTTTCTGAGTGAGAATTTGTTATAATGCGTTGCCGGTGAATGGCTTAAAATCGCGGAGTGACGCTAATTAAAGTATGCGATTAAGATTCATTGGAGGAATGTAAAATGGCTGAAAAAGAATTAATCAATGTTGTTTTCATTGGACACGTTGATCATGGTAAATCAACAACTGTTGGAAGATTACTTTATGATGGAGGAGCTCTATCTGAACAGGAATATAGAAAGCTTGAAGAAGATGCAAAGTCAAGAGGAAAAGGAACATTTGTATTTGCTTACGTAATGGATAACTTAAAAGAAGAAAGAGAAAGAGGAATTACAATCGATGTATCTTATAAAAGATTTGATGCTAAGAACCACCAATTCACAATAATTGATGCTCCTGGGCACAAAGACTTTGTAAAGAACATGATTACAGGAACTTCACAAGCGGATGTTGCTGTTTTAGTTGTAGCTGCAGAAAGCGGAATACAACCACAAACAAAAGAACACGCATTTTTAGCAAAAGTTATGGGAATAAACCAAATCGTTGTTGCAATTAATAAAATGGATGCAGTTGAATACAGTGAAGCTAAATTTAATCAATTGAAAACTGAAGTTAGTGCTTTACTAACAACTACTGGATACAAACCAGACAATATAAAGATCGTTCCAATCTCATCATGGAGAGGGGACAATGTTGTTAAGAAAACTGACAACATGAAGTGGTACGCAGGAAAAAGTTTGTTAGACACTTTAGATGACTTACAAGCACCACCTTCACCAATTGATAAGCCACTAAGAATACCTTTACAAGATGTTTATAACATCAAAGGTGTTGGAGCAATCCCAGTTGGAAGAATAGAAACAGGATCAGTAAAACCAGGGGACAAAGTAGTTGTAATGCCAAGTGGAAAACAAGGAGAAATAAAAACTCTTGAAGAACACCACACACAATTACAAATAGGAAAACCTGGAAACAATATTGGATTCTCAATCAGAGGATTGAGTGCTGAAGATATGTCAAGAGGAGATGTTGTTGGAAGTGTAACAAGTCCACCAACAGTTGCTAAAGCATTTGTGGCACAAATCGTTGTGTTAAACCACCCAACAGCAATACCTGTAGGGTACACACCGGTGTTCCACATACACACAGTTCAAATGTCAATGACTTTAACTGAATTAAGAAAGAGAATGGATCCTAAGACTGGAGCTGTAGTTGAAGAGAACCCTAAGTTCTTGAAGACTGGAGACGCTGCAATCGTAAAGATTACACCAGCAAAGCCAGTATGCTTAGAGAAATTTTCAGAATTCCCACAAATGGGTAGATTCGCAATTAGAGATATGGGTCAAACTGTAGCTGCAGGAGTAATTCTAGAAATAGAAAAAGCTTAAACGCTAGCGAAGGTCAATTGACTAAAAACAATTAAAAAACGGGAATCAAAGTTTTTTTTGATTTCCGTCCTTGTCTAAAGGACTCGAAGTCCTTTAGCACATTATTTTTATGGAGAAGAGGGTGTTTTGATGCAGACAGCAAGAATAAAGTTAAGTAGTACTAGTTTTGAAACGTTAGAGGATATATGCAACAGAATTGTAGATGTTGCGGAAAAGACTGGAGCAAAACACTCTGGAAAAATTCCATTACCTACTAAAAAACTTTGTATTCCAACAAGAAAAGGTCCATGTGGTGGGGGAACTGAATCCTACGAACAATGGCAAATGAGAATCCACAAAAGAATAATTGATATTCAAGCAGATGAACGAACTTTGAAAAGAGTAATGAGAGTAGAAATACCAGAAAATGTTCAACTTGAAATTGATTTGAAAGGATGAATATAATCTAATTTTTATTAAACTGATTTGGGGCAAAACCTCAAATCAAAAATCTTTTTTTAATTTTTAATTAATTAATCTATTTTTTTATTTCAAAATCCGATTTTCATACTATCAGATAATCTTATTAATAAGTTCTGCGGTAATAAGTATAGTGGTTGATGAATGGTTGAAATTGCTATAATGGGTGCAAGGGGGCAATTAGTTGTTCCGCAAAAAATAAGAGAAAGTCTTGGACTTGTTCAGGGTGATGCAATTGCAATGGATTTTAACGCCGGCAAATTGGTTGCACAAAAATTAAAAACTCCCTCAAAAAAAGAATTATTGATGAAATGGAACGAAATGGTGAAAGAGGGGAACAAGAGAGTTACTTCTTTAGGGATAAAAGAAGAAGATGTAGTAGATATAATCCACCGACGCAGAAAGATGAAAGACTAACAGTAGTGCTTGATACTAATATTTTGATTTCTGCAAGTTATTGGTTTGGAAATCCTAAGAAAATAATTGATTATATTTCAGACGAAAAAATTTGTGCTTATTCTTCAAATGAATTGCTTACTGAATATAATAATTCAATAATGCGTGATTTTGGAGAAACTATTGAAACCTCAAAGAAGAAAACTGATTTTTTTGAATCTATTCTAAAAATAGTCGAACCTATTCAAATAGTAATTGCTTGTGAAGACAAAGATGATAATAAGGTTCTTGAAGTGGCCGTTTGTGCAAATGCTAATTTTATAATTTCGGGCGATAAACATTTATTGAAAATGAATGAATTTGAAGGAATACGAATTGTGACCGCTCACCAGTTTATTGAACTCTTTACGCTTTAAGAAAGTATAAAAACACCTTTTTGTATAGTTCTAATATGGATTACATGCAAAAAGCAACTAAGGAAGCTTTCAGGGGAATGAGGGCAAAAGATGGTGGACCGTTTGGGGCAATAATTGTAAAAAAGGGTAAAATAATTGCGAGTGCTCACAACATGGTTCTAAAAACACACGATCCTACTGCGCACGCAGAAATAACGGTAATTCGAAAAGCTACTAAAAAATTAAAAAGATTTGATTTAAGTGACTGCGAAATTTATTCGTCATGCGAACCCTGCCCAATGTGCTTAGCTGCAATTGAATGGGCAAGAATAAAAAAATTGTATTATGGTTGCACAAGAGAAGATGCGCACAACATTGGTTTTAGTGATAAAATAATTTATGAGGAACTAAAAAATTTTCCAAATACAAAAAGATTAACTTCAGTTCAAATTTGTGATAAAGAATTAATTAAACCATTTGAAGAGTGGAGTAAGAAAAAAGATAAAAAAATGTATTAAAAAAATTGAAATAAATTTAATGGATAATTGAATGTAGATTTAATTTAAGGAATGATAAAATATGGATTTAATATTAACATCAATTGGGGTAATTGGCTTAGTAATACTTCTCGTTGCGTTAGTGTTCAATGTTAAAAAAAGAACAAGACACAGGGTGTTGCAATATTATTTAATGCAATTATTTGGTGCAGGACTTTTGTGTATTTATGCATTTTTAACTTCCTCAATAATATTTTTTATTTTGCAAGGGATTTGGGTAATTGTTTCAATTTATTTTTTGTATGAGTACTCAATTGTAAAGAAAAGTGAAAAAAAGTTGAAGAGTAAGAAAAAAAGAAAATGATTTTTTAAAATGTGGTTGTATGAGTTTTGAAACATTTGAACACAAAGCGGACATTGGCGTGAGTGGAAAAGGAAAAACTGTTTCAATTGCGTTTGAAGAATGCGCGAAAGCAATGATGAGTGTAATGACAGATATAAATTCAATTAATCCAGTAAAGAGTCATGTGATTAATTTAAGTGAAAAAAATTATAGCGCACTGCTTGTTTTGTTTCTTAATGAATTGTTATTTCTCAAAGATAAAAAGAAAATGATTTACTCAAAATATAGAGTTGAACTAAAAGAAGAAAAAAATGACTCGAGTGAAAATAAATTTTTATTAAAAGCAGTTATTTTTGGAGAAAAAATTGATCAAAAAAAACATGAATTTAAAGTTGATGCAAAAGCTGCAACTTATTCTCAACTTGAGGTAAAAAAAGAGGGAAATAATTGGATTGCGCAGTGTATAATTGATGTTTGATTGGATTTTGGGTATTGATGTTTAATAAAATTTATGATTAATTTAATTAAAAATAAGTGATTTGATTTGGAAATAAAACAAAAAAGCAAATATTGTTTCGAACTTGAGACAAGTACTGAGCCTAAACCAAAAATTTTTGCAAATAAAGAAATGATTGCTCTGCTTAAGAGTGAGGAAAATAATCCAAATAATCCTATAAAACAATTACAAAACCTTTCTACACTTCCTGGACTAAAGGGAATAGTTGTTGCTCCTGATGTGCACGTGGGATATGGTTGCCCTATTGGAACAACAACAGCTTCTGATTTGAAAAGTGGGGTAATTACATTTGCTGCTACTGGATTTGATATTAATTGTGGAATTCATTCTTTGATTCTTCCGCTTAGTGTAAAAGAAGTTATTGAAAAAAAGAAAGAACTTGCTGAACAATTATTCAAAGATGTTCCTGCAGGTGTAGGAATTGGCGGAAAATTAAAATTAAATGTTAGCGAAATGGATGACCTCCTTGAGAAAGGTGCAGATTACGTTGTGAAAAAAGGATTTGGGTCTAAAAAAGATTTGCAATTTATGGAAGAAAGAGGAAAAGTAAAAGGGGTAAGTGCAGAAAGTGTTTCACAAAAAGCTAAAGAAAGAAGTGCGGATCAAGTTGGAACACTTGGAAGTGGAAACCATTACTGCGAAGTACAGGAAATTAAAAAAATATTTGATGATAATGCAGCCAAAAAATTTGGATTAAAAGAAGGCAAAACTTTTGTTAGCATTCATTGTGGTTCAAGAGCATTGGGTCACCAAATAGGAACTGATTTTTTACCAATACTTGAAAATGCAACTAAAAAATATAATATTGCAATTCCTGAGAGGGATTTAGTGTGTGCTCCATTTAATTCAGAAGAAGGGCAAAATTATTTTTCTGCAATTAACGCTGGGACAAATGCAGCATTTGCAAATCGATTGGTAATTGGTACCTTAGTTAAGAGAAGTGTGGCAAAAATATTTGGGATAAGCGAAACTGATGCAAAAACATTTTATGATGTTGGGCATAATTCTGCAAAAATAGAAACTCATTATTTGGATGGAAAAAAACAGAAATTATTAATTCAAAGAAAAGGATCCACTAGGGGATTTGGTCCAAAAAATATTGCGGTACCTCTAAAATACCGTTCAGTGGGGCAACCCGTAATAGTTGGGGGGAGTATGGGCACAAGTTCATTTATTTTAAAAGGAACAGAAATTGCGATGAAAGAAACTTTTGGAAGCACGATTCATGGAGCGGGAAGAAGTATGTCAAGGACAAGTGCTTTTGCTAAGTGGAATCCAAATCAATTACTTGAAGAATTAAATAAAAAAGGAATAATAATTAAAGCTCATTCGATTAAGGGATTAGCGGAAGAGGCTCCCCAGGCTTACAAGGATATTATCAAAGTAGTGGATATAATGCACAATTCTAAGATATCTACAAAAGTTGCAGAACTAAAACCTTTGATTTGTATTAAAGGGTAAATTAAGGGTTGTTTGTCTTTATTCCATATTGGGCTTTTTTATAAATTATCAAGCAAATAGTCAATTATTTAAATAGCAAAATCTTACTTTTAATAGTAAATTTGAGGTGATTTAATGAGTGTTAGTGTTAGTGTAAAAAAGGATGATAAAGTTAGTAGAGTAGAAGTAATCGTTAGAATATTGTATGCAATAGTACTGTATATCGTATTCATCTTTGTAGGAATTGCATTGTATATTCTACTGATAATAAACTTCCTAACTTGTCTAATCTTAGCAAAGAGAGTAGGTGCAGGATTTTTGGCTAATGTAGTTGAATGGATGACAAAAATCTGGGCATATATGTTATTTGTTACTGATGAAAGACCACCATTTATACCAAAAATCTAAATGTAGTTGAAACAATAAATTATTAAAAAAAGAACATTTTGTTTTTCCCGAACAAAATTTTTGGGTTAATAAAATGTTCTTTATCATATTTTAATATAGTGATTTTACAATGGGGTTTGATTTAAATCAGTTTAAAAAGTTTGATTTTAATTCTGTATTAAAATTTGCTACTATTGGGTTACTTAAACAAAAAAGATTGTTGTTTGAAGCATCAATGTTATTTTTGATTTTATTAAGTTGCTGTGTTTTTGGGGTATTGACAGTTGCTTTTCCTATTATTGCAGTTTATTTATTTTTAATCCCTGAATTAAGCATTTTTACAATAGTTCCTTTGATCTTTTTTGTAATATTTTTAGCTTTTACTCTATTAAGTGGGGCTTATTTTTCTTATAGAGCAATTTCATTTGCTTTACGTTCTATTGGTAAAAAAGTTGGAAAATTTAGCATAAATTTGGTGATTAAATTAATTTTGTCCGGAATTGTTTCATTTTTTGTAGCTTTTTTTAGTATTTATGAATTGAAATTTCTTTCAATTGCAATTATTGGAGTTATTTTATTTATTGCAGGAATTGTATCTTTAGTTATTGCTCAAGGAAATTTTATATTTTTGATTTTAGGAATTTTAGGTATTCTTGCTTCATTGATTTTATTTTTTGTATATTATATAATAATGGTAAGAAATTTTGTAAGAATTTCTTTTGCTAGTGTTCTTTTGGTAGAGAAAAATTTGGGCGTAAGAGAATCAGTAAGAACTTCTTGGAAGTTAACTACTGGGAAAGCTGTTTTAATTTTTATAATTCAATTAATTCTTTGGGGGATTGTTTGGGTAATACAGCAATTAATATTTCTTCCACTTAACTTTGGGTTTATTCCGCTTGGGGCAAGTGCTTTTAGTGGGCCTAATTTGATTCCTTTGATTCTTTTTATGATAATATTTGGTCTTGTGTTTTTTATCATAATGGTTGTTTCTGAGTTATTTATTATGTTTGGGCAGGTTGCTACTTATGCTCAAATCGCCAATAAGCGCAAGTAAAACAAGTTTAACTGATTATAACTTATTCCAGTTAATAAACGAAAAGTATTTATACTCCTTGTGTGCAATGTATGTATTGCACGTTAATTTTTCTAAACGTGAATACTCTAAGGTGGGGGATGATTTTATGCAATTCAACTTAAGGATATTATCAGTATTGTTTTTGTTAGTTGCCTTAACTTACGGGGTAGCAGCGTGTTCTATTAATATTGATGATTTGTCTACTCAAGTAAGATCAGGGTTTTTTTATGATTCAAGTATAACCGCAGTGAAAAACACTAATATTGATATTAAATTAACTTTTGACATGTCTTACTCAGGGACAAATTGTCCTTCAAACCTAACTGCAAAAGTAAAAATATTCAAATATGATAATGCTAACTCAAATGAAATTTTAGTTGAGACTCAAACTAAATCAGTTCCTTTAGATAATGTAAATAATATTCCAGTAACTTTCCTTGATGAATTTTCTACAGGAAGTAGTTCAAACTATACTCAATTTAGAGTTGAAGGAACAATTCTTAACGGAACTGAACAAAAAGCGTTTGATGAAGCTTTTGTTGATGTTGAAAATAATTCGTGTGATGGAATAGATTTAGTTACAAGTAGTTTTTCAATTGCAGAAGGAACAACTTCTACAAAACTTGTTAGAGTTGAAAACAACACAAGTTCAGATTTTAGAATAACAAATGCTGATTTCTCTTCATCAAATTCAATAATTAGATCAGGAGATGTATTTTATCCAGATTATATTTATTCTCGTTCAAATGATGATTTGGAACTTTCTATAGAAACAGGATATGTTTCAAGTAATACTTTTACAACAATAGTTTTGAGTGTTGAAGGATATTTAGGAAATACTTTTTGTTCATCAACAGCAATAGGTAGAAAAAGTATTAATTTAACAATCAATAATACTTCAAGCAATGATAATGCTGATAATGTATCTTCAACAAGTTCAGATTGTGATGATATTGATATACAGACAAGAAATACTGAATTTGACGAATCTTCAACTCAAAAATTAACTTTTGGGGTAAAAAATAATTCAACAAAAAGATTTGAAATATTATCAGTTGAATCATACTCTTCAAGTTTTACTTTGAGTAATTACTTTAATGAAAAATATATTTTCCCAGGACAAGTTGGGGATTTGATACTAAGTGCTTCACTTCCTAGTGTTACTCAAAATAGAGCAATGCAAGGAACTGTTAAAGTAAGAGGAATTTTTTCTGACGGAAGAAGTTGCTCATTTACTCAAATTGGAACAAAAACATTTGATGTTAATGTACTTGATTTAGGAAATAATAGTACCAATACAAACTGCGCAGGATTCAATATATCTGTTCCTGAATCAGTTACGGTTGAGAATTATGGTGAAATAAATTTTACTATAACTAATAATACTAATAGAACTGCAAAAATAATTGTTGAAGGAAGTGTGGATGTAACTCCTACTGTAATAGTTCTCCCAAAAAATTCTTCACTAAGCAAAACAGCTAATATTCAACTTAACTTGCAAAATGGATTTGTGAAATTTACTTCTGAAATTGAAGGGTGCAGTGCTAGCACAAAAACAGTTCAAGTAAAAAATACTGCGTTAGGTGAATTAAATCAAGCTGTAATGAATGTAACAAGTGATAGAGATTATAATTTGAGTGTAATAACACTATCAATTGTAGTAAATAACCCAACAAACAAAGTATTTGATGGTGTTTTGAGTATTAATGCTCCTAATGGATGGCCAAGCATTCAAAGAAATGTAGTAATTACTCCTGGTGAAAATACTTTCACTGAAAAATTAGGTTCAAGTGGAGATTATTCTGAAGGGGAAATAAAAGTAAGTTTCGCATCAGACGGAAAAACAATTTCTGCTAATACAAACACAAATGATTCAAGTACTTCTGCATTAGCAGGATTATTTACATTTGGTGGAAACATTAGTGCGATAGGAATAATTTTATTAATAATTTTAATAGTAATAGTGTTAGTTGGAATGATGGATTATTCTCCAAGTAACAAAGCAACAACAAAGCAGGAATGGGTAAATGAAAAGAATTAATGTTTGTAATTTGCTCACGAAGAGAGCTTTGGGAGCAGGTTTATAAATGTTTTTTTTAGAGAATATGTTAACGAGTACACTACTCTTATGACAGTATTGGTGAGCTTTCTGTCGGTGAAGAGCAAATACAAAAAATATCTATTTTTTGGATTTGAAAGTTTTCAGTAATTGAAAATTTTGGTTTTTACTCAAAAAAGTTTTGAAAATTTAAAAGAGTGAAATTATGTCAGAATTTAATGCACCACGAAGAGGATCAATATCCTACTATCCTAGAGTAAGAGCTAAGAAAGAAACTCCTTCATTAAAGGGATATGGTACTGAAAACAAACCACTTAATTTTTTATGTTATAAAGCCGGAATGACTCAAGTTGTTGGTAAGAATGCTCACAAGGCTAGCCCAACTTTCAACCAAGAAGTTGTTGTAGCTGCAACTGTTGTAGAATGTCCTCCAATGAAAGTATTTGGAGTAAGAGCTTATGTTAAAGACGAAATAGGGGTTACTGTTTTAAGCGATGTTATAGCAGAAAATCATGATGCAAAACTTGAAAGAAAAATAAATAATTTCAAGCACAAAACAAGTAAAAAAGAATCAAAAGAAAACAATAGTGATTCTTACACAATGGCTGATTTTGAAAAAGAATTAAATGATATTGAATATTTCACATTGTTAGTTAATACTCAACCCTCTTTTAAGAAAACTCCTGAAATTACAGAAGTTTATATTGGTGGAACAAAAGAACAACAATTAGCTTACTGCAAAGAAAAATTAGGAAAAGAAATTACAATTAACGAAGTATTTAGTGAAAATGAATTTTTAGATGTTAGAGCGGTTACTCGAGGAAAGGGATTTCAAGGACCTGTAAAAAGATTCCACGTTAGATCTCTTAGACCAAAGAATAAGAGAGTAAGAGTTGTAGGATCAATCGGACCATGGCACCCTAATACTGTAATGTGGACTGTTGCAAGAGCAGGGCAAATGGGTTACCAGAATAGAACTGAATCTAATAAAAAATTAATTAAAATTTCAACTGATCCAAGCGAAGTTAATTCTAAGACAGGATTTCAAAACTTTGGATTCGTTCAAGGAACTTACGCATTGATATTTGGATCATTGCCAGGACCAGCAAAAAGATGCGTTGCATTAAGAAAATGCTTACGACCCGCACAACAAGTTGGAGTACAATTACAAAAAGTAGAGGCAATAGTAAAATAAATAATTAAAAAGGGATTTTTATGGCAAAAGCAAATATTTTTGGAATTGATGGGACAGTAAAATCACAAATGGAATTACCAATTGTTTTTTCTACTGAATACAAACCACAATTAATTCAAAGAGCATCACAAGCAGTACAAACTTCAAAGAAGCAACCTAAAGGTGCTAATCCTAGAGCAGGAAAAATGAACACAGCAAGATACAAAGGATACAGAGGAGTACCAGCTAAACATAGAACAATTAACGTTGAACACGCAAGATTACCAAGATTGAAAAATAGAGGAGCTCTATTATACGGAAGAGTTGCTTCTGTTCCACACGCAGTTGGCGGACCAGCAGCACACCCACTAAAAGCTTGGGAAACTATTGTTGAAGAAATAAATAAGAAAGAAAGAAAATTAGCTCTTAAGAGTGCAATAGCAGCAACAGCTGACAAAAAATTAGTTGGAGAAAGATTCATAGTTGAAAATGAATTACCAATAATTGTTGAAGATAAATTTGAAGAAACAGCAAAAACTAATGATGTTTTAGAAATTTTAGGAAAAATTGGTGCAGGAAAAGATTTAGAAAATGCACGAGGAAAAATTAGACACAGAGCAGGAAGAGGAAAATCAAGAGGAAGAGTTTGGAAACAAAAGAAGAGTGTTTTAATTGTAACAGGAAAAAATTCTCCTGTATTAAAAGCTGCAAGAAATTTGCCTGGTGTTGACACAGTAACTGTTAAATCATTAAATGTTGATTTATTAGCTCCTGGTGCAGAAGCAGGAAGATTAGTTGTTTGGACAAAATCAGCAATTGAAGAATTAAATGATGTTAAAAAAGAAGTTAAGGTAGCAAAGAAAAATTAGTAATTGTTTTGTGTGATGGTTATGGTAAAATTAAAAGCAGAAGAAAAAAAGCAAGCAACTCAAGAAGCTTCAAAAGCTAAACAAGATAAGAATGTTAAAGCTAAAGCAAAAAATGTTGAAGCTAAAGTTGATGTTAAAAATGATGTTAAAGCTGATGTTAAAAGCGAAGTTAAAACTGAAAGTATTTTGGCAAAGACAGCAACATTACACGATATGGAAGTAATAATCCACCCACTTGTAACTGAAAAAGCAGTTAACATGATAGAAGCAGAAAACAAAATAACATTTATAGTAAATGATAGAGCAACAAAATTAGAAATTAAAAAAGTTTTAGAAGAAGCTTATGGTATAAAGGTTGTTAAGGTAAACGTAATTAGAGATATGAAAGGAAGAAAAAAAGCAATTGTTAAACTTGATAAGAAATTTAAAGCAAGCGAACTTGCAACTAAACTTGGAGTATTGTAAAATTAAAAATTGAAATTTGAAAATGTGATAATTTATGGGTAAGCGATTAATCTCACAAAGAAGTGGAAAAGGAACACACACTTTTGTTGCAAAACATAATGGAATACAAGCAAAATATTGTTTATTATCTGAAGAAAGTGTTAAAGGAGAAATAACAGATTTAATTAAAGACACAGGAAGACACGCAATTTTAGCAGAAATAACTTTTATCAACGGAGCAAAAGAATATTTGCCCGCAGCAGAAGGAGTTTATTTAGGACAAAGAATCCAACAAGGAAAAAGTGTTCCAATAGAAATAGGAAACGTTTCATATTTAGCAGATTTACCAGAAGGATGCCCAATTTTCAATGTAGAGAAAATTGCTGGAGACGGCGGAACATTAATCAAATCAGCTGGCGGATACGCTTTACTAATGGCTAAAGACAGTAAAGGCGCAACTTTGAAAATGCCTTCAGGAAGTATGATAGTATTACCTTTAACATGCAGAGCTACAATTGGAAACATTTCATGTGGCGGAAAAGGCGATAAGCCAATGGTAAAAGCTGGAAACATGTTCCACTTAATGAAAGCAAAGCACAAGATGTACCCAAGAGTAAGAGGAGTAAAGATGAATGCGGTAGATCACCCATTCGGAGGAGCTTCACACCACCCAGGAAAATCAAAGAGTACATCAAGAAATGCTCCACCTGGAAGAAAAGTTGGTGCAATTGGTTCGTCAAGAACAGGAAGAAAAAAGAAGAACTAAAAGTGATTATTGGGGAATTAAAAAAATTCCTCATATTATTTTTAAAAAAATTGTTAAGGTGTGTAAAAAATGGCTGAAGTAAGAAAAGTAACATTTAGAGGAAAAACAATTGAAGAACTACAAGCGTTAAGCTTGCAAGACTTTGCTAAACTTTGCACATCAAGAGCAAGAAGAGCATTACTAAAGAATGGTGTTGATAAGAAATTAATTAAAAAACTTGAAGGACAAAAAAAGAATCCAAAACCAAAATCAATTAAAACTCACAAAAGAGATTTAGTTGTAGTGCCAGCTATGGTTGGAACAAAAGTTTCAGTTTACAAAGGAAAAGATTGGGAACAAATAGATGTTACAACAAGAATGCTTGGACATTATTTGGGAGAATTTGCATTAACTAGAAAGAAGTTACAACACGGAAAAGCAGGAATAGGAGCAACAAAGTCTTCAACTGCAGTAACCGCAAGAGGATAAAATTAGGAAAAAAGAAAGTGTGATGATTATGGCAAAAAACAATTACCAAGCAAATGTTGGAAAAGAAAGCAATACTGCAAGAGCAATGCTTACAAATGCACCAGTATCACTGAAATTCTCAGTTGAAGTTTGTAATCAAATAAAAACTATGCCAGTAAATAAAGCAATAGCTTTCATGCAGAGAATTTACAATCACGAAGAATTCCTTCCATTGAGAGTTTACAACAAAAAAGTTGCTCACAGAAAAGGTGACTCAAGAGCAGGAGTTAAATCAGGAAGATACCCTGAAAAAGTTGCAAAAGAATTCATAAAATTGTTTGAACTTGTAAAAACAAATGCTGACAATAAGGGTCTTGATGCTGAAAAATTATTAATAATACACATTTACGCAAACGCAGGAATTAATAGATTCTCATACCAATCAAAAGGAAGAATCGCAGGAAAAGCAAGAAGAAGAAATGCAACAAACATTGAAGTAATAGTTCAAGAGATGAAAAATTAAATTTATTAAGGTGTAAAAAATGATAGAAAAAACATTCATACAAAAGAACTTCAATAAAATGGAACTTGAAGATTACTTAACTAAAAAACTTGATAGAGCAGGTTTTTCACACTTGGAAATAATAAAAACTCCGTTAGTAACAAGAATTGTTCTTAACGTTGCAAAACCAGGTTTTGCTATTGGAAAAGGCGGATCAACAATAAAATTATTGACTGAAGTAATTGCAAAGAAATATAAAATTGATAATCCACAAATTGAAATTCAAGAAATTAAGAATGCAAGTTTGAATGCAAAGATACAAGCTGAAAGAATGGCTGGAATGATTCAAAGAGAATTTTCGTGGAGAAGTATTGCTTACAAATTAGTTAAAGATGTAATTGACTCTGGAGCACAAGGAGTTGAATTAGTAGTTAAAGGAAAATTATCTGGAAAAGGCGGAAGAAAAAAGAAAGTAAGAATTGCTTACGGTTATATGAAGAAAATTGGGAACCAAACTAACTGGGTTGATTATGCAAAAGCAGCTGCATACCCTAAAAGTGGTGCAATTGGAATAAAATTAATGATAATACATCCAGAAATTATTTTCCCTGATAAAGTTGATATTAAAAAAGTTGTAGCAGCAATGAAGACAGTAGAAACTGAAGCTAAAGAGCATTTACAAAAACCAGTTGACGTTGAAGTAACAAGCGTTGAAGTAAAAGCAATCGCTGCAGATGTTAAAGAAATTAAACACGAAGAAAAGACTAATGTAAAACACGAAGAAAAGAAAGAAACAAAAACAGAAGGTAAAAAAGAATAAATTAAATTGAATGTGTGATTTTTATGGCAGAAAAATTTAAAGAAAAAATGAAGTTGAGTGAAAAAGAACTTACTCAAAAAGCTGTTGAATTAAAGCAAGAGCTTGTAAAAGAAAGAGCAATTGTTGCCAGCGGAACAAAAAGTGAAAAGCCAGGTAAGATAAGAGCTTTACGAAGAGAAATAGCAAGAATATTTACTGCATTGACACAAAAAAAGAAGGAGGCAATGAAATAAATGCAAGAAATAGATAAGATCAGCGGACTTCCGAAAGATTTGTTTGATATAAGTAATATTGCAAAAGAACAACAGAAAATAAGAGTTGAAGTTATTAGAAGAAAGTTTTCAAAGTTTGTTACAGTTATAAAAGGAATTGATGATAACGAAGTAGTAAAAGATTTAGGAAAAGAAATGAAACAAAAATTTGCATGTGGCGGAACAGTTAAAGATAAAGAAATTGAATTGCAAGGAAAACACAGAGATAGAGTTATAGATTTTTTGATTAAAAAAGGTTACAAGGAAGAATTGATAGAATCAAGAGGACAATGATATTTGATAATTAAGAGATGAAATGGAGATGATTGAAAGTAAGTGTTATAGGATCACAAAGGAAAACATTTTAGGACATGAAATGATCGGTCTGGAAGTGAAAGTGATTTTTAGCACTGACCCAAAAAGAATAGGAGCAAAAGGAATTGTTGTTGATGAAACACAAAACACTTTTGTTATTATTAATAATGGGGAAGAACAAACATTACCAAAAAAGGAATGTGAGTTTGAATTTGATCTGAATGGAGAAAAAGTAATTGTTAAAGGAAATGAAATTTTGAAAAGAAGTGAAGATAGAACAAAGGAATTTAGAAATTGATATTTGTTAAAAAAGGTGAAACAAAAATGGCTGAAAAAGGAAAATTGAAAGTTGCAAAAGAAAAGAAAGAAGTGGCCGTTGTAGTTGAATCTACTCCTACTGAAGAAAAGAAATACACAATCAGAGGAAATATTTATTTTGGAAAAGTTGTTTCAGCAAAAGCAAACAAAACAGTTACAGTTGAAAGAGAAATTACACAATATTTGCCAAAATATGAAAGATATAAGAAAAGTAAATCAAAGGTTCACGCGCACAATCCAAATAATATGGCAAAAGAAGGAGATTTGGTAAAAATTGGAGAAACAAGAAGAATCTCTAAAACAAAAACATTTATTGTAATGGAAATAATAGGAAAGGACAAACAATAGAAATTGAAATTTGAAATTTAAGGTGATTAATGATGAGAGCAATGAGCATTCCAAATAATATGGCACTTACATTACACAGTAGAATACTTTGCGCGGACAATTCTGGAGCAAAAGAAGTTGATATTATTTCAGTATTCGGTTATAAGAGTAGAAAAAAACAATACCCTTCTGGTGGAATAGGTTCACTTGTTAATGTTGTTGTAAAAAAAGGAAAGCCAGAAATGAGAGGCAAAATTGAAAGAGCAGTTATAATTAGAACAAGACAAGAATTTAGAAGACCAAATGGAATGAGAGTTAAATTTGATGATAATGCAGTTGTTTTAGTTGATGAAGAAGGATTGCCTAAGGCATCTGAAATCAAGGGCTGTGTTGCAAAAGAAGTAGGAGAAAGATTTCCAAAAATTGTAGGACTTGCTCCAATAGTAATTTAATGTTTAAAAATATGAGAAAAATAAAATGAAATTTAGGTGTTGATGATGAGTAAGAAACCAAGTAAGTCAAGAAAAGCATTTTATACAATGCCAAAGCATAAAGCTGTAAAAGCAATAGCTTCACATTTGAACGAAAAATTAGCAAAAGAACTTGGTAAAAGATCAATAAGTGTAAGAAAAGGCGATACTGTTAAAATTATGAGAGGAACTGATAAAGGAAAAGAGGGAAAGATAACTGCTGTTGAAACAGTTAAAGGACGAATATTTATTGAAAAATTAATGGTTAAGAAAAGCAATGGAAAAGAAAAGCCAATGCCAATACAACCTTCAAATGTTTTAGTTATAGATTTGGATAGAACTGACAGAAAGAGATTTAAAAATATAGTTAAAGTTGCGGAGAAAAAGTAAGAGGTTTGGTTTTTATGAGTAGAAAAGGACAAAACAAAAAAACAAAGACAATTAGTATGTCAAAAGTTGTTAATACAAGTAGAAAAGAAACTTCTTGGACTGTAAATACAAAAGCTGGACCACACACAAAAGAAACTAGTGTTGCTTTAGGAATAGTAATTAGAAATTACACTGAAATAGTTAAAACAATGAAAGAAGCAAAGAAAATTTTAAACAATAGCGAAGTGAAAGTAAATGGGGTAGTAAGAAAAGAACACCAATTCCCTATTGGATTATTTGATGTTGTAACTTTAGCAAAACAAAAATTATTTTTTAGAATGGTTTTTGATACAAAAGGAAGATTAGTTTTGAAAGCAATTGAAGCTGAAGCAAAAGAAAAGATGAGTAAAGTTGTTAGAAAAGTAATGACAAGCAAAGGAATACAAGTTACTACTGATGATGCAAGAACATTTGTTGGAGTAAAAGCTAACGTTGGAGATTCATTAAAAATTTCTTTACCTAGCGGAAAAGTTACAGAAGTAGTTGCATTTAGCGAAGGCGCACAAGCTTACATAACAAAAGGAGCTCATTGTGCCCAAACTGCAAAAATAGTTGCAATTGTAGAAGGAACTGAAAAGAAAGAAAAATTAGTAAAAATGGAAAAAGGAAAAGAAACATTTGAAACAATTGCTAAAAATATTCACGTTGTCGGAAAAGACAAAGTGGAAGTTGAGGCATTGGATTAAATTAAGAAATAATATTGGTGAAGATTATGCAAGAAGTATTAATGGATAAAGTTGTTGTTAACATGGGAGTAGGTGCTGATCCCGACGAAATGAAGAAGGCTATTCAGATTATAACATTAGTTACTGGAAAGAAACCTGCTCAAACTATTTGCGTAGCAAGAATACCTGATTGGGGACTAAGACCAGGAATACCTATAGGATTAAAAGTTACATTAAGAGGAAATGAAGCAATTGAATTTTTGAAAAAAGCAATTCAAGCAAAGCAAGGAAAAATTCTAGCAAAAAGTTTTGACAAAGAAGGAAATTTTGGATTTGGTGTAAGAGAATATATTGATTTGCCTGGAGCAAAGTATGATCCTAAATTAGGAATAAAAGGATTTGATGTTATAGTTGCCTTAAAGAAAAAAGGATATAGAGTAAAGAAAAGAAGAATAATGCCTACACAAGTGGGAAGAAAACAAAGAGTAAATAAAGCTGAAGCAGTTAAATTTGCTGAAGGTTTAGGAATACAGGTAGAATAAAATTTAGGAATTATTTTTGAGAGGAAGAGAGTATGAATCAAGAAGAAGCAAAATCAAAACCTGCTATAAAAAAACAGAATTCGAAGAACGACAAAATGAAGAAACGAAGTGTTGGAATAAGGCAGTGTAAGATATGCAAAACAAGAAAAGGAATGGTAAGAAAATACTCTCTAGGAATTTGCAGAAGATGTTTTAAAGAAAGAGCACAAGATTTGGGCTGGGAAAAATACTGAGGTGAAATTATGGCGCAACAAGACCCTGTAATGGATGCATTAACAAAACTAAGAAACGCGGAAGTTGCTTCAAAAACTGAAGTAGTGCTAATGCCAGCTTCAAATTTCTTGGGTGAAATACTAAAGATAGCAAAGGATAATGGTTATATTACAGACTTTAAAAAGAACGAAGCTGAAAAAGGATTAATTTCATTTGTTGTACAATTAAGTGGAAAAATGAATGTTTGTAAAGCAATAAAACCAAGATACGCAGTTAAGAAAGATGAATTTGAAAAATACGAAAAAAGATATTTGCCTGCAAGAGATTTAGGATTAATTGTTGTGTCAACTCCTCAAGGGTTAATGACTCACGCACAAGCAAAAGCTAAGGGACTTGGAGGAAGATTAATTGCATTCATGTATTAAATGTGTGCAAGTTTTTTTTTAAAAGAAAGTGAGACTATGGCTGGAATAATGACAAAAAAAATAAGACTTCCTCAAGAAATTAATATTTCTATTAAAGAAGGAAATAATGTTACTCTAAAAGGACCAAAAGGAGAGTTAAATAGAACTTTCAAAACATACAGAGTAAAATTATCAAATGAAGGAAATGTAATTACATTTACAGGATCTCCAAATAATAAACAAACAGGAATGTATATTGAAACAATTTCAGCTCACATTAGAAATATGGTTGAAGGTTTAATTTACGGATATGAATACAAAATGAAAGCGGTTTATTCACACTTTCCAATGTCACTTGTAGTTGAAAAAGGAGTTGTTAATATTAAAAACTTCCTTGGAGAAAAATTTCCAAGAAAAGCTAAAATTGTTGGAGCAACAAAAGTTGAAGCTAAAGGACAAGATGTTACAGTTAGTGGAATTAACAAAGATGATGTTGGACAAACAGCATCAAATCTTGAACAAAAATCAAAAGTAAAAGGCAAGGATATAAGAAGATACCAGGACGGAATATATTTAATTGAAGTTGGCAATATGGTGCCAAAGAAATCAAGAGCAAGTGTAGTTGAAATAGTTAGAAATTAAATTTGAATGAATGGGTTGATGAAAAATGGCAGAAAAAGTAAAAGCAAAAGAAACAAAAGAAGAAACTGTAAAGACAGAAAAAGTTGCTAAATCTGTTGCCCCTAAAGCAGAAGCTAAAAAAGCAGAAGCTAAAAAAGCAGAAGCTAAAAAAGTTGATGCTAAAAAATACATTCCTTATGTTAAAAAAGAAAATAAAAAGAAAAGTGACGAAGCTTATGCTTTAATGAAGAAATTAAATTCAAAAAAACACCACCCAGTATTTAGAGGAAGATTTGGTAAAAAGAATATTCGAAGAAAATCTATCGCTAAATGGGATAAGTGGAGATTGCCACACGGAATTGATCTTGATAAAGGAAGAAACCACGGTAGACAACCAAGAATTGGTTATAGGAGTACAAAAGAAATAAGATTTGTACACCCAAGTGGATACAAAGAAGTTTTAGTTTGTAACATGAATGACATTGCAAAAATTGATAATAAAACACAAGCAGCAAGAATTGGTGCAACTGTTGGAAAGAGAAAAAGAAACGAAATTATAACAGAAGCAAATAAAAAAGGAATTTGGGTTTTAAATTAATAAATTGAAAAATGAAATGGATAATATTTTAGGTGAATGAAATGGAACCAAAAAAAGCAAGAGAACTCGCAGCAATAATACTAAAAGTGGGCCTAGGAAGAATATATGTTGACCCTACACAAATTGCAAAAGTAAGCGAAGCTATGACTAAAGATGATATTAGAACTTTAATTGCTGAAAGAGTAGTAAAAAAGAGACCACAAATTTCTCAAAGTAGAGGAAGAGCAAAAGCAACTCAAGCAGCAAGAGCAAAAGGAAGAAGTAGAGGAAAAGGAAACAGAAGTGCTACAAGAAAAGTTAGATCTGAACAAAAAAGTAGATGGATGAATAGAGTTCGATCACAGAGAAGAACACTTAGAGAATTAAAAACAAGTAATCCTGCTGAAATGGAAAAAATGAATTATTCAAAAGTTTATAAGAAAATTAAAGGCGGATATTTTAGAGGAAAAAGACACTTAGTTGAATACATAGAAGGGGCGAAAAATTAAATGGCTACTAACGTAACATACAAAACACTTTTCAGAAGAAGACGAGAAGGAAAAACTGATTACACTAAAAGATTAGCATTAGTTAGATCAAAGACTCCAAGATTAGTTGTTAGAAAATCTAACAAAAGAATTGTTGCACAAGTTATTCAATTTGATCTTAAAGGAGATCAAACTTTAGTAACTGTTGATTCAAATGATTTGAAAGAATATACGTGGTACGGAACAAACAACACTCCGAGTGCTTACTTAGTTGGATTTTTAATTGGAAAGAAATTTGAAGGAAAAAAATGCGTTCTTGATATTGGGAGAAGACACCCAAGTCACGGAAGCGTAGTATTTGCTACTTTAAAAGGTGCAGCTGATGGGGGAATAATTATTCCATTCAGTGAAACTGCAGTACCAAGTGCTGATAGATTAAATGCAAAAACACTTGATGAATACTCTAAGAAATTAGGAGACAAAGCTAAAGTCGTTTTTAGTAATTACATTAAAGAAGGAATAATGCCTGGAGAATTCAATAAAGCATTTGAAAAAGCTAAAGCAGAAATTGCAAAGGTGAAAGCATGAATAGACGAGATGAAGCACACGGCAAAAAAGCGGGCAGAGGCGGAAGAAGAGGAAGAGTTGAGGAAACTGAAATTGAAAAGATTGAAAGAGAATTAGTTGAAAGACAAAATGTAATTGCTAATTGGACTCCAAAGACTGAATTAGGAAGAATGGTAAAATCTGGAAAAATTACTACACTTGATGAAATTTATGATAAAGGATTTAAGGTAATGGAACCTGAATTGATTGATTCATTAATGAGACTTGACGAACACTTAATACAAGTTGCAAGAACTACTAGAGTTACAAGAGCTGGAAGAAAATATTCTTACAGAGCAGATGTACTTTTAGGAAACAAAGATGGGTATATTGGAGTTGGCTCAGCAAAGGATGCTGATAGATTCCCTGCAATAAATAAAGCAAAAAGAATGGCTAAATTAAATTTAACAAGAGTTTACAGAGGAAGCGGTTCTTGGGAAGAACAAGCAACTGAAGACAAACACTCTGTTCCATTCCAAGTAGAAGGAAAAGCTGGAAGTGTAAGAGTAGTATTACTACCTGCACCAAAAGGAACTGGACTTGCTGTTGGTAAAGCAATTAGACCAGTAATGGAATTAGCAGGAATAAGAAATGTTTGGGGACAAACAAAAGGAAGATCAACAATTTCATTGAACTTTGTACAAGCAGCTATTGATGCATTATCACAAACAGGAAAAATGAAGGCATCAAGAGATGTTGAAAGAAAAATGTTAAAGGGACATATGTAAATATATAATAGAAAAGTTAAATTTTGAGAGTGAGATAAAATGTATGCAGTAATAAGAATCAGAGGAACAGTAAATATTGCTCCAAAAATAGCAACGGCACTAAAAATAATGAACTTAAGAAGAACAAATAACTTAAGCCTTTGGCCAGAGACTCCTCAAACTTTGAAAATGATTAAAGTAGTAAAAGATTATACTACATTTGGAAAAGTTGACGAAGTAACATTAAAAGAATTGGTTGAAAAAAGAGCAAAACCAATCCTTGGTGAAGATACACTTGATACTAAAAAAGTTCTTGCTGAATTAAAGCAAGGAAAGACATTAAGACAAGTTGGAGTAAAAAATTGCTTCACAATGAGTCCTCCAAGAAAAGGATTTGAAAGAAAAGGAATCAAAGTAGCTTTTGTAATAGGTGGAGCACTTGGAGATAGAAAAGAAAAAATAAACGCATTGATAATGAGAATGATTTAAATTTGAAAGAAAAATGAGAATGAAAAGTGGAAGTGAATTTTATGACTGACCGAAAAAGAAGAAAGAAGAACAAGCTACGAGGACAGCGAACAATGGGTGCAGGAAACACTAAGAACCGAAGAGGTGCTGGTGGACGTGGTGGAAGAGGAAAGGCAGGTACTAACAAACATAGATTTCACACAGCAGGACGATTAAAACCAACTTTATACAGACAAAAAATAATGTCAGTAAAAGGAAAAGCAATAAAAATCGGAGATTTAAATTTAAGACTTGATGATTTTGTTGCAAAAGGTTTAGTAAAAAAAGAAGGCGAAAAATATATTGTTGATAAAACAAGTGGATTTGCTAAAGTTCTTTCACAAGGTGAAGTAAATCACAAAATTATTTTAAAAATTAATGCATCAGTAGGCGCAGTAAAGAAAATACTTGCAGCTGGCGGAAAATTCGACTACGCAAAGAAAGGTGCTAAAGTTGAAGAAGATATAAAATTCTCTGGAGATGAAGCTGACGAAGATTTAGAATTCGAAAGCGAAGAAGGAGAAAAAGCATAAAAATTTACTAAAGCCTTTTTAACGAGGGGGGCTTGAGCCACAACATAGAAAGCAATAAATATGAATTTGAACACAAAATTGAAAGAGATTAAATAAATTTCTTTTAATTTTTTTATTTTTAAAAATTTGAAATGGAATTAAAAAAAGGTGAATTTGTTGGGAGCAATAATTGATACACTAGTTGGTCTTTCCCAATACTTGCCTGAAATTAAAAAACCAACTAAAGAAGTTTCATTTAAAGAAAAAATGCTTTGGACAATTGGAGCACTAGTTATATTCTTTATTTTAGCTAACATAAGTCTAATTGGGCTTGATACAAGTATTAGACAAGTTCAAGAAATTTTATTTGCTCAAACTCTACTGGCTGGGGAAATGGGAAAACTAATTACAGCTGGAATTGGGCCAATTGTAATGGCATCAATCTTTTTGCAATTAGCAATGGGTGCACAAATTTTAAATTTTGATTTAGGTACTCCTGAAGGAAAATCAAAATTCCAAGCAGTACAAAAAATATTTGCTGTAGTATTATGCTTTGTTCAAGGATTTATTTATGTTGGAAGTGGAATGCTAATGCCATTAGGTGGAGCAAGTATATTCAATCCAATGACTATCTTTGTAACTTGCCAAATTGCAGCAGGCTCTTTAATACTTTTATACCTTGATGAAATAGTTTCAAAATATGGAATTGGTTCAGGGGTAAGTTTATTTATTGCAGCAGGAGTTGCAGGCGGATTATTCTGGCAAATATTTATGCCACCAATTGATTCAGCAGTAAACACTTATTTACTTCAAGGGGGAATATTATGGAAAGTTCTTACCTTAGGGGATATGACATTACTATTACCAATTTTAGGAGTAATAATAATTTTCTTAGTGGTAGTATTTGCAGAAGGAGTGCACGTTAATATTCCAATTACTTTAGGTCAATCAGGAATGGGCGGACGTTACCCAGTAAAATTTTTGTATGTTAGTAACATGCCAGTAATATTAGCAATGGCATTATTTATGAACATAAAATTATTTGCTTTATTTATTGAACAGGCAAAAGTTCCGGTTCTAACTGAAATTGCAAAAGCTATTTCTTGGACTATAACAATTCCATATATTGGCGGACAAAGTTTAGTTACAGGATTATTTAATCAAGGTTTGACAAGTGTAACTATGCTTGCTATAGCTCAAGCATTTGTTTTCATGATAATGTTAATACTTGCTTGTATAGTATTCGGATGGTTCTGGGTACAAATGGGTAATCAAAGTACAAGTGCTGTAGCAGCACAGTTAGAAAAAAGTGGAATGCAAATACCTGGATTTAGAAGAGACAAGCGAGTAATAGAAAAAGTTTTGGAAAGATATATTCCTCCAATTACAATTTTAGGATCAATATTTGTAGCACTTTTAGCAGGAAGTGGAGATTTAATTTTAGCAGGAGTAACAAGTGGAACAGGAATTTTGCTAACTGTTGGAATTGTGTATAGATTCTACGAAGAAATCGCAAAAACACAACAAGAAGCTCTATCAAAATTGATGGGTAAAATGGCTTAAATAGGCAAAATGGATGAAATTAAATGATATTTATTTTAGAGAAATTTTATTTGATACTCAATTTGGGTAGCTTTTAAAAGGTTCTCTTTAAGAAAATTGTTATAACTGGTGAGTAAAAAAATAGGTGTAATATTTTGGAAGCAGCAATAGTGATACTGGCAACAACAATAGTACTTGCTGCCGTAACAAAATTTTTGCAAAGAAAATTGGTTGATAAAAAGCAAATGAAAAGATATCAAGATGAAGCAAAAGAAATGCAATTACGTTTAAAAGAATTGATGAAGGAGGCTGAAAAAAATAAAAGTAAAATTGATGAGTTACAAACAACTATGTTGAAAAATAGCACAGAAATGATGAACAAAAATATGAAATTAAGTTTGTTCACAGCTCCTGCATTCATAGTATGTTTTTGGTTTCTCTCAACACTTTATGGTGGGCAGTTCATTGAATCATTCATAGCACTTCCAAAATTTATTGGGTTTAATATATTTAATCCAGCAAGTTGGGTGCCAGTTGGTTTGACAATGCAAACAGGATACTACAAAGCATTTTTCTTTTATTATTTTGGAGCTTCAATGGTAATGGGATTAGTAGAAAAAGTTTATGATTATTTTAAGAAAAAGAAATTAAATTAAATGGGTGAATGAAAAATGGTTGCTCCTTGGCAAAGAAGATTGAAAAAGAAATTCAGAAAAAGTGCAAGCGGTTCAAAAGTTGAACGATACAGTGAAAAAAAATCAATTACTGAATGCGCTATTACTGGAAAGAAACTTGCAGGAGTTCCAAACGAAACAAAATGTGGAATGGGCAAAAAAAGTAAAACAGAAAAAAGACCTTCAGTTCCATTTGGCGGAATACTTTCTGGAGAAGCTAGAGAAAAAGTATTTATTGAACTTGGAAAAGTAGTTGCAGGAATTAAAGAACTTGATGATGTTGATTCAAAATACAGAAAATATGTAAAACAGGTTTTGAAGAGAGCTGAATAAAGATTTGATGTTGAAAAAGAGTTGATGATAAATGGAAATTGGGGATATTGCAATAAAAACAAAAGGAAGAGAAGCAGGAAGAAGAGTTACAATAAAGAGTAAACCAAAAAACGGAAGAGTTATGGTTGAAGGAGAAAAAGTTAAAGCAAGAGAATGTAACGTTTTACATTTATTTCCTTTAGGAAAAAAAGGAAAAAAACAATAATTGAGGATGAAGTAAAAAGAAGGAAAATTATTTTTGAGAGTTGATGATATGGACGCAGCAGAATTTAATTATATAGTACGTGTAATCGGAAAAGACCTTGACGGAACAAAGAGTATAGAACTAGCTTTGCAAGGAATAAAAGGAATTGGACAAAGAATGGGCGGAATAATTGCAAACGAATTTAGAAAAGAAAACAAAATTGCAAAAGAAAGATTACTTGGTGAATTAACTGACGCTGAAGTTAAAAAACTTGAAGAAGTAATAACTGCTCCACAGAAACACAAACTTCCTGCTTGGACATTAAACAAACAAAGAGACTTTGAAGACGGTAATGATAAACATTTGACAATGAATGATTTAGCATTTTCACTTAGAAATGATTTGACTAGACTCGCTGAAATAAAATCCTACAAAGGTCTAAGACATATGTGGGGATTAACAGTTAGAGGACAGAAGACTAAGAGCAAACACAGAGGAAAAGGCGGAGTTGTTAGTGTATCAAAGAAAGTAGAACCAGCTAAAGGTTCAGCACCAGCAGCAAAAAAGGATAAGAAATAAAAATTTGGAGAAATGAAAATTTACGTGAGTGATGAATATGGGTGACCCAAAAAAGAAACGAAAGCAGTTCCAAAGACCTAGAAAGTCTTTCCAAAAAGAAAGAATGGCTAAAGAAAAGGATCTTAAGAAAATTTACTCTTTGAAAAACAAAAGAGAATTGTTTCGAGCAGAAACAATTGTAAGATTAAAAAGAGGAACTGCAAGAAAATTACTTGCTTTGTCACTTGAAAACAGATTAAGGAGAGAAAAAGAATTACTTGATTCACTGAAAAAAATCGGTGTATTAAATGGCTCACCAACTCTTGAAGATGTTTTGGTACTAACAACTGAGGCACTCCTTGAAAGAAGACTTCAAACTATTGTTTGGAGAAAAGGAATGGCTAATACTCCAAAACAAGCAAGACAATTCATAGTGCACGGACACATTAGTGTTGACGGAAAGAAACTTGATAAACCAAGTTACTTAGTACTTGCTGAAGAAGAAAATAAAATCTCTTGGTATGGTAATGAAATAATGTTTGAACAAAAGAAAGCTCCTGCTAAAAAAGGAAAAGCTAAAGTTGAAGAAGCACAAGCTGAACTTAAAAAAGAATTTGAGGAAGCAAAACCTGAAAATGCAAAAGAAAGTGAAGGAGCACAATAAAACGGTGATGAAAAATGGCTGAAACAAGAGGAATAGTTCACGTGTTTGCAACACACAACAACACAATGTTGCTACTCACTGATTTAACTGGTGCTGAAACAATTTCAAAAGCAACAGGCGGAATGGAAACAAAAGCACAACACAAAGAAGGATCTCCATACGTTGCAATGAAATTAGCTGAAAATATTGCTAACGCAGCAAGAGAAAAAGGAATAAAAGAAATTTATGTTAAAGTTAGAGGAAGAGGGGGAAACAAAAGCCCTTCAGCAGGAACTGGAGCAGAAGCTGCAATTAGATCATTAACAAGAAATGGTTTGAGAATTGTTTCAATTGAAAATGTTACACCTCATCCACACGACGGATGCAGAAAACAAAAGAAATTCAGAGGAAAAGCTGAGAAATAAAGTTAGGTAAATGTTAGGAGTTGAAGCTTATGGATATTAAAAAAGTTTACGATGAAAAAGGAGTTAGTAAGTACCTAATTAAAGGAACTAACCACACTTTTTTGAATACTCTAAGAAGAACAGTAATGACTTCTGTTCCATGCCTTGCAATTGATGAAGTTCAAATCTATAACAATGATTCAGTTACATTTGATGAATTCTTAGCAAACAGATTGGGATTACTTCCAATCAAAACAGATGTTGAAACATACAAAAAAGGAGATAAAGTAAAATTAGTTTTGGAAAAAGTTGGGCCTTGTATTGTAACAAGTAAAGACATAAAGTGCACTGATCCAAAAATTGAAATCCTTGACAAGAAAATTATAATTACAAAATTAGGAAAAGAAGAATCACTAAAACTTGAAATGACCGCTGTAATGAATACAGGAACTGAACACGCAAGATTCCAGCCAGCAATTGTTGCATACAATCAATTAGCTGAAATTGACAATGAAACAGTTAAAGATGCTAAAAAAATTGTTGAAGAAATGCCAAAGGGAAGTGTAGAACTAAAAGCAGGAAAATTATTCCTTGCTGATCCATATAATATAATTACACAAAACCACCCACTTGATATTTTAAGAAAACACAATGTTAATGTTAATTACTCAGAAACAGATTTTGTTTTAACAATTGAAACAACGGGACAATTAACATCAAAAGAAGTACTGGATTCAGCAGTAAAAGCATTAATTGAAAAATTGGATGCTTTAGAAGAAGTAGTTAAAAAGATTTAAATTTAATAAAAATTATTTTCACAAAGTGGAAATAACCGGAAAGGGATTTTTTAGTCGCTGGAAAAATCAGCAGGGGTTCCCGAGCGGTCAAAGGGGCAGGACTTAAGGTCTAAACAACAATTTTAAAAGTTGGCATTTAGAAATGAAATCCTGTGGCTTAGTGCCTTCAAGAGTTCGAATCTCTTCCCCTGCATTTCTTTTTAAAAAAAGACATGCAGTAGAAAAAGGGCAAAGCCCATGCATGAAATGCAGAGGCAAAAAGTCAAACAGGAAAAGTAAAAATTGAAAAGATGTGAAAATATGGCAAAGAAATTAGAAACAAAAAAACTCATTGCGAGTATGGAAAAAGCAGCTAGAACTACAAAGAAATTAATTTGGACCGATTTGGCTGAAAAGATGGAAAAACCAACAAGAGGAAAAATTGAAGTTAATATTGATTCAATCAATAAAGTAGCTCTTGCTCACAAAGGCAAGATATTGGTTGTTCCAGGAAAATTACTCTCAAGAGGAGAATTGACTGAAAAAGTAACTGTAGTTGCAGTTAGTGCTTCAGCAAGTGCTCAAGAGAAAATAAGTGCAGCTAAAGGAGAATTTATTGCACTTAAAGATTTTGCTTTGAAAGCAGAAAAAGTAAAAGCAAGTGATTTAGTAATAGTTGGATGAAGATTGAAATTTATTTGATGGTGTTAGTATGATGATAGTGAACGCAAATGAAAGTGTTGCAGGAAGACTTGCAAGTAAAGTTGCTAAGGCAATGATAAAAGGAGAAAATGTAACTGTAATAAATGCTGAAAGCATGGTTATAGTTGGAAATAAAGAAAGTATAATGGAGAAATTTACTGTAAAAGTTGATGCAAGAGTACTAGCAAACCCACACTTCGGACCAAAATATGACAGAGTTCCAAGTAAAATGTTTAGAAGAATGGTAAGAAATATGCTTCCTACAAAAAAGCAAGCAAAAGTTAGAATAATAAAACAATTAAAAGTTTTTAATGGTTCTGCAAGAGGAATAGATGAAAAAGAAGCAATTGTATTTGAAGAAGTAAAGTTCAACCACAGAAATAACTACATGACATTAAAGGATGTAGCTCTATTACTTGGTGGAAGATGGTAAATTTAGGGTGTTAAAGGATGGAAGAAGACAACAAGAAATTAAAACCAGCTGCAAAAAAAGCCGGAATGATTGTAAAAGCAAAAAAGAAAAGTGCTACTGCAAGAGCAGTAATCAGAAAAGGAACTGGTACAATTAAAATTAATAGAATGAATATCCATGCTTATGCTAAAGGATATGTAAAAGAATTACTTTTGGAACCTGTAAGATTAGCAGGAGAAGCTCTAAAGGAATACGATATTGATGTTGATGTTAAAGGTTCAGGATTCATGAGTCAAGCTGTAGCTGTTAGATCATGCATTGCTAAAGCTTTAGTAAAAGCAAAAGGAAAGAAACTCAAAGATACATTTACAGCATATGACAGAACATTGCTTGTTGATGATGTTAGAAGAGTTGAAAGTAAGAAGCCACTTGGTAGAAAGGCGAGAAAAAAGAAACAAAAAAGCAAAAGATAAAATTCTTTTGCTTTTCCTTCCATTTTTTTGGTTGGAAAAGTATTTTGGGAAAATGTTGTTTATAAAAAGATTTTGAGTTGGAGATGAAAAAATGATAATGCCAGTAAGATGTTTTTCATGCGGTAAAGTGCTAGGTGGATTCTACGAAGAATTCAAAGAGCGAACTCTAAAAGGAGAAGCTGCTGGAAAAGTTCTTGATGATTTAGGCGTTAAGAAGTATTGTTGCAGAAAAATGATTTTAACACACGCAGAAACAATAGATGATATAATGAAATTTAATAAGTAAAATAATGAGGAAAATATTTTAAGAATGGATTTTGAAAAGATGTGATCATATGGACGAAAAAACAGTTGTAAAAGAAAATAGACAAGAATTTGATGAAACAGAGTTCTACAAAGGAAAAGATCTTTTGATAGATATAGAAACATACCTAAAAAGCGGAATACACATCGGAACAAAATTTAAAACAGGGGAAATGAAAAGACACATCTTTAAGAGAAGAAAAGATGGATTAATGGTTTTTAATATAGAAACAATTGACCAAAGAATCAGAATGCTCGCAAAAATGCTTGCAAAATACAATGGAAAAGAAATTGTAGTTCTAGCAAGAAGATTATATGGTCATAAACCTGCTCGAAAATTGGCTGCAATGATTGGAGCTAAAGAATTTGTTGGAAGATTCATTCCAGGAACTTTTACTAATCCGCAAGCAAGAATATTTTACGAACCAAAAATTGTTATAGTAACTGATCCAATTGCAGATTCACAAGCATTAAAAGAAGCTACTGAAGTTGGGATACCAGTAATAGCTATAGCTGGGTCAGATTCACCATTGAAAAATGTTGACTTAGTAATACCAGCAAACAATAAGGGTCGAAAAGCACTTGCATTGATATACTATTTATTGACTAGAGAAATACTAGTTGAAAGAAAGGAAATCTCAAGAGAGGCATTTACTGCACAAGTAAATGACTTTGAACAAGAAATTGATGAAACTCAAGAGGAAAAGCCAAAGAGAGTAGTTTCAAGGTTCGCAAGAAGACCAACAGGAAATAGAAGAAGAAGGGACTAAAGTACCCTCTTTTTTTACTCTTTTTTTCTAAAACTTCCCCCCTGATTAACGTAATAAAGTAAATTTAAATACTTGTTCATCCTATATATACTTAGTAAAACTTATAGATAGACATAGGTGCTTTGAAAATGAACTCAGAAACTCACGTTTTGCTTGAAAAATTAGGACTTACTGAATACGAAGCAAAAACCTTAGGCACTTTATTTAATCTAAAAGAAGCTGAAGCTCCTGAAATTTCTCGAACAGCACAAGTACCAAAAACAAGAGTGTATGATGTTTTAGAAAAATTAATACAAAAAAATTTGATAATTGAAATAAATGGAAGACCAAAATTATACAGAGCAGTAGAAGCACAAAAAGCAATTGATCTTTTGATTTTAGGAAAAAAAAGTCAATTTGACGAACTTCAAAAAGAAGCAATAATTGTGAAAGATAATATTATTGATTCTACTGATAAGGAAGAAGGCGGAGAAAAAGTAATGAAAGTAAAAGACAAACAAGATTTTGAAAGAATTTTGGGTCAAGAATTATTAAAAGCAAATAAAACAATTCAAGGATTAACTGAAATTACTGATGATCATGATATTATTCATGATGCTTTAATGCGAGCAAAAGATAAAAATGTTACAATTAAATTACTAAATTCTACAATGTCAAAAAAATTAAAAAATTGTTGCGAAGTAAAGCAATTCAACCACGGACTTAATGCATTTATAATTGATGGAAAAAAAATTGTAATGGCAATAAGCGATTTTAAGAGAGACAAACCTGATTATCATTTTACAATAATGAATGACCACGCACCAATGGCAAACGCATTAACGCATTATTTTGATAACCATTGGGAAAAAGGAAAAAAATACTAATTAGAAATTCAAAAACAAAAATTAATTTCCCTCTGTGCGTAAATTTAAATAGACGAAAATACTTACTAACTATTGTGAAAAAATAATGGAAAAAATTGTTTTTGGATTACTATTACTCACTACAGTTATGCTACTTTTTGGTTGCACAATCATTGGAAATGATTCAAACACGGCACAGAAAGGTACTGGTTCGATTATTAATAACGGCTCAAACCTTGGACAAAATGATAATAATGCACAAGGGGTTTTTTGGCCGAATTGTGATTATGGCCGATGGGGAAATGAATGTGAGAAAGGGGTTTCTCAAACTGTATCAGTCGGGCTTACTCCTTTTGAAAATCAAATGGGTTGGTGTTATGGAACTGATTCTGCTGAGGCTTACTGCAAAAATGGAATCCTTTGCAACGATGGCAACTTTATAACAATTAACTGGAAACAAGATTTTGCAACTCATAATTCTGAATACCCTGCAGGTACTGGATTAGTACATGACTGCTATGTGCAAGTTCCTGATTCAGCAAAAGACAGGGCATGCGAAAAACACGGTGGGGTATGGAGCAAATTCTATAGCTGGTACGTTCCATCACTTGCTGAAGTAAAATACTTTTTTGATTCAACAAAATCTGGTAACTTGGATTCAAACTCATTCCCCAACTCAGCAGGATATTATCTAACAAGCGATTACATTCCTAGTTTAGAAACTCCTCCTCAAGGAACTACAACAACTTTTGATTTTAGAAACAATAAAGAGGACACAAGCAAATCAGCATACCTAAAATGTGCACCACTTACTCGACACTCTGTTAATAACAGTGGAGTATTTTGCACAAGAACAATACCTTACAAAACATACAAGGAAACTAATTACACAAGCGACTTTGTTATTACGGGCGAGTATAGTTCCTCAGGAAAAATAACAGCAACTATGAAACATTGGGATTATGTGCAATCAAATGAGGTCATAAGAACGCGAACGGACTCTGTTTACTCGGATGGAATGACAGGATCGGAATGGATGATATTTGATAAAAAAGCAAGAACAACAACTGTATACAACCTTTGGACAAATAACGGCATACAAGAACCTTGCACATACTTTGTGAATGAAATTGATATAAAACAATTAAATTCTGCGCACGGATTATTTTTTCCAACTTATTACAACAATGAAGTGTTAACAAATACAAAAAGTACTTTTAACGGGTATGAAGTGTATAAGCTTGTTTCAGGAACTGGTGATCAGGATGTTGTTTATGACAAGTTGAACAAAGAATTTTGCGACACTCTATCCTATACCTCAGAGGTTACTAGATCTACTTCTCACACTGTAGTCAGCTACGAAGTTACAAAAATTAGTAATGATTTTGATTTGAGTGTATTAGAACCGCCTTCTAATTGTACGCTTACTTCTAATTCAAATGATAATTCAGGTTCTAAAAACAGCACTGGGTCAAATGGAATAGAGGATGATTCCACATTAGGATCTGATGGTTCAGATACAGGCACAGACTCAAGTAATCCTTGCCTAAAACAATGCCAAGATATGAGAGCAATTTGTGAAGAAGACGGACAAGATGTTACTGCAGATGGAAAAGGTTGTTATAATCCTGATTCAGGAAATTACGAAAGAAATTGTGAATTAGTATGCATGAGCAGCTAAGAATTTATTAAAAAAAGATTATTTTATATACTAGAAATTCCTTGGAATAAAGTATGTTTTCAGATAAAAAAATTATTGGAACTCTTTTCATATTATTGGTTCTTTTTCTTGGGACCGTTTTTGCAGCATCAGGGTGTTTTGTTAATGGTCAACCAGTTGAATGCCCACAATTTTTGAATGATTATGGAATTTATATTGTAATTGGATTTTTTGTTTTAATTATAGTAATATTTGCGGTAGTTGGTTTTTTTTTCTTAAAAGCATTTATGACAGGAAGCGTTACTCCAGTTTTATCTAAAACATTTTATACTCAAGGAGAAACAATACAAGGACAAATGAAAATAAAATTAAAAAAACCAATTACAGTGCAAAGCGGTACAGTTACTCTTTTAGGAGAAAGAAAAACAACATCTTACTCTCGCGGAAAATCAACAACAAGAACGGATGTTATTTTTTCTACAAGCAATAATATTGTACTTCCTCCAAGTTACTCAATTGGAGAGGCACAAGTTGATTTTCAAATAATGGTTCCGCAAAATGTATTAAATGCTGGAAAGTTAGATGTTAGTTCGCTTGGTGGAGTTGGGCAAGCAATTAATTTTTTGCAAAATGTGGTTGTTCCAAAAACAAATTGGTATGTTCAAACTCAATTAAAAACAAGTGAAAATATAGTTCTTAGTGGAAGAACAAGAATAGATATAAATTAATTTTGTTAATGAAGTTCTAATTAGTAGAGTATTTTTTTGTTCAACTTAACCTTTTTATTCTTAGTGGACTAATATTTAAGTATGGCTGTGAAAATACCTGTGCATGATAGTTGGGAAGTAGTTGAAAAAAGAGTTACTAAACAAGGTAATGTTGTTATTGTTGAGCAAGATGCAACAGGTAAAAAAAGAACCACTGTAAAGAAAGCTGGATTGACTTTAAAGCAACAAAACCTTCGCTCTGCTTTTGCAAAAAACCTTATTGAAGCACGCCAATTTTTAATACAAGCTGCTGAGCGTGCAGGGTGGAAAGGAAACAAAGATATAATTCGAAACAGAACAAAAAAATTGAGAAGTGGCGTGGAAAAACTGAAAAGAACAATTAAATAATTCAAATTAAAATTAATTCAAACTAATTTAATTCAAATTCAAACCAAATTCAATTCAAATTTGAACTAATTTAATTCAAATTTAAACCAAATCCAAAACTACTTAAACCTTAACAAATTTAGTTTTATTAATGGATAATGTTATACAAGTTGCTTACAAGTACGCTGTAAAGAATGCCTTTGAGCACGAAGGGAAAGCACAAATGGGGGCGGTTGTGGGGAAAGTAAAAGCGCTATTTCCTGAAATTGATTTGAAAAGTGTGATGTCTCAAATAACTGAAGCTGTTACTAATGCAAATAAAATGCCTGAAAGTATGTTAAATTCCGAGTATGCTAAATTTAATGCTATTGGTTGGGAATTAAAACACGAAACTAAAGAAAAAACTTTAGCTGAACTTGACTGGGTCACTCCTTCTACAAAAATAATTACTAGAGTTGCACCAAATCCTAGCGGAGCAATGCACTTTGGTCACGCTCGACCTAGTGTACTCACTGATGAATATGTAAAAAAATATGGTGGAAAATTTATTTTAAGATTTGATGACACTGATCCTAAAGTAAAAAAACCAGTTGCTGGAATTGAAAAAGATTTTATAAAAGATTATAATTGGCTTGGAGTTGTGTTTCACGAAACATGCAATGCTAGTGATAGATTAGACAGATATTACGAAATTATTGAACAATTAATAAAAATGGATAAAGCTTACATTTGTTCTTGTGAAAGTGAAGCTTGGAGAAAATTAATTTGGGAATCAAAAGCGTGCCCTTGCAGAGAAAGAAAAATTGAAGTTCAATTAAATGATTGGAAAAAAATGCTTAAACACGAAATAAAAGAAGAACAAGCAGTTGTTCGATTAAAAACTAATTTAGATAATCCTGATCCGAGTGAAAGAGATTGGTGGCTAGCAAAAGTAGTTGATGTTGTTGAGCACCCAAATAAAAAAACATTAAACAATCACGTTTGGCCATCTTACAATTTAGCAAGTGCAGTTGATGACCATGATATGAATGTAAATTTAATTATTAGAGGACAAGAGCACATGACAAACGGAGACAAACAAAAAGAACTTTACTCTTACTTTAATTGGGAATACCCTCACTGTTATTATCACGGAAAAATTTCTAAACTTGGGGATATGACTTTATCCAAAAGCAAAATGAAATTAATAATGGATGAACTTGGAGTTGAAAGATATGATGATCCTAGAATGGCTACAATTAAAGCATTCAAAAGAAGAGGATTTCGGCCCGAAGCAATAAGAAAAATAATTCTTGATTGCGGATTAAGTCTAAAAGAAGTAAAAATTTCTACGGATGCATTTGCTGCAGCAAATAAATTATTTTTAGGAGAAGTAAATGAATATCCTTATTTTGAAGAAATAGTTCCACTTGAAGTAATTAATATGATTGAAGGGGAAGTAGAGGGACACGGAGAACACCAAAAATTTAAAGGTGGAATACAGAAATTTTTAGTGAATAAAAAAGAATTAATGAAAAATAAAGTTGGTGGAATGATTCGATTGAAAAAAGCGTGTAACATTAAACTTGATGAGTTAAATGAATTTGGTTCTCGCGCAACATTTGTATCTTATATGAAAACTCAAAACCCGATTTTATCTTGGATAATTGATTCAGTTGATATTGAAATATTAATCAGTGATGGAACTATAAAACGTGGAATTACTACAAAAAATATTTTAGAAGAAAATGGGGTAATTAGAATTGAAGGAATTGGTTATGCTAATATTGAAGAAAAAAATGATTCAACTATAAAGTTAGTATTTGCACACGAATGAAAAAATTAATTTAGTTAATCTCTGAAAAAAACTATACTTGTATATTTGAGAAGTTTTTAGTCTAATTGTAAAAAAGTTTTGAAAAGAATATAAATGGAATTGATTTTTAGGCCTAAGAACCACCTTTTTAAAGTTTTCTAATGGGAAATATTTCATAGTTTCAAGGCTAGGGAGAAGTTAATTACTTCGACCGTCGCAAAAAGTGTAATGCTTTTTGCTGACTAATTATTGCCAATGAAGCTGATGTTTAAAGTCAGCCGAGGAGAAAGAGTTTTAAGTAACTCTAATTTCTAAACTGATTCTAAACAATTGACGCGGAGGAGATTTTAAATGGCAGCATATGTAAAAATACAACTAACGGATGAGTTAAGAGACGCAACTGTTGGTATTGTAGAAAAAGCAAAAAAAGGAAAAGTAAAAGCAGGAATAAACGAAGTAACTAAAGCAATAGAAAGAGGAACTGCAAAACTAGTTGTAATAGCTGAAGATGTTAGTCCAGCTGAAGTAGTAATGCACTTACCAATCTTATGCGAAGAGAAAAATATTCCATATAGTTATATTTCAACTAGAAAAGAATTAGGTGAAAAAGCTGGATTAAGAACAGCAACTGCATCAATCGCAATAATTGAATCTGATGCTGACGCGGACATTAAGGATTTAGCAAAAAAGCTTGCTGAATTGAAAAAGTAAAAAGGTGGAGGGATAAAAAATGGGTGACGAGAGAGGAACTCCTGCAGAAATTGTAGAAGTTGTAAAAAAAACTGGCGTTCACGGAGAAGTAACACAAATCCTCTGCAAAATAATGGACGGACCTGAAAAAGGAAGAGTAAAAAGAAGAAATGCAAGAGGCAGTGTACAAAAAGGAGATATAATAATTCTTTTAGACACTGAAAGAGAAGCAAAAGAAATTAAGACAAGGTAAAGGAGTGAATAAAAATGGTTAAGTGCAGTTTTTGCGGTAAAGATCTTCCAATCGGTGGAGGAAAATTATTCGCTAAGAAAGAAGGCACAGTGTTTTATTTTTGCTCTAATAAGTGCGAAAAGAATCAAATTGTTTTGGGCAGAAAACCTGTTAAAACAAAATGGACTGAAGCGTACATAAAGTTGAAAAAAACACTAATGTCAGCAAAAGGAAAACAACACGAAACAAAGGAACAAGCTAAAAATTAAGCTTGTTCTTTTTAGTTTTTTTAGTTAATTTTAGTAATAAAGGTTTTTGGTGAGATTATGATTGAAAAAACATTAATTTTAGTTAAGCCTGATGGAGTACAAAGAGGATTGACAGGCGAAATTTTAAGAAGATTTGAAAACGTTGGACTTAAAATCGTTGGAATGAAAATGGTTTGGATTGATGAAAATTTTGCTGCAAAGCATTACTCTGATATTAAAACTAGAAGAGGAGAAAAAGTATTCAATGCACTAATGGAACTAATTACAATGGGGCCAGTTGTTGCTACTGTTTTAGAAGGAATTGATTCTGTTGAAGTTGTAAGAAAAATGTGCGGAACAACTGAACCTAAAACTGCTGTTCCAGGAACTATTAGAGGAGATTATGCTCACGTAAGTTTTGCATACTCTGATGAGGTTAATCAAGCGGTAAGAAATATTATACACGCTTCTGGAACTAAAGAAGAAGCAAAAAACGAAATTGCTTTGTGGTTCACTCCTGAAGAAATACATAATTATCCTTCAGTTAATGATATACACATTCTTCATCACAAAGCTGATCATATCAGAAAAATGAGAGGAACAATATTATAAATATTATAAAAAAAGAAGGCGAGAAAAATTGAAAACATTAATAATTATCAAACCAAGTGCACTCGCAAAAAAAGCACTTGGTTTAATTATTTCCAAATTTGAAAATAAAAAAATTGAAATTGTTGCAGTAAAAACACTTGACTTTGATATTCATTCGCTTGAGAGAAAAAGTAATGAGGAAAAAGAGGAAAAGAAAAAAATTGAAATGAAAAATGCTCAAAAAATTCCATGTGTTCTTATAATAGCTCAAGGAGAAAACGCGATTAGTGTGGGGCAAGAATTGAAAAAAGAATTTAATGATTATGTTCACGTTTCACTAAATGAAGAAACAGCAAAATATGAAATAAATAGATTTTTTGATAAAAAAGAAATATTTGAAAATGATTTAAATGATGCAAATTATTTTTTAACAGGCAAAAATCATAATGATTTTTTGCACAAAAGTATTGAAGAAATTACAAAGGAAGTTTTAAGTGAAAAGAAAAATTAATTAAAAAAATTAGTTTTGAGAGATAATTTTAAGTGAAAATTGAATTTTGATGAAGTGAGTAATGATGATACGACAACCAATAATTACTGTTCTGGGACACGTTGATCATGGTAAAACAAGTTTACTTGATGCTATTAGAAATACTAGAGTTGCAGCAAAAGAAGCAGGTGCAATTACTCAACATATTGGTGCAACTGAAGTTCCAATAGATGCAATAGAAACTGTTGCAGGGCCCTTAATTAAAAAATTTGGATTTAATTTAACTATTCCTGGATTATTGTTTATTGATACTCCTGGGCACGAAGCATTTACTAATTTAAGAAAAAGAGGTGGAGGAATTGCGGACTTAGCAATTTTAGTAATTGATATAATGCAAGGAATACAACCACAAACCGTTGAAGCAATTGAAATTTTACGAGCTTACAAAGTTCCTTTTGTAATTGCATTAACAAAAATTGATTTATTACAATTTTATTCTTCAAAAGAAGGAAATTTTATTGATAATATAAAAAATCAAGATGCAAGAAGTCAACAATTATTTGATGAAAAATTATATACAATTGTTGGAGAATTATACAAATATGGATTTGAAGGAGAGAGATATGATAGATGTGCTTTTGGAAAACAAATACCAATGGTTCCTTGCTCTGCTCACACTAGAGAAGGACTTGCTGAATTAATTACACTATTAGCAGGATTATCACAAAAATATTTGGAAAAGAAACTTGAAATTAGTACTGAAGAATGCGCAAAAGCTGCGGTTCTAGAATCAAAAGAAGAAAAGGGACTTGGAATTACAATTGATGTATTACTTTACCAAGGAACACTAAATGTGAATGATGAAATTGCTGTACTAGGAAAAAATGGGGTAATAAGAACAAAAATAAGAGCACTACTTCAACCTAAACCAATGCAAGAAATGCGAGCAACTAAAGAAAAATTTACTTCAGTAAAAAGTGTATCAGCAGCATGTGGTGTAAAAATTTCTGCACCAAATTTAAATGAAGTACTTGCGGGCTCTACTTTAACTCAAGTTCGAACTGGAAAAGAAGTTGAAGAATTACAAACTGAACTACGAGAGCATTCTTTTGTTAGTGATACTAGTGGACTAGTATTCAAGGCGGATGCAATTGGATCCTTAGAAGCAATGATGAATTTACTAAAAAGAGAAGGATACAATTTAAGAAAAGCAGAAATAGGAAATATTACTCGAAAAGATGTAATGGAAGCAGCTTCATTACTTGCAGAGAATCCCCTTCTAGGAGTAGTTTTAGGATTTAATGTTTTAGTTGATTCTGATGCACAAGTTGAAGCAGACAAACGCGGAATAAAAATATTTAATGAGAAAGTTATTTATCATTTAATTGAAAATTATAAATCTTGGGTAGAAGATAAAAAGAAACTTGAAAAGCAAAACGAAGTATCTTCACTTGTTCTTCCAGTTGAATTTGAATTATTACGAGGAAAAGTATTTAGAAATACTAAACCAGCAATTGTTGGAGTTAGAATAAATGTTGGAAAATTAAAAGAAGGATGGAAAGTAATGAATTCGCAAGGTGTGTTTATAGGGCGAGTAGAAGGAATACAGTCTGAAGGAAAAAGTACAAAGGAAGCAAAAAGAGGAGAAGAAGTTGCTGTATCAATTGACGGGGCTAACATAGGAAGAAATTTGTTTGAAGGTGAAAAATTGTACACTTGCATTCCATTAACACATTATGTAAACATTGCAAAGTACTCTTCTGATTTGGGTGAAGATGAGAAAAAAACACTTGAATTCATCAAGAGCAAGCAAAAAACGAGTGAAGAAGAGGAATAAAAGCGTTGCGAATGACAAAATTGTTACACGTATCACATAATATTTAGGGGGAGAAAAAATGAAAGTAGTGGTGAGCGATCAAAAAACAGCAAAAGCATACATGGCTAGTCCAGAACAAGCATTGTTTGTGGGCAAAAAAATGGGCGAAATAATTAAGTTGGACGAAATAGGTTTAACTGGTTATGAAGGAAAAATAACAGGCGGAAGCGATAAAGACGGATTTCCGATGAACCAATCAATAGTTGGTCCTGCAAGAAGAAGAATTTTAACTTCTGATGCATCTGGATTCAAAGCTAGTAAAAAAGGAGAAAGAAAAAGAGTTTCTGTAAGAGGAAACACAGTAAGTAACGAAATATCACAATTGAATGTTGTAGTTACAAAAGTTGGTTCTGTAGATATGTCTGTAGTACTAGCAAAGAAACTTGCTGAAGGAGACGACGCATTAAGTGCAAAAGAAAGATTGATTAAGAAAAGTCTTGAAGTTGCAGGAAGCGCTGAACTTGGAAGCGGAGTAAAAAAAGCAAAGCACTAAAATAAAATAGTGTTTTTAAAAAGGTGAATTAAAAGTGGTTAACAAAAAAATCATTACAGAAAAAAATATTGTTGATGATAAAGTAGCTACTAAAGTAACACCTACAAAAGAAAAAAAGCCAAGGGCTAGTAAAATAAAAGAGGCAAAAGAAATTTTGCCCTCTTCTTCCCCCGAAGCAAAAGTTGAAACTCTTTCTGAACACAAAAAAGAAATTGTTCACGAAATAAAAGAAGTAGTTCACTCGCATGAACACAAAGAACACAAAAAAGAAACTACTCATGAAACAAAAACCCCTAAAGAAAATTTAATTCACCAATCAGAAGTAAATATTGGAATGATTGGACACGTTGATCATGGTAAAACAAGTTTGACAAAAGCAATTTCCGGAAAATGGTGTGATACCCATAGTGAGGAAATGAAAAGAGGAATTTCAATTAGACTTGGTTATGCTGATGTAACTTTTTATAAATTAAAAACAGCAAACGGAATAGTTTATTCTAATAAACCTGAATACCAAGGGCAAAAAGCAGAAATACTTTCAAAACGAAATGTAAGTTTTGTTGATGCTCCTGGACACGAAACATTAATGACTACAATGTTGAGTGGAGCTGCACTAATGAACGGAGCAGTTTTAGTAATTGCTGCAAATGAAGCTTGTCCTCAGCCAAGAACTATAGAACACTTAATGGCACTAAAATTTGCTGGAGTGGATAAAGTTGTTGTAGCACAAAACAAAGTAGATTTAATTACAAAAGAACAAGCACTTATTAATTACAAAGCGATAAGAAATTTTTTGGATTCATACGGATATACTAGTGCACCAATTATTCCAACAGCAGCAACATTTGATGTTAATATTGATTCACTAATTGAAGCAATTGAAACACACATTCCAACTCCACACTTTGATTTAACTAAACCACTAAAAATGTTTATTGCAAGAAGTTTTGATATTAATAAACCTGGAACTTCACCTAAAGATTTGAAAGGTGCAATTATTGGCGGAAGTATTACACAAGGTGCTGTAAAATTAGGGGACAATATTGAACTTAATCCAGGGTTAAAAAATAAAACTCTATTCAAAGTAATGAGTATCTCTACTTCAAATGGTTTAGTGCAAGAAGCATTCCCAGGCGGATTAATTGCTTTAGGAACTGATCTTGATCCAAGTGTAGCACAAAATGATCAACTGCGAGGACAAATTGCTGCAAAACCAGGAACAATTCCATCTCCAGTAAAAGAATTGAAAATGAATGTAACAATGTTTGAAAGAATGCTTGAACAAAACACAAAAGACCAAGCAAAAAATAATAATTCTTCACAACGTAATGAATCAAAGGATTCATCACAAAAAATTATTATTAAAGTAACTGAACCATTAGTTGTTACAATTGGAACAAATACAACAATCGGATTTGTTACAAAGGTGGACCCAAAAACAATTACAATGACACTAAAAAACGAATCAATTACAGAAAAAGGCGAAAGAGTTGCAATTAGTAAAAACATTAACGGACAATGGAGACTAGTTGCTTACGGAGAAATAATTTAATTTTTCAATTAGATTTATTTTAATTTGAAAAAGAGTGATTATTTGGCTGAAAAAATAAAAATAATTCTTGATACTAATTTTTTACTCACAATGGTGAGAAACAAAATTTTTGCTCTTGAACAATTAAAAGGAAAACTTCCCGTAGAATTTTATACGCTTTCTAGAGTACTAATTGAATTACAGGGCCTTGAGAAGAATGATAAGAAAATAAAAAAAGAAGTGGGACTTGTAAATCAAATCCTAAAACTTAATTCAGTAAGGGTAATTGACAGTTTAATGGAATCAGTTGATAATGAATTGATAAAATTAAGCAAAGAGTATGTTATTGCAACAAATGACAAGGAATTGAGAAGAAGAGTGCATCAAAATGGTGGAAAAACAGTGTTTATTCGTAGTTTAACTTACATTGATACAAGCGATATACTTGAAGAATAGAAAAAAATGGATTTTTTGAGGGCTAATTTTTGGTAAAAGGGAATGGTTTTTAAACTTGGCGTTGGACTAATTTATTAATCCTGCCTTAGTGTAAAGGCTCGGAAAGTTAAAATTATTTTTAGTATTTTGAAGGTGAGCAAATGTTTTACAAAGCAAAAATAATGGATAAAGTAAGAGTACAACCAAAAAAATTAGGGACTAACATTAAGGACTCACTCTTGGATATCTGCCGAGAAGATTATGAAGGAAGAATCGGAGACGAATACGGAGTAATAATTGCAGTTACAGGAATTGGAAAAGTTGGAGACGGACACGTTATACCTGGAGACGGCTCAGCTTATTACGAAACAGAAATAGAAATGCTTACTTACAAACCAAATGTACAAGAAGTTGTTCGAGGAACAATAACTGAAGCAACTGAATTTGGTGCATTTGTTAGAATCGGACCAATTGAAGGATTAATCCACGTAAGTCAAATCATGGATGACTATATTAATTATGATTCAAAATTACCAGGATTTTTAGGAAAGAAAACTGATAAGAAATTAGTTCCTGAAGATAATGTTCTAGCAAGAATAGTTACAATCTCTCTAAGAGGAGATACTTCATCTTCAAAAATTGGTCTAACAATGAGACAACCTTTCTTAGGAAAAGCTGACTGGGGAAGAGTAGATGAAAAAGCGCCAAAAGCAAAAACAAAAACTAAAGAAGAAAAAATGGCTAAAAAAGAAATGACAAAAGGGGAAAGTAAAAACTAACTTTTGAAAGGTGTTTACAAAATGGTATTAAAAGAAAAAGCTTGTAGAAATTGCAGATATGTTGTTGAAGAAGGGGACGTTTGCCCTAACTGTAATGAAAAATCATTTACAACTTTTTGGAGAGGTTACGTTATTGTAATGAATCCAGAACAATCTGATATAGCAAAAAAAATGGGCATAACTCGAAGAGGAAAATTTGCTCTTAGATTAAGTAGGTAATATTTAGCAGGTGAAGTGAAATGGATTTGAAAATAATAAGTAAAAAGAAAAACGAATTATTAAACAGAACAGAAGTAGTTGCTGAAGTACAAGAAAAAACAATTCCTTCAAAAACTGACTTAAGAGCAAAACTATCAGCAGTACTAAATACTCCTGTTGAAACTATTGCAATACAAAAAGTTGCAACACAATTTGGTTCTTCACACGCATTAATACACGTTAGAACTTATAGTGATGAAGCAGCTTTGAGAAAGACAGAATCAAAGTATGTTATAACTAGAAACTTTGGAAAAGAAAAGAAAGCAGATGAGAATAGTGAAAACGCTCCTCCTGCAAATTTTAGAAAGTAAATTTAATTGAAAGGTGAAATAAAAATGGCTAAAGAAGTAAAAGAAAAACAATTAAAATCAAAACAATATGATGTTTCAAGTGGGGTTTTGAAGAGAAAAACAAAATTCTGTCCAAAATGCGGTCCTGGAGTATTCATGGCAGCACACAAAGATAGATACTCTTGCGGAAAATGCGGATACATGGAGAAAAAGAACTAACTTTCTTTTTCTTTATTCTATTTTTTTTAAAATTCAAATCTAATTTTTAAATTAAATAAATTGAATTTTTGCTTTCTTATTCTGGTTTTTGCTTAAGCACTAAGTTATTTAATCAATAGAATCCTTAATTTTTATATGATAGAAGATTTAGTAATAGTTTTTTTCTTTATAATATTTCCTCTCTTTTGGTTGAGGATTATTAAGAAATTCAATTGGAAAAAAATTCAAAAAGAACTTGTTCCTTATTCTAAAGATATTAAAAAAGAATTAATTGGATCTGTAAAATTATTTTTTGCTTTACTTATTATGTTTGTTTTAATTTCATTTGTTCTGACCCTTTTAGGTTTAAATGATTTAGAGAAAGTAAGCGAAGTAATTGCACTTAACATGCAAAATGCAGTTTTCTTTATTGTTTTAATGGGGGTGCTTGTATTTTTTGAAGAATTCTTTTTTAGAGCATTTTTAATTAATAGAATTGGAATAGTTCCTTCCTCTCTTCTTTTTGGAATTGCACACATTGGATACATTTCAATAGCACAAATAATAGGGGCATTTGCTTTAGGACTATTACTTGCTTATTGGTTTAAGCAAAATAAATCAATAGTTCAAAATTATTTAGGGCATTTATTATATAATTTATTTGCAATTGGATTATATGTTTTAGTGGGATAAAAGAAAAGGGATTTGGAAAAATGATTTGTCTTGGATTTGAAAGCACAGCTCATACATTCGGAGTTAGTGTTGTTGAAAGTGATATTGACAAAGTTGATTATAAAAAATCAACTTGTAAAATTCTTTCTAATGAAAAAGATTCTTACACGACTATTACTGGGGGAATGATTCCTAGGGAGTTAGCAGAGCACCACTATAATTGTGCTCCAATTGTAATTCAACAAGCTTTAGAAAAAGCGAAAGTTAAATTAAATGAAATAGATTTAGTTGCATATTCCCAAGGCCCGGGAATAGGGAATGCTTTAAGAGTTGGGGCTGTAACTGCAAGACAAGTTGCACTAAAGGCAAATGTTCCATTAATTGGAGTGAATCATTGTGTAGCACACATTGAAATTGGAAGAAAACTTTGTGATTCTGTTGACCCTATTTTACTTTACGCAAGCGGAGCAAATACACAAATCATTTGCTATGAAAATTCTTATTATAGGGTATTTGGAGAAACACTAGATACAGGAATTGGCAATTTCTTGGACACGTTTGGAAGAGAACTGGGTTTAGGATTTCCTGCGGGTCCAGCACTTGATAAAATGTATTTTGAAAGTGAAATTGCAAAAGGAAAAGGCGAACTAATTGATTTGCCTTACACTGTAAAAGGAATGGATTTGGCTTTTAGTGGATTACTCACTTCTGCAACAAACAAAATTCCTCAAATTAAAAATGAAAACCTCTCAAGTAAGCTTGAGGGTGTCGCAAAACCAAGTGTTTTGCAACAAATTAAACAAGAAGATTTAGTTTACTCCGCACTTCATAATGCATTTGCAATGCTTACTGAAGTAACTGAAAGAGCACTAGCTCACACTGAAAAAAGCGAAGTTATTTTGGGTGGGGGAGTGGGGTGTTCAAAAGCATTACAGGAAATGGTTGGGAAAATGTGCGAGGAAAGAGGAGCAAAATTATTTGTTCCGCCAAATTCAGTTATGGTTGACAATGGTGCCCAAATAGGTTGGCTCGGTTTGTTGATGTATGCTAATGGTTATAAAATGTCCTTAAATAAGTCAGGTATATTTCCAAAACAGCGTACTGATGATGTGAAAGTTAGTTGGCGAAAAAACTAAAAGTTAGATTTTTATTCAAGAAAGTAGTTGAATTCATCATTATGATTACTACTGACCGAATAGAAGCACTGCTTGAAAAATACATTAAACAAGATAGTGTTGTATCTTTTGGAACCGGACCAACTAATGATTCATTTTTGAAAAAATTGGCATTGTACTCACTAAATTCTAGTGTTAGAATAAAAGTTGTTCCAACTTCTCACTCAATGTCCATTCTTTGTTCTCAATTAAGAATTCCTTTAATCTCACTTGATGAAGCTTCAGTTGATTTGGCTTTTGATTTTGTTGATCAGGTGGATGAAGATTTTAATTATATTTCAAACGAAACAACTTCACTTATTAGAGATAAAATGATTGCACTTGATGCAGAAGAAATGATTGTAATATGTGATGAAAAAAATTTTGTTCCAAGATTAAATTGGCCCATATCTGCTGAAGTAAGTTCATTTGCGATAAATAAAACTATTACTCAATTAATGAATTTAGGGGAAGTGAATTTAAGAAAACTAAAAGACAAACCGGCTTTGAGTGAAACTGGGCACTATTTTGTTGATATAAAACCTGATGAAGTTTATGATCTTGAAGATCTTGAGTACCAGGTAAAGAAAATCCCGGGCGTTTTAGAAACAAGTTTATTTATGGGATACGCTGACAGAGTAATTTTGCACGGAACTCAGTTGATTGTAAAAAGCAGAATGAATACTTCTCAAGTTAATGATGAGTAAATATTATTTTTTGTGTTAACTATGTTTAAACGATTAAGTCAAATCTGGTTAAATTTTAGATACAGACGTCTAAAGCCTCGTGGAAAAAGAACTCAACAAGCATTTCTTTTAAAACAATTTAGGAAATATGATGCAAAAAATGGAAAAGGGTATAGAGTTAGTTTTGATGCAGGATTGCAAAAATTAAATACGGCTTATAATATTAATTTACCAAATTTAATTAATCAATTATCTTCTAAAAGTTCTCAATTTAGTGTTCTGGAAGTTGGTTGTGGAGCTGGAAGAGGGGCTATTGAATTAATGGATGCTTGCCCAAATATAGAACTTCATGCAACTGGGGTGAAAAGGATTCCTCAATGGAATGATAATAGAATTAATTGGCATGTTACTTCTGCAGAAAAAATAAGTCGTGTTTTTAAGAAAAAAGCAAGTTTGAAAGAGTTTGATTTTGTTCATTCAAATTTAGGGATTTCTAATTCTCATAGTTTTTGGAAAGCAGTAATTGATGTATCTAAAATTATTAAAAAAGGAGGGCATCTTTTATTAACTTTTAGAGGTTCGAATTTGAAATTTCCTTCTGAGTTTAGTTTAGTCTCTCAATCAGAAACACTAATTAATGGACACAAATTTAATGCATATTTGCTAAAACGCGTCTAAAAGCAAGTATTAAAACCTTTTCAAGAGGATTTTATTTAAGAGCCGGTTTGAGTTAGTTTTTTGTTCATTGCGTAATGGACAAATACTTCATTGTAAAAGCAATGCTTTTACGATGCCTCGCAAATAATATTTGCAAGGTCGCGAGCCTTAGTTAAGGCTCTGCCACTGTAGATCAGCAGTTAGATCGCCTGACTCATAATCAGGAGGTCGGCGGTGCGAGTCCGCCCAGTGGCATATCCCAAATAATGTGATTCCATTACCTGCAGCTTAATATATTAGAGATGCAGGAGAATCAATTATGGGAATAGGTCTAAATATTTACAGTTCAAATATATACTCTAATTCAATTAAGAACTTAAGAGAATCAACTCTTTTGGCAGAAGACAAAACACTAATTGAAGGATTTGCCAATAACTTACTTGCAAGAGGAAGAAGCAAAGTCAGAGCTGCAAAGTATGTAAGTCATTTGAAACAAATTGCAAAAAGACTAAC
>Ga0268276_1000060_pt1 | contig 121176 bp, 106 predicted proteins | sample saktaG_4_FD_190145 | JGI IMG/M metagenome (GOLD analysis project Ga0268276, IMG submission 190145) | Saline water microbial communities from Sakinaw Lake, British Columbia, Canada - sak_2010_1_5_45m | ecosystem: Environmental > Aquatic > Non-marine Saline and Alkaline > Saline ... | reverse complement strand
TAGCCAGGGGAACAGGAATTGCCCTGAAGAACTTTGATAAGTTTACCTTCCTGATCAAGTAAATGTTCTCATGCGAAACCTCTTTCTCTTTTTCAGGAAACACTATTTCATTTTTCTTTTCCTGTTTTTGGAGGTGCTCTCACTGATCCTTTTCTTTCGGAACAACACCTTTCAAAATGCCGTCATTTTCGATTGGACCTCCGGCATCTCGGGGGGAATCAATGCCCTCTACCGCAATATCTCGGAGTATTTCTCACTGAAGGAGACAAATTTAATCCTGGGTGAAGAGAATGCTTTACTCCATGCCCGGATGCCGGAAGCGATCTATCTGGCCGATAAGGCCATTCTTACGAGGAACGATACACTATACCAGTCGGAATACAGATTTATCAATGCCCGGGTAATCAGCAATACCACAAACAAGAGAAACAATTACCTAATGATCAATAAAGGGTCGCTGCAGGGAGTGGAACCTCACATGGGAGTGATTATTGGGGATAAGATCGTGGGGCAGGTGGTGAACGTCTCCCAGCATTTCAGCTGGGTGTTGAGCCTCCTGCATAAGGAGAGTAAAATATCGGCCAGGTTTTTAAAGAACAACCAAATGATTAGCGTTGAATGGCTAGGAGGCGACTACCGGACTTGTGTTGTTAAGGAGATCCCGAAACATCTGCATGTTGAACCGGGAGATACAGTTGTAACCAGTGGGAACTCAGAAGTTTTTCCAAATGGTATCCTGATCGGCGTCATCGACCAGTTACATGTTTATAAAGATGAGAATTTCAATACTGCTACCGTGACCCTTTTAACGGATTTTAATGCACTTGGTTATGTTGAGGTGGTTGTGGATATGTTCCGGGAGGAAAAAGAGCAACTTAAAGCTTCATTTGAAGAATTATGACCAATCTTATAGTACGAAATAGTATCCGCTTTGTGTTTCTGGTCCTCTTTCAGGTACTGATACTGAATAATATCAACCTGGGGGGCTATACCAATCCCTATCTATATGTCTATTTCATCCTTCTTCTTCCTTTTTTCACCCCGCGCTGGTTGTTACTGATCCTGGCTTTTTTGCTGGGAATTTCCATCGATCTTTTTACTAATACCTATGGATTGAATGCCGCGGCCACTGTTTTGATGGCCTTTTGCCGCCCTTATGTCATCAGGGCTATTTCGCGTGAACCCGAAGAAGATCTTGGAAACCAGCCTTCCCTTAGGCTTGAAGGGTTTACGTGGTTCTTTTCCTACTCAGTCATTCTTATTCTGATCCATCACACAGCCCTCTTTTATTTGGAAATTTTCCGGTTTACTGAATTTTTTCAAACTCTTTTGCGCGTCCTCACCAGCACAGCCTTTACCCTGGTACTGGTCTTCATCAGCGAACTGCTGTTTTATTCGAGAGGAAACACCAAGAGGTAACCAGTCCTCAGTTGGCAGTTGGCTATTTCACCATTTCATCATCTCAGCACGGCACGAAAAAACCCGAAAGAATTTTTCTTTCGGGTTTTTTAGAGGTCTCGAGCGGATTCGAACCGCTGTATACGGTTTTGCAGACCGCCGCCTAGCCGCTCGGCCACGAGACCTTTTGCGGCCACAAAAATACAAAAAAATTAACGAGTCAACACACAAGTGACCTGTTTTACCTTTCCTCCGAGCGGGGGGTTGACTTTTGATATCGTGACCTGAAGTGAAGTGATCTCCGGGAAAGAGTCTTTAATCGCATCCAGGATCCGCCGTCCAACATGTTCTATCAGATGCGATTTTTGCTCCATCTCATTCCTTACCAAACCGTAAACAGACTGGTAATTGACGGTATCTTCGAGATGATCAGACACCTCTGCCCTGGCCGTATCTGCCTCCAGCATAACCTCCACGATAAACCTGGTCCCGATAATCTGCTCTTCATGAAAGCATCCATGGTAAGCAAAGAACTCCATCCCTTCCAGCAAAATTTTACCCATGATCCCTTTTTTTGAGCTTTCGAAATTAGGAAATTCCCCCGAATCGGATTTGCACTTGCCTAAAATTATGTACTTTTGCCGACTAATTTGAATTAATGGTGTAGGTTATGAGTGAGATGAAAGATATTCAAAATGAGAAACCTGCAAGGTCACTGAATTTCATTGAAGAGATTATTGAAGAGGATATTCGTGTGGGAAAGAATGACAGCCGGGTACATACACGGTTTCCGCCCGAGCCAAACGGATACCTCCATATCGGCCACGCAAAATCGATCTGCCTCAATTTTGGGCTGGCGGCAAAATACAACGGGCTTACGAACCTGAGGTTTGATGATACCAATCCGGTGAAGGAAGAGGTGGAGTATGTTGATTCTATCATGGAAGATGTCCGCTGGCTTGGATTTGACTGGGAAGACCGGCTCTATTATGCATCTGATTATTTCGAACAGCTTTATGAATATGCTGTTATCCTGATAAACAAAGGGAAAGCATACGTGTGTGACATGCCTGCCGAGGAGATTAGCGCTTCACGCGGCACCCCTACCCGTCCGGGAAAGGAGAGCCTATTCAGGAACCGTTCTGTTGAGGAGAACCTTGATCTGTTTGCCCGGATGCGTGCAGGTGAGTTCCCTGACGGATCGAGGGTATTGCGGGCAAAAATTGATATGGCCTCACCCAATATGCACCTGCGTGACCCGATCCTCTACCGGATCCTTCATGCCCATCACCACCGCACAGGAGATGCCTGGTGTATCTATCCCATGTATGACTTTGCTCACGGTGAATCCGATTCAATTGAACGCATCACCCACTCCATTTGTACGCTCGAATTTGAAGTTCACCGGCCGCTTTATGACTGGCTGATCCGTGAGATCGGAATCTATGCCCCCCGGCAAATCGAATTTGCCCGCCTGAACCTTAGTTATACCATCATGAGCAAACGAAAACTGCTGGAGTTGGTAAAAGGAAACTATGTCAATGGATGGGACGATCCCCGCATGCCAACAATCTCAGGGTTGCGGCGACGCGGATTTACCCCTGAATCGATTCGCAATTTTGCCGATATTATTGGAGTGGCAAAGCGCGATAACGTAATTGATGTCAGCCTCCTTGAGTTTTGCATCAGGGAAGACCTGAATAAGCGGGCAAATCGGGTCATGGGTGTGCTGAATCCTGTAAAAATCATCATTGATAACTACCCCGAAGGGCAGGTTGAGGAGATGGAAGCAGCCGTGAATCCTGAAAACCCTGAAGCCGGCACCAGGAAAGTCCCGTTCTCCCGGGAGCTCTTCATTGAACGGGAGGATTTTATGGAAGATCCTCCCAATAAATTTTTCAGACTTGCTCCGGGATGCGAAGTACGGCTTCGTGCAGCCTATATTATCAAGTGCGAAAGCGCTGAAAAAGATCCGGTAACAAATGAGATTAAGGCGATTCATTGTACTTACGACACCAATACCAAAAGCGGCATGCCCGACAGCAACAGGAAAGTCAAAGGAACGCTTCACTGGGTTTCTGCACTCCACGCCCTGGAGGTAGATATAAGGCTATATGACAGACTATTTGTTGTACCAGATCCGGATGATGTCGAAGAGGGTAAAAACTTTACGGATTACCTGAATCCGGATTCGCTTAAGGCGGTCAAAGGGTATCTCGAACCCTCTGTAAGAGATGCAAAAGAGGGAGAGAAATACCAGTTTGAACGTCTTGGATACTTTGTTGTGGATAAAGATAGCAATGCTAAGTCATTGGTATTTAACCGGGTAGTTCCGTTACGGGATTCCTGGGCCAGGATGGAGAATCAAAAATAGTTTGTGTAATCGTTGAAACTCTCCTACCTTTGCACCCCCAATTGTCCAATGGTGTAACTGGCAACACATCTGATTCTGGATCAGAAGAGTCTAGGTTCGACCCCTAGTTGGACAACAAGATAAACGAAAGCAGAAGCAATTAATGAGTTGTTCCTGCTTTCTTTATGACAAAACTGAAAAGGAGATGTGAGATTACCCGAGCGCCAACAGGCCGGTTTCAATCCTCTTCAGAAAGTCCTCCTTGCCTATCACTTCGACTATCTCCATTATGCCGGGCCCCTGGTTGGATCCCACAATGAGCAACCTCAAGGGCATCATCAGTTGACCCATCTTTACACCAGTTCGTGATGTAAAATCCTCCACAAGTTGATGAATGGTCTCACTGGTCCAGTTTTCAAGTTGCTGAACCTCAGATAGAAAGGCAGTAATAATTTGTGATGTATCCGCTTTCCACATCTTCTCCTTTTCCTGAGGGTCAAAGGTTTCAGGAGGGAAATAGAAAAGTCGGGCATTCTCCAGAAGATCAGGAATCAGGGTGATTCTATCCTTTATAAGGGAAACAACCCGGCGGGCATAATTTAAATCAGTAAACTGGTGAGTTGCCAACTGCCTATTGCCCACTGCCAACTGCCAACTGCCAACTGCCAACTGAACCAGCATCTCGGCCAATGTTTTATCCGGTAAAGCTGTCAGGTACTGATGGTTGAACCATTTTGCCTTGTCGGGGTCAAATTTTGAACCGGCTTTGTGGATTCGCTCCAGGGAGAAAAGGTCAATAAGTTCCTCCAGGGTATATAGTTCCTGTTCGGTGCCTGGATTCCAGCCCAGAAGTGCCAGCATGTTGATAAAGGCTTCAGGTAGATATCCATCCTCCCGATAACTACGCGACCCATCGCCGGTTAACGAATCCGGCCACTGTAACGGAAATACCGGAAATCCAAGACGATCGCCATCACGTTTACTCAGCTTTCCATGGCCGTCGGGCTTCAGGATAAGCGGCAGATGAGCGAACTGTGGCATCTCGTTTTCCCAGCCAAAAAAGCGGTAAAGAAGCTGATGCATGGGTGCCGAAGGAAGCCACTCCTCCCCTCTGATCACATGGGAGATCTTCATCAGGTAATCGTCAACCACATTAGCCAGGTGGTAGGTGGGTAGCCCGTCGGATTTGAACAAGACTTTATCATCAAGGTTATCGGTATGCACGCGTACCTCCCCTCGGATCAGGTCATGAAAAACCACCTCCTGGTTCTCTGGAATGAGGATTCGGATGACAAATGGATCTCCACAATCGATTTTCTGGCGGACGATATCTTCTGGCAGGGTCAGACTGTTGTTAAGCTCATTCCGTGTTTTTACACTGTATTGAAACTGCTCCCTGCCCTCTTTTTGGTGTTGCTCACGAAGGGCATCAAGCTCTCCTGGAGTATCGAATGCATAATAGGCATGTCCACGGTCAATAAGGAGCTGAACATGGCTTCTGTAGATCTCACTACGTTCCGATTGGCGGTAGGGCGCATGTGGGCCTCCCCTGTTTATATCCTCATCAGTTTCGAGACCACACCAGCTAAGTGCTTCCAGAATATACTCCTCTGCACCAGGAACAAAACGATTCTGGTCGGTATCTTCAATGCGCAGAATAAATGTACCGTTTTGTTTCCGTGCAAAGAGGTAGTTATATAGGGCAGTTCTGATACCTCCCAGGTGCAGGGGTCCTGTGGGGCTTGGGGCGAACCTTACACGAATTGGCTTTTCATTCATGACTTTGAAGGGTGTTTAGACCTGATGATACTGAAGTTGCGGGACAATAAAGGAGACTATCTTTTGCAGGCTTTGATCGATTGTATCGAAGGAGGTTTCCAAAACGAGATCAGGATGTGCCGGTTCTTCAAACGGAGAGTCGATGCCAGTGAATTCTCTAATCAATCCTTGCCTCGCCTTCAGGTAAAAACCCTTTACATCACGCTTTTCACATACAGAAAGAGGAGCTTTGACGAAAACTTCTATAAAACGGTCAGGACCAATGATAGTCTTTGCCATTTGCCGGATCGCATTGGTTGGACTAATGAAACAATTGATGGTAATAATTCCTGAATTGTTGAAAAGGGCATTTACTTCAGCAATACGCCGGATATTCTCAGTCCGGCCCTCATCACTGTAGGAAAGATCCTTATTTAGACCTGTCCGCACGTCGTCTCCGTCAAGAAACTGGATAAAAAAACCGCGGTTATAAAGCTCTTTTTCCAGACCAAGCCCCAGGGTGGTTTTTCCTGCACCGGAGAAGCCGGTCATCCAGATTGTTTTGGCTGATTGTTGTAAACGAAGCTCTTTTTGGTTTTGTGAGATCTTGGAAGCTAAATACGAGTTGTTCATGAGTAGAAGTTTGAATAGTGCAAAAATAGGATATTTCCTAACTTTGTACCGGTTGAAATATTCCAAATTTCAAGACGTTAGTTAGTTGAAAAATTGCCGGAGAATGGAAAGCGAGCATCTGTTAATACGAAAACTTGATCGGTTCATACGAAAGTATTACACGAACAGGATTATACGAGGGGCGTTACTGACAGTTGGTACCCTTTCCGGTAGTTATCTCTTGTTTGTTGTTCTTGAGAATTTGTTTCACTTTGATTCTCTTGTCAGAACAATCTTTTTTTATTTGTTTCTTCTCATTGGCTTGTCAGCCTTAACGATCTGGATCATTCGGCCCCTCCTCTCCTATTTTCGCATCGGACAGCGTCTCTCCTACGAAGTCGCCGCAAATATTATTGGCATGCATTTTGCAGAAATCCAGGATAAATTGTTGAACGCATTACAATTAATCCAACTTCGGGAGCACGGAGTGAAAGATGTAGACTTGCTGCTTGCCTCTATTGATCAGAAGATAAACAACCTAAAGGTTTTCCAGTTTACCCGAATTATTAACTACAAGCGAAATTTACGCTACCTGAAGGTTGCCATTCCACCAATTGCCATTATTGTGATTGCACTTCTTATTGCCCCTTCATTTATTTCGGAACCCACACGAAGGATTGTTGACTACTCGACCATTTATGAGACTCCTTCCCCTTTTAGGGTTGAATTGTTAAATCATGATCTATACGCGTTTCAACAGGAGGATTTTGACCTGAAAGTAAAGGTTGCTGGTGAAGAGATCCCTGCAGATCTCTACATCCAAACAGAGGGGTACACATACAGGATGAAAAAATCTTCTCCAACCGATTTCTCCTTTGTTTTTAAATCACTGCAGGGAGAGACAGGCTTCCAGATCTCCGCGAACAGATACCTTAGCCCCGAATACTTGATACACGTTTATCCCCGCCCTACAATCCTATCATTTACGGTTATCTTTACCTATCCCGGGTATACAGGAAGAAACAGGGAGGAGATTGAAAACACGGGAGATATTGTTGTACCAAAAGGAACAAACATTGAATGGCGTTGGGCAACAAAGGATGTTGAAACCTTGAATCTACGAATGTTGGGGCGTGAAATACAACTAGATAAGGCAGGATCTAACCTTTTTACTTACAGTGAACGATGTACTTCTTCGGGAAATTATTCAATACAGCCTGAAAATAACTACACAACCAGTAGCGATTCACTGTCCTATAAGATCATTTGTATTGAGGATGGCTACCCGTCCATTCTAACTGAAATACATACAGATACGGTATCGCCTTCAGGACTTTTTTTTAATGGCTCCCTGAAGGATGATTATGGTTTTAGCAAACTCGAATTTCATTATCAGCTTCGGTTGGGCAATGATACTTCGGTTATGGAGCAGAGTAGTGTAAAACTGCCGGTTAGCCTTGATACAAGGGAGGAGTTTTTCTACTATTCGATCGATGTGAATACATATATTAAAAATCCTGGCGATAGGATGAGTTACTATTTTGAGGTGTGGGATAATGATGGAATTAACGGGGTAAAATCAACTAAATCCGAATTAAGAGAGATAAAGACTCTGACTATCAGTGAAATGCAGGAAAGTGCCAGTGAGAGTGAGAAAAGGATTAAAGAAGATATAGCCTTTTCAAGGGAAGAGGCAAAAGAGGTGGAAAAAGCGATCGATGAGTTGAGCCGAAAAATGATTGAGAAACAGGAGTTAAATTGGCAGGAGAAGAAAGAGATCCAAGAGTTGATAAATCGAAATGAGAATATGTTAAATGCAATTGAAGAGGTGAAAGAGAAGAACCTAAATAATATACGGATGGAGGAGCAGTTTCTTCAAACGAGCCAGTCAGTAATAGAAAAGCAGAAAAGACTAAATGAACTGATGGAAGAGTTGATGACAGAAGAGATGAAAAAGACGCTACAGGAACTGAAGGATTTGATGGAACAGGTTGACAAGGAGAAACTTAAAACTCTGATGGATGAGATGAAAATGACAGCTAAGGAGATGGAGCAGCAATTAGATAGAAACCTTGAATTATTCAAACAGATCGAATTTGAACGAAAACTTGATGAGAACATATCGGAGTTAAGAAAGCTGGCGGAGGAACAAAAACAGCTTGCCGACCAACTGGAGAGTGATGAAAGTGTTACCCCAAAGAGTAAAGAGAATCAGGAGAAACTGAATAACAGTTTCGACTCAATACAATCTGAACTGGCAAAATTGAGCGAATTGGATAAACAACTGGAGCAACCAGTCGGAATAGAGAAGACAGCGCAGCAACAGGAAAGCATCGATGCCTCGATGAGTGAAGCGAAAGATAAAATGGAGGAGAATAAAAAGGAGGGAGCAGCAAAGAGCCAGAAAAGTGCTGCCGGACAAATGGAGCAGCTGGCAAATGATCTGGAGATGATGCAGGAGGATTCGGAGATGGAGCAATATGCCGAAGACGCCCGTCAAATTCGTCAGATCCTGGAGAACCTACTAACTGTATCATTTGACCAGGAGGAATTAATTGCTCGTACAAGGATAATCAACAGAAACGATCCCCGATTTCAGGAAATTATTTCGGAACAAAACCAGATGAATGAAAATCTTGCCCCTGTGAAAGATTCACTGGTGGCAATTGGTAAAAGGCAGTTTATTATTCAACCCATCATTACCAGGGAGTTGGATGCAATAAACAGGAATATTAAGGAGACAGTGGAATCCCTGACTGAAAGAAATATTGCTTTGGGACTTTCAAAACAGCAGTTTTCGATGACTTCATTAAACAACCTGGCCGTTCTGCTTGATGAAGCCATGGAACAGATGAACAGGAACATGAATATGAGCATGCAGGGAAAAAGCAGTAAGATGTGCCTGAACCCATCACAGGGAAAGGGGAAAAAGAGTATGAAAAATATCCGTCAGATGCAGCAGCAAATGTCGGAACAGATGGAACGTATAAGAAAGGGGTTGCAGGAACAAAAGGATAGTAAAAGCGAAAAAGGTCAAAAGGGTCAAACGGGAGAGAAGGGAGAAAAGGGGGAACGTGGATTGAACGAAGAGATTGCCAGATTGGCTGCTGAACAGGAGGCTATCAGGCAGGAACTCCAGAAATATGAACAGTATATAAAGGAACAGGGCGAAATGGATTCGGGAGGTTTACAAAACGCCATCAAAGAGATGGAAGAGAATGAGAGGGATTTGATCAATAAGAATATTACCCGCGAATCACTTTTACGGCAGCAGCAGATCCTAACACGTTTACTCGAATCGGAAAAGGCGGAGCAGGTTCGTGAGCAGCAGGAAAAAAGGGAAGCGGATGAAGCAAAAAATCAAAAATATAGTAACCCTGATCAAAAATTTGAGTATAACCAATACTCAGTAGGAGGGTCCGACGTTTTGAGGTACAAAGCACTTCCGGTAAACCATTTCTACAAGGATAAGTCAATGCGCTACTTGATTCAAATTAGTAAATAATATGACGGCGAATACTGACACTATTACAATCCATTCAAAGAAAGAGCTGATAAGGCTGGAAAGATTCATTGAAGAGATACTGGACTATTACAATATTCCGGGAGAGAATTTTGGTAACGTTTTACTGGCGGTTACAGAGGCAGCACTTCTCAGCATGAAGGATGACAGGGAAGTTACAGTTGAAATGAAGAAGAACCGGAAAGGTGTATCTTTCAGTATAACACGCAAAGATGCAACGGACAACGAACTCGACGAACTCGACAAAGCAATAGCGAAGCATACCTTGGCAAGAGAGAGCTTTATTATTCGTTCTCTCGCTGATGAGGCAGAGTTGCTTCGAGATGGAAGGACCATTGCGCTCAGATTCCATATTACAGGAATTAATTTTGAACGCTCGCTTTTGCGATCGGAAAAGCTGAAAAGTTACCTTGCCAGAAAGGAAAAGGTAGTGGATAAGAATGAATGAGAAATCGATACAGTTTTTTACTGAAGATATTAGTTATCAGATCAAAGGGAAAGGGATTCTGCGACGGGGAATTGTGCAGCTGATCTCGGAAAAGGGATACCAGGCGGGTACAATTAATATTGTATTTTGTAGTGATCAGTTTTTGAAAGGGTATAATAAAAAATACCTCAACCACGATTATTATACCGATGTGGTCGCCTTTGATCTTTCAGTCAATAAACAGGAGATTACCGGAGATATTTTTATCTCACTGGATCGGGTTCGTGAGAATGCTAAGATCTTCAACGTGGCAATCAAAATAGAGATTGCAAGGGTGATTGGTCATGGTGTTCTTCACCTGACGGGAATGGAGGATTCAACAGAAGAGTCGAAGCAGACCATGAGAACTGAGGAAGACAGCTTTTTGTCAAACCTTCTTAAGTATTGATAACCAGAGAATAACATCTAATTGTTCCACGTGAAACATGAATCACTAGGACACGGGTCGTACGATATTATTGTAGTAGGGGCAGGTCATGCTGGGTGTGAAGCGGCAGCAGCGGCAGCAACACTAGGATCTAGGGTATTATTGATCACAATGAGTATGATGAACATGGCTCAAATGTCATGCAATCCCTCTATTGGAGGAATTGCCAAAGGCCAGATTGTTCGTGAAATAGATGCCATGGGAGGCATTACTGGGGAGGTTACAGATGCCACGATGATTCAGTTCCGGATGCTAAACCTTTCGAAGGGCCCGGCGATGTGGAGCCCAAGAGCGCAAAACGACCGGGTACTGTTTTCAATGGAATGGAGAAACCGACTGGAGAGAATGCACAATGTGGATTTCTGGCAAGATTCAGTTAACGAATTAGTGGTCGCTGGGAGTAAAGCAACAGGTGTGGTGACTACATTAGGGATGACTTTTTTAGCAGGCTCGGTTATTTTTGCGAATGGTACATTTTTGAACGGGATCATACATATAGGTGAAAAACAATTCCAGGGAGGAAGAATAGGGGAGAGGTCATCAAAAAATCTGACAGAGAGTTTGAAGGGTTATGGGCTGGAATCTAACAGGATGAAAACGGGGACACCGGCTCGAGTAGATGGAAGAAGTCTCGATTTTTCTAAAATGACTGAACAGCCTGGAGACAAGGTTCCGGGAAAATTTTCTTACCTGAATACACCTAAATTAGCGAAACAACGAAGTTGTTACCTTGCTTTTACTTCAGCTGAGGTTCATGATATTTTGAAGACCGGATTCAGTAAATCTCCGATGTTTTCGGGACGAATAAAAGGAACAGGGCCAAGATATTGCCCTTCGATAGAGGATAAGATTGAACGGTTTGCAGATAAGGAGAGGCACCAGCTTTTTATTGAGCCTGAGGGGTGGGATACAGTTGAATATTATGTCAACGGATTTAGTTCATCCTTGCCTGAAGATGTTCAGTTTTCTGCACTTCGGAAAGTAAAAGGATTTGAGAATGCGCGATTTTTCAGACCGGGCTATGCGATCGAATATGACTATTTTCCTCCTCACCAACTTTCGTTTTCCCTCGAATCTAAAGTGATCGAAAACCTTTATCTGGCGGGTCAGATTAATGGAACAACAGGCTATGAGGAGGCCGCTGCACAGGGTTTTATGGCAGGGATTAATGCCCACCTGAAACTGCAGGGACGAGAGCCATTTGTATTGAAAAGATCTGAGGCCTATATCGGAGTATTGATAGATGATCTGATCACTAAAGGCACAGAAGAGCCTTACAGAATGTTCACATCCAGAGCTGAATACAGGATTCTCCTTCGGCAGGATAACGCCGATTTCAGGCTGACAGGCAGGGCGCATGAACTTGGGATGGCCTCAGATGCCCGACTTCAGGCATTGAATGAGAAATATGCCTCTATTGAACGGATAACAGAATTTTTGAATAAAACAAGCATCTCTCCTGCCGAAGCTAATGCCATGCTCGAAAGATATGGCACTGCTCCCTTGACTCAGGGCACTAAACTTTCAACCCTCTTGTTGCGACCCCAGGTATCTATCTGTAATATGGTTCAGGAGTTTCATCCGATTACTAATTTTATTGAACACACGCCTGGATGTACAATCGAGGCTATGGAAGAGGCTGAGATATTGATAAAATATAAAGGATATATACAGAAAGAGCAGGAGATAGCCGACAAACTTTCCAGGCTCGAAAACATGCCATTAAATCCCTTATTGGATTATCATCAATTGAAATCCTTGTCGTCGGAAGCCAGGGAAAAACTTAGTAAGGTTAAACCCGAAACCATTGGCCAGGCAGCCAGGATTAGTGGGGTTTCTCCCGCAGATATTTCGGTATTAATTGTTCACCTGGGAAGGTGATTGTTCCACGTGAAACATATTTTTATGACTGAAAAACTCTCTGTATGTCCAATCTGCGATAACTCCAACGAAGGACTATTCCTTGAAGGATTGGATTTCTTTCTGACAAAAGAAAAGTTTCGCATCATTGAATGTGGTACGTGTGGTTTTCGATATACTAATCCCAGGCCAACTGAAGCATCCTCCGGAAGATATTATCAGAGTGAGGAATATATCTCTCATGATACAGGAAAAAGAGGGTTGATCACAACATTGTATGGGATAGCCCGTTACTTTACGTTACGCTCAAAATTTGGAATTGTGAAGCATTATTCACAGGGAAATTTTATCCTTGATTTTGGTTGCGGGACGGGCGAGTTTCTGAATTATTGCCAGCAGAAAGGCTACCGGTGTACCGGTGTTGAGCCTTCAGAAAAAGCCAGAACCTTTGCAGAAAAAAACTACAAACTTGACGTGAAAGCTGATTTTCTGAACGGAATAGAGACAACCCGTCGATTCGATTGCATCACTCTTTGGCATGTTTTGGAACATATTCATCAGCTTGATGATACACTGAAGAAATTGACCCTTTTGTTAAATCCTGATGGAATATTGGTTGTAGCACTTCCCAACAGCAACTCATACGATGCCAACCATTATAAAGAGTTTTGGGCTGCGTATGACCTGCCCAGGCATATTTATCATTTCACCAGGGAATCCCTGATTGCTCTTGCTGAAAAATACAATTTGACCTGTCAGAAAATAATACCACAAAAACTGGACGCTTACTATATTTCCTTATTAAGCGAAAAATATCAGAGAGGATCAACAAATTATTTCAAAGCGTTTTTTCATGGCATCATTTCAAACTTCAAGGCAAGAGATCCTCAATTCGGGCATTCAAGTGAGATCTACATCCTGAAGAACAAAATTTCTTAATTTTAAGCCTCAGAATGATTCGAACCCCTGAATGAATGGTTCAGTTTACCGGACTCCGGAAACTGGCTTAGAATGTCTGATCTCAAAACAGTTCTAAAAGCCTGATAAACAGACGATTAATGAAAACTTCTCAAACATGCGGCAAACTACCATGCGTTAGTTATCTGATTATTGGGTTGATTGCCATCCTTTTTTTAATCGTCATTCCATGGCAACTTGAGAAGGGAGAAAATCCGGGTGAGATCCTGAACAGATTCCAATCTTTTCTGCAGGAGCATGAAATTCATCTTCAGGATGAATTAACGTTCATGTCGGAAAAATTTCTGATGGATTCCACAACAATTTTAACAAATGAACAATTGGAAGCCATTCCTGATCCCGACGACCGGGAGTTGACACTCCTTATCTTCCAGGAGGATTCCCTGCTTTACTGGTCTGATAACGCAGTCCCCTTTAGCCTTTTCGACTTTCCAAGCTTTCCGGCTTCACCCTCTGTCATCAAACTTGCAAACGGATGGTATGAATTGTCTGTTTTAAAGAGAGGCATTTTTTCTGTTGTCGCCTTTTGCCTTGTTAAACAAGAGTATCCTTTCCAAAATCAGTACCTCAGGAACAACTATTCTGGGATCATACAAATCCCCGATGAGATAAGTATCTCTTTGCACAAAGGACTTTACAATGCCTATTCTGCGCGGGGCAATTTCCTCTGCTCTCTGGACGTTCCTGCTAGTTTACCAACCAGAAAAGATCAGGGATGGCTGGTCTTCATTTTGATTGCCGCCTTCCTCTTTTTAATCGCCTTCCTGTATCACCTTTCACTCCGGTTACAAGCCGTTTTTCATAACAAACACTGGCTCTTTTTTATTTTAACGATCGATATCGTGATCATGCGCGGCCTGCAATTCCTACTTCAATGGCCCGCGGTGCTGTACAATTCGGAGCTGTTTGGGCCTGTTCTCTACTCTTCCTCCTGGCTTTTTCCATCGCTGGGAGACTTTTTGATAAACAGCCTCCTGATACTGGTCATCGCGATTCTGTTCTATCGTACGTGGCCAAAAAATCAATTCGCGACTTCCAATCCAGGATGGAAAATGTATGCCCTTAAAGGGATCAATTTTCTGCTTAGTCTTTTGGTCTTGACCTTGGTAATGGCTGGGATAAGAAGCCTGGTAATCCACTCCACACTTCCGATGAACCTTGAAAATATCTCACGCCTTTCATGGGATAGTGTCCCTGCTTTTGCCAGTATCGGCTTCCTTGCTCTGGCCTGGATTCTCTTTACCTTACGGCTGACAGTTCCCGTAATGAGAGCCAACTCCTTGACAGGTGAATACACTACGAGAAAATTTCCTTTTGCCTGGTTTTTTCTTGCGATGACATTATTTTCGGTTGGTGCCACAGTTGTACTGAACCAGGCAAATAATCAACGCGAAAAAGAGCAGCGTGAATTGATAGCCATGCGACTGGCTGCACGCCAGAATCCTGTCACAGAGTTGCTTTTGCAACAATCTGTTGAAGCCATTCAGTCGGATTCAGGGATTCGCAAGGTTTTTTCGGTTAGAGGGATGAACGAAACTGATCAGCAGATGGTCGACGACAGCATTGCATCCTATCTCTTGTCTCACTATTTCAAGGGTTACTGGAACAACTTCACCGTTCAGGTAACGATATGCCGACCTTCTAAAACCTTACGCATCCAGCCGCAGGGATTTGTCGTTGACTGCTCAGTATACTTTGAAGATGTGATCACATCAATTGGTAAAAATAGTCAGGACGGGATCTATTTCCTTGATTATGGTTATGGCAATGAAAATTACATCACCCGACTTCCCATCGCGGATAGTGAATCCATTCTATATATAGAGATCAGCTCCAGGAGCACATACAGGGATCTGGGCTATCCCGAATTACTGGTCGACAGGAGAACATATGATGTTCCCGACCTTGCCGATTACTCCTATGCCTTCTTCCAGGACAACCAGCTGGCATACAGGGTTGGGGAGTATGCCTATGGATTTGAATTGACCGCGTATGTGGATACGGCAACGGGGATCCTTCTTCCTTCTGCAGATCAGATGGATCATTTTCTCTACCGTATCAATGAAAAGGATTCCCTGTTGATCAGCAAACCTCTTCCTTCATGGCTCAATATCATTTCTCCTTTTTCTTACCTGCTGATTTTAATGGTTTTGTTGTTTGCAGCTGGCTACGGGATTTTGCATCTTGGTGATCTGAGGTCCACCCCTGCCGTTTCGCTTCGCAACCGGCTACAGCTCTCGATGCTTGGGATGATCCTTATGTTATTCATCATTACAGGGATACTCATGATGGTCTATCTAACCTGGCTGAATAGTGAGAAGAATGAAGAAAACCTATTGGAACGCACACTCTCAATCCTCATAGAGGTGGAACATAAATTTGACAACCTGAATGATCTACAGGAGGCCGGAGGAGATGAGCTAGAAAATATCCTGATCAAGTTCTCCAATGTTTTCTTTTCCGACATCAACCTATATGATCCTCAGGGAGTGTTGCTTGCATCCTCACGGCCAAGGATATTTCAGGAGGGATTGATCTCTGATCTGATTAACCCGCAGGCTTACCGACGACTAAACGATAAACGTACCTCCATGTTCGTACAAACAGAACATATCGGTGATCTTAATTACCTCTCAGCCTATGTACCTTTTTACAACACGCGAAACAAATTGCTGGGATATCTCAATCTGCCATATTTCTCAAGACAGGATGACCTTCGACGTGAAATATCTACATTTTTAATCGCATTTGTAAATATCTATGTTTTGTTTTTATTGATCGGTGCCCTGGTGACCTACCTGGTGAGCAATTATATCACATCGCCACTGAAATTGCTCGCATTGCGTATTGGACGGATACGTATTGGGACAACGAATGATAAACTGATATGGCGGCGCGAAGACGAAATTGGCAAGCTGGTTGAAGAGTATAATCGAATGCTTGATGAGTTGACGGTCAGCGCGGAAAGACTGGCCGTTTCGGAACGGGAATCCGCATGGCGCGAGATGGCACAACAGGTAGCTCACGAGATCAAGAATCCACTGACGCCGATGAAGCTGGGTGTTCAATACCTGCTAAAGGCTTGGCAAGAGGGGGCAGAGGACTGGGATACGCGGTTGCAACGATTTTCTGATGCATTGATTGTACAGATTGATACGTTGAGCGCCATTGCCTCTGAATTTTCATACTTTGCCCGGATGCCCGAACCCGAGAATGAAATCCTGAACCTGGATGATCTCGTTAGGAATGCATTGGTGATCTATAAAGACGTTTCAGTTATTGAAGTGACGTTTCTCCCATCTCAACCCTTAAAATGGATCTACGCTGACAAGAGGCAGCTTCTTCGGGTTTTCAGTAATCTGATCAATAATGCGATTGAAGCGATTGAGACCCGACCCAATGCAGAGGGGAAGATTTTGGTGGAGACTGAGGGCGTAGAGGGAGAAATTTTTATACGTATTTCGGATAATGGAAAAGGAATTGGTGAGGAAGAGAAGGATAAAATATTTCAGCCAAACTTCACGACCAGAAGTGGTGGTGCGGGCCTCGGTCTGGCTATTGTTAAAGGGATTGTTCTCTCTGCTGGAGGATCGATCAGTTTCACCTCCGATCCGGGGAAAATGACTACTTTTACAATCCGGTTACCTGCGGCCTCTACTCTGGGTAAGGAAGAATAATTATGAAACGAATCAACGGACTCATTTTGTTACTCGGGTTAATCCTTTTGTCGGGATGTCGGCAAGATGACCCGGACGGGATTTATTATCCGTTTAAAAATCATGTTTGGCAACGGTTCAATATTCTGAAGTTCGAGCTTCCTGTAAAGCAGTCTGAAAAACCATACACGCTTGTTTTCTTTGCCAGGCACAACCAGGATTATTTATATAAATCGCTCGACTTCAGCATGGTTATGAATACTCCTTCGGGAGAAGAACGCATCCGAGAATTACAACTGATGATCAGGGATGCTGATGATAACTTTCTGGGAAACTGCGATATGGAAATTTGTGAAGCGACCGTTGTCCTTAATAAGGAACTCTATATCAACAAGGATGGAGTACTGCTTGTTGAACTGGAGAACTTAATTCCTCGCATGGAAACACCAGGTTTACTGGGTGTTGGTATCAGGATTAAGCAAAACTGATAAAATTCTCCTGCACTCCACCTCATCTTTTTCCATTTGTAATACCAACTCCTTAAGGGTGCCGAATCTGACCTCATCCCTGATTCTTTCAAGAAAATGGATCGAGATCTCCTCTCCGTAAATATCTTTGTTGAAATTAAAGATATTTACCTCAACTGTGAAGGAGGGTCGGTCAAGCGTTGGCCGAAACCCGATGTTGGCCATTCCCAAACAGGTCTCGGGCCCAAGGGTTACGGTAGCAGCATAGACTCCGGTAAGATGATGAAATTTGGTGGCATCAGGAAGATCCAGGTTAGCCGTGGGATACCCTAATTTTCTTCCCAGCTGGTTTCCTTTGATTACGGAGCCTGAAATGGTAAAAGAAGCGGTCATATGAACCGCAAAACTACGAATAATTCGACCATTCTTTATCCTGTGATGGCTCTTTTTTAGCGCTTTTCTTGATCTTAATTAGTTCAACTACTGCATAGATATAATGTCCCCAAACACCTGCCAGCATGACTAAAAGTGTAATCATCATCCAGAGGGGAGCTACCGGTGTCCATAGTTCCCGTGTGGGCTTATCCTGCACAAGGAGGTGTTTTGGAATAGCCCAGTCGCTCATGCTTTCGCCTTTCACGTAGCCGAAGGTATCATGCTCGTCGATTCGGGCTACTATCATTATTTTCCCAAGGGAATCGCCAATGAGTGTCATGGGAAACTCCATAGAACCTATCCCATCTGATTCCAGCCATACCTCTCCGATGGCCATAGGACGGAAGAGCGTTGGAACAAAAATGTAAATGGTCTCATCTGTTAAAGGACCACTCTCTCCGTTGGAAGCAAACTGGGCCCCTGTCACCCGGATGAATTTCACAGAATCTTCCTCATAGAAGGAGACTTTAAGCCTGGCAGGCTTCGAGGTAAACATCTCTGAAGTTGAGAGGTATTTGTCTGTTCCGGCAAACTCGGCTATGTATGTGATCATGCCCTCTTTGTTGCGGGGCAACGAGGAGGTGGGCATGGAAATTTGTGCTTTTCCGGTTGAATCGGTAAATACTTCACCAGCCATAACCTGTTCATCGTCTCCTGAAATGGTGAACGAAACCGGTGCATTTTGAAGGTCGACACGCACTCTGCCATTTCGGATATAGAGATTTGCTGTAAGTACAACCGTATCATTTGAGGTATAGGTTGCAAAGAAAGAAAGGTATGTATCCACCGTTTCGGCTTCTTCCGTTTCGCTTACTTCCTGGGCAGAAAGAGTGGGAGAGATGAGAAGCAGGAATGAAATCAACCAGATAAGGTTAGCAAATGTGAACTTTTTCATAGGTCTGGATATATGCTGGTTTAACATCATTTATGTCAGGATCTCTTCCTCTTCCACGGGGGAGGAATCTGCCAATTCGCTGACGTTGATGATCGGGATGAATTTGGAACCGATCGTAAATGCCAGGGCGAAAAAGGCAACACCGGCGGCGGTTAGCGCCCACTCTACCCATGTTGAGTTATAGAAGAGCCAATCGGGCCGTGAATCCTGGATGGGAAGATATGGAGACTCCAGGGTTGGAACGACGATCAGGTAACGGTTGACCCAGAGGGCCAGGATTACAACAACTGCTGCGATGGTAATGTTGTTTATGGTCCGTAGCTTTTTGATCCCCACAACGATCATTGGCAGCAATACGCCAACATAGTTGGAAAGGATAAACAGCCAGTAGTACTCATCAAATAAAAGATTGATCAACATTTCATCGTTTCGTTCGGAACCATACCATTTCGTTAGGTAATCACTGAAGGTAAAGTATCCAAAGAGAGCAGCCAGAATCAGCATCAGGACCCCAACGTTAACAAAGTGTTGTCGGGTGATATACTTCTCCAGATGGTAGAGTTTTCGAAACAGCCACATCACAACGATCATCACACCAGTACCTGAAAATACAGCGGCGATCACAAAATAGGGTCCGAAAATGGTACTGTGCCATCCAGGCTGGAGCGTCACGCTGAAGATCCATGCGAGTACGGAATATACGATGACGGCAATAGCAATAACCATCGCTGCCATAATATCGGTGGCTTTGTGAAGCCTCTCTCTTTGCTCGGGAGTTCCGATATAGCCAAGTGCCAGCCAAGTATATAGTTTGCGTCTCCATTTGGGAAGACGGATATCCTTGAAGTCACGGATTGCAGCGATGTCCCTCAAAAGAGCCAAGTAGAGGAAGATCACACAGCCGAAAATATCGGTAGAGATCGCAATGACGTCCCAGGTGATGGGTGACTGAATCCGGCCAAAAATAACCAGGTAGTAGAGCCTGTCGAGGCGGCCGATACAAAGCAGGATATAGCAGGGGCCGATCAACAGGGCAATGATGGTGATGAACTCAGCTATCCGGTTGATTGGTTTCCGCCATTCGGCCCTGAACAAGTGAAGTGTTCCTGAGATCAGAGCGCCAGCGTAGCTTACTCCCATGAAGAAGATAAAATTCACGATGTAAATACCCCATACTACGTTATCACGCATCCCGGTAACAATATGCCCATAAGCAATCTGAACATAAAGAGCGTAAAATCCAAAAGCGACAATAGCAGCCAGGAAAAACATCCAGATAGCCTGGACAAAATTGGTATGCTCGATCTGCGGGGCAAATTCCTTGAGCAGGGTTTCTTCTCTTTCGTTTAGCATGTTTATTTTCTCTTTTGTTTTTTAGCGTAAGGTGTGGATTCATACCTTTTCTCCACCTCTTCATCAAGACCGTCAAACCCTCTATTTACAGGGAATTGGCGTTCAACAGGTGGCAGGTAATACACACTGGGACGGGTCCCCAGAACTTCCAGGTAACGGTAACCGGCCCTGTCGCGGATCAGTTTGCTGAACTGGTAAGTCTCTGTTCCATTGGTTACGACATCCTCGTCGAGGTCTCCGAAATAGATGACACCCATTGGACAGGAGGCTACGCAATAAGGTAATTTTCCTACCCGGATCAGGTCGGGACAAAAATCGCATTTTGAAACAGTTCCCTCGACTCCGGGACTGCTGGCTTCCGGGGAATAGGGCTGGGTATCTTCATCAAACTCTTCGTAATGTCTCCAGGCAAACACCCGGGTAGAGTATGGGCATCCAGTAATGCAGAATTTACACCCGATACAGCGTTCGTTATCAATCAGCACAATCCCATCGCTTCGTTTGTATGTGGCGCCAACCGGACAAACAGATACGCAAAGCGGGTTATCGCAATGGAAACAGGGTTTCGGGAACCAGTAAGGAGCTGTATATTCGGTATCCTGCAACAGATATACCTTCATAAACTCCTGACCTTTTGGGAGGTAGTGTCCTTTCTGACAATTCTCTACGCAGGCCCGGGCATTTTTACACCGTGCAAGGTCGATAACCATCACAAATTTCTTCCCCGGAATCCCTTGCCTTGACTCCTTTTTCGATACACGAGGGTATTTGATATGAGCTTTATCAACTTCAACAATCTCACCGCCAGTAGTAAGTACCTTCACTTTTTCACCGGATTCGGCTGCTTGTGTATCCAGGTATGCTTCTACCAATCCTCCGGTAGCAACCACACCGGCTCCAGCAACCAGACTTTTTTTCAGAAAATCCCTGCGGGAGCTCCTTATTGGGTTGTTATCTGATTCTTCTTTCACGGATTAGGTTTTACAGGTTAGCTGATTAATGGGGTTCATGATACCCATTGATGATGCTTTTAAAGTTGGCCCCCGGATTTTTCCCGATCGTACAGAAATAGATGTGAACAAGCATGAATATGGAGATGATAAAACCGGAGATGATATGGAACAGGTCGGTCAGGTGAAGACCGCTGGTTCCAAGAATAGTAGTTGGAATTGTTTGGGGATAGAGCAATGCCCAGCCGGAGATGAAAACAACCGGAACAAAAAGATACATAATAAAGACATATGAGAAACGTTGCAGCGGATTGAATTTATTCTCCAGGGTTATGGGAAATGGAGGCGTTTCACCTTTGAAAATGCCGAATGCGTAATATTTCGCCTGGGTCATTAACCGGTTCATTAGTCCCCTGAATTGCATCTGGTACTGGCTCCCGTTATAAGCAAACAGGTTTCCGATAAAAAAGATAAGGTAGTTAATTGTCAGAATGATTCCTGTAATATTGTGTATAGCAACGGCTGTATTAAAGTTGACCAGGGCAACAGAGGGGTCCGAGAGCTGCATACTGATTCCGGTAACAATCAGGATCAGGCAAAGAACGGCATTTACAAAATGCCAGAACCGAAGCCAGATGGGATAGAGGTATAATCTTTCTTGTGCCATGGATGTCTATTTTTTAATGATTCTTAGAAAGGCGTGAATAGCGATGCCAAAAATAACGCCCGCGAAAAGTAACAGGCTGATGATATTCAGGGTTTGGTTTCGACTGGCGCCGATTACCACAGAATCGCTCGTGGTAATTCCCCTGAAAATGCCATCATGGCTACGAACTTCCTGTGCTTCATACTTATAGAGGGAGGCAAGCAATTCGGGATTGGTGGAGTGGCACTCTTTGCAGTTTCTGACGGCCATCGCCTTTGGCAGCACTTTATGCTTCACCAAAACGCTGTCGGAAATTTTTTCAGTATGGCACTCAATACAGCGGACCGAGGAGATATGCAACTCCTGGTTAGGAAGCCAGTCGTGGCTTTTAATAAGGTTTGGTCGTTCCCGGTCGGTCAGGAGCTGAAACCTTCTGAAATCACTGTGGCAATCGAGGCAGATCGTGTTGTCGTAAATAACGGTCTCCTTGATGTTTTCGTTGGTACGTGCATTGATCTTGTAGGTGTGGGGATCGTGGCACATCCAGCAGGTAAAATCATCGCTATGCTTTTCGGAATGAACACTCTCCTGGAATTCGGCATCAATTTCCTCAAAGTGATATTGTGCATAGTTTTCATCCCCCTCGTGGCAATCTAGGCAACTGTACTTGTATTCCATGCGAAGGATCCCTTCATGGGGAAAATTTTCATACTCTTCCGAATGACAATCAATGCATTTGAAAGAGCGGTGATTGGAAATATAGAAATCGTTTGGAGAGATGATCAGTTCCGTATACATCTGCTGGTTGACCATCCGACCCTGCTCAGTATTTTCATAAGTATATTTCGACTGCCCGTGGCACTGGAAACATTTTTGGTTCTCGTCAGAATTTGGGAACTGGGCAAGGTCGGTAGTTTGTTCTTCCGGCGCCATCTGGCTGGATTTCCTGGCATCTTCGTATTTCAGAGGCTCTGCCGAATAGTCAAAGGCAAAGATGATGATGGTCAGAAGAATGAGGACAATGACAAGCCACGAAGGCCTGATGTAAATTTCTCTCATCATACCTAATTTATTTAACTATTTACATGTGTAAAAAAGAAGGATGCTAATTTGTATGTATCTCCTTAACATCCTTCTCTTACATGGTTTAGTATGTTACTTTTTCATGGTCCGCATGTAGGCAACCAATGCCCAGCGATCGGCTTCACTGGTCACCTTCTTTTCGAAATTGGGCATCTCATCCCTGCCGATGAATGACATGTAATAGATGTCGCCGTCAGTTCTCTTTTGGAATGCAGCGGAAGAGAAATCACCCGGGAACGTCTTCAGCATTGCGGCTTTTGGACCATCGCCAAGGCCTTTGCTGCCGTGGCATGATTTGCAGAATTTTGACCAGAGCATTTTTCCGTCTGCCAATGCAGCTGCATCATCAGCTTTTACAGTGCTTTTCATAGTCTTGTACTTGGCTGGAATGTCCCATGGTTTGGCATCCTGGGAATAGACTGCCGTTACAAAAAAGAGGGCAATCATACATGTGATTGAATAAATCAATGTTTTTTTCATGGTTTTTGATATTAATTAGTTAAACAATAGTTGTTTTAGAAGTTCCACAATCTGGTCATGTTAAACCCAAACATGATAGCTCCGTTGAAGAAGTTGTTTTGGTTATACATGACAATATCTTGGGGTAGCAATCCTGGCGCAGCAGAGACAAAAATGTGAAATGCGTGCGTGCTGGTTGAAATTTCAACACCCAATCCAAAGTTAGGCAACGGAGACTTAGGTCCGTAATAAATTCCTTTTTGTCCGTATTTCAGGATAAAGGGTGTATCGTAACCAAGCATCAAAGGCACTTCGCAACTTGCAACGATGGAGGTTTGCGGACTTACCTTCAGCCGTGCAATGGCTGAAATAGAGAATGCGTCGTTTTTAATTGTCGTGTCTACTTTGTTAAAATGCACAAAGGCAAATCCCATTTGCATGGAAAAGCCCCTTGAGAAACGACGGGCAAACATCAACTCGTGGAAGTAGGAGAATCTGTCAACAAAAGCATAATCCTTTCCAAAGTTGGATTTATCGCCGGCGTTAAGCGCCATATTTCCGTAGTAACCGATGGTTAGAGGGAAGCCACCTTTCCGCTGATGGAAAAAAGTATACTTCAGGGATAGATCCTGGTACCGGTTATTCTTGGTGGTACCGAATCCGATCATCAGGTTATCGGTGATGCTGTAGTTCAATGCCATCCGAATATTGGTTGCACCCCAGATTCCGAACAGGTCGGTAAATCCGTTCTGGATGGTTCCAAAGCGGTGCTGGAGGACAAACTCCAACGTGTTTGAAGGATATGTTTTAACGGTTTGATCATCCATAAAGATGGCGCTTTCAAAAGGTGCGCGCTCAAGGGGTTTTTTCTCGGGCTTTGCCTCTTCAGCTTCCTGAGCAAAAATATTGCCAAAGCCGACAAAGAGCAGGAGTAAAACCAGGATACTTTTTTTCATATGTATCATTGTCATCATGTTTTATCGTGTTTCGTGATATTAACTCCGTTAATTGTTGAGGGCGCCTTGCTGGATCCAGACCAGGACAATATCGGCATCCTGGACGTTGGTAAAGGAAGCCATTGATCCCCCAGGCTTCATGCAAGTGTATATGATGCTCACATTAGGGGCCACCGTATCGATAAATCCTCCGGCAAACAGGTTGTCGTAAGAATTGGCAGCCTCCAGGTTGGGGGCAGTCTTTCCGGGACTATGACATCCAACGCATTTGGCATCCCAGATGGGTTGAATTTCTGCGGAGTAACTGATAGGGATTGTAGGGTCGGGAGGATCTTCATACTGGATTTTCTCGTATTCACAAGAAAACAATACAACCATACCAACGATGAGTATGATTATGTTTAAAAATTTTCTCTTGTACATAATAAAAGGTTTAAATTATTTTTTCAAAGATATAAAAAAGGCTTCAGTTTTTACAACTGAAGCCTTTTTTATGTATTACTCAGGAATTAGTAACCTAGAGATTCCAGGTATGCAATTCCATTCTCTAGCATGGCCTTGGAACGTTTGTAGTTATGGATACCAAAACTTCTGTCTTCCTGAACCATTTTCCAGTTGTAAATGGTAGCCAGCATTTTCTGGGTACGAGGCTGACCTGTAACAACAGTTCCACTTGCCGACATTACACCAGCTGCATCCAGTTTGGCGGCCAACAGTTCAAACAGCTCAATTGTGGTAGTCATCTTGCCATCATAATCAAAATCTTCCAACGCTGGATCGTGGCAGCCTGAAACGTTGCAACCAGCTACATTTTCTACTAAAGCCTCATGATATTCATAACCCATAGCCATTGTGTGTCCACCAGCCTGGCCGCCGAAAGCAGCTGCCATATGGCAATCCTGACAGGTAGTTTTACCGGTATGCCATGAGTTGGGCAAGTTAGCTCCGCCAATAGTTTCAAATCCATCAGTTCCGGCCAGCATAGCACTCTGTGGTCCATGGTGAGGGCCGTAATGGCTACTGGTCGGGATCAAGGTGTTAACGTCGTCAGATGGATCGGTAATCACAGGAGTAGATGCCCTTGATTGATGGCAACGGGCGCAAAGGTTTCCTGTTACGTTTCCACCTTCGGTTGTCATGTCTGTAGTCAGACCAAGAGCGTTGGTAAAACTGGAGGTGTAACGGAGTTCCCAGTCAGTTGCAGTATAGGTGTCATGAATCATATGACAGGTTCGGCATCCAACAGGAGCTGGATTCTGAATGTCTTCAGCTACACTTCCGGTCTCCCAAAATTCTTTGAAGCCCTGGCTGGTGTGGCAAGGTGCACAATCTACACCATTTCTTTCGAAGGTCAGACCTGATCCATGCAAAGAATTATCATACTGAATGATCCTTGCAACAATCATGTCGGAGAAATTGTGGCACTGGGTGCAGGTTGCATTGGCATCCTGACCATTTTCACCATTCGTACCATTTGCTCCGGCAGGACCCTGCGGACCCTCTTTGGTGCAGCTGGTAAACATCAAACTTGCCGCGGAAATCATCATGCCGGCAGCAAACAAATAGGTTAATACTTTTTTCATACTGTTTTGGTTTTGTTAATATTCACTTTCTCTCAATAATACAAACGGGTATAGGCGTTCAGTCTGGGAGCAAAAATAGAGAAGTTCGGTGTGTTAGTGGATTAACAAAGGGGTGAGATTTATTCATCCAGATAGTGATATATGTCTATTGAAAATTGACACAGATCAGCCAATACAATGATATATATCAATGAATAATTAGGTAGGTGAATGCTGAATAACAAATAACATGCTGAATATCAACAATATTTTAACCGGTTTGGCTGATTTGCCGGAGTTGTTTTTCATTCAGGATCTCGATGGTATTTCCGATCACTTTCAAAATACCTTCATCTTTCAGCTCCTTCAGAATACGGATAGAACTCTCTTTTGACATCCCGGAAAGGTCGGCAAGGTCCTGGCGGGAGATGGTAATATTGAAGGGGTTTTTCCCGTAAATCTTCTCCCGGAGGTAAAAAAGAACGTCGGCTATTCGTCCGGGCATCTGCTTTTGGGTAAGACTTACAACCTGATCGAAATTGAAAATAGCCTGGCGGGAGATTCGCCCGATAAACTCTTCGGCGAAATTGGGATTTTGCCTGATCAGCTGCTTGAAGATATTCACATCAACAAGGCAGGCTGTTGTCTCTTCCACGGCAGCAGCTGAATAATAGTGGCGGTTATCAACGTAGGTTCCCGGACCGAAGATGTAATCAACCGGTTTTACAAGGGCCAGGATAAGATTCTTTCCGTAGCCCTCAATATATAATTTAGCAAGTCCTTTCGTGAGGCAAACAAAATGGGGCGATGGGGTACCCTGTTTAAAAAGAATTTCACCTGCCTTATAATGAACCGTATAACGACCGCTATTGATCTGCTCCACTTCGTCGGGTGACAAGCTACTGAAGATGGATGTTTTGCAGTTACAGTTCTTGCAATTCTCCGACTCCTGAATCTTATTCATAGAAATCCAGTTAGATCACTTTTATGATGAATGCAAATATAAGATTAAATTGATCTTTATCGATAAAATTTTTGATTCGGATCAATAATCTATTGATCTATCTCAATGCTGTGAATTAATTAACTAATACTTAATGGGTTTGAAAAGAGGATTTCAGGAAGAGAATCTCAACAAGTATTCGGCAATTTGAATGGCATTGGTTGCAGCTCCCTTTCGGAGATTATCGGAAACAATAAAAAGATTCAACGCGTTTTCCAGGGATTCATCCCGGCGGATCCGTCCAACAAATACATCGTCTTTTCCCTCGGCCAGGATTGGCATAGGATATATGTTGTGTTGAATATCGTCCTGAATGGTTATCCCGGGCATATTGGAGAGAATGGAATAGATATCCGGCAGCTCGAACGGTTTGGAAAATTCAATATTGACGGCCTCTGAGTGTCCTCCCATAACTGGCACCCTGACGATGGTTGGGGAGACCATAATGGATGGATCAGCCAGGATCTTGCGTGTTTCATGCACCAGCTTCATCTCCTCTGCTGTGTAACCGTTCTCCTGGAAGGCTCCTCCATGCGGAAAGAGGTTTAGATCGATCAGATAGGGGTAAGCCATCTCTCCAACGACTCCTTTTCGCTCATTTAGGAGCTGGTTTACCGCTTTGACTCCGGTTCCTGAAACCGACTGATAGGTTGAGATGACCACACGCCTAATCGAATACCATTTATTCAGGGGAGCGAGTACCATCACCAACTGGATGGTGGAACAGTTGGGGTTGGCGATGATGTAATCATCTGCCGTGAGAATTTCTGCATTGATCTCGGGAACGATCAGTGGTATGGCAGGATCCATCCTCCAGGCTGATGAGTTATCGATAACCCTGATCCCGGCTGCTGCATATTTTGGCGCCCATTCGCGACTGACATCGCCACCGGCAGAGAAGATAGCAATGTTGGGCTTTTCACGGATAGCTTGCAGGTGATCTGTGATCAGGAGCTCCTGATCATAAAACCGGATAGATTTCCCTTTTGACCGTGGAGAAGCCACCGGGATCAACTGGTCAACAGGAAACGAACGCTCCTCGAGAATCTTCAAAGCAGTTCGGCCAACCAAACCGGTAACACCAACGATTGCAAGTTTCATAGGACAAAGGTATAACCTTTTGCCCTGTTTTCCGATTAATGGAGAAAACGTTATGAAAACAGCTATTTTCTCTATTATTCTTCTGGTCCTCATGGGCCCGGCAATCGGTTTTACCCAGGTGGCAGATGATTTTTCGGATGGTGATTTTAGTCACAATCCCAGGTGGCAGGGCGACTCCCTGCACTTTGAGGTGAACAGCGCCAAACAGCTGCACCTGAAATGGGCTGGCTCCGACACCTCATTCCTGGCAACTCCTGGCATCTGGCTGAACGAAATGGAATGGGATTTCTGGGTGAAACTCTCTTTCAACACCTCGGCAAACAACTTCATGAGGGTCTATCTCACCTCCGATCACATGGAACTGAATCAACCGCATAAAGGTTGTTTTTTACAGATAGGAGGGGGGAGCGACAGTGTCGTTATGATGAGACAGGAAGGGGAAACAACTCAATCTCTTTTTCACTTCCCGGATGTTTCAACAGGGCAATCGACCAATACGCTGCGGATAAAAATTACCAGGAATCAAGCAGGATTATGGAGCGCCTGGGTCGATCCGGAAGGTGGTGAGGAGTATATCGAACAGGGTTCCTGGATCGACAATACCTTCCAAAGTGACTCCTGGTTTGGCTTCTGGTGCAAGTATACCTCGAGCAATGCGACTAAATTCTACATGGATGATATCTATGTTGGTCCCATCGTGAGGGATACTGTTCCGCCATCAATCTTATCCCTTACGGTGCCCGACAGCCTGCATATCCATCTTCTCTTTTCTGAAACTCTGGAGTCAACGGGTGCACAAAACTTTTCAAATTATACATTGGCTGGAAGTTCGCGTCATCCTGAGTCGGCTATCGTCCCATCGGGGAATCCAAACGAAGTACTGTTAATTTTTAATCAGCCCCTGCCAGATCAGATGATGGACACATTGCAGGTCGTGAACCTTTTCGACCCTGCTGGAAACCGGATGCACGATACACTTGTTCCTTTTGCCCGGTATGAACCGCATGCATACGACATCCTCATCCATGAGGTGATGATGGATCCGGAACCGGAAGTAGGATTGCCCCCGGTGGAATATGTGGAGTTGTACAACCGGACCGGATATCCCGTTGATCTTTCGGGATGGGTGCTGGATGCCGGCTCTACCCGGAAGACCTTTCCCAATATGTCCATTCCTGCACATGGATTCCTCCTGGTTACCCGAGACAGCTCACTGGCAGAATTCGGTCCATTCGTCTCTCTCTTCACTTCAGCGTCCACTCTTGCAAATGATGGGTCAACCCTGGTCGTGCGAAACAACTCCCTGCAAATCATCCATACCGTGACCTACTCTCCGGATTGGATTACAGAACCGTGGAAAGAGGAGGGGGGATGGTCGTTGGAGATGATTGATACGGATAATCCCTGTGGATGCGGTGAGAACTGGAGCGCTTCTGAGGATGCCCGGGGAGGGACACCCGGTGAAAGAAATTCTGTTGCAGCATCCAATCCCGACTTGATTCCTCCTGAACTGATAAGAAGTTTCTTTTACGATGATTACACCTGGGAGCTAAGATTTTCAGAGCCCATTGATACAACAACCCTGGGCGCCCCTTCAGGATGGGTTTTAGAGTCTGAAGGAATACAACCAGAATTTTTTTCAGCAATATCCCCAACCTACCACTCCATCAGACTTTCCTTCACCGAACCCTTCACGGCTGGTTCCATTTTCAACCTCACAGGTTCGCAGCCAGTTACCGATTGTGCCGGGAATCTCCTGGAAATACCTGTAACCACTGAATCAGCTATCCCTGAGACCATCGGAAGGAATGAGGTGGTCATCAATGAGGTCCTGCACGATCCTTATCCGGGTTCTTCAAGGTTTATTGAACTTTTCAATCGATCGAACAAGGTAGTGAACCTCGGTGAGCTTGCATTTCTGGTTTCGGATACTGGAGTTGCAGCCGGTATCGAAGGCGCTGTCCTCCTGACAAGTGAACCCTACCTGATGTTTCCGTTGGATTTTGTGGCCGTTTGCAGCAACGCGGGAAGTATCAAAAAACTGTATCAAACACCCAATCCCAACCATTTCCTGGAGATGGCCTCTTTTCCCTCCATGAAAAATGGCAGTGGCACCATCAGGCTAATCCGCTCCTGGGATGAGGAGTTGATCGATGGGATGTCTTATCACAGCGGCATGCACTATCCGTTACTTTTTTCGGCCGAAGGGATCTCCCTGGAGCGGATCAACCCTGAGAGACCGGCAACAGACCCAGCCAACTGGCACTCTGCGGGCGAAAACACGGGATATGCCACCCCCGCCTATGAAAACTCCCAATGGCTTGATCCCGCTGTGACAGAGGATGTGATTGCCATCATACCTCCCGTGTTTTCGCCCGATAATGATGGCCGCAACGATGTGGTCTCTATCCGCATCACCCTGGCAGAGACCGGTTTTCAGGCCTCCGTTGTGATCTTCGACAATACCGGACGGATCGTTAAAAAACTGAAATCCGGCGTGTTGCTTGGGCAAAACAATGAGTTCTCCTGGGACGGCATCCGGGATGACGGGCTAAAGGCATCCATGGGAATCTATGTCGTATATGTCGAACTACTCCATCCCGAAGGTGTCGTCAACCGATTCAGAAAGCCCCTGGTTGTCGGAGGCATCCTCTGATGCAACCAAAAGAACGGGATCAGTTTCCCGTGGTGGCAATGGTAGCGATACTAATCCTTGCGTCAGGGATTGAGCTTAAGGCATGAACGCATGCCTCCAGGGTTGCACCGGTGGTGATTACATCGTCGACAAGGAGCAGATGCGCGCCGGATAGTTTACCTGGATTTCGGACCTCAAAGATGCCGGAGACATTTTCCCACCGCTGGTACCTTGATTTTCGCGTTTGTGTCTCCGAAAGCCCGGTTCTAAAAAGCGTTTGTTCCTCAACCTGAATTTTCATGCTGGCGGCCAGACCGATACCGAACTGTGCACTCTGGTTAAATCCTCTGGAATGATACCTCTTCCGGTGCAGCGGAACCGGGATGATCGCATCGGCCGACCTGAACAGCGGTGAACTTCTGAGGAACGCCCCGTAATGCGAACCAAACCATACACCAATGTCTTTCCGCTCTTTGTACTTCAGGTGATGGATCAGGTGCTGGACCTGATTCCCTTTATTAAAATGAAGAAAGGAGGCAGCACTCTCTACTGGCGCGCGTCCCCAGAAAATCCGGCTGACCGGATTGTCGTGTTCCAGGTGATACCAGGTTTTTGGCAAATGGTATTCGCACAGGTTACATAACACCTCTTCACCTCTCCACAAGCTATTCCCGCAACAGGTACATATCCTGGGATAGACCAACGAGAAAAAATCATTCATCCACATAACTCTTTTATTTCCCATTAATCGGGAAAAGAGCCAAAAGGTTATAGGTTTAATGAGAAAAAAGTTGTTCGATTTTGCTTAACGTTGAATCACCAGCTTTCCCGAATTGACTTTTCCGTTGAACGTAACTCGGTAAAAGTAGATTCCCTCAGCCAGTAGTGCTTCATTTATTCCGGTTCCGTTCCATTGGATTACCCTGTGCCCTGGCCCTTGAGAGGAGCTGTTCATCAACTGAACCAGTTTTCCGGTCAGGTCAAAAATCCGGATCTCGATAATGCCTGAGTTTTCAGTAATGATGTCAAAGGTGGTATGCAACAGGAAAGGATTCGGATAAACTGAAACCCAATCTGAACGGGTGGTCGCCGGGCCCGGATCTTCAGCGCCAACAGATACGGTATGAAGGTACAATCCGGTTCCGGTACCAACAAGCAGATCGTCGTAATAAATAAACTGGATCGAAGTACCCTGGGGGTAAGTATAATAGGGGAGCCAGCCGGTAGCCCCGTTTTGCAACACATAGAGACTGTTATCCACGGCCATGTAAGTATCAAAACTGGCATCGTCGTAAGTTATGGCGCGGCCGGTGTTGGGAGGTAACAACCCGCTGGAAGGCAACACAGTCCAAAAGGCACCACCTACCGCTTTTTTATAGGACACGACAGTACTGCCCGCCGCATCGGTACCACATGCCAGGATAGTATCGTTTTCGGTAATCCAAAGATCTTTGATGGAGGCCGAGAGATAGGTTCCGGTAGAGTTTTTAAGATCCTGCGTGACAGTCCAGATTCCAGGAGAGACCTCCTCCATTCGATAAATACTTCCAACCACGGCATATGTATTGTTCCACTCAACACCAACATAAATCACCGAATTTCCACCCTCTTCAACAACTTCGAGGTCGTTTACATCAATTCCTGTTGGGGGAATTGGGGATCCGGTGATCTGGATGAAATTCCAGGAGCCACCAGTATAATCCCCAACGAAAACGGCGCCAAGAGAGTCGGGTTCTGCCCAGTCTTCGGCATCGTTCAATCCAATGATGATACGTTCAACCGGGGCATACGGGTCGATGGCAAGAACGGAAATATATGTGCCGTAAGTCCAGTTCCAATAAGGATAGGCAGCATCGTCACTTGCCCTGAAGATCTCCGTATAACTCATGGGATCAGCAGGAGGGCCCATTGCACTTTCATGCCTGAAAGCATCACCACTGTTATTACCGCAGAACAATGTATCGGCGGTACTTGAACATTCCACTTCGACCCATGGAACTGTACGATCCATCGGCCAGATGGGTAAACTCCAGGAAGGGGAGGTGCTGCCATAATTGGTTACATACCAAAGTCCTGATTTGCTGGCAACCCAGGCCGTATTTTTCGTGATGTCGATATCGAAGTCGTTGACCTGAACGGCCAGTAGCCCGTTATTGATCTCTGTGACTGAGCCCACATTGTTGTTATAGCATCCGCTTCCCCAATCGGTGCGAACATAGGCATACTGTTCGCCAGTTGGGTCAACACAAATAGTGCCGTCAGCACCTCCATGATTCATCCAGCTTGCACCCATATCGTCGCTGAAGACACGGCTGAAATAGACATAGTAGATTCCGGATGTATTGTTGGTGATACTGATCAACCCCCGTCCGCAATCTTCCGAAATAGGTACAATGGTCCAGGGGTCGCTGTCGGTATCTGTAAATGCCATACGTGCGTCGTATCCACTGGAGTTTCCTTCATAACTTCCGGTAAAAATCCTTCCATCGGGAGCAATACCCATGGAGAGAAACTCTTTTCCGGTTGCATTGAGGGAAGAGACGGAAAGTGCCGTCCATGTCGTGCTGTTCGACATGGTTGTATAGGGGTCTGACGATCTGTAGATGAAGGGCGGAGCTCCGGGAGCAAAAAAGTAAACATAGTTGTCGAAAGGACTTACATGAATTTCAGGCCGAAACATCGAACTCCATCCCGGTGAGGTGGCAATGAGAGAGCTGTCCCATGATGTGATGTTTCCTGCAGCATCCAGATCGCAGATATATAGCCATTCCTGCGTTCCAAAACGCCTTTCAAAAAAGAGTCTTCCCTGGTATGCCTCCACCCCTTCTACTATGAAATTTCCGATAGAATACCTCGATCCGGGAGTAATACCGGAAGCCACAAATTCACCGTTCATTGTTGCAGCGAAAACAAATCCTGACAATTCGTCCGCAGCAAAGCATGGAATGAACCCGAAATCGTCATTTTCATCAAGATCCGGAACAGGGCTCCATCCGCTGAAGGTAGGCGCGGTCCCAGTAATCCCGGTGACATCCTGATAGAACATGGAATTTGGGCTTGCGGTGGAACAAAAGATCCGTGTCGTACTTCCACTTAGTGGAATGGCATCTATCTGTTCGAGGTGACCACCATATACCGGTTCGGCCTGAGGTGCGACCTGTGAAACAGAGATGTTTCCAGTCAACAGGTAAACACCCAAACTAATCATGGCTGATTTGTAAATTTTTTTCATAACCATCAGGATTTAGTGTTGTTGTGTTTCAAATATACGATAAAATCTGTAGATTTACACTAAATTTTAAACCTTTATGCTGGAGAGCCCCTTACTCCATGTTGAGAATCTTACGGTTAAATTCCGGAATGAAGGACGTGAGACTGTTGTGGTGGATTCTATTTCGTTCAGGATCCAAATGCAGGAAATTTTCGGTATAGTAGGGGAGTCGGGTTCGGGGAAGTCGGTCACGGCGCTTGCACTGCTAGGATTGATCCCCGACCCGCCTGGAACTGTCGTTGTTGAGAAGATAGAGTTAACGGAACCTTCAGGGAAGACGATCAGGCTTGACCTCCTGCCTGAACGTGATTTGCAGCAAGTTCGTGGCCGTGCGATTTCCATGATCTTTCAGGAGCCAATGACCTTATTGAATCCTGTATTTACTTGCGGTGACCAGGTTTCGGAGACGCTGAGGCGGCATCTGGGATTTTCTAAAAAAGAGGCAAAGAGGCGGGTACTTGAACTTTTCGATGAAGTATCCCTCGCGGATCCTCTCCGGATGTACCGCTCTTACCCGCATGAACTTTCGGGCGGACAGAAGCAACGGGTGATGATTGCCATGGCGATCTCCTGCAACCCCTTCCTTCTGATAGCCGACGAGCCTACTACTGCCTTGGATGTCTCGGTCCAGAAAACCATTCTCGATTTGCTGAAACGGATTCAGCAGAAGCGAAACATGAGTGTCCTCTTCATTACTCACGACCTTGGATTGATTGCCCGGTTTGCCGAAAGGGTGGCGGTGATGTACAAGGGAAAGATTGTTGAGAAGGGAGAGGTTGCCCGCGTGTTTGATCATCCGGAACATCCTTATACACAGGGACTCATCGCCTGCCGGCCGCCGTTGGAGGTGAGGCTGAAGAGGTTGCCGACGGTTGAGGCAACGGCATCTGGCATCCGGCATCAAAACGAGATTATCACTCCCGAACAGCGGTTTCTTGATCATCAGAAATTATATAGTTCTGAACCGATTCTGAAAGTAGAGCATGTGGGGAAGCAGTTTTCAGCGGGAAAGGGCTGGTTGGGGAGAGAACAAAACTCGACCCGGGCCGTAGATGATGTCAGCTTTTTCCTCTACCCTGGTGAAACACTTGGAATCGTTGGTGAATCGGGCTGTGGGAAGACAACTCTCTCACGGGTGATCCTTCAGCTGATACCTGCCTCGGAAGGGCGGATTCTTTACAAGGAGACGGATATCACGACCCTCACCCGCCGTAAGCTGAAATCGCTGCACAGAGATTTGCAGATCGTGTTCCAGGATCCCTACTCATCGCTGAACCCCCGCATGTCGATCGGTGAAGCGATCAAAGAGCCGATGGAGGTCCACCATCTTTACGGCAACAGGCATCAGCGGATAGAAAAAGTGAACGAATTGCTGCTCAGGGTTGGGCTCTTACCCGAGCACTACTACCGTTACCCACATGAATTTTCGGGCGGACAGCGGCAACGGATTTGTATTGCGCGGGCATTGGCAGTTGATCCCCGGCTGATTATCTGCGACGAATCGGTTTCAGCCCTCGATATCTCTATCCAGGCGCAAATCCTCAATCTGCTCAATGACCTGAAGCGTAAGTTTCAGCTCACCTATATTTTTATTTCACACGATCTCAATATAGTGAAATATATGGCAGATCGCCTGATCGTTATGAAGGATGGAAAGATTGTGGAGATGGGCGACCCGGATGAGATCTATGTGAACCCGAAGTCGGAATACACGAAAATACTGTTAGAAGCAAATGTTTCCTAATTTCTTAATTTCCTAATTTCCAACATGGCAAAAAAGCAACGTATCAACAGTGATCAAAAGAGTAGTATGATCAATAACATTCTGCAGGTATTCCTGGAGAATCCTCACAGTGCACTGAATTACAAACAGGTTTCCAAACGGCTTGGAATTGAGGACCGGGCTGGGAAAGACCTGGCCAGGTTGTTGATAGAGGAGCTGTTCCGTAATCGGGAACTGGTAGAATCCAACCGTGGAAAATACAGGATCAATCCGGATGGACAACGCTACCAGAAATCGGTAAAAACCAACATGATCGGAACAGTCGACATGAAACAATCGGGAAAAGCGTATGTTATCCCTGATGATAAATCGGGAGACGTTTTCATCAATACCGGAAATACAGGAAAGGCTCTTCATGGCGACACCGTGAGTGTATCACTCTTTCCCATCCGGAAAGGAAAAAAGCGGGAAGGAGAGATCGTAGAAGTGCTCAAACGACATAAAACACAATTTGTCGGCATCCTTGAGATTACGAAAAATGTCGCTTTTTTTATTCCCGACAACACGGCCATGCCTGTGGACATTTATATTCCGAAAGAGAATTTGAATGGCGCCCGAAGTGGAGAGAAAGTGATCGTAGCCATTACAGAGTGGCCTGAACATGCACAGAATCCCTTCGGTAAAATAACCCAGGTTCTAGGGAAACCGGGCGACAACCAGGTGGAGATGCAATCCATCCTGGCTGAGTTTGAGTTTCCGTTATCCTTTTCGGGCGCGACAGAGAAGGAGGCCGCCACCATCCCCGACGGGATTCCGGAAAAGGAGATCAAGTCGAGGCGGGATTTCAGAAAGATCCTTACCATCACCATAGACCCGGCTGACGCGAAGGATTTTGATGATGCCATCTCCCTGCAGAAACTGGCTAACGGAAACTGGGAGGTGGGTGTTCATATCGCCGATGTTTCCTATTATGTCAAACCTGGCACTGCAGTTGATGACGAAGCCTATCAACGGGCTACATCCATCTATCTTGTCGACCGGGTGATCCCGATGCTGCCCGAACGGTTATCGAATGAGCTCTGCTCTTTGCAGCCCCACAAAGACCGTCTCTGTTTTTCAGCGGTGTTTGAGCTTGATGAAAAAGGGAAAATTTTCAACGAATGGTTTGGTAAGACAGTCATCCACTCCGACCGGCGTTTCGCCTATGAGGAGGTACAGGAGATCATTGAAAGCGGGAAGGGCGAGTATGCCGAAGAGATCAGGGTGTTTAATGCAATTGCTACTGCGCTCCGGGGAGATAGGTTCAGGAAGGGTTCAATCAATTTTGAAACCCAGGAGGTGCGGTTCAAGCTGGATGAGCAGGGCAAACCCCTGGAGATCTACCTGCGTGAAATGAAGGATGCAAACAAGCTGATCGAGGATTTCATGTTACTGGCAAACAGACGTGTGGCTGAACATGTTGGCAAGAAACGGGGAGAAAAATCCCCAAAAACATTTGTTTACCGTGTACACGATACGCCAAGTCCGGAGAAACTCCAGACGTTTATTGAATTCATCAAGAAACTGGGATACAAGATGACCCTTACCAGCAATAAATCCCTGGCCCAATCTTTCAACAACCTTTTCAGGGACATCAAAGGGACCGGGACAGAGACCATGATTGAAACCATTGCTATCAGAACGATGTCCAAAGCCTATTATTCAACCCACAATATAGGCCATTACGGGTTGGCCTTCCCATTTTATACACACTTTACATCGCCCATCCGTCGCTATCCCGACCTTATGGTGCACCGCATTTTACAGGAATACCTGCATGGTGCTGGTTCGGTAAAGGAGGATATGTATGAACCGATGTGTGACCACTCTTCTCAGATGGAACGCAAAGCGATAGAGGCTGAACGGATGTCGGTGAAATACAAGCAGGCCGAATTCATGTTGGAAAAAGTAGGTCAGGAGTTTGAAGGATTGATATCTGGCGTAAGTAAATGGGGACTTTTTGTAGAAATTATCGGGACCAAATGTGAAGGAATGGTCAGGCTCCGCGACCTCGAAGATGACTTCTATTACCTGGACGAAGAGAACTTTCAGGTTATCGGACAACGGTATGGGTTTCAGTACAAGCTAGGTGATAAAGTAACAATCAGGGTGAAACGGATTGACTTAGGAAGGAAACAAATGGATTTTGGACTGGTAAAATTTTAACTTTGTAATATATTTTCATTCCATTTCCAATTATGGACCTGATCTCCCCAAAGCAACTTGTTGAAGCAAACAAATACCTTCAGTATCTTGGTGGGGAGACGCTGGCAAAAATTCTGTTCAAACTGCTCAGGCTAGACAAGGTCAACAAACAGTATGACAAGATTTGTGACCTTGGGCCACGGGATTTTATTGATCAGCTGATTGAGGGTGTAGGAGTCAGTTATGCTGTGGATGAGCAGGAACTTGAAAACTTCCCCAAAACTGGCCCCTTTATTGCCATATCAAATCATGCCTATGGGGCGATTGACGGGATTTTACTTATGAAAATCATTCCTGAAGTCAGGCCCGACTATAAAATGCTTGTAAACTTTCTGCTAACCAAGCTAGAACCGATAAAACCCTACTTTTTAGGAGTGAATCCATTTGAGGCATACAAGGATGTAAGGTCAAGTTTTGGCGGGTTGAAAGATGCTTTCCTTCACCTTCAGGCAGGTCATCCGATAGGAATCTTTCCGGCCGGTGAGGTTTCAACAGTTAAACTTCAATACCGGGGCGTGGCCGACAAAGAGTGGCAGCACTCTATGCTAAAGTTCATCAAGAGGGCGAAAGTACCTGTGGTACCGGTTTATTTCGATGGTTCAAACAGCACGATGTTCCATTTTTTAGGAATGATCCATCCATTGCTAAGGACAGTGAAATTACCCTCCGAACTTTTCAATAAACGGGGAAGAACGATCCGGATCCGTGTTGGAGCTTCTATTCAGGTGAAAGAGCAGGATGAATTTGAGGATTTCCGGGAGTTTGGTAAATTTCTCAGGATGAAGACCTATGCTCTTGGGATTCCGTTGTCGAATATCAAAAGGCAGGCATCTATTGCTCCTGCTCCGGCAGCACAGGAAACGGTGATCGATGAAGTTCCACAGGAGCACCTGATTAACGAGATTACGGCTATCAAAGATGAATTCAAGCTGTTCCAGATACAGAATTTCTCTGTTTTTTGCTCTCCCACTGAACGGATTCCTTACATCACAACAGAGATAGGGCGTTTGCGGGAAATTACCTACCGGAGTGTCGGCGAGGGAACCAACAAAAGTTTCGATCTGGACCACTACGACCAGTATTTCGATCAGCTGTTCATCTGGGATGAAGAGGCGAATGCGATTGTGGGAGGCTACCGTGTGGGGAAGGGCCGGGAGATTTTTGACAAGTATGGCATTCCGGGATTTTACATCAGCACACTTTTTCAAATAGATCCCGATTTCTCAACAGTGCTGAAAGTATCGATAGAACTGGGTCGCTCTTTCATCACCAAAGAGTATCAAAAGAAGACGATGTCGTTGTTCATGCTCTGGAAAGGAATTCTCTACCTGCTGATAAAAAACCCTGAATACCGATATCTTATGGGTCCCGTAAGCATGAGCAATGAATTCCTTGATGTCTCCAAAGCGCTGGCGGTCGAATTTCTGAAAGCCAATTTTTATAATTCCGAATTCTCTGAATATATCCATCCAAATAAGCCTTTTACCATTCGGGTTCCCCGGAAGATCAACAAGCGGCTTTTCCTGAAGTATGTGGGGAAAGACATCAGCCGGCTCGACCGCTTTATCAGCAGTATCGATCCGATTTATAAGACACCGGTTCTCATTAAGAAATACCTCAGTGTAAATGCTGAAATTATCGGATTCAACATTGATCCTTTATTCAACAACTGTTTAGATGCGTTGACAATTCTTGATCTGTTTGAGGTCCCCTATGATATTATTGAAGGTCTCTCCAAAGAGATCAATGATCATTCATTGTTAGATAGATTTCGAAAGTAAAACACTTGTCCATGAAAACGATTCAACAATTCCGTCCCATTTTCATGCTTGCAGCATGTTCCCTCATCCTTTCAGCCAACGGTCAGGAGAGCAAGCAACCTAACATCTGGTCAATTGTGGCCTCCTATTCAGTTCCCGGGAAAGCATCAGGGCTGGCCTGGGATGGAACCTACATCTATTTTGGGATCTATGGATCAAATGGAAACCAGATATACAAATTCGATCCCACAAACGGAAGCTCCACCCTGCAGTGTACCGGATCTTTCGATGATGCATTTGGATTAACCTATAAATCTCCGAACCTGGTGACAACTGATCACGTTACGGCAACGGCAGTTCCCGCCACCGCCATTGAATTCTCCATGTCGGGCACCACAATCTCAACGCTTAACCTGCCTGACCATTATATGTCGGGGATTGCCTATGATGCCGGCAACTATTGGGTGTGCACCTACTATCCCGATCCGGGAATTGTTTATAATATCAACGCCTCTGGAACCGTATTATCCCAATTCACACCTCCAAACAACCAGCCATGGGATATCTGCACCCATGGATCCGATCTCTGGATCGCCGATTACTGGGGAGATATGCTATACAAGGTGACCAATACCGGGACTGTGCTTGAGAGCCATGCTTCCGAGAATACAGACCCTTCAGGTATTGTCTGGGATGGTACTTATCTCTGGTATTGTGACGGAGGAAGCACAAATAGTGTCCTGTATAAAGTGGATTTGGCAGGGACTGGCACACCTGTTATCAATGTTCCTGTTACAGCACACAACTATGGCAATGTCACCCTCGGCAACAACTCAACCTGGAACTGCCTGGTTGAGAACACAGGTACTGCAAACCTTACTATCAGCGGCATCGGGATACCTAGCGGACAGCCGATAACAACATCTTTCGTGACACCCTATATCCTGTCACCAGGCAGCAGTGTGAATGTCCCGTTTACCTTTTCACCCACAACCGCAACCCCTCTGAATACGCAGGTCAGCATTAATTCAACCGATCCTATTAATCCTTCAGTGTATGTCACATTGACTGGCCAGGGTGTTTACGACGGCCCGCATATTTCGCTTCCCTATACTTCCCACGACTGGGGTAACCGGCGTGCAGGTGCCTTTTCAAGATGGTATCTGCCGGTAACAAACGACGGGAGCTCTACCCTTACCATCACGGGCCTTGATATGAGTGACCCGCACTTTATTGTTGATGAATCGGTGGTTCTTCCCATGACCGTATCTACCAACGGAACAGCTCAGATTGGCATCTGGTTTCATCCCGAAGAGGGAATTGACTATAACGGAACGTTGACGATCGTTTCGGATGCTGTAGGCCAGGGATCGCTGGATGTGACCCTGGAGGGAACGGGTATTGAGACCAATTATCCAATCGGCACTCCCCTCTGGAGCTATACGATTACAGGTAGTTATGACAACAGTCCGAAAGCGATTGTGCCCATCCAGGATATCACCGGTGACGGGGTTGATGATGTGTTGGTTGGCTCGGAGGATGACTATATCCGGTGCTTCAATGGAAATGCCTCCGGCACAGGGGATATACTCTGGGCAACGGAGATTTACGCCGGATATACATACAGCCAGAAGTGCATGACCACCATCGATGACATCAATAACGACGGCTACCGCGATGTCATTGTAGGGACTGCAGGTGGGGATCGCTCAATAACCGCTTATTCAGGAAAGACAGGAATACAGATATGGAAACACGACACTCACGAATATGGTGGAGGAGGATGGGTGTACCAGGTGGATGCCAGGTACGACTACAACAACGACGGAGTAGCTGATGTACTTGGCTGTACCGGGAATGACGGAAACAACACAGGCCCGGTTCGGGTCTATTGCCTCAACGGCCTAACCGGAATTTCGATCTGGGAACGCCGCAATCCCGACTCAGGACCACTTTTTTCTGTGATAGGAGTCGAAGATTTCACAGGAGATAGTAAACCGGACGTTTTGGCTGGTGGATCAAACCAGCAGGAGAGTTCGGCCAGGCTATTCGGGATCAACGGAGCAACCGGGGTTGTTTTCTGGACAAACTACCCTAGCGGAACCTCAACCTGGGGTCTGATGCAGCTGGACGATATCAATGGCGACGGCATCAAAGATATGGCTGCCGGTGGCTTTGGCGGACAAATCCTGCTTGTTAATGCAGTTAATGGCGCCAACATCCATTTTATCAATATCGGATCGTTCATTATCAACAGACTGCAGGACATGGGTGATCTGAACAAAGACGGATACCGTGACATCCTGGTCGCACACAGCAATCCCATGGGAATTGTGATCAATGGATATTCAGGCGAATACCTGTGGACTACACCACTTGCTGATCAATCCTCCAATGTCGGAAATATCGGTGATGTGACCTTTGATGGCACTAATGATCCCATCATAGGAACGCTGTACAACAATAACTACGCCTATTTCCTGGATGGTTTGGAGGGAACTGAACTGGCATCGGTTCCGGTACCAACACCCGTTGATGCCATTACGGCCATTTCCGACATTGTTGGGGACTCAACCATGGAGATGGTTCTTGGTGGAAGGAATGGATTGGTCTCCTGTTTATCCGGCGGATACGATACTTCGACAGTTTCCATACCGACATCTGAAGAGAAGAGGCTGAAAAATGGTTTGAATATCTATCCTAATCCGATGCAAGATAATCTGAATATCCAGCTCTTTCTAAAGGAGTCTTCCACCGTGCGTTTGGAGGTGTTTGATTTTACCGGAAGACAGATTACCCTGATTGGGGAGTCAGGATGCCAACCTGGATTTCATACATATCTATGGAACGGGAAGAATAGTGATGGCAACAAGATCAAAACAGGGATTTACCTGATTAAAGCAACCATCGGTTCTGAGACCCAAACGACAAAACTTATCGTGGATTAGTACCCATCCCAAACCCCTCCCTACCGGTAGGGAGGGACCGGGGGCGGATATCATTTTACAATCGTTAGCTCATCAATGATGTTTGTCGCATTAGCGAATTTGTCGATGATGAAGAGAACATAGCGGATATCAACGTTGATACAGCGCTGCAGGTTTTCTTCAAACAAGATATCACCGCTCATCGCCTCCCAGTTCCCGTCGAAAGCCAACCCGATCAATTGTCCATCACCATTGATTACCGGACTGCCCGAGTTTCCACCGGTGATGTCGTTGGTTGTCAGGAAACAGGTTATCAGTTTGCCATCCTGGCCATAGGGGCCGTAATCTTTGGCCTCCCAGAGTGCCTTCAGTTTCGCATCCACGATGAACTCCTCGTTGCTGGGATCTTCTTTCTCCATCACGCCGTCGAGGGTTGTGATGTATTCGTAATGCACGGCATCGGCAGGAAAATAGTCGAGTACCTTGCCATAGGTAAACCGCATGGTAGAGTTGGCATCCGGGTAAAACATCTTGTCGGGGAACATATCCCTTAGCCCATCCATCCACAGGCGGTCTGGTTTGGAGAGACCTGACCGGGCGGCTCCGAATGCACCCATATATTTACCCGATTCAGCCTGCATGGATTGAGCGGTCAACCAGGCCAGATCTTTCTTGAATACCTTGCGAGAGGGTTTGTCAAGGAATGCGTTGGCGCTTTCCGCTGTGGCAAACACACTCGTAGTATAGACGTCGTTGGCGAAAGCCGAAAAATCGTTGTTGTAATCCTCTTCAATCATGGTGAAGATAGAGGGCAGGTCCTCTTTCTTGACCTTTTTCGAATAGAGCCTGAGCATCTCAGCAAAAGTGTTTTTCTCAATCTCAAAATCCCACTCCTGGAAATGGTCTGTAACAACAGCGCGCAACCCATTGATGGTCTCTTCAATAGCAGCCTTGTTTTTATTTTCCAATTGTTCTTTCAGCGGGCCAAATCCCTCGGCAAATCCAACAATATCCAATCCGCCTCCGGCAAACCTGGAGTAGAAGAAATGCACACTCACTTCGCCCAGTTTTTCATAGCCGGTCCTCAGCTCCGGCAACACCTCTCCGTATCTCTCTTTCCGCATGGGATTATCATCGATCCACGTAGTAAAATCGTTTTCCAGCTCCTGTTTTTTCTGAAGTACATGGTTTTTTCGCAGCATCTTGGTTTGGCCGATAAAGTTTTTCCATGTGTTGGAAAGGCCGGCATAATTCTCAGAATAGGCTATTTTTGCCGCTAAGTTCACTTCCATCCGTGCTTTCATCACCTCAAGCTGTTTGCCAAAAACATCGATGATTACGGGATAAAAAGCGTTAAGATTGTACTCAATTTCATAGGAAGTTGCATAGCGACTGGTTCTTCCTGGATATCCCCAGATCATGGCGAAATCGTTTTTCTTCACACCTTTCAAACTGATGGGAAGGTGGTAATCGGGTTTCAGCGGGACATTGTTATCAGAAAAGTCGGCCGGATTGTTTGTGCTGTCGGCGTAGATCCTGAAAATCGTGAAATCTCCGGTATGACGGGGCCACATCCAGTTGTCGGTGTCGCCACCAAACTTTCCGATAGAGGATGGTGGCGCTCCCACCAGGCGCACATCTTTGTAAGTTTTCCAGACAAAGAGATAATATTCATTCCCGCTGTAGAAGGAGCTGACTTTGCACTCGAATTTTCCATCTTCAGAAGCACGGTCGGTGATGCGACCGGAGATCTCCCGAACTTTCTTTCCCCTGTCAGACTCTGAAATAGAATCGGCAAGAAATGGGATGATGGAATCGGTTACATTCTCAATTCGTACCAGAAACGAGGCCATCATCCCTTCGTTGGAAAGCTCTTTATCCATGGAGTAAGCCCAAAAGCCATCGGTGAGATAATCGTGCTCGGTGTTGCTGTGATTTTGAACAGCGCTGTATCCACAGTGGTGATTGGTAAAGATCAGACCTTTGTCGGAAACAACTTCAGCCGTGCAGAAAAAACCTCCATTAGCCGGACTCCTGGAGGAGAGGCCAACGATAGCATCTTTCAGGCTGGAATGGTTTACGCTGTATAGCTCTTCAGGGGTGAGGTGAAGGCCCATTTTTTGCATGTCGACATAGTTCAGCCGTTCAATAAGAATGGGCAGCCACATACCTTCGTCAGGCGGATTTCCGGCCTGGATCTTTTTCCCAGGAAGCAGCAGGAAAATCATACTGGTCAACACCAGGGTCAATAACATGAATCTCTTTGTCATCATAATGTCAGGGATTTATTGAATGAAGACACAATATTACACACAATTTTCTGAACATGGAATTTTTTTAGATAAATGAGCTACCCTCTCGATATCACTGATTATCCGCCCCAAATAAGACAATATCAGGCAAAAACAGTGGATAGTCAAAAAAAATTGACTGGCATCAGGGTTATTTCCATCTTTGCAGGCATTTAAAATAATTTATGTTAAAAGGATTTTACAGACAGCTGAAGGAACGTTTTGTCATTCCTCATATTCTCTTCTGGATTGTCAGCATCGCTTTCTTCCTGCTGCTTTTAATATATACACGAGGATTCAGGATAGACGAGATTGATTTGCGTACGGCTGTCTCCATTCTCGTTTCAGTCTTTTATCTTGCTATTTCGGTCTATATAAACCTCTTATGGCTGATACCGAAATTTTTTATCAAGCGAAAATTCATTTTATTTTCCATCCTTCAGGTAGGGAATATCCTCCTTTTTATTCTGCTCAACTACTTCACATCACATATTTTTGAGGAGGAACACCCGGAGTTTATCAATGAAGCAATTGCCGAGATGATCCTTGTCTCGCTGTTTCTGATCATCACAACATTATTGAAATTTATGCGTGACTCCATTGCTCTGCAGGATGCTGTTTTAAGAGTTAAAGAGGTGGAGGGACAGAAGGTCAGAGCGGAGCTTCAGGCGCTAAAATCACAGGTAAACCCTCATTTTTTCTTCAATACCCTCAATAGCCTCTATTCGTTAAGTCTTGATAAATCGGAGAAAACCCCTGAAATGATCCTGAAGCTCTCAGAGTTGATGCGGTATGTGATTTACGAATCTCAGGACAACCAGGTGCCTCTTAAAAAACAACTTGATTTTCTGAGAAGCTACGTATACCTGGAACAAATGCGATCGGACGAGAACCTGAAGGTGACATTTAATGTAAAAGGAGATTACCTGAACACACGAATTGACCCTCTTTTGTTCATTGCCTTCATTGAAAATGCATTCAAGCATGGCTGTAAAACGCCTGCCCTTGGGCCCTACATTCACATTGATTTTAACGTAGAGACTCCCGACCAGGTATATTTTTCGATTGCAAATAATACGGACTCTTCCGTATCTTTGATGGACAATAAATCGGCTGGCTTTGGACTGAAAAACGTGAAAAAACGCCTGGACCTGCTTTATTCGGGCAAGCATGACCTTCATGTTATCAATACCGGGACCACCTATCGTGTTGAACTTTGTATTTGCATCAAGAACTCATGAAAATCAAATGCCTCATTATCGACGATGAACCTCTTGCCCAGCGGGTGATTGAGAAGTATGCCCAGGATTTGCCCTTTCTCGAAATCGTTGGGAAGTGCAACCAGGCTGTGGAAGCGATTGAATATTTACACCAGCAACAGATAGACCTGATGTTTCTGGATATCAACATGCCAAAGCTAAGCGGGATTGATTTCCTGAAAACCATGAAGCGTACCCCGCTGGTCATTATCACAACTGCCTATGCTGAGTATGCCCTCGAAGGGTATGAATTGGATGTAATTGATTATCTGATGAAACCATTTGGGTTTGACAGGTTTTTAAAAGCTGTACATAAAGCTCAGGATGTTTTGGCTACCAGAAACTACCAGGATAATCAGGAAGTAAATAGTGACTACTCCAACGAAGAACAATTCGTATTTGTTAAATCAGGCAAGAAGACATTCAAAGTAAACCTCAACGATCTGCTCTATGTTGAAGCGTTAGGCGATTATGTAAAGATCTACACAACTGAGCGGATGATTGTAAGTTACCAATCGTTGAAACATATCGAATCCATCTTGCTTCCGGCCAAGTACCCACGTGTTCACAAGTCGTACGTTATATCTCTTTCAAAAGTAGAGATGATCGAAGGAAACCAGGTTAGGATCAAAGATAAGTTCATACCAATCGGATCAAACTACAAAATGGAGTTTGAAAAACTGGTAAAAACAGGATAGTTCATTAAACTACTCTTTATCCTCTGCTGGAGGTGTTCCACCTTCAATGGCAATTTTTATTGTCTTCAGCACAAACCCGAAGTAGATCATCAGGATGCCGAAGATAATGGCAAAAACGCCAAGTAATTTTAACAGGAATCCAGCCGTTGTTACCGGGTCAAAGAAGAGCATCACTCCCAAAACCATGGTGAGGATTCCGTTGAAAAGCAGAATGTTCTTACTGGCTATTTTCTCCTTGATGTTGATCAGGATCGCGAGCTGAACAATTCCGAGAATGACTGCCCATACTCCAATGATTATCAAGAAGAATTTCAGGGAGAAAGTGGGAAACAGTACCAGGATCAAACCGATCACAAGGGTCAGGATTGATTCAAAAAGCAGCATTCCTGCGTGCTTGTCGTTTTTGATATTCCGGATTGCTGCAATTAGCAGAATGGCACCTACCGCTGCGCCACCGATCCCGATATAGATCATAAGAAACTTGATCAGGTCTGTATCGAAAAAGAGGAGAAAGAATCCGAAAAGGATTGCGATCAATCCGTTGATTACCAGAAACCACCAGTTTTTTTTGCCTTTTTGTTCCATGATTGTGTTATTTATTGGGTTAATTGTCCATTTATCAAGGATATCCCGTAGAAATACTCTGAGATTGAACTCCCGATCACAAACAACCCGATGATCAGGAAAAGAATCCCTGCAATCCGGTTGATCCAGAGTTTCACCTGCGGACTGATAGCGGTTCGTATCTTATTGGCGAGTACAGCCTTCAGGATATCTGTCATCAGTACCATCAATAGTGTCCCGGCGAAGAAAAAGGCAACCTTATTGCTATTCCCTCCGTAACTGGAATTGATAGCTACCACAGAGGTGATCCAGAAAAACCAGATAGAGGGATTGGCCAGATTCAGAAAATAGCCCTTGAAAAAATAGGTAAAGAAGCCCCCACGCTTGAATTTCAATTCCCGGATGGCTTCAACAGTCTCTTTTTCAGAGACATTTCTTACCAGGGTCGCGATACCAAACAGCAAAAGGATCAATCCGCCAATGATTCCAAGGATCAGGTGGCTTTTGGGATTCCCAAGAATTTGAGAGGCTCCGAAATAACTGCCTACTACAATCGTCAGATCGCTCGAAAAAATTCCCAGTGCCAGGTATATGCCATGCCAGGCTCCATACTTGATGCTGGTCTGGATCAATGCAATCATAGCCGGGCCAATGATAATAGCCACGGTCAGTCCAAGAAAAAGCCCCTCTACGAGCGGTCGAATCATGGATACAATGTTACAAAAAAATAACTACTTTCGTGCGATAGCATAATAGGAATGAAATCATTGCGAAGGGTGATTGCATGGATCTCAGGATCGATTATTGGTTTGGTTGTGATCCTTTTCGGAGTTTTTCTGCTCTTCAGTATCTTCAATGAATATCGGCCTGATCCAATTGAATCTGTTGAAGTTATCGGAGTTCCCTCCGAAAAGATGGATACAACGAGAGTATTTTCTCTGATCACCTGGAATATCGGCTACGGAGGACTCGGAAAAGAGATGGATTTCTTTTACGATGGAGGGACAAGAGCACGGCCTGAAAAATCCTTCTTTAGACAATCCATTTCCGGAATCGGAGACTTCCTCAGGGAGCATGATTCGGCAGACTTCATCCTTCTCCAGGAGATAGACCGGGAGGCGAAACGAAGTTATTACCTCGATGAGGTGAACTGGCTGGAAACCTTGCTTCCCGGGTATTGCATTGCGTTTGCCACCAACTACGACTGCCGGTTCGTTCCGCTGCCTGTTGCAGACCCGATGGGACGTGTCCTATCCGGACATGTAACCTGTTCACGGTTTCTTCCGGATGCAGTAACCAGGCACGGATTTGACAAGCATGTTCAATGGCCCAACCGGCTCTTTTACCTGAAACGATGCTTCATGACCTCGCGTTTCTCCCTGGCCGATGGAAATCAATTGGTGGTTCTCAATATTCACAATTCGGCTTTCGACACAGGAGGCATCCTGCGAAAGAGAGAGATGGAGACAATCAGTACGTTTATGCTTGCTGAATATCAGGCCGGAAATTATCTTATTGCTGGAGGGGACTGGAACGCAAACCCACCGGTGTTTGATCCGGCAAAGATCATCACGGGAGACAAGGTCAAACAGGTTGAATTTACTGACCTACAAACTTTTTTTCCGGATTGGGAATTTGCGTTTGACCCGCAACGTCCAACCAATCGTAATGTAGACAACGCTTATCAGAAAGGAACGACTCCCGTTACCACTATCGATTTTTTCCTGGTCTCACCAAATATCAAGCTACTTCATGTTCAAACCTTCCAAACCGGGTTTGAAGATTCCGATCACCAACCGGTTTATTTACAAATCGCCTTATCCCTCTCCTTATGATCATTCAGGTACCTGCCCCCATGACGTTGAGCGAGCTTCTACTTCAGGAGTTTCGTGAGGCCTCAAAAACGACGGTTAAAAAAATTATTTCCCACGGAAATATAAAGGTGAATGCCAAGATGAACACCAATCCGTCCACAGTGGTTAATCCTGGCGATAAAGTGGAATATATCAAACAGGTTGTTCACCGCAGCAAGATCAATCCTCCCTATCCGCTTACCTATGAAGACAATTCCATTCTGGTTGCGGAAAAACCTGCCGGGATGCTGACTGTGGGAGACCGTGGTTTGGGAGGGACATCATTCTTCAAGGAATTACTGGCATATGTGAAAGAGAATTCGGATGGCAAGGAGAGGCTTTATGTGGTGCATCGGCTCGACAGGGAGGTTTCGGGGTTGCTGGTGTTTACAAAAACAGAGGAACTTCAGCAGAAATTGAAAAATGATTGGAAAAATACCCGGAAATTATATTACGCATTGGTTGAAGGCTCACCAGAAGAAGATAAAGGTACTATTCGCAGCTGGCTTGTTCAGGGGAACAACCAGAAGATGTTCTCGGGGAGGGTATCCGAAAACTCAAAGTTGGCTGTTACGCATTATAAGGTGATGGATCGAACTCCCGGTTATACACTTATGGAGGTAGAACTTGAAACGGGGAGGAAGAACCAGATCAGGGTTCACTTGTCGGAGATGGATTGCCCGGTAGTGGGAGATAGAAAATATGGCGCCGATGACAAATTTGAAAGACGTATCCGGTTGCATGCATACTATCTCTCCATTCTCCATCCTGGAACGGGAGAGGCGATTGAATTTAAGAGTAAAATGCCCAAAGGCTTCCTGATTCTCAAGCCGGAAGATGAGAAGTACAAATAAATCCGCGCTGACGCATCGCCTCAAAAACAAGGATAGCTGCTGAGGTGGAAACATTCAGAGAGTCGACTTTCCCGTTCATCGGTATTTTGATACAGGTACCGGCTGCTGATAACCATCTTTCGGAGAGTCCGAATGCTTCAGAACCCATGACGATGGCTGATGGAACAGTAAAGTTTGCTTCATGATACCAGGTATCGCCTGTTAATGTTGCAGCAAAGGTGTTGATCTCTTTTCCCCGAAGCCATGCAACCGTTTCATCTGTTGATGCCATAGCAACCTGGTTGGTGAAAATAGTCCCCAGGCTTGCCCTGATCGTGTTTGGATTATATAAGTCGGTTAACGGATCACACAAGATAATAGCTGAGATGGCTGCAGCATCGGCAGTTCGGAGAATTGCTCCCAGGTTGCCTGGTTTTTCCACCGACTCAAGTACCAGGATAAGTGGAGAATCAGGCAGGACGAGACCATCAAGACGTTTTGGTTCGCTCGGTGCACAGGCAATTACTCCTCCGGCATCTTTTCTGTAAGCAAGGCGATTAAAGACCTCAACAGAAATTTCAGTCACATCACACGGAACCCGATTCGGTGGATAGAGTTTATGAAATTGGGGTTGAGGCAATAAATCAGGACAATGCAACAGTGAAGTCAACCTGAACCCCGCCTTCATGGCAAGGGAGATCTCCCGGGTTCCTTCAATTACCATCAGGTTGGAATTTCTTCGCTCCCTTGATTTCTCCTGAAGTAAAAGAAGGTGCTTAATCAACGGATTCTGTAGACTGGTAATTACTTTGTTCATGGCTGGAAAAGGACGAATTGGAAACAAACTTAATTATTTTTTTGTTTTTTTGCAGGAACTATAAATTTTATTTTTACATTTGCGTATTCAAATACCTAAATAAGGTTTTGTGTCTAAAATTTTCTCTCTTTCGGAAGCATCATCTATTGCGATTCATAGCATGGTGTTAATAGCCCGCTCCGGGAATGGAATCAATGTGGTTAAGATCACAGCGTTTACGGGATTCTCAAAAAACCATATAGCAAAAGTGCTACAGCGGCTTGTGAAAAGCGATCTGTTGAAGTCGGTTCGTGGACCTGCCGGGGGATTTTCTCTGAAGAGAGAACCGAAAGAGTACGATTTACTGGAAGTTTACGAAGCGATCGAAGGCCCTATTGAAGAGACTGACTGCCCATTGGCGTATGATGTTTGCAATTATGATCAGTGCATTATGGGAACCGTGATCAATAAAATGACCGTGGAGTTTAAACTATTCCTGAAAGGACAAACCCTGGATAAATATCTCTAATTTTTTTATGTATAAACAAGTAAAACAATACCTAATTGCATAAATAAACATGAAAAGAAAAATTGTAGAAATTGACGAAGTTGATCATGCCAAAAGGGCGAAACACGATTTTGGCTCACCTGAAACATTTGCGTGACCACAATGAGATGGATTTCAACATTGATCAGAAAGAGGTGAACGAAGCCCCCAATGCAGGTTTCGGCAGTATAAATATGTCCTCAGAACTAAAACAATGGCCTGTCCAGCTTCACCTTTTAAACCCACAGGCATCCTATTTCAGGGATACGGATGTGGTACTTACGGCCGATTGTGTTCCCTTTGCCATGGCCAATTTTCATGCCCGTTTCCTGAAAGGCAAATCCCTGGCAATCGCCTGTCCGAAACTTGACACCAACAAGGAGTCGTACATAGAGAAACTCGCTTCCATGATTTCTGATTCCCGGATAAACTCCCTTTCGGTCATCATGATGGAGGTTCCCTGTTGCGGCGGATTGCTGGCAATGGCTGAAACAGCCCGGCAGCAGGCGGGACGGAACGTCCCGATTAAACGGACCATCGTTGGGATCAAAGGAGATGTATTGGAGGAGGATTGGGCGTAATGCCCCTAAATCCCCTGAAGGGGACTCACTCCTACCCTAAGGGAGGTTGGGAGGGGTGGTAAGAGAAATGCTAAAATGGTAAAAAATCGAAATAATGCAATAGATAATCAATTTTTAAACCAATTGAACCTTTATGAAAACACGTGGACTTTGGATTGGATTTAGTGCCGTTATGATCATTTCATTTTCGGTACTGTTGTATTTCGGATATGAGATCTACAGGCAGGCCCCTCCCATTCCTGAAGCGGTTGTTTCGACCGACGGGACGGTTTTATTTACCGGGCAGGACATCAAAGACGGACAAAATGTTTGGCAATCCATTGGTGGCCAGGAGCTTGGAACTGTTTGGGGTCACGGCTCCTACGTGGCCCCCGACTGGACAGCCGACTGGATGCACAAGGAGGCCGTATTCATTCTAAATTACTGGGCAGAATCAACTTATCAAATGCCGTATGCCGATCTCCCTGCCGAAACACAGGCGATGCTGAAAGTACGCGCCCAGGATGATCTCAGGACAAACACCTACGATCCGAAAACTGGAACTATCCTTGTTTCACTTGTTCGCGCAGAAGCAATTCGTTCTATCAGCAAGGAGTACCAGAGCCTTTTCATGGATGATCCTGCCTTCGACGAATTGCGTGATGCCTATGCTGTCAGGCTCAATACCATTGATGATCCGCAGCGTATGGCTTACATGAATGCCTTCTTTTTCTGGGCATCCTGGGCCTGTGTTACCAATCGTCCCGACAGTGATATTACCTATACCAATAACTGGCCTCCTGATGAGTTGGTAGCCAACGTTCCTACAAGCTCACTGATTTTATGGACTGGTTTTAGTGTCATGATGCTGCTGGCCGGAATTGGTCTGATGGTTTGGTATTATGCAACAAGAAAAGAAGAGCACCTGACACCGGAAGAACTACCGAAAAAGGATCCGCTGACAGGTGGGATTCAAACTCCCTCCATGCGTGCTACACTAAAGTATTTCTGGATTGTTTCAGCGCTTCTTCTCGTACAGGTTATTATGGGTGTCATCACCGCGCATTACGGCGTAGAGGGTCAGGCATTTTATGGTTTGCCATTATCAGAATGGCTGCCCTATTCAATTTCTCGGACATGGCACATTCAGCTGGCGATCTTCTGGATAGCGACTTCATGGCTTGCTACAGGTCTTTACATAGCCCCTGCGGTTTCAGGAAAAGATCCGAAATTTCAGAAACTTGGCGTCAATGTGCTGTTCCTAGCTTTGCTTGTGATCGTAGTCGGATCCCTCATAGGACAATGGTTTGGTGTGATGCAGAAACTCGGACTGACACAGAATTTCTGGTTCGGTCATCAGGGGTATGAATATGTAGATTTAGGACGTTTCTGGCAGATCTTCCTTTTTATCGGTCTTTTCATCTGGCTGGGTTTGATGGCAAGGGCTCTGGCCCCGGCATTCAAACAGGGAAAAGAGACCCGGTCGTTGTTATCCATGTTTCTTATTGCTTCTATTGCAATAGCTCTCTTTTATGGTGCAGGACTGATGTGGGGACAGCAAACGAACCTTGCCATTGCCGAATACTGGCGCTGGTGGGTAGTTCATCTCTGGGTGGAAGGCTTCTTTGAAGTGTTTGCCACAGTGGCAATGGCGTTCCTCTTCGTCAGGATGGGATTGATCAGGGTAGTCACCGCTACAAGCAGTGTAATGTTCGCCACTATTATCTTCCTCTCCGGGGGAATCCTCGGAACCTTCCACCATCTCTATTTTACAGGGACACCAACAGCGATTCTGGCTTTGGGAGCCACCTTCAGCGCACTCGAAGTGGTACCCCTTGTAACCATGGGTTTTGAGGCATATGGAACCCTCAAGTTATCCCGGAGCACAGCCTGGCTGGTTGGATACAAATGGCCGATTTACAGCTTTCTTTCAGTCGCATTCTGGAATCTTGTTGGGGCCGGAATTTTCGGATTCCTGATCAATCCCCCGATAGCACTCTATTATATGCAGGGATTGAACACAACACCTGTTCACGGACATACCGCCCTTTTTGGTGTTTATGGAATGCTGGGTATCGGTCTGATGCTCTTTGTTCTGAAAAGCATGAACCCGGAAGCCGTGTGGAAAGATAAGTGGATTAAATTCGCTTTCTGGTCGATTAATATCGGGTTGGCTCTCATGGTTCTGATCAGTGTGCTGCCGGTTGGGCTGGCCCAAACCTGGGTAAGCGTGAAATACGGCCTCTGGTATGCCCGATCAGCCGAATTCATGCAGGACCCAACGATGGAGTTTTTCAGGTGGCTTAGAGTGATTGGAGATACCATATTCGGATTGGGTGTACTGGCACTGGTTTGGTTTGTATTTGGATTAAAAGGGGGATGGTCGATAAAAAAGTGAAGAATTACGAATTACGAATTAAAAATAGATAACAATGGAAAAATCATTATTTGAACACTCAAACGTATTCCGGTTTCCGGAGAAAGTTGAATACTCCCCGGAAGGGATTGTAAGCAAGCGGATTTTGGACAAACCAGTTGGCACTGTCACGTTGTTTGCATTTGACAAAGGCCAACGTCTCAGCACCCACTCGGCTCCGTTTGATGCCATGGTACAAGTGATCGAAGGAGAGGCCGAGATCGTAATCAACGATCAGCCATATCACCTGAAAACGGGAGATACGATCATTATGCCCGCAGGTATCCCTCATGGCGTCATGGCCACGGAAAAATTCAAAATGGTATTAACAATGATAAAGGGGTAGGAATGTCAGAACTAATTAATAACTCAAAATCCCGAAAGGAGTTGCTGAAGCACATGATTCTGCAGCTGCACGAAGGTGTGGCTCCCGAGGCGGTGAAAGCACGACTGGTTGAACTGATGTCAAAAGTTCCTTATGGCGTGGTGGTTGAAGTTGAGCAGGAGCTGATCAATGAAGGGCTTCCCGAAGAGGAGGTGCTACGACTTTGCGACATTCATACCCAGGCGTTGGAGGGACATATCGATTTGTCGGCTATGAAGATCGTTGCTCCAGGCCATCCTGTGGATACGTTTAAACAGGAAAACAGGGAGTTGGAAAAGGTAGTGAAACAGTTGAAGGCCATTTTTGAAGTGATTGAACTGGAATACGAACAACATGGCTCAACTGCCACGGTGAATAAAGTTCGCGGACTCTTCAACAGCTTGATGGATGTGGATAAACACTATCGCCGAAAAGAAAACCTCCTCTTTCCTTTTCTGGAAAACCATGGAATTACAGGACCTCCAAAAGCAATGTGGGGAAAGCATGATGAAACCAGGGACCTGTTGAAAAATGCTCTGCACTCCCTCGATTTGCCGGCGACTTCAGCCGATCAGATGAAACTCAAGATCGAACTGAATCTATATCCGGCAGCCAAAGCCATCACCGATATGATCATGAAGGAGGAGGAGATCCTCTTTCCCATGACGCTGGATAAACTCACGGAAGCCGATTGGTACGAAATCGATCAGCAGACCAACGAAATCGGATATTGCTTATATGATCCTCAGATTGAATGGAAGCCCGAAGGGATGGTGGATCGGAAAGAGGAGAGCGAGGTGGAGGGAGATATCCACTTACCCAGCGGACGCTTCAGTACGGAAGAGCTACTGGCCCTCCTGAATACTGTTCCTTTCGACATGACTTTTGTCGACCGAAACGATAAAGTAAAATACTTTTCCCAGGGCAAAGAGCGGATTTTTGACCGGAACCGCGCTATCCTTGGCCGGGATGTCAGGATGTGTCACCCTCCATCGAGTGTTCATATCGTGGATCAGATCATCAGTGACTTCAAGAGCGGCAAAGCCGACAGCGCCCCCTTCTGGATCCAGATGGGGGAAAAATTCATCCATATCGAATATTTTGCTTTGCGGAACCGCGAAGGAGAGTACCTGGGCACACTCGAAGTTTCACAGGACCTGACAGAAAAAAGAGGCCTGCAGGGCGACCAGAGGCTGCTGTCATACCGCAAGAATGAAGGAAAAGCGGAAATGCCGGAGAATATTGGGAAACCTGAAGAGCCTGAAATACAAGAAAACAGCATACAACCAAAGAACAAACAATGAACAAACCACAATGGCTTGACAGAAGTAGGATCAAACAATCATTGGATGCCCGCCCCCTGCTGGCCGAGGGGATACACCCCCTGGAACGTGTACTGCAGGAGGCTGCCACCCTGAATCCCGGAGAAATCTATGAGATCATTACTCCATTTCCTCCGATGCCGATGATAGAGAAGCTGGAGGCTGCGGGATTTGAAAGCTTTTCTGAGCAAGTGGAGGGAATGTTTCATACCTATTTTAAAAAGAAGCGAGGTAGTGAGGTAGCGAGGTAGCGAAATTTCGCTTCTCGCTTCTCGCTTTTCGCTTCTTGTCTTGTATGGTGAAAACAGCAAACGGGAAACTGCTTCTACGGCTGCGAGCCTGGCACAAATGGCCGAGCCTGATCTTCACGCTCTTCATCCTGCTGTTTGCCATCTCCGGGATTATCCTTAACCACAGGGATCTGCTTTCCAGCATTGATATAAGCCGGCAGGCGCTGCCGCCTGTATATCGTTATAAAAACTGGAACCTTGCTGCAGTGCGGGGAGCCATGCCATGGGAGAGAGATAAGATCCTGGTATACGGTAATATTGGCATCTGGATTACCGATACCACATTTACTTCATTTACTGATTTCAACAACGGCTTCCCGGAAGGCATTGACAACAGAAAAATTTCAGCTATCTGTGTCGATAGGATTACAGGAATCCATGCTGCGACTTTATTTGGCCTGTACCGGTTTGACACTGTGCAGCAATATTGGAAAAAAATTCCTCTGCCTGTTGTTGAAGAGCGGATCGTAAAAGTACTTTCCAAAGGTGACTCATTGTTGGTAATGACAAGGTCTAACCTGCTTGTTTCCACACGTCATCACGGCCTCAAAAATTTTTCCATTATCCCGGTGCTCATGGCGGCGGATGAGGATGGGAAAGTGGGTCTCTTTAAAACTCTCTGGGTGATTCACAGCGGTGAGATTTATGGTACGATCGGGAAGCTGATTGTTGATGCCATCGGGATCGTTTTCATCATCCTTTGTGTAACCGGATTGATCTACTTTTTTGTTCCCTACCGGTTAAACAAACTGAAAGACGACTTCCGGAAAAGCCGACTGAAACGATTCAACAGGAATTCACTTCGCTGGCACAATAGTGTGGGGTCATGGACCATTTTGATCCTGATCCTCACTACACTCACCGGCATGTTTCTTCGCCCCCCGTTGTTGATCCCTATCGCCAACTCCCGGGTTGCCCGAATCCCATATTCGAAACTTGACAGTCCCAATCCCTGGTTCGACCGGTTCAGGGATCTTTTGTACGCTCCGGAAAACCACCGATGGCTGGTTGGCACTTCCGAAGGGATCTACCATACGGATAAACAATTTAGTAGCAGGCCGAAGCCCTTCCCTGGACAGCCCCCTATCAGTGTGATGGGGATCAATGTCTTTCAGAAACTTGATTCAACCGGATACCTGGTGGGTTCGTTCAGCGGACTTTTCCGTTGGGAGCCTGAGACAGGAATGGTTTGGGATTACTTTACCAAGATGCTATATCAGCAAACCGCGACAACAGGTCCTCCATTTGGGGCATTGTCTGTGGCGGGGTACATCGCGGATCGCGTATCCCGGGAGGTTCTCTTCGACTTCATGGGTGGCGCAATCTCCCTGAAGGGAGGCAAATGGTTCCCGTCGATGCCGGAGGAGGTAAAACAAGCTTCCCCTATCTCTCTATGGAATACCGCATTAGAGATCCATACCGGAAGGATATTTCAACCGATCATCGGAGATTTTTACATCCTGGTGGTTCCGGTCGTTGGATTGTTTGCACTCGAGATCTCTATCATTGGTTTCCTGGCCTGGTGGGTGGTGAGGAGAAGGAAAAATAAATTATCTTTGTTAACCGAATCACAATAAAACTCCCATTATAAACTCTGATGAAAAGGCTGTTTCACTGGCTAATTCCTCCCGATATCTGGAAACCTACTGTATCAGTGTTGATGGGGATTTTTATCGGATTGGGCGCCTATGCTTTTTACATATCCAAAGCCCCTTCCTATCTCTCCGACAATCCTGAAACATGCATCAACTGTCATGTGATGAATCCACAGTTCAACGATTGGGCGCATAGTTCCCATCGTACTATTGCCACCTGCAATGATTGTCATGTGCCACACGACAATTTCCTCAACAAGTACCTCTTTAAAATGAAAGATGGATTGAGGCATGCTACCATTTTCACGATGCGTTCCGAATCCCAGTCGATCTATATCCTGGATGCTGGGAAACAGGTCGTACAGGAAAACTGCATACGATGCCACGAGCGGGTTGTTGGGATGGAATACCTGATGGCGGTACAGCCGAATTTTGACAATACACTGAAAGAGAGGCACTGCCTTGAGTGCCACCGGGAAACCCCGCATAGCCGGGTCAACAGCATTTCATCTACCCCCAATGCCCTTGTAAATACATCGTTGGAGAGCCGGACAGAGCGGGAGGAGGAAGAATAAAATTTAATAAATATGGAACAACAACGCAAACGTGCAGCCTGGATTAACTGGGCGCTATTCTTCGGAACCATGATCCTTGTATTTCTGCTTGGATTGCTTGCCTCTTCGATCACCGAACGCAAGGCTGAAAACGAATATGTTTATAAGCCAAAGGTCAAGCTCAGCGAATATGAGCCCCGAAATGTATTATGGGGTGAGAATTTTCCAAGGGAGTACCAGAGTTACCTCCAGACCTCCGATACGACGTTTCGCAGCAAGTTCCTCGGCAATGCGCCTATGGATATGCTTGCCGAGAACCCCCGGTTAGTCGTCCTCTTGGCCGGGTATGGATTTTCAAAAGATTATATGGCGCCACGTGGTCATTTCTATGCCATCACCGATATCCGAAACACCTTACGTACAGGAGGGCCGATGAAGCCCAACGACGGTCCTATGCCAAACACCTGCTGGACCTGTAAAAGTCCGGATGTTCCCCGATTGATGGAGGAGATGGGCCCTGCTGCATTTTACAAGGGGAAATGGGCCTCCAGAGGTCCAGAGGTGGTGAATTATATCGGTTGCGCCGACTGTCATGATCCGAAAACCATGGATCTGAGGATCACCCGGCCAGCGCTGACAGAAGCGTTTACCTCGATGGGACGGGATATCTCCAAAGCAACGCACCAGGAGATGCGGTCACTTGTTTGCGCTCAGTGCCATGTTGAATACTACTTCGACAAGCACCGGCCGGATGCCCCTGATGTCCAGTACCTCACCTTCCCATGGAGGGATGGAACGACACCGGAAGCGATGCTTGCCTATTACAATGAAACCGGTTTTGCCGATTTTACCCATCAGTTGAGCAAAGCTCCGATCCTGAAAGCACAGCATCCCGATTATGAGATCTTCATGACAGGGATCCATGCCGAACGTGGATTGGCCTGTGCCGATTGCCACATGCCTTACGTGAAAGAGGGGGGTCAAAAATTCACCAGCCACAAAATGGTGAGTCCACTCGAAAATATTTCCAACACCTGCCAGGTGTGCCACCGGGAGTCGGAAGAGGTGCTTCGGGAAAATGTATATGAACGCCAGGAAAAGGTGAAGGAGATCAGGGATAAGCTGGAGAGCCAGCTTGTGAGGGCGCATGTGGAGGCGAAAGCTGCATGGGATGCCGGCATTGCCGAAAAGGAGATGGAGCCAGTGTTGCAGCATATCCGAAATGCACAATGGTATTGGGATTTCACAGCTGCCAGTCATGGTGCATCCTTCCACTCGCCGGTAGAGATGACCCGCGTAGTGGGATTGGGGATGGATGAAACCCAGCAAGCCCGAGTTCTGTTAGCACGCTTGCTGGCAGGCCACGGGATTGGAGAAATTGCCTATCCGGATATCACAACCAAAGCGAAAGCTCAGGAGTTCATTGGCTTGCCGATAGATAAGCTCAAAACTGAAAAATCAGAGTTTCTGAAAATCATTGTGCCCCAATGGAATCAAGAGGCAACTGCCCGTGAAGAATCATGGGGAATACTATAGTTCTGCTGATAGGTTGTATTCTGAAGTTTTTGCTGAATTGTAGGGCAATCGTTCAGGTAAAGAGACAGTTGTTCCCTTAACCAAGATCTGAAGGAAGCCGGTTTCCCTAACAATGCTAAGTTCCGCATCGTAATCAAGATCGTTTGTTTTATCCGAACTCAATTCTGTTTCTACAACAGCGCTTAAAAAGATAGAGCACTAACATAAAACCGGTAGAAAGACGAAGGAAAGGCGAACGAAAGACGAACGAAAGACGAAGCGAACACGAATCTTGATTAACATGAATCCCTTGACCTGCCGGATCGAATAAAATCCCTAATTTCGCTATTTCGCTATTTCGCTATTTCGCTATTTCACCATCTCACCATGAACCTTTTCACCCCCACCGACTGGAACGACTATGAGTTGATTGACACGGGCAACCGTGAAAAACTCGAGCGGTTCGGAAAATATATCCTGATTCGCCCCGAACCCCAGGCGGTATGGCCAAAGGCAATGCCAGAAGAGGAATGGGAGAAACTTTCGCATGCCCGTTTTTCGAGAGGGAAATCTGACAGTCAACAGTTGCCAGTTGCCAGTAAACAGTCCTCAGTTGGCAGTAAACCATTACTTCACCAAAATCAGGCATCAGGCATCCGGCCACCAGCATCAAAAGAAGAACGGGGGGAGTGGATCAGAAAGCCGGAAATGCCCGACCAGTGGATGATTGGATACGACTACAAGGAGATGCACCTTAAATTCCGCTTGGGTTTGACTGCATTCGGACATATTGGTGTTTTCCCCGAGCAGGCCGAGAACTGGAAATTTATCTATGATACGATTCAAACCATGAGTTCCGAAACTGAGGGCTCAGAACTCATAGCGCAGAGCTCAGGGCACAGGGTCAAGGGAATTGAATCCGAAAACCAGCAACCAGGAACCAGCAATCAGGAACTGAATCCCTCATCGCGTATCGCGCATCCCGTATCGCGCATCTTGAACCTCTTCGCTTACACCGGTGGAGCATCCCTGGCAGCTAAGGCGGCTGGTGCTGATGTTGTTCATGTGGACTCGGTGAAACAGGTAATCAACTGGGCAAGGGAAGACATGGAGGTGAGTAACCTGGATGGAATCCGTTGGGTGATTGAAGATGCCATCAAGTTTGTCAGGCGGGAAGTGAAACGCGGAAACCGGTACGACGGGATCATTCTCGACCCTCCTGCATACGGCCGCGGGCCCGATGGAGAGAAATGGATTCTGGAGGATTCGATCGATGAGATGATATCGCTGTGTGCTGAATTGTTAAATCCTCATTCCCCATTCTTTATTCTCAGCTTATACTCGATGGGCTTCTCCTCCCTCATTGGAGAAAATCTGGTCAGGAGTCATTGCGAAAACATTCATGAACTGCAAACAGGAGAGCTCTTTTTCTCAGACAGAGCAGGAAGAAAACTTCCCTTGGGGACTGTTACAAGGTTTTTCTAACCACGAAGTTCACCCTACCACAAACAAATCCGCTGCAATCCCGTCGGATAGAAACTTCCCTTTCTTGGTCAATGTGAAGATTCCTGATTGTTCGGAAAGATGGCCTGAAGCCAGATGCCGGATGGCCTGATGGCTGAAATTGGTTTTCAACGCTGGACCAAAGCGCCGGTCTATCTCCAAAAGATCGGTTCCTTTGATCGTTCGCAGGGAGGTCATCACATATTCGTTGTAGCGCTGGACAGGCGTCAGGACCTCCTCTTCGAACGGCAGGATGCCGGATGCCAGATCGCGGATGTAGGAGGTCAGATTGGAGATATTCCACCTCCGGGAAGTCCCGTTATACGAATGGGCCGAAGGACCGAGTCCCAGATAGGGAGTCCCTTTCCAGTAATTGCTGTTGTGTTGTGACTCATAACCCGGAAGGCAGAAATTGGAGATCTCATACTGGATGTACCCCTGCACCTCCATCATATCCATCAGAATCTCGAACTGCTCAGCTGCCTGGTCGTCCGAAACCGGATGCCGGATTCGCGATGCGCGATGCGCGATGCACGATCCGTGATACGTGATGCGGGATCCGCGATCCGCGATTCGTGATCCGCGATTCTGCTCTCTGTGCCCTTCGCTATTTGCTCTTTGCCCTGTGCCTTGTGCAATCTGCCAGGCCAGTGGTGTTTTTGGCTCAACAGTCAACGCATAAGCTGAAATATGCGGAATGCCAAGGTCAATGACACGTTGCAGGTTCTCTTTCCAATGCTCATTTGTGAGGGTAGGAATGCCGTAGATGAGATCCACACTGAGAGAATCGATCTGCGATCCGCGATCCCATATCCCGGATCCCGTATCCCGGATCGCGGATCCCGTATCGCGTATCATTTCAACAGCCCTGATCGCCTGCTTTGCATCATGACTCCTGCTGAGGTACTTCAGGTCTTCATCAAAAAACGACTGCACCCCAAGACTCACGCGTTTGATTGAACGTTGCGATAAAGCTTCCACATACTCCGGAGTGACATCGTCGGGGTTCATCTCCAGGGTAATCTCAGGCGATCCGGGATCCGCGATTCGCGATTCGCGATTGGAGATTGGCGACCCAGGATTTTTTATCCCATATCCCGCATCCCGTATCTTTTTGATGATCTCCTCCAGTCGGCTGACCGGGAGGAGAGAAGGCGTTCCTCCTCCGAAGTAAATGGTCTCGATCGGTTCATCTCGCAGGTAATTGCGGGCGAGCTCGATCTCTTTCAAAAGTGCTTGAAAAAAAGCATCACGGAATTTTGTTGTAGCCAGGGAAAAGAAGTTGCAATAGTTGCATTTCTGTTTGCAGAAAGGAATATGGAGGTAGATCCCGGCCACAGGAACTATTTTTTCAGGATGATGCGGAAGGTGGTTCCTTTCCCAACAGCTGATGACTTAACGAAGATCTTTCCGGCATGGTAATTTTCAACGATCCGTTTGGAGAGCGTAAGTCCTAGTCCCCAGCCACGTGTTTTGGAGGTATATCCCGGATGGAAGATGGTCTTGAACCGCGACTTCTGAATTCCCCTTCCCGAATCGGTGATGTCAATCACTACCTGGCTGGCATCTTCTGTCAACTCAATGTGGATGGAGCCATTCCCATCCATCGCATCAACAGCGTTTTTACACAAGTTCTCAATGACCCACTCAAAAAGGTGCAGGTTGATAGGGGCAATGATCCGGGTGGAGAGTTCGGGTGTAACTGCAAATTTAACTTTCGGGGAGACGCGTGACTTGATGTAGTTCACCGAATCGTAGATTACCCGAACGAGGTTGAAAGGTTCCAGCCGGGCAGCAGCGCCAATTTTGGAGAAACGGTCGGTAATGGTCTCGAGCCTGTGGACATCCTTTTCAATCTCTGTCACAGTCTCTGCGTCAAGCCCTTTCAGTTTAAGCAATTCAACCCACCCGATCATCGAAGAGAGGGGGGTCCCTAACTGATGAGCAGTCTCCTTCGCCATCCCCACCCATACCTGATTCTGTTCCGATTTGCGTGCGGTACTGAAGAGGAGGTAAGCGATTAAGAGGAAGATGCTGAACACCGCGAACATCACAAAGGGATAATATTTCAGTTGAGTGAGTAAAAAAGAGTCTTTATAAAAGATATACCTGATGCCGGTATCGGCCAGGTTCACCTCAATGGGTGTATTCTGCGACTTCATGGCATCCAGGGTACGGGCCACAAAAGCCGAATCTTTCATCTTGTTATCGGGCAGATTACCATATTCAATCACAAAATTTTGTGTACTATCGGTGATGATTACAGGAACCGATGCCGAGTTTAGAACCACTTCAGAAAAGAAAGAGCTGATCAGGTCGTCAAGAGCATTTTTCAGTTCTGAGAAGATGTTGGAGTCCTTGTAGTAGAGGTAGAGTTTCTTGTTGGCCCAGTAGTTCACCACGATGGGAGGATAATTGGTGAACTCTTCGCGTAGCTGTCCAAGGAGTTTTGGTACTGTATCGATATTGAAATCTACATTGCGTGCCGATACGATATTATTCCTTTCATCTGTTTGAATCACCGGGATGGTAGTATTCTGTGAGATGACATCGAGGTAGTAGTTGAGGTTATCATTTGAGGTAGTGATGAGCCGTTTCTGTGCTTCAGCCAGCAATGCCACGCGCTTTCGCTCTTCGTTCTTGATCTGTTCAAAGAGGATGTTGGTGAAGTTCACCAGGTCGGCTTTCCGGTGAATGGCATCAGCCCAGATCTCCACATTCTTCCGTTCATCCTGACGGGTGTATTCGACCAGAATGTTTGTATAGTAGAGGGAGGCAGAAACGATCAGCATGGCTACTCCGAAGAGTATCCACTTCCATCGCTTTTTTCGCAGGTAAATATCCATGATTCAACTAACAACGTACAAATCTAGCCATTTCTTTTATCTTTGGGATGAAAAAGTCCTTTTAGACTCATGCGAAAAACCAGGTTAATTCTGGAAGACGGAACGGTATTTTATGGCCAGTCATTTGGTTGTGAACGTTCGGTTGCCGGAGAGGTTGTTTTCAATACTTCCATGACAGGTTATCCCGAAAGCCTTACCGACCCATCCTACCGCGGACAGATCCTCGTGCTAACCTATCCGCTGATTGGCAATTACGGTGTTCCTTCGGAGATCACCGAGAACGATCTTTTTAAATTCTACGAATCGGACCAGCTTCAGATTACAGGACTCATCATTGCCGATTATTCAGAAGAGTACAGCCATTGGAATGCCAGCGAGAGCCTGGGACAATGGCTCAACCGCAGCGGCATTCCGGCGCTGACCGGTATTGATACACGGGCCTTGACAAAAGTGATCCGTGAACGGGGAGCCATGCCCGGGAAGATCGAATTTGACGGAGAACCTGTCGAATTTACTGATCCTAACAAAGAGAACCTGGTTGCCCAGGTAAGTGCATCCCGGAAGGAGGTTTACGGAGAGGGTTCGAAACGGATCCTGCTGGTCGACTGCGGCGTGAAGTACAACATCATCCGTCATTTCCTCAAACGCGACACTACAGTAATCAGGGTTCCGTGGGATTATGATTTCTCGGGTGAAGAGTACGACGGACTCTTCATCTCCAACGGTCCGGGCGACCCGAAGATGTGTGTGGATACCATCGCGAACCTGAAATGGGCAATTGGACAGGATAAACCGGTTTTTGGCATTTGCCTGGGGAACCAGCTGCTTGCTCTTGCATCAGGAGCGGATACATACAAACTGAAATATGGCCACCGAAGCCACAACCAACCTGTCCTGATGAAGGGCACCAACAAGGCATTTATTACCTCACAGAATCATGGTTTTGCCATTGACGATAAGAGTTTGGGAGATGAGTGGGAGACATTTTTTATCAACCTCAACGACCAAACCAACGAAGGGATGCGGCATAAGACCCGTCCCATTTTCTCTGTCCAGTTTCACCCGGAAGCCTCCAGCGGGCCAACCGATACCGAATACTTGTTTGACGAATTCCTGAACCTGATCGACCGAACACGATGAACCAGCGGGAGAACATACAAAAAGTGCTGGTGTTAGGCAGCGGAGCCCTGAAGATCGGGGAGGCCGGGGAGTTTGACTACAGCGGCTCACAGGCCCTTAAAGCCCTCCGTGAAGAGGGAATTACATCGGTTCTGATCAATCCAAATATTGCCACCGTGCAAACTTCCGAAGGGATAGCCGACAAGATTTACTTCCTTCCGGTAACTCCGTTTTTTGTGGAGCAGATTATTGAGAAAGAGAGGCCTGATAGCATTTTATTGGCATTTGGAGGGCAAACTGCACTGAATTGTGGCATCCAGCTATTCCAAAACGGCATCCTGGAGAAATACAAGGTGAAGGTGCTTGGAACACCTGTCGAAGCCATAATTGAGACGGAAGACCGTGAGCTGTTTGCCCGGAAACTCCGGTCGATCGATGTGAAAACGCCACGCAGCATTGCTGTAACCAGCACAGAAGAGGCTTTAAAGGCTTCCGGGGAGCTGGGTTTTCCGGTGATCGTGAGAGCGGCATTTACCTTGGGAGGCCAGGGTTCGGGGTTTTGCAACAACGTGGAGGAGTTGAAAAAGCTCGCCGAGAAGGCCTTCTCCTACTCCAGCCAGATACTGGTGGAAGAGTCGCTCAAAGGATGGAAAGAGGTGGAGTATGAAGTGGTTCGCGACATCTATGACAATTGTATCACGGTGTGCAACATGGAGAATTTCGACCCGCTGGGAATCCACACCGGGGAGAGCATCGTGGTAGCGCCTTCGCAAACACTCACCAACAGCGAGTATCACAAACTTCGCCAGTTGTCCATCGGTATTATCCGGAGTGTGGGCATTGTGGGTGAATGCAATGTACAATATGCCCTGGATCCTGAGTCAGAGGATTACCGTGTGATAGAGGTCAATGCGAGACTCTCGCGCTCCTCCGCCCTGGCTTCAAAGGCAACCGGTTATCCGCTGGCTTTTGTCGCAGCCAAGCTCGCACTGGGCTATGGCCTGCATGAGCTGAAAAACGCTATCACCAAAACTACCACGGCCTTTTTTGAACCTGCGCTGGATTATATCGTCTGTAAAATTCCGCGATGGGATCTCAATAAGTTCATCGGTGTTTCGAAAGAGATCGGCTCAAGTATGAAGAGCGTGGGCGAGGTGATGGCAATCGGCCGTACTTTTGAAGAGGCGATCCAGAAAGGATTGAGGATGGTAGGGCAGGGAATGCACGGGTTTGTGGGTAACAACGACCTCGACTTCCCCGATATCGAAACATCACTTGCCGAACCTACTGACATGCGCATCTATTGCATCGCGAGCGCGTTTCAGGCTGGTTTCTCCATTGACAAGATCCATGAGTTGACCCGAATTGACAGGTGGTTCCTGGTGAAACTCAAATCGGTTTTCGACATGATGCAGGACTTGAAGCAGTTTCACTCCCTGGAAGCGCTTCCGACTGAAACATTTATTCTGGCCAAGAAAAAAGGGTTCTCCGACTTCCAGATCGCCCGGTTTGTATTGAAAGATGGTGGCAACATGAGGGAGAAGATGCTCCAGGTACGCGATTTCCGAAAAGAGGCAGGCATCTTCCCCTTTATCAAACAGATAGACACCCTGGCAGCGGAATATCCGGCACAAACAAACTATCTCTATATCACCTATAATGCTTCCGAGAGCGATATCATCCCTGAGAGGGACAACCAGTCGGTGATTGTTATTGGATCGGGAGCCTATCGGATCGGGAGCTCGGTAGAATTTGACTGGTGTTCTGTCAACGCACTAACGACAGTTCGGAAAGAGGGATACCGGTCGGTGATGATCAACTTCAACCCCGAAACAGTCAGTACCGATTACGACATTTGCGACCGGCTCTATTTCGATGAGCTTTCGTTTGAGCGGGTGATGGATATCATTGAACTGGAAGATCCGAAAGGGGTGATTGTCTCTACCGGCGGACAGATCGCCAACAACCTTGCCATGCCGCTCTTCAGGATGGGTGTGAAGATCCTGGGAACCTCACCGGAACATATTGACCAGGCTGAAAACCGGCATCGCTTCTCTTCCCTGTTGGATGAGTTGGAGGTGGACCAACCGAGATGGCAGGAACTCTCTACGATGGAGGAGATCCATCAGTTTGTCAAAGAGGTTGATTTCCCGGTTCTGATCAGACCATCATATGTGCTCTCGGGTGCTGCCATGAATGTGGTTTCTAATTACGATGAGTTGGACCTCTTTCTTAATCTGGCGGCCAGAGTATCAAAAGAGTACCCGGTAGTGGTGTCGGAATTTATCCAGAATGCCAAGGAGATCGAGATCGATGCGGTAGCCGATGACGGGGAGATCATTGCCTATGCTATTTCCGAACACATTGAGTTTGCCGGGGTTCACTCGGGAGATGCCACAATGGTCTTCCCCGCCCAGAAGATCTACTTTGAGACCGCCCGCAGGATCAAACGTATTTCGCGGGATATCGCCAGGGCACTCCATATCTCAGGGCCTTTTAACATGCAGTTTCTGGCGAAGGATAACGACATCAAAGTGATCGAATGCAACCTGCGTGCGTCTCGCTCCTTTCCCTTTGTTTCCAAGGTGATCAAGATCAACTTCATCGAACTGGCGACCCGGGTTATGCTGGGAATTCCAACAGAGAAACCAAGCAAGACAGCGTTTGATCTCGATTACATCGGGGTAAAAGCCCCCCAGTTCTCCTTCTCACGGCTTCAGAAAGCCGATCCGGTACTTGGCGTTGAGATGGCCTCAACCGGTGAGGTAGGATGCATTGGCGAGAACTACTACGAAACATTGCTCAAGGCGATGTTCTCAGTTGGCTATCGCATACCCGAGAAGAACATTCTTCTCTCCACAGGAGATGCACGCTCTAAGCTGGAACTTCTCCAAAGCGCCCGGATGTTGGATGAGAAGGGATTCCGGATATATGCAACAAGGGGGTCAGCGCTCTATCTCCAGGAAAATGGCATCCCGGCAACGGTTCTTTTCTGGCCCGATGAAGATAAGCAGCCAAATACACTGACCTACCTGCGCGAAAAGAAAATCGATCTGGTCATCAACATCCCGAAAGACCTCTCCAAGACTGAATTGTTCAACGATTATACTATCCGGCGGACAGCCGTTGACTTCAACATTCCGCTCATCACAAATGCCCGTCTGGCCAGCGCCTTTATTTACGGAATCTGTAAGCTGGATGAGGGCATCAAGATAAAAAGCTGGGACGAATATTGATCAGATAGTTGTATCTTTACGCTCTTTTCCAATTCACTGAAGTTTAAATCAAACCCCTACGTATGAAAACACGAATTATGTTTAATCTCCTGATGGCTGTCATGCTTGGCATGGGCATCTTCCTTGGAGGTTGTAAAGAAAAACCTATGCATGCAAAACAAATACCCCTTGAAGATTTTTTTAAGAATCCGGAGAAATCCCGTTACCGCATCTCACCCGACGGGAAATACTACTCCTACATGGCGCCTTTTGAAAACAGGATGAACATCTTTGTTCAGGAGATTGGCACAGATAATGCAACTCGCCTCACCTCTGAAACCGATCGTGACATCTCCAACTATTTCTGGAAAAACCCATCACGGATTCTCTATATGAAAGATACCGGCGGCGATGAAAACTTCCGGCTTTACGGTGTCAATATAGATGGCTCAAACCTAGTATGCTTCACCGACTTTCCGGAGGTGCGTACCGAGATCATTGATGACCTGGAGAATGTTTCCACGGAAGTCATTATCGGCATGAACAAAAGGAACCCCCAGGTATTTGACCCATACCGGCTGAATATCGAAACCGGAAAAATGGAGATGCTGGCAGAAAACCCGGGAAATATCCAGGGCTGGATCTTTGATCACGATGGTAAATTAAGAGCTGCTACAGCACTGGATGGAGTTAATTCACAGATTCTGTACCGTGACAAAGAGAGTGATCCATTTAAGGTGGTCTTGACTACAAGCTTCAAGGAGACGATGAGTCCTCAATTTTTCACATTCGACAACAAAAATGTCTATGCGGTTTCTAACCTCAACAGGGATAAAACAGCAGCCGTAATCTTTGATCTTGCCAATGGTAAAGAGCTGGAAGTACTCTATGAGAACCCCGACAATGATATAGATGCCCTTACTTACTCAAAAAAGAGGAAAGTGTTGACGACAGCTTTTTATGAATCCTGGAAAGGAGAACGCTATTTCTTTGACGAAGAGAGCAAGCAACTTTTTGATCGGTTGAACAAGGAATTGGGCAACTACGAGATTGCCATCACCGGCGTCACCAAAGAGGAGGATAAATTTATCATTCGCACTTACAGCGACCGTTCTCTTGGGTCCTATTACATCTATGATAAAAACAGCGACGAACTGACACAAATCGTGGATGTCAGCCCCTGGATTGATGAAAATGAGATGGCTTCACAAGTGCCTGTTGAATATCAGTCGCGCGATGGTCTAACCATCCATGGTTACCTTACATTGCCTCTTGGCTATACGATGGAAAATGCTGAAGACCTGCCGGTAGTGGTAAATCCTCACGGAGGTCCCTGGGCCCGCGACAGCTGGGGGTTCAATCCTGAGATCCAGTTCCTCGCCAACCGTGGCTATGCCATTTTCCAGATGAATTTCCGCGGTTCGACCGGCTACGGAAAGAAGTTCTGGGAAGAGAGTTTTAAACAGTGGGGACGTGCCATGCAGGATGATATAACCGATGGCGCCCAGTGGCTTATTGAAAAGGGTATTGCCGATGAAGACCGGATTGCCATCTACGGTGGTAGCTACGGAGGGTATGCCACACTGGAAGGGCTGGTCAAGACTCCGGATCTTTACGCAGCGGGTGTTGATTATGTTGGTGTTTCCAACCTCTTCACCTTTATGCAAACGATTCCCCCTTACTGGAAGCCTTATCTCGACATGATGTATGAGATGGTAGGGAACCCGGTTTCCGATAGCCTTCAGTTTGTTGAAACTTCACCTGCGCTGAACTCCGAAAAGATTACAACACCACTCTTTATTGCTCAGGGTGCCAACGATCCACGCGTTAACAAGGATGAGTCTGACCAAGTAGTTGAAGCCCTCAAAACCCGGGGTATTGTTGTTGAATATATGGTAAAGGATAATGAAGGCCACGGTTTCCACAACGAAGAGAACCGGTTTGATTTTTACCGTGCCATGGAGAAATTCCTTGGAGAACACCTGAAGAATTAAACAAACTTCTCCCCTTTCTCTAACCTTACGTCATTCACAAACTGGCGAATTTGCTGTTCGTCTGCTTTTTTGCAGACCAAAAGAATGTTTTCAGATTCGACAATAATGTAATCGTTCAGTCCTTCCAAAACCACCAGTTTTTCGTTGGGCATATTAATGATGCAGTTGGTTGAGTCGTACATCATCACATTTTTCCCAACTATGGCGTTTCCATTGGCATCCTGATGCCGGTTCTCGTAGAGTGAACCCCAGGTTCCGAGGTCGGACCAGCCGAAATCGGCAGCCAGCACAAATACGTTCGGTGCTTTTTCCATCACGCCATAGTCAATAGAGATACTTTTACATACCAGGTAGGTTTGGGTGATGAATTCCTTCTCGTCGGAAGTCCCGTATTTCCCGATCCCTTTTTTGAAAAGGCTATCCACTTCAGGCAGGTAGGATTCGAATGCTTGCATGATGGATTTTAGCGACCAGATAAAGATCCCGGAATTCCATAGAAAGTCCCCACACTTCAGGAAGGTTTTAGCAAGATCGAGATCAGGTTTCTCGGTAAATGTCTTGACCTTCCGTATCATAGGTTCTTTTGGATAAACTTCTCCGTCGGAGAACTGGATATACCCGTACCCGGTGTCGGGCCGACTTGGATTGATACCCAAAGTAAGGAGCCAGTTGTGTTCCGATGCCGCTTGTAAAGCTTTACGAATATTATCCAGATAGATATCTTCTTTAAGAATGATATGGTCGGAGGGAGATACTACAATTCGGGCGTCGGGATCGCGTGCAAGAATGCAGTAATTTGCGTAGGCTATGCATGGTGCGGTATTCCGCCGTGAAGGCTCGCAAAGAATCTGCTCCGGAGAGATCTTCGGAATTTGCTCCTGCACCAGGTCTCTGTATATTTCATTGGTGACAACATAGATATTTTCTGGCAGGCAGATTTTGACAAATCTGTTGAATGTTTGCTGAATGAGCGTTTCTCCTGTTCCCAGGATATCGATGAACTGCTTTGGATGAGAAGTCCGGCTCATAGGCCAGAAACGGGCGCCGATGCCACCCGCCATGATCACACAGAAATTATGTTTCGACATAGCCAGGAGAGTTGGTGTATTGCAAATTTATAATAAAGGGGGAGAAATCCAATTGTGGTACCGGGTTTTTTAAATTATTACAGGGAAAACGCGCGCAAGCGGAGAAAAAAGGTAGATTTTCCGGTCTGTTAGCCGGATGCAACGGTATCGCTTTCGGAGTTTCCCCTCTTTGCGGAAGAGCATTCCAGAGGGTGTTTCGAACTGATCGCCATCGGCCAGCTCTTCGATGAGGATGCCCAAAACGTTATCGTCGTCAAACCCGAGAAGCACCCTTGCAAGATGAGGATCACTGTATGTTGAAGCACGAGGATTTTCCATGTGGAGGGTGAGTACTTCGAGGATCTTTTCGGGAAAAATTTCTGGTGTAAGGAAAGGATCCATAAGCCGCCTGAACTCCTCTTTCCATTCTTTCCCATGAGGCTGTACCTTTCTTCTTCGTTTCAGAAAAACAGGCTTACAATACTTCTCAAAGACATGAAAGTGGGCCATCTCATGGATCAGGGTGATCAGGAAGGCGAACTCGTTGAGTGTTTTGTTGACAGAGATGATCGGAAGCGTGCCATTTTTGGGAGGCCTGAAGTCACCCGATTTGGTTTTTCTACCCCAGGTAACCAGAAGGATGACCTGATGTGTCCTGAACCATTCAAGAATGATAGGTAAAGCGGCTTCTGGGATTTGCTTTAACACGAGAGAGCGAACCTTCAGAAGGGCAGGTTCATCGTGTTCGATGGAAGGGGTATGTGCTGACTGAAAGAGGGACAGTTGCAATTTTTCCTGGATTTTGGATAACGTCTCGGGTACCGCTGGGAGGTACAGCTTTCAAAAGTAATTGAAATCACGATGAGTATGATTAGCAATAAAAGGTATTTCCGCGTAATCTTCATGAACTCTATTTGTATTTTCTGGCCTTCTTTGCCCCCTTATCTTGCATTTTACAGGGTTTGTCTTTGTTATAGCGGTTATAATACTTGGTGTTTGAACAAGCCGTAGTGAAAAGAAAGATTCCGGCAGCCAGGATCAAAAGAACCAGAGAAAACCTGTTTTTTGTTGGGATGTTTGGCATATGAAATAAAACTCTTTAGAATTTGTTTTAGTATATAAACTTCCTGATATCCTGAAATGTTATAAATTAGCATTGCGAAAATATGTATAAATTTCTACATACAGTCGGGGATTATGTGCTCTTGATGAGCCGTGTATTTACTCGTCCGCAAAAAGGCAGGATATTCTGGAAGCACCTTTTCAATGAACTTCAATACCTTGGTGTGGAGTCACTTGGGATCGTAGCCATTATCTCAACCTTTATGGGGGCAGTTGTTGCTATTCAAACAGCTTTCAACATTGATAGTCCATTGATCCCTCTCTCCATGGTTGGATTTACTACGGTTCAATCGGTTGTGTTGGAGTTTTCTCCAACCGTGATCAGCCTTATCCTGGCCGGCAAAGTGGGATCTCGCATCGCCTCGGAGATTGGCACCATGCGGGTGACTGAACAGATTGACGCCTTGGAGATCATGGGTGTTAACTCGGCCAACTACCTGATCTTCCCGAAAGTAGTGGCCTGCCTGCTAATCAACCCTGTCCTCATTGTCTTCAGCATGTGGTTGGGAGTATTGGGTGGATGGTTCGCCATGATGGCTTCGGGGCTTGTCACTTCGACCGATTACCTTTCCGGGATCAGGCTTGATTTTCGCCCTTATATCGTCTTTTATGCCCTGATCAAAACCGTCTTTTTCGCCTTTATCATCTCAACGGTTTCCGGCTTTTACGGGTATGTTACCGAAGGCGGAGCTTTAGAGGTTGGGCAGGCCAGCACCAAAGCAGTGGTTGCCAGCAGCATCCTGATCATTCTCTTCAACCTGATCCTGACACAAATTCTGCTGACATGATAGAGGCTCTACATATCAACAAGTATTTTGGCGACAACCATGTTCTGAAGGATATCTCCTGCCTCTTTGAGAAAGGCCATACCAACCTGATCATCGGGCAGAGCGGATCAGGGAAAACCGTGTTGATGAAATGCCTTGTTGGATTGTATGAGGTGGATTCGGGAGAGGTGCTCTACAACAACCGGAATTTCTCATCCATGAAGACAGAACAACGGAAACTGATCCGGCAGGAGATCGGCATGCTTTTTCAGCAGGGCGCCCTTTTCGATATGATGAATGTTGAAGAGAATGTTATGTTTCCTCTCAGTATGTTTACCAATAAATCCGTTGAAGAGAAAAAGGATAGAGCGAATTTCGTGCTGAAGCGGGTTAACCTTGAAAACTCCAATGCACTGAAGCCTTCGGAATTGAGTGGCGGAATGCGGAAAAGAGTAGCCATTGCGCGAGCGATTGCGATGAATCCGCAGTACCTCTTTTGCGATGAGCCCAACAGCGGCCTTGATCCGCAAACTGCGGGTGTTATCGACCACCTGATCCAGGAGATCACGCAGGAGTACGATATCACCACTATTGTCAATACACACGACATGAACTCAGTTCTCAGCATCGGCGACCAGGTGAATTTTATTTATAAGGGTGATTTGTGGTGGCGTGGAACCAAAGATGAGATCCTGGAGACTACCAACCCGGAACTGAATGAATTTGTTTTCGGGACTGAACTTACTTCCCGCCTTAAAAAATCAGTTTCCTGATGCAGATAATCGATATTATTATTTTGGTTTTCGCCGCCCTGATGGTGATCCTCGGCTTCCGCAGTGGACTGATCATCAGTCTTGCCACACTTGTAGCTCTGGTCCTGGGAATTTATGCAGCGGTCTACTTCTCCCATTTCGCCGGGGCTCTTTTAAAGAGCACATTTGATATCTCCTCGACATACCTTCCTTTGATCTCCTTTGCCGTAACTTTTCTTGCTATCCTGATTGGCGTTTTGTTGATCGGAAAGGTCATTGAAAAGCTTTTTGATGTGGTTGGGATAGGATTTTTAAACCACATTGCGGGTGCTTTTCTGGGATTGATCAAAAGCATCCTGATCCTCAGCGTTGTCTTTTTTGTTATATCCATCGCCGACACCAACCAAAAACTGATCACCCCGGCAGCCAAAGAGAAATCGATCTTTTACAAAAAAATAGCCCCTATTTTCCCAACCATCATGAGTTGGACCGGTACGGAGCTGAAAGTTCCAGAGCTGTTTAAGTGACTCTCTTCTTGGTTATCAACCGCTCCATCACCTCTTCCGCCTTAATCTCCTTCATGCAATGACAATTACCACTTTTCCGGCAGTCGTTGCACTCTTTGTCCAGTACTAAGTAAGTGGCCTTTTCGCCCAGCGGAGCCCAGCGGGAGGGCCAGATAGGCCGCATCGGGGCGTAGAGGCCGACGGCCACTTTGCCAAAGGCGGCTGCCAGGTGAAGCGGACCGGTGCTGGCAGCCACCAGTCCATCGCACTCCCTGATGAAATCCATGAATTCGGAGAGTGTCATCTTTCCGGTCATGTCAGTGACCTCGTCGCGGTGCCTCTCCAGAAATTCTTGCATCAACTCCCCCTCCTCTTTCGTCCCTGTAATGTAGATGTTGAACTTATCCTTCGGCAGAAGCTCGATCAGCCGGGAGAAATTGTCGAGGCCCCACTCGCGGGCAGAGCCTTTGGACTTGGGGTGGAGGATAAGGTTGAAGTGCGACCCTGACGACCCCTCCCCAACCCTCCCCTGAAGGGGAGGGAGCAAGTCCCCTTTAGGGGATTTAGGGGTTGCCAGTCCATAATACTCCGGTATGCGGTCTCTCTCCAGCATTACCTCGATCCCCAGCGGCTTCAGCAGCTTCAGGTTGAGCTGGGCTTCGTGGAGATCCGATTGCTTGCGGCTGAACCACACCAGTTTATTGCAGCAGAGCCAGCTGAAGAGGCGGTGGGTAGTGCCTATCTTAACCGGGATGTCTGCAGCGTCGGCCAGCATGGCGATTTTACCAACCATGAATACGTGAATAATGGCATCGGCGCGGAAAGCCTTGAATGCTGCTACCTGGTCCCTGTAGGACATGCTGTTGATGGGATCCCAGTCGATGAACTCATCCACAAAGGTGCAGGCTTCAATCACCGGCCGGGTATAGCTTCGTCCCAGAAAAAGAATGGTGATGTGTGGGAAATGTTTTTTCAGCATACCGGCCAGCGGGAGGGTTAGTACAACATCCCCGATACTGTCGGTCCGGCTGAGGATGATCCGTTTCAATCGAGGATGGCTTTGATACCCGGCAACTCTTTCCCTTCAATATATTCCAGCATGGCACCTCCTCCGGTTGAGACATAGCTCACCTTGTCGGCCAGCCCGTATTTGTTGATAGCAGCTACCGTGTCACCTCCGCCAATCAGGGTGTAAGCACCGTTGGCGGTGGCTTCAGCAACAGCTTCGGCAATGAATTTGGTCCCCTCTTCATAATTCCTCATTTCAAACACACCCATGGGTCCGTTCCAGAGGATGGCAGCCGATTTGTCGATGGCATGCTTGAATTTCTGGCAAGAGGCGGGGCCAATATCCAGTCCCATCCAGGGAATCTGAATATCATAAGCGCTGCACACCCTCTTGTTGGCATCATTAGAGAAGGCGTCTGCCACAATGGTATCCGGAGGAAGATAAAGGTTTACCCCTAACATCTTGGCTCCCTCAACGATATTTTTTGCCAGTTCGAGCAGATCGTCCTCCACCAGGGAAGCGCCTACTTCCCCACCCATCGCTTTGATAAAGGTGAACATCATCCCTCCGCCAATCACCAGGTTATCTACCTTGTCCATCAGGTGATTGATGACCTCGATCTTGCCCGAAACCTTTGCTCCGCCAAGAATGGCAGTGAACGGCCGGGGCGTATCTTTTAAAATTTTGTTGATATTGAGGATCTCATTGCTCATGACATATCCAAAGAGCTTGGCATCGGGAAAAAATTTCGCAATAACAGCGGTAGAGGCGTGTGCCCGGTGAGCGGTGCCAAATGCATCGTTCACATATACATCTCCCAGGTCGGCCAGATGACGGGCAAAACCTTCATCGCCCTTCTCTTCTTCTTTGTAAAAACGAAGGTTTTCAAGCAGCAATAACTCACCTGGCTGCAATCCGGCGGCCAGCTCCACGGCGGAGACACCGATACAATCGTCGGCAAACTTCACAGGCCGGCCCAGCTTCTCCGAAAGGTATGGAAGAATATGCTTCAGGGAAAACTTCTCTTCAGGCCCGCTCTTCGGCCGGCCCAGATGTGACATCAGGATCACCGATCCGCCATCATTCAGGATCTTGTTGATGGTAGGGATCGTGGCATCGATCCTTGAAGCATCTGTTATCTGGAAAGAGGCATCCAGGGGAATATTAAAATCTACACGGATCAACGCCCGCTTATTCTGGAAGTTGAAATCATCTATCGTTCGCATAACTCATATCTTTTGTGACTGTAGCAAAATTAAAATTTTTACATGGCTTTTAGCATACTCTTGTTAATTTTACACGGAAAAGCCAAATTCGCATGGAGAACCTGAATATTACATTCATCCAGACAGCACTCTTCTGGGAAGAACGTCAGAAGAACCTGGACCACTTCAGGAAGCTGATTGATGGCATCCATGAACAAACCGATCTGATCATGCTTCCCGAGATGTTCAATACTGGCTTCTCGATCAATCCGGAGTTTTGTGCCGAACCTATGGATGGGCCCTCCATGCTGTTCCTGAGAGAAATGGCTGAATTAAAACAGGCAGCTTTTACAGCGACAATTCTTGTGATGGATGAAGGTGAATACGTGAACAGGTTGGTATTTTTCTATCCTGATGGGACCTATCTGACATACGACAAGCGCCATCTTTTTCGTTTGAGTGATGAAGCAAAAATGTTAAAGGGAGGCAATGAACGGGTCGTTATTCCTCTCAAGGGATGGAAGCTGATGCCGATGATTTGTTACGATCTCCGTTTCCCGGTATGGAGCAAAAACAGGATGACAGCCGAAGGGTTTGAATATGACCTGCTTTTTTACCTGGCTAACTGGCCAATAGTACGCTCCCATGCCTGGAAGGCATTGCTACTGGCCCGTGCGATCGAAAATCTTGCTTTTGTGGCCGGGATAAACAGGGTTGGTGAGGATGGAAACGGGATGCAACACACAGGCGATTCGATGGTGGTGGACCCAAAAGGGAATATACTCTTTCAGGCAAATGCCAGCGAAGAGGTCATTCACACCATTAGCCTGAATTATGAGGATATGAGGATTTTCCGCGAGTCGTTTGCTTTTAGCCTCGACTGGGATTCCTTCACAATAAATTAATGACGATCTCCATGACCGATATTTCGGTTGTCATCATTGCCTTCAACGAAGAGCAAAACATTCGCCGCTGCATAGATTCTGTAAAAGAACTGGCGTCGGAGATCGTGGTGATTGATTCGATGTCGACCGACCGAACTGCAGAGATTTGCCGCACCCTCGGCTGCAGGGTGATTGCCCGCGAATTTGACGGATATGGTACCCAGAAACAGTTTGCTGTTGATCAGGCATCACACACCTGGATCTTATCCATTGATGCCGATGAGGTGGTAACGCCAGAGCTACAGGATGAGATCAAAAGTCTCTTTACAAGGCCGTCGATTGATGAGGCGGGATTCGATATCTGCTTCTCCCTGGTCTACCTCGGGAGAAAGTTAAAGTATGGCGGGGCTGGCAGTGATTATCACTTAAGGTTATTTAACCGTACCCTCGGAGGGTTTACAAAGGTGAAGGTTCATGAGGGTGTTGAGGTGGCAGGAAAGGTCACACGTTTGCGCGGAGAGGTTTTGCATTACTCCTATCGTGATCTTGCACATCATCTCGAAAAGATAAATTATTACACCACACGGGCGGCAGAGAGTTATGTACAAAGAGGAAAACATTTCCCAAAAATCTGGGTGGTCCTGAAGTTCCCGATCAGCTTTCTTCAGTTCTACTGCTGCAAGGCTGGATTTCTGGACGGTTATCCCGGCTTCATGTGGTCGCTGCTTGGGGCTTTCTATGCTTCGCTTAAGATTGCTAAATCCATTGAATTGAGAGAGGAGGGAAAGTGAGTATCTTTTCACAGAAGGGATTACCGATCCTGATGTACCATAAGGTGGCTGATAGCGGGGCCGATGGCTTGACCGTTACAGCTGATATGCTGGAACTTGAGCTGGCTTTCCTGTCGGAAAAGGGATATCAAACCATTTCATTTCTGGACCTGAAGGAGTCGATAGAAACCGGGAAAGTACTTCCGAAACGTCCGGTTATCATAACCTTTGATGATGCCTATGTGAATTTTCGCACCCATGCCCTGCCAATTCTGAGGAAACTGCAACTGAAGGCAACCCTGTTTGTGCCTGTGGCTTTTATGGGAAAGACCAACATCTGGGATCATGGAAATGAAAAAATCCTCTCTGCCGAGGAGTTGAAATGGATAGAGGACGATGGTTCCATTGAAATCGGGATCCATTCATTCCTGCACCGAAACTACTCCGAACTTGCGCCTGAGGATATGAAAGAGGATCTGGAAAACTGCTTCAACACAATGGAGTTCCATCATATCAGAACCAGCCGGGTACTGGCTTATCCCTACGGAGGGTACCCCAAAAAGGATCCGGAGCTGAAGGGCCTGATGAGAGAGGTTTTCAGGGAGATGCAGCTTTGGTTTGCCGTGAGGATTGGCAACCGTATCAATCCCCTGCCATTGAAAGACATGTATGAAATCAAACGAATTGACATTAAGGGGACAGACTCATTCGGTACATTCAGAACTAAACTCGCTCACGGAAGAAAAAACCCATTTGCCTGATGATGACATTTGAACGGGGATACCAGATTTTTGTCAGGACCGCCTACATAGTTGGGATCGCTATCATTATTGTGTTTCTGCCGTTCTCCAAATACATCCTCAGCATTGGCATGTGGACAGTTACCGGTGCCTGGATTCTCGAACGGGTTAACCTCACAAAATTTCTAGGCTTTTTCAAGAAAGGATCCCTCTTCCGTAAAATCACCCTGGCATTCCCATATACGTTGATGCTTTGGTTTGAAAGCATAGTGAGAGGGTTCAAGCTCTTTTTCCGGAACAAACCTGCCATGATCCTTGCTTCAGTTTACATGTTGCATATCCTCGGACTCTTTTTTACATCCGATTTTGGTTATGCCATCAAGGATCTGAGGACCAAAGCTCCGATGCTGATACTTCCTCTCTATTTTGCTACCTCCAAAGCATTTGGCAGAGCTGATTTCTACCGTTTTATTTTGATCTTCGTCGTTAACATGGTTGTGGTTACACTAGCCAATACGTGGAAACTCTTCAACTTTGAGTTTATTGATATCCGTGATATCTCGAGGCATATATCCCACATCATCCTAAGCCTGATGATCAGCATGGCTATCTTTATCTCAGGATATTTCCTGATTCGTAAAAAGAGAATTTCGATCTGGATTAAATCTGTGTCCTTTATCCTTATTATTTGGTTTTTCATCTACCTGGTTATCTCAAGGTCGTTCACCGGTCTGGGTGTTTTTGTAATCACACTGCTTATCCTGCTCGTCATTTACACCTTCCGTAGCCGGAGCATCTGGTTGAAGGCGGGCTGTATATTATCTATTATAATCATGGTGGGTGGTGGTGCGCTATACCTAAGATCGGTTGTCAGGGCCTATTATAGGGTTGAGACTGTGGATTTTAGTACACTTGAAGCGATTTCACCAAAAGGTAATCCATATGTTCATAACCCTGCGAGCAAGCAAACTGAGAATGGACATTATCTATGGATTTACATCCAGTGGAATGAACTTCGCGAGGGATGGAGCAAACGGTCTGGGATTCATTTCGATAGCACTGATCTGAAGGGGCAGCAGGTGAAATTCACGCTCATCCGGTACCTCTCTTCCAAAGGGTGCAGGAAAGATGCAGATGGGATTGACCAGCTCACCGGGGAGGATATTGAAGCGATCGAACGGGGCATTGCCGATGTGGTTAATCTCAACCGGCTGAGCCTGAGGGGAAGAATCTATGAGTTACTTATGGGATATGAATCATACCTTGAAACAGGTGATCCCACGGGCTCCTCTCTGATGCAGCGGCTGGAATTCTGGAAAGCAAGCTGGGGGATTGTTTCGGAACACTGGAGTACAGGTGTTGGCACAGGCGACATGAACCACGCATTCGTTGAGCAGTATGAGAAGATGAATACGAAACTTGCCTCTGAACAGTGGTGGCGATCTCATAACCAGTACCTCTCCATCCTGATTGGCTTTGGAATTTTTGGACTTGCCTGGTTTCTCGTATCACTGATCTACCCTGCTGTGGTGAAAAGAGGGTTTCAGGACTATTTTTTCCTCACGTTTTTCATCATTGCCATGTGCTCAATGCTAACTGAAGACACGCTGGAATCGCAGGCCGGAGTGAGTTTTTTCTACTTCTTCTTTGCTTTTTTCCTCTTCGGAAGAAGGGACCAGGATCCGCTCTAATAAAAGCTGATCCCGATTTTAAAACCAAGAAAATTCAAGGGTACTTTGTAATCGATATTGCGGATGATGGTAGTATCTGACGTGGAGATTTTGTCTTCGTAAGCAGAATTGACCGACTGATACTTGTAAAATACCTCGTAATAGAAACGCAGACGTTTGAATACTTTCATTTTGTACCCGATTCCCAGCTGGAACATCAGCCCTCCGGTACCTTCCTGGACAAATGAGGTACTGTAGCGAGTGCCAATACCGGATCCCAGACTCACCTGGCCATAAAAGGTTTTATCTCTCGGTTTGAGATCGTAATACAGCTGTCCGAAAATCGGAAAGAAGAGGCCATCCCGCCAGGTTTCTACGCCGACCCCAATTCCCAGTCCGATACGCCCATGGTAAGCGATCCCGTTAATGGTTTGAAAGGCAACTATAATTTCATTGTTTTTATTGGTGTACTGTACTCCGTTGAGGACATCTGTTTTAAAACTACCAACGCCGAATGAAACACCTGCTTCTGTCCGGTTGAAGTAATTGAATGTTCTTGATTTTCGGTTCTTTTCCTGGGGGATTGCAACCGTCCCAACAGCCAGTAATAACAGGAGTATTGTTATCTTTTTCATAGCGGAAAGATTTGGATAAAGATACAAATTAATTGCCATGGATGTCCATAGATGGGGCAAAGATTGACATGAATGTTGAAGGAAATAGACAAATTGAGGAGAATGATCGATGAACTTGTATCTGAATTATTTATTTACCTTGCATCATATTTGTGATTCTGAACCTATGGAAGAGCCTCACCCTATTCCTGCTGACCGTTGGATGGTCATTGTGAATCCCAATGCGGGTGTTAAAAAAGGGGCCAAAGAGTGGCCGAAAATACTGGAAATCATCAAACGTGAAGGGATTGATCATCAGTTTGAGCTTACGAAGCACAAGGATCACGCAATCCATTTGACCCGGAAAGCGATTGAAGAAGGATACCGTGCCATCGCAGTAGTAGGAGGTGATGGAACCATGAACGAAGTACTCAATGGCATTTTCCTTCAGCAGTCATCTCCTGTATCAGAGATTACCATGGGGATGATCCCGGTTGGGACAGGCAACGACTGGTGCAGGATGTTCAACGTACCGTTTGATTTCGAAGGGGCGGTGCAACTTCTCAAGAAGAGGCAAACATTTGTTCAGGATATCGGAAAGGTTACCCACCATAAAAAGGAAGAGACCCTTGAACGCTACTTCATGAATGTGGCCGGCATGGGGTATGATGCCCTGGTAGCTAAAAAGACAAACCTATTCAAAGAAAAGGGGCGTGGAGGACCACTCACATACCTCTGGTTTATCTTTGCCAGCCTGTTTCAATACAGCTTCCTGGATGCCGTGATCGAAGTGGATGGTGAGTCGGTATTCAAAGGGGAGATCTTCTCCATGAATGTCGGGATCTGCAAATACAACGGGGGAGGCATGATGCAATTGCCCTATGCTGTTGCCGACGATGGCCTGATGGATGTTACCATCATTAAAAAAGCGCCCAAATGGATGGTTATCCGATACACCCCTAAGCTTTATGACGGAACCCTTGTCGACCTCCCAATCGTTAAAACTTTTCAGGGTAAAACTATAAGAGTCCGGTCCACTCAGAAGGTTTACCTCGAAACCGACGGAGAATCGCTGGGGCATACCCCGCTTACTTTTGAGATCCTGCCCAGGGTGCTGAGGGTGGTTGTTGGTAAAGGATAATTTCTATTTTATCCACACTTATATTCGTTTTGTATAATTCCAAATATATCCGTTTGGATCAAGCGCTGAGATGCGATATCTTTGTATTTTGGATTTAGGGTTATGTGATCATGAAATCAATTTTTCTCCTGATATATTTGCTATTTTCTGTAATAGCAATGGCAGGCGATTTCGAACTGTCTGCTCATTACCAAGGAGCCTCATATACTGTTGTTACTTATGGGAATTATGCCTATTACAATACAGGTGGGGATATCCATATTATGGATATTTCAGACCCCTATCAGATACACGAAATAAAATGTTACATAGAGAGTGATCTGCCGGTTCTGGACATGGTCATCCAGGGCCATTACCTTTTTATGACTTCTTACAACAAGGGCATTAAAATCTTCGATCTTTCTGATCCATTAAATCCTGAGTATATCAGTAATGCTTATAATAAAGCATATCCCAAAGCTATTCTTGTTGCAAACAATCTATTGATATCCATTACAAATTCCTGGCCGCAAATTTTTGATATTTCTGATATTAAAAATCCAGTCTATCTTTCATGGATTGATTATAGTTCAGGAAATAATGAAAAGTCTTACGCTCTGAAGGATATGATGTTATACATGTCAGGTTGGTATGGCCCCGGATATGATCTGTACGTTATCGGATTTGACCTTTCTGATCCATCTGATCCACAACTTTCGGTCTCATTGAACTTAAACGTAGCTTCCACAACGATATGGCCTGATGCAATGGAAATTATGGACGATCTCCTCTGTGTGGCCTATAATGACACAGTGAAACTCTTTGATATTTCTTCCCGTGACACTATCGTGTATCTTCCTCACTTTGCTCTTGAATCAACGGCCTATAGCATGACTTCCCGCCAGCATACCCTGATTATTGGAATGGAAAACGGAAAAATCGAATTATTCGACCTGACTGATGTGTTTCATCAGGTATCTTTGGGGTCTTACCAGGCTCCAGGTCCACCCAAGCAAATCCTTGCAGGAGATACGATTATGTTCCTCTCTATGGAGGTAAAAGGATTTCAGATTTTGGATATCTCGAATCCAATCGAGCCGGAATTAATCTATGAAAATTCTGAAACAGAGGCATTCAATATTATCCGGATACAAGACTCTATTGTCTTTTTCTCTCATGGGCCAAATGGTCTTCAGGCATATAACCTTTCAGACCTGATGAATCCTGTGCCGCTTGGAAGGATAGACTCATTAGGTTGGCTGGCTGCTATTGAATCTGTGCCGGGATTCCTCTACTGCAAACTATACAATGACAGCAGCCTCTATGTGGTTGATGTGAGAGATCCTGAACATCTCCAGGTTATCGATACGATCTGGGAACCAACATGGGGAAAGAATTTTTTCACATGGGGGAAGCCTTTTTTCATTTATGAAGACCGGCTCTACATCCATACCGGAGACAAACAGATCAAAATCTATGATTTGACCCTACCGGAACATCCTGTGAAAATAGACAGTTTTTATGTGGAAGGATATGTTCTGGCAGGCAATGATTCCTTATTTATCCTGTCCATTGATGAATACCAGAATGGAATGAACAGCTATCTTTCTCTATATCAGTATACGGGAGATACTACGGCGCAACTGATGGATAAGTTAAAACTTGGTTTAGAGGACACTCATCGTGTGTTTCAGTTGGAATTCAAGCTCCCTTATATCCTTGCCAGAGTCCAGACGGGAATCGTTGTGATCAAAATTTCTCCTACACTGAAACTTGAAATCATTGACCAAAAACTGGGATATTTTGTTCCTGATTACGTGTGTTATGATAACAGATATATTTATTTAGCAAGCGGTAAAGACGGAACTCCTCAGATAAATATATATAACTGGGAAGATCCTTTCCAAATCACCTTGCATAAAACAATTGATCGATACAGTTCATATCTGGCTGTCTCCGACTCTATCCTATTTTCTTCAGAAGGGTATGGAGGATTCAGTATTTATGGATATTATCCAATGGGATTTCCTATAATTTCTGTTCCCTTTGAAAGAGAAGCATTAAAAGTATTTCCCAATCCTGGCAATGAAATGGTGACTATCGATTGTTCAAAATATCGTGAGGTAAGCCAGGAGAATTTCACATTGCGTGTATGCGACATGCAAGGGAGAAGAGTGCTGGAAAAGAAAATCCGACCGGAGATCGATCAGATTCAACTAACAACCTCCATATGGAAACCTGGAATTTATTTTTTCAGTTTATCCGAGGGAAATAGACTAATTGCCAATAGTAAAGTGATTATTAAATAACAGGAAGCTATATTACATCTATTATTCCTCTCTCCAATCCCCGCCCTCTTTGATCAATCCGATTAACTCCTCCACTGCTACCGATTCATCCACATTCTTCCTGACCAGAGTCTGGCCTTTGTAGAGGTTCACTTTCCCTCTACCGGCGCCAACATAGCCGTAATGAGCATCAGCCATTTCGCCGGGGCCGTTCACGATGCAGCCCATCACAGCGATTTTCAGTCCTGTCAGATGGCCGGTTCGCTCTTTGATTTTTTGAATCGATTCCTGGATGTCAAAAAGCGTGCGCGCACAAGTAGGGCAGGAGATGTATTCGGTTTTAGTGATACGGACGCCGGTTGCCTGGAGAATTCCATAAGCCACCGGAATCTCATGCTCTGGATCTTCAGTGATTGAGACCCGGATGGTATCTCCAATACCGTCGGCAAGCAAGCTGCCGATTCCCACAGCAGATTTGAGCCGGCCATCCTCACCGGCACCTGCTTCAGTAACTCCCAGATGCAATGGGTAGTCCATTTTTTCTGCTTTCATCCGCGCCACCAGTAACCGGTTGGACTGGATCATCACCCGGGTGTTGGAGGCTTTAAGGGATAATACAAGGTTTCGGAAGCCGTGCTCTTCACAGATCCGGGCAAACTCCATGGCCGATTCCACCATCCCCGCAGGTGTATTTCCATATCGTTCCTTGATCCGTTCTGAAAGTGATCCGTGATTGACCCCGATGCGGATGGCGGTGCCGTTCTCTTTACAGACTCTGAGAAGAGGTGCCAGGCGGGAGGAGAGTTGGTCGAAGTATTGCCGGTCAGATGCCAGATGCTGTTGCTTCGCTTCGCTCGCAATGACACTGACGCCGGATGCCGGAATCCGGGAACCTGAAACCTGAGACCTTGAACCTGAAACATAATTCCCTGGATTGATCCTCACCTTTTCCACAATGATAGCGGCGATTTCAGCGATCTTTGGGTTGAAATGGACATCAGCGATAAGAGGGGTTGAGAATCCGGCAGCACGAATCCTCTTCTTGATCTCCTTCAGGTTTCCAACATCTTTCATCCCAGGAGTGGAGATACGCACATATTCACACCCTGCTTCGATCATGCGGATTGCTTGGGAAACCGTTCCTTTGGTATCCTGAGTATTGGTATTGGTCATCGACTGAACCCGGATAGGATAGGATCCGCCCATTGGCAGATCACCAATCTGAATCACACGTGTGGGAAAGCGTTGGAAGGGATTTTCAATCATGACACTTTTCCTAATTTCCTAATTTCTTACTTTCCTAATTTCTTACTTTCCTACTTATAAGCCTGCAATCCCGTAATCTCTGCACCGGTGATCAGCAGATGGATATCGTGAGTCCCTTCATAGGTGATTACCGATTCAAGGTTCATCATATGGCGCATCATTGGGTAGTCATTGGTAATCCCCATAGCTCCCAGGATCTGTCGTGTTTCGCGGGCGATATTGAGCGCCATGGCAACATTATTGCGTTTGGCCATCGAGATCTGCGCAGCAGTTACCCTGCCTTCATTGCGGAGTGTTCCCATCCTCCATGCGAGCAACTGGGCTTTGGTGATCTCCGTCAGGGCCTCAGCCAGTTTTTTCTGCTGAAGTTGGAACCCCCCGATAGGCCGGTCGAACTGTATACGTTCCTGGGAATATCTCAAGGCGGCATCGTAGCAATCCATAGCAGCTCCGATGGCACCCCAGGCAATCCCGAATCTGGCTGAGTTCAGGCAGCTGAGAGGTCCTTTCAGCCCTTTTACGCTAGGGAGAATATGATCTTTAGGAACCTTCACATTGTCAAATACCATCTCTCCGGTAACAGAGGCCCGCAACGACCATTTCCCATGTGTCTCGGGCGCCGTAAATCCCTCCCAGCCCTTCTCCACTATGAATCCCCTGATCACTCCCTCTTCATCCTTGGCCCATACTACACCCACATCGGCGATACTGGAGTTAGTGATCCACATCTTGGAACCGTTCATGAGCCAGTAATCCCCCATATCCTTCACATGGGTTTTCATACTTCCCGGATCGGAGCCGTGATTGGGTTCGGTAAGGCCAAAACATCCGATAAGCTCGCCGGAAGCGAGTTTTGGCAGATATTTTTTTTTCTGCTCTTCTGTCCCATAGGAGTAAATAGGAAACATCACCAGGGAGGATTGCACCGAAGCCATGGAACGCACCCCGGAGTCACCACGCTCTAGTTCCTGCATAATCAATCCGTACGAAATATAGTCAAGGCCAGGCCCACCATATTCTTCGGGAATAAAAGGACCAAACCCACCGATTTGTCCCAACTCCTTAACCAGGTGCATCGGGAAGCGGGCTTTCTCGAAGTCCTCTTCAATGGTTGGTTTCACAAATCGGTTAACCCAGTCGCGGACAGCATTGCGGACTATCTTGTGTTCGTCGGTCAACAGATCATCCAACAGGTAGTGATCAGGTGCTATAAATTGAATTGTTTCTGCCATGGGTAAGGGTTTTAATGGATCGCAAAATTAATAAAATCATCCTGTAAACAGGAGCATACATCGAAAAAGCAACTAGTGAAAAGAAATATTGTCTATATTTAGGCTCTGTATATTATAGGAACCATTTAAAATCAGTTGAACATGAAAACATTTCTACGCTCCATTGGCCTTGGACTCGCAGTCCTTCTCTTTCCAGGCCTGATTCTCTCACAGCATTATGTTCCCATCGAACCGTTGGATAAAAATGCTATCCTGGAAGAGTTCACCGGTGTGAATTGCCCAAACTGTCCGGCCGGTCATCAGGTGATGGCCCAGATTCTTGCCAACAACCCTGGCAGAGCATTCTGTGTGGCCTATCATCCATTCAATTCAAACTATACAACCCCCACTGCTGGTGATCCTGATTTCCGGCGTCACTATGCTGACAACCTTTACATGACACCCTATTGTGGAACAAGCCGTTACATGCCGAGCGCATTTGTGCAAAGACGGCTATGGGCCCCGCCGGAACGGCTGACAGGCAGGGCCGAATGGACAGCTCACACTGCCACCATCCTGGCGGAGCCCTCCCTGATGAATGTGGGGATGGCAACCAGTTTTGATCCTGGATCAGAGATTCTCACCATCGTTGTAGATATTTATTACACTGAGGATTTTCCGGGCGAACACAACCTGATGGTCACCCTGGCAGAAAACGACCTTATCTCTCACCAATCGGGAGGAACATACCCCTATACGCACAAGCACACATTCCGTGAAGCCTTTGTTGGGCAATGGGGAGATCCGATTGTCGCAGATGCCACGGCAGGTACCTTTTACAGACGAACCTTTACGTACGATTATTCTGCTACCGATTACATCATGGAGAACTGTGAACTGTTGGCCTTTATTATCGACAATACCTCAACCGAGGTGATCACGGGAATTGGCTGTCATGCTGGGGATACCACCTATATCACCCCGGATTTCTCCCTCACTGCCGACACCCTTTTTTATGAAAACGCACAACAATGTCTTGATGGACAGATCGTTACTATTGCCAACAACACGGCAATGGATCTGGATCTCCTGTTTGTTCAACAAGAGTCTGCACCTGGTGCTCCATTCATGTGGTTGGTAGACCCATGGCCATTTACCGGATTCCCACACACGCTTGCGCCGGGCGAATCCGTAGATCTCAAGGTAGTGATTCCGCTAACAACGGAAGCCATGATAGATTTTCTGTATGATGACCTGATGCTGATCAGCGAGATAGATACCCAGTTTGTAATCATTGCTGTGAACGAGGGCCTCTATTCAGGCATCGGTGACCCGTCATCGGATAAAAAGAGCACCCTCTCCATGAACTACCCCAACCCGTTTACCTTTTTCACCCGATTTGAATACACTATCGCTCAATCCTCAATGGTACTGATCGAGGTATTCGATATGAACGGGCAGAAAGTAAAAACACTGGTTGAGTTGCCTTTGCAGGCGGGCTCATACAGCATCACCTGGAACGGCACCAATGACACGGGAAAGGAACTTCCGGGAGGAATTTATCTTTACCGGTTGACGGCAGCTGATGCGACTGTTACGAGGCGCTGTGTGTTATTGAAGTAATTCTACTTGGTGTCTTTGTGTCTTCGTGGTGAAGTCTTCAACACAAAGGCACAAAAACACGAAGAACACAAATTAGTTCAGGGAAATCTATCTTAATCCCTTTACTCTGGGTTTCCCAGCAATGAAATCCTTCAGATAATATGGTTCGAAGTAAGCCAGGTTTTCAAACCGATCTTCAGCGAACCGCTTCTCTGAACCACCGATCATAAAACGTGCTGAAGCCTGAAAACCTTCCAAAAAACGTGCGTTCGGATTGTTTGAGAGCAACTCCTTGCACTTCTCGGCCCCCGTTCCTGCAAAAAGGACCGGATGTTCAGCCAAAAGACTTCCGAAGAAGTACTCAGTAATGATCTCCGCTTCAGTTGAACGGATCTCACTCAGGTTTTCATCAAAGACGGCACAGTAGACTTCCATCCGTCGGGCATCGATCATAGGACAAAGGAGAGTTTCGGGTTTCGGCTTTTGGGTTTCGGCTTTTGAGCTCTGATGCTGGAAATTATTTAAATCCTCATTCTTCATTCCTAATTCGTAATTCATCCCCATTGCCATCGCCTCCAACGTTGGAACGGCAATTAAGGGTTTGTCCAGCGCATAGCAGAGGCCTTTAGCAGCCGCCACACCGATACGGAGTCCTGTGTAAGAGCCGGGTCCCATGCTAACAGAGATGGCAGCAAGGTCGGAAAAATCTAAAAGGGCTTCACGGAAGAGCTCTTCAATTAAAACGGTTAATACAGAAGAGTGAGCATTGGGAGCAGTTGACTCAAGGAGAGAAAGGATCTCTCCATCACGTGCAAGGGCGACGGAACAAACAGGTGTAGCCGTTTCAAGGGCCAGGATCAGGGACATTATTTGCTTCCGCTAAAAAGATCTTTTCGGTCAACTTTCTTGACCTTGTCCCCATCTTTCAAGGTTTTGGATACAACCGAGTAGGGTGAGGTAATCACCTCAACACTGTCGGACAAACCCGATTCAATTTGGATGTAGGTGTTATCCTGGATGCCGGTTTTGACATCATGTTTATTGGCAATTCCATCTTCAAATACGAATACGCACTCCTGGATTTCCTCTGTCTTTTTGGTTGTGACCCGCTCAATTTCACGGTCGCCACGGTGTTCAGTTTCCACGTTTTGTGCATTCAGCTTATCCAGGGTATCCTTCGATACGCGTGTTGTGACGGCCTGGATAGGTACGGTAAGAACATTGTAGGCCGTTTCAGTCTGGATCTCCACGGTACAAGACATCCCGGGACGGAATGGACTGAAAAAGGGTCTTTCAGGGTCAAGAAGATCTTCATATGATTCCTTCAACAGATGAATCTTAACATTAAAGTTAGTCACCTGGTCTACACTAACGCCAGTGGTGTTTGCTGAGGTGGCGATCTCAGTTACAACTCCTTTGAATTTTCGGTTGAGGTATGCATCCACTTCGATCAGGGCCGTATCGTCAAGGGCCACACGGATGATATCGTTTTCATTCACCTCCACCTGGGCCTCCATCTCATTGAGGTTTGCCAACCGCATAATCTCTGTTCCGCTGGAGAACTGAGAGGCGCCGGTAACACGTTCACCTTTCAGTACATTCAGTTTGGAGACGGTCCCTTCGTTCGGGGCAAAAATCGTCGTCCTGGTAAGATCCTCTTTCGAGCGTTTCAGCGCAGCCTCCGAACTTTTCACCATGAATTCCGAGGCCTTTACATCCTGTTTGGCTGATGAAACCTGTGCCTGAGCCACTTCGAAATTGGCTTTAGCCTGATCAAAATCGGCTTTAGAGATCACATTTTGTTCGAAAAGTTTTTGCTGACGTTCAAAGTTCAATCGGGCGTTCTCAAATTGAGCCTCCATCTGTACCTGGCGGGCGTTGGAATTTGATTCATTGGCTTTCTGTGTGTTTAAAGAAGCCACGCTCTGATCGTATTGTGAGATGTAAATTTCCGGATCGATCTTGGCCAGAAGATCCCCTTTCTTAACCTGGTCTCCCTCCTTCACATAGAGTTCAACCACTTCACCAGAGATATAAGGAGAGATTTTCACATCTCTTTCTGGCTGTATCTTTCCGTTGGAAGAGACAGTTTGTACAATGGTTCGCTTGGCTACCATCTCTGCAGAGACCTTGATTCCCTCATTTTTCCCGCCTTTAACAACGGCAAGAACGACGATAACAGCCAGAACAACGATTGCTGCTATGATGATCAGGAGCTTCTTCTTTGATTTTTTCGGCGTCATGAAATTTGATATTTAGTTTTGACTGATACGGATGGGATTTCCCATGTAGAAGTCAAGTATTGTGGTTTTGAAAATAAAATCATACTTCGCCTGCAATAGTTCAGACTGGGCGCTGGTCAGATCTTTTTTACTGTTATTATAATCGTAAGAGGTTACCATTCCTACATCAAACTTTTGCTCAGTGTATTTGAACGACTCCGCCTGAGCCTGAACTTTTTGGTTAGACGAGTTGTATTTTTGGAGCGAGGCAAGAGCATCTGCATAGGCTTGCTCAATGGTCTTTTGCAATGTCCGTTTTTTCAGTTCCAGATCGAGATCGGCGATGTTCCGCTGGATTTTTGCCTGTGTAATGGAAGACCTTACTTGCCAGCCATTGAAGATAGGAATATAGAGATTGAATCCGAGAGAGACATTATCGTTGTCATTCCACTGATCGGCAAATGACTTTGTTTTGTAAGAATAGGTAGATTGATACCCAAGAACCGTATCATGGGAAAGCTGTGTGATGCCCATCGGATAGTCTGTGATAACTGGCGGAATAGAGGGGTCCACTTGTCGCGCTGCCCCAGAATAACCTGTGGCATATGAGGCGCCAAAGGTGAGGCTGGGCGATTGCCCTCCACGTGCAATTGACAATCCTTTAATGGCACTCTCAACTCGTAGTTCTGCACCTTTAATTTCAGGCCGGGTAGTGAGTGCATGTCCGTATATGATTTCCGCGGTGATCAACTCTTTCGGAGGAGCAACTTCTTTGAGAAGAGGTTTTTCTATGTCAAAATCGCTGGAAATGGTAAGATCAATCAACTGCTGAAGGGAGAGGTAGGAGATGTTCAGGCGGTTTCTGGCCTCAATGGTATTGAGCTCTTCAGTGGATGCCTGTGCCTGTATATTCAGAAGGTCGCCCTGGGCAGCTGCTCCGGCATCGACCATCTTTCTGATCCGTTCAACCTGCTCAGTAGTAATGGCTAACTGGCCTTCCGCAACATCGAGAATCTCTTTGTTGAAGAGAATATCCAGGTAATATCCGGCAACTGCCAGGGAGATGTCGTTTTTAAGAACGTCCAGGTCATACCTGCTGGCCATCAGTTCGATCTGGTTGCGCTTCAGCGTATTGAACTTCTGCATCCCATTGAAGATGGTTACGTTTGTTGAAAAGCTGAAGTTGTTGGACCTGACAGTGCTGGTGGCAAATGTATTTGTATATTGATCAATGGTTTGTCCGGTATTCCAGATGTTGGAAGCGCCGAAATTAACGTTCGGCAGCATGTTCAGGCCGCTTTGCAGCAAAGAAGCCCTGTTTGATTCTACAGCCTGGATCTGTTTTTGAATATCGAGGTTGTTATCGAGCGCATAGTCAACACAATCTTCAAGCGTCCAAACATTCTGAGAATAAGAAGAGAAAGATAAAAATAAAACAAGAAATAGGGTAAGGACAAAGCTACCCTTTGAGAGTGATTTAAATCGAAACATGACATCTTCGTTTAAGGGTTCAAATGTACGTAATTTTAATAAATCCGCAAGGACTGAAAAACTTAGACGTCCGGCACACTCAAATGTTACAAACTGAGAAACCTCGATTTTATTTCCCTTTGGCCATATTTTTCTATCTTTGCGGCTCATTAAAGAAAACGAAATCATGAAAAAATTGTTTATATTATTGTCCGGCTTCTTGTTTTTCGTTTCCATCGTAATGCTGCCTTCCTGCAGTTCGGAGGAAGCCACTGTTGGAATTCTGGTGATCAAGGTAATGGACACAGATGGAAATATTGTGATTGGAGAACAGGTATATATCGCTACAAGCTACCAGAATCTGAAAGCTGGGAATTATGTCAGCAATCAGTGGACCGATCAGGATGGTACTGTGCTTTTCATGGATCTTACCCCGGTCGTTTACTGGTATGATACTGAACATTGGGAGGACTATGGAGCTGTGCAGGTCTACGCCGGAATTGAGCAGTTTGTAACCCTTTGGGTTAACACTCCCCAACCCTAAGACTTTATTAATACTACATATGTTCATATATTTATGAAACTTGATTTTCATATTTCATGAATTGTTCGTAAACTTGCAGCCCGAAAATCAGCATGTATATAGAATTTATGGTTCGAATACAGCACATCAGGCTACTCAGTTTTATTTTCATCCTGTTTCTGGCATTGCAATTTTCTGCAACTTCTCAGGCAAATACTTCTGAAAAACCGAATGCTTCAAAGGAAACAGTTACAGATACTTCCTTTCAGCATGATGAGGGTATGATTGTTGAGCAGGAATTTAACGCTGGCACGATGATTATGGAACATGTTGTGGATAACCACGAATGGCACATTGCCACACTCGGACATATCCATGTCACAATTCCTCTGCCAATTATTTTATACTATGATGGAGAAATCTATACTTTTTGGTCCTCCAGGTTTCATAATTCCGCCCACGCTTTCAAAGGATTCGTTCTCGAACATGGAAAGATTGTCCCTGAAATTGAATCTGATAAAGCTGTCTATGACTTTTCGATAACAAAGACGGTATTTTCTCTGCTGATAAGTTGTTTCCTGATGTTGTGGGTTTTCATCTCTGTTGCCAACCGGTATAAACGAAATCCCAAATCGGCGCCTAAAGGAATGCAATCCCTGCTGGAACCTCTGATTATTTTCATTCGCGACGACATAGCCAAAAGCTCTATAGGAGAGAAGAAATACGAGAAGTTCATGCCCTTCCTTCTGACCATCTTCTTTTTCATCTTTCTGAACAACGTCATGGGGATTATCCCTATTTTCCCGGGCGGTGCCAATGTGACTGGAAATATCGCCATCACAATGGTTCTGGCAGCATTTACCTTTGTACTGACTACAATAAATGGAAACAAGCACTATTGGGTTGACATTGTCAATACCCCCGGGGTTCCCTGGTGGCTGAAGATCCCTGTTCCCCTAATGCCGGTCGTGGAGATTGTAGGGATCATTACTAAGCCGTTTGTTTTGATGGTGCGACTCTTTGCCAACATGGCAGCGGGGCATATCATTGTGCTTGGCTTCGTAAGCCTGATCTTCATCTTTGGATCGATCAGCGTTGCGCTGGGTTACGGAGTTTCGGTCGTTTCGGTAGCATTTATCGTATTTATGGATCTGCTGGAGATCCTTGTTGCATTTATCCAGGCGTATGTTTTTACATTGTTGTCGGCCCTCTATTTCGGTTTGGCAACGATTGAACCTGAACACCATTAGAGAGTAACGAATTACGAATGAAGAATTACGAAGGAATATAAAATATTGTATGGACGGGGCCGCCCCGTTCCTGCACGCGTTGAACCTTAAATAAATAGTGTATTATGGATTTATTAACAATTTTCTTACAGCTGGTCGGAGATTTTCAGGCCATCGCCCGCCTGGGAGCAGGTATTGGTGCTGGGATTGCAGTTGTAGGTGCAGGTATCGGTATTGGTAATATCGGTAAAAGCGCCCTCGAATCAATTGCCCGTCAACCGGAAGCTGTTGGTGACATTCGTTCGAACATGATCATCGCAGCCGCTCTCGTGGAAGGGGTAGCGTTTTTCGCTATTGTGGTTTGTCTGCTGATTCTTTTCATCTAACAGGCAACCGGTTCCTGATGGCTTAACGGTTGGTTGAGTCATCAGGAATTTTACTGAAATTAATTTGAACAAGATATGGAACTGATAACCCCCGGATTGGGCCTGATTGTCTGGATGACCTTGCCGTTTCTGATCCTGCTTCTGCTTTTGAAGAAGTTTGCCTGGAAGCCTATCCTCAAGGCGCTGAAGGACCGAGAAAACTCTATCCATGATGCACTACATGCAGCCGACAGGGCGAAGGAGGAGATGAAGCAACTTCAGTTTAGCAATGAAGAGTTGCTCCATCAGGCCAAGGATGAACGGGATGCCATTTTAAGTGATGCACGGAAGGTGAGAGATGTCATCATTGAAGAGTCAAAGTCAAAAGCCAAGGAAGAGGCTTCACGGATTATTGCCAGCGCCAAAGAGAGTATTGAAAATGAAAAAATGGCTGCGATGACTGATCTCAAAAACCAGCTTGCCGAGTTGTCGCTCGAGATTGCTACCAAGATCCTGGAACATGAACTGGCTGATGCCGGGCAGCAGGAAGCCTATGTGAAACAGCAAATGGACCAGATCCATTTTAATTAAGAGATTACTGATGCGGATATCCCTGGTCTCGGAACGTTACGCGAAAGCGCTTTTTGAACTTGCTGTTGAAAAAAAGCAGGAGGAGGCGATTTATTCTGATGCACGTGAACTTGCTTCCGTTTGTAAGGAGAATAAACTGTTTGTATTGGTCTTGAAGAGCCCTGTGATCGGTGAAAAGAAAAAAGAGAAAATTCTGAAAGATCTTTTCGAAAGCAGGTTTAACGTAATGACCATGAAGTTTCTCCTCATCCTCGTCAATAAGAACAGGGAGCTTTATATTCCGGAGATTGCCAGAAAGCTGATCACCTTGTACAAAGAGTATAAAGAGATCCTTCCGGTCACTCTCACCACCGCTATTCCTATGACTGAAGCGATCCGGAACCGGGTAACTACTATTATGAAAGATTATACGAAATGGCAGGTTGAACTGGTGCAGAAAATTGATCCCGAAATTATCGGAGGTTTTATTCTGAACTGGAACGACATGCAGTACGACGCCAGTATATATTATCAGATTGAGCGGATGCGCAGAAGCTCCGCACGAGTTAACTTGTATAAGAAAGGTTTCTAATTATGGCAGAAATAAGACCAGCCGAAGTATCTGCAATTTTACGAAAAGAGTTGGCCGGCTATCATAACGTTGCCGAACTTGAAGAGATAGGCACTGTTTTGACTGTGGGTGACGGAATTGCCCGCATCTATGGCCTTACCAATGCCGAATCCGGCGAGTTGGTTGAGTTTGAGAAAAATGGCATCAGGGCTATCGTGCTCAATCTGGAAGAGGATAATGTGGGAGTTGTCTTGCTGGGGGAGGCTTATGATATCAAGGAGGGTGACACCGTTAAGAGAACGCGCAGGATTGCCTCGGTTGAGGTTGGCGACGGACTTCTGGGCCGGGTTATCAATACACTTGGGGAGCCGATTGACGGGAAGGGAAAAATCGAAGGCGAACGGTATGAGATGCCGTTGGAACGGAAAGCGCCAGGCGTAATTTACAGGCAGCCGGTTAATCAGCCACTTCAAACCGGGATAAAGGCTATTGATGCTATGATCCCGATCGGAAGAGGGCAGCGTGAGTTAATCATTGGTGACAGGCAGACCGGAAAAACTGCTATCGCCATCGATGCGATCATCAACCAGCGGGAGAATTTTTTGAAGGGGGAACCTGTCTACTGCATCTATGTTGCTATTGGACAAAAGGGATCCACTGTAGCTAATATCCAGAAGACATTAGAAGAAAACGGGGCAATGGAGTATACGGTCATCGTAACTGCAACCGCCTCAGATCCTGCCGCCATGCAGTTTTACGCACCCTTTACCGGTGCTGCCATCGGGGAGTTTTTCAGGGATACCGGACGACCTGCGCTGGTAATCTACGACGACCTCTCCAAACAGGCCGTCGCATACCGCGAAGTTTCACTCTTGCTTCGCCGGCCTCCCGGAAGAGAAGCCTACCCAGGCGATGTCTTTTACCTGCACTCTCGCCTTCTTGAACGGGCTGCTAGAATCATCTCGTCGGATGCCATTGCCCAGAAAATGAATGACCTCCCCGAATCGATCAAGCACATGGTAAAGGGAGGTGGTTCGCTCACCGCCTTGCCCATCATCGAAACCCAGGCGGGTGACGTCTCTGCATATATCCCAACCAACGTGATCTCGATTACTGACGGGCAGATCTTCCTGGAAACCGGGCTGTTCAACTCCGGTATCAGACCGGCTATTAACGTCGGGATCTCCGTTTCCCGCGTGGGAGGAAATGCACAGATCAAATCGATGAAAAAAGTTGCCGGTACCTTGAAGCTCGCTCAAGCTGAATACCGCGAACTGGAAGCCTTCTCCAAGTTCGGATCCGACCTGGATGCCTCTACCAAAGCCGTATTGGATAAAGGAGCCAGAAACGTTCAGATACTGAAGCAGGCACAATACTCACCAATGCCGGTGGAACAGCAGATAGCAATCATTTACTGCGGTACACGAGGGTTGCTTAGAGATGTACCCGTAAGAAGTGTAATGGATTTTGAAGTGGAATACCTGCTGTTCATGCAAACCCATCACAAAGCGGTTCTTGAGCATCTCCGCGAAGGAAAATTGCTCGAAGAGGATGAAAAAGCCATGGAGAAAGCCGCGGCTGATATTTCGAGGAAATACGCCAAGTAGAGGGATGAAGGACGTAAGACGTAAGACGTGAGAGGTAAGAGGTAGGGACGAGGCATGCCTCGTCCGAATAAAAAGAGAATTCGTAATTCGAGAAGATGTCTGGATTAAAAGAGGTACGGATCAGGATTGCATCGGTTAAATCAACTGAACAGATCACCAGTGCCATGAAAATGGTTGCTGCTTCAAAACTCAGGAGGGCGCAGAACGCCATCCTGAAGCTGAGGCCCTATGCTGCCAAGCTGAGGGAGATCATGCAACACCTGAGTTCCAGTGCCGACGATTCTGATGAAAGTAAATTTACCGAGGTACGGAAAGAGAACAGGATCCTCCTTATAATCATTACTTCCAACCGGGGACTATGCGGAGCGTTCAACTCCAACATCATCAAACTGGCTGTTGACAGGATACACCATGCCTTCGATGCTCAGAACAGGAATCATAATGTGGATCTGATTACCATTGGCAGGAAGGGCACTGAATACTTCAGGAAGCGAAAATACAATGTGATTGAGTCGTGGGACGGCATTTTTGACGCCCTCACCTTCGAAGTAGTTGCTCCAAAGGCATCACTGTTGATGAAACTCTTCACAGATAAAAAATACGATAGGATTGAACTGATTTACAATCAATTCAAAAATGCAGCAGTTCAACGTCAACTCGTCGAACAGTACCTCCCATTAGTTCCTGAAACACCGCATGAAAATCCAAAGAAACCTGTCGGCCTAAAGAAAGTGGAAGCCGACTACATCTTTGAGCCTGACAAAGAGACTATCCTGCATGAACTTATCCCCAAAAGTCTTAGGATCCAGCTTTTCAAAGCACTCCTTGATTCTTACGCTTCTGAAATGGGCGCCAGGATGACGGCCATGCATCAGGCGACAGAAAATGCCCGTCAATTGCTGAAAGATCTCAAGATCTCATACAACAAAGCCCGCCAGAATCAGATTACACGAGAGATCATCGAGATCGTGTCGGGAGCTGAAGCTCTGAACGGATAGGGCGATTTTCGAATTATCTTTTTGTAGGGACGAGGTATACCTCGTCCCTACATCTTACATCTTACATCTTACGTCTCACGTTTTTTCCCGATCTTTGTACAACATTAAAAGAAATGCATCATGGTTAACAAAAACGTTGAAAAAGCACTAAACGAACAAATCAAAAAAGAGGAGCATTCATCCAGGATTTATCTTGCCATGGCTTCATGGTGTGAGCGAAATGGATATCCGGGAGCTTCAGATTTTCTCTATGCACAAACAGAAGAGGAACGGCTGCATATGCTCAAGCTTGTTCATTACCTGAACGACAGGGGTGGGGATACCATTGTGGGCAAACTTGATGCCCCGGGTGCCAAGTACAAATCATTGCTTGATGTATTTAAGCAGGTGCTGCAACATGAGGAGTATATCTCTGCATCTATTAATGAGCTCTATGCTGTGTGTGTAAAAGAAAAGGATTTTACTACGGCAAATTACTTGCAGTGGTATATCAGTGAACAGATTGAGGAGGAGAGTACGGCACGCAGTATCCTGGATCAGATCAACCTGGCCGGCGCCGAGAAAGGTGGCCTCTTTATGGTTGACAAAGAGCTGGCAAGGCTGGCTATCATGAAAAAGGCTCAGGTGGTTAAGTAATCAGTTTTACTAGCCTGTTGAACCAACTCCTTCCATATTTCCGTATCAGGGCGTCCTGTATAAAGAGATAGAGTGGAATTTTTTCCCGGTGCCCTTTTACCAATGCCTTATCACAGATATACCATTTGTGGTAATTCACAGCATCCCCTTTGCCCATCTTTGAGATACGCAAGGGATACAGATGACAGGATAACGGCTTCGGGAAGGGAATTTTTTTTTGCTGAAAGGCCTCTTCAATAGCACATCGGGCAATCCCTTCCTTAAAAAATATATAAGCACACTCCATCCCTTCAATGAGTGGCGTCACATATTTCCCCTCAGCGTCATAATCAAATACACCGAGTCGCTCTATCTCTTCAATCCCCTCTCGTGTCATAAATGGTTCGATTTCATCCAGGTAGTCGTCAAGAAGAGATATCTCCTCCTCCTCTAACGGAGCCCCGGCATCACCCTCAACACAACAGGCCCCTTTGCAACTCTGCATGTCGCAACAAAAGAAAACCTCTTTTAAATCGTCGGTGATAAGAGCTGGAGGGAGGGAGATCATAAATAGCGAAATAGTGAAATTTGGCATTCAAAGATATCAGATTTGATCTCATTGTTCTCCTTCATTGACATTTGTCAACCTGCTCTCTGACATTTATCAAGTTCAGTTGATTACCACTCAGGCTATCAAGGAATTAATTATTGTTTATTATAATATTGTATATCATGCTCTTTCTGTAAAAAAGAATATTTCTATATTTGCGCGTGTTTGTTAATCGATTAACGATATGAGTGCTGAAAGTCTGATTCTCTTCTTCATTGTGGGAGCCTTTCTTGTTGGTGTAGCTTTGCTCTTCTCAAGCATTGTACCTCCCACATCAACCAATCCTCAAAAAGCCGAAGCCTATGAATGCGGGATCCCCACTGAGGGACTAACCTGGCTTCAGTTTAACGTGGGGTATTACCTGTTTGCGATCATCTTCCTGATCTTCGATGTGGAGACGGTCTTCATTTACCCATGGGCGGTGGTGATGAAATCGGCAGGAATAACCGGTTTTATTGAGATTGTCATCTTTTTCTTTGTCTTAGGTTTGGGCCTTTTGTACGCCTGGAAGAAAGGAGCGCTGAAATGGGAGTAAAGATCAAAAATATGAAGTATTCCGATTTTCAGGACAACGAAACCCTTGAGTTGTTCGAGCAAACCGGAGGAAATGTGATGCTAACCACCATTGATGGCATCATCGATTGGGGACGATCAAACTCCATCTGGCCATTGACCTTTGCAACAAGTTGTTGTGGGATCGAGATGATGGCAACGGGAGCTTCCCGGCACGACTTCGCCCGTTTTGGTATCGAGGTTTACCGCGCTTCTCCCCGTCAGGCCGATGTGATTGTTGTTGCCGGAACGATCGTTAACAAGATGGCCCCAGTCCTAAAGCGTCTCTATGACCAGATGTCGGATCCCAAATATGTGATTGCCATGGGAGCATGTGCTGTATCAGGAGGCCCCTTCTTTTACAACACCTACCATGTGATCCGTGGTGTTGATCATATTATCCCGGTCGATGTCTACATCCCCGGCTGCCCGCCTCGTCCCGAAGCACTTCTTTACGGCGTGATGCAACTTCAGCGAAAGATCAAACTGGAGACCATCGCTAAGGAACGAAAGACGAAAGACGAATGACGAGAGACGAAGAAGAACCATTGACTATGAATACATTGATAATTTCGCTACCTCGCTATTTCGCTATTTCACCATTTCACCATTTGTACTATGGACAGTGAAAAACTAAAAGAAAAAATCCTTACTCTGGTTCCTGAAGCCCAACTGGAGGAGAACAAGCAATTTCCAACATTCCTGATTCCATCCGGGAAGTTCAAGTCTCTGACGGCCAAATTGAAAGAGGATAAAGACCTTGATTTTGATTACCTCTTCTGCCTGACCGGTGTCGACTGGGGAACTGAATTGGGTGTTGTTTACCACCTCACATCCACTTCGCTCAACCATTCGTTGGAATTGAAAGTCAAGACAGAAAATAGGGAAACACCTGAATTTGATACTGTCGCCGACCTCTGGAAAACAGCTGAGTTTTTTGAAAGGGAGGTTTGGGATCTCTTCGGGATTCGTTTTACCGGGCATCCCGATATGCGCCGGATTTTCCTGGAGGAGGATTGGGTTGGCTTCCCGATGAGGAAGGATTACACAGACGAAGTTAACATCGTAGAATTGTAAGTATGAAAGAGATCATTAACCTGCCAGTACACAGTATCGAGGAGGAGGAGTACCATATTAACATGGGTCCGCAGCATCCCTCAACCCATGGTGTACTCCGGTTGGTTGTCACCCTGCAGGGGGAAACAGTAAAGAAAGTTCAGCCCCATTGCGGCTACATCCACCGCGGTATTGAGAAGATGTGCGAAAAGGATACCTACCAGCAGATCATCCACCTCACCGACCGGATGGATTACCTCTCGGCCCACATCAACAACCACGCTGTTTGCCTGCTGGTTGAAGGAGCTCTCGAAGTGGAAGTCCCCGAGCGTGTCAAGTACATTCGCACGATTATAGATGAACTGAACCGGATCGCCTCCCACCAGCTTTGGTGGTGCAGCTTCGGGATGGACCTTGGCGGACTCACATGTTTTTTCTATGGTCTCCGCGATCGGGAACACATCCTGGACATCTTCGAAGAGTCATTTGGTTCCCGCTTGTTGCATAGTTACTATACTCCAGGTGGACTGATGCAGGACATCCATCCAAATTTCCAGAAACGGACCAAAGACTTTATCAAGTACTTCCGCAAGAAGATCAAGGATTATGATAGAATTCTCAGCGGAAACGTGATTTTCGAGAATCGGAGTCAGGGTATTGGCGTGATGTCGAAAGAGCTAGCTATTAACTATGGAGTTACGGGACCGTCGGGACGTGCCTCCGGATGGGCTTGCGATATTCGTAAGAAATATCCTTATGGTGTTTACGATAAGGTGGATTTTAAAGAGATCCTTCGTACCGATGGAGACACGTATGCACGCTATATGGTGAGAATGGATGAGATGCGGGAATCGATGAAGATCATCGAGCAACTCATTGATAACATCCCTGAAGGTGACTACACGGCTAAAATGAAACCGATTATTAAACTACCCGCCGGTGAATATTACCAACGCGTAGAATCGGCCCGCGGCGAACTGGGTATCTATTGCATCTCCGATGGGAATAAAACTCCCTTACGAATGAAATTCCGCACGCCGAGTTTTGTAAACCTGGGTGTGCTGGATAAGATCAGCCGCGACATGAAGATTGCCGACCTGGTTGCCATCGGCGCTTCTCTCGACCTAGTAATTCCGGATATTGACAGATAATACTATCCAACATGGCTTTCAACATTTACGACTTTACGTCATTTAACCAGTCGATCGACGAACTCCTCTATGAGTGGTTGCCACCTTTCTGGGCAATGATCGTGGAAATGACTATCATTGGACTGGTCTTCCTGCTCGCCTATGCAATCGTTGGCCTGCTTCTGGTCTATGCCGAACGAAAGGTTTGCGCCTTCATGCAGAACCGGATCGGTCCCAACCGGGTTGGTCCCTACGGGATTTTCCAAACCATCGCCGACTTCATCAAGCTGCTGATGAAAGAGCTGGTCTATATCAAGGATTCCGACAAACTGCTCTTCAACATTGCCCCGTTCATCGTGATTATCGCCTCTTTTATGGCCATTGCTGCTATTCCCTTTGCCAAAGGACTGCATGCCATCGACTTTGATATCGGTATCATGTATGTGGTTGCTGTCTCCTCTTTGGGAGTAGTTGGGATTTTGCTTGCAGGGTGGTCCAGCAACAACAAATATTCGCTCATCGGTGCGATGCGAAGCGGTGCGCAGATCATCAGCTACGAGCTTTCGGTTGGACTCTCGCTACTTACCATCGTTGTGTTGGCAGGTACCATGCAGTTCTCCCAGGTAGTTGAGTTGCAGTCTACAGGATGGTTCATTTTCAAGGGGCACATCCCGGCTGTCATAGCATTTATAGTCTTTCTGATTGCCAGTACTGCAGAAACAAACCGTGGGCCTTTCGACCTGGCGGAAGCCGAATCGGAGCTTACCGCCGGATTCCATACCGAGTATTCGGGGATCAAGTTTGCTTTCTTTTTCCTGGCAGAGTATATGAACATGTTTATTGTTGCCTCTATCGCAGCCACAGTGTTCCTGGGAGGATGGATGCCGTTCCACATATCAGGACTGGAAGGGTTCAACCATGTAATGGACTTTATTCCACCTCTTATCTGGTACATCGGTAAAACCGCCTTCATTATCTGGCTGATGATGTTGTTTAAATGGACATTCCCCCGCCTGCGGATCGACCAGCTCCTGAATCTGGAATGGAAATACCTACTCCCGATCAACCTGGTCAATATCCTCATCATGGCTTTTATCGTATTAATGGGTTGGCATTTCTAAGATTATGAACAGTATCTATACATACTTTGCAGATATCTTCCATGGACTTAAATCCCTGCTCATCGGCATGTCGGTGACCGGAAGATATTTTTTCAGTCCCGGGCAAATTGTCACTCAGCAATATCCTGAGAACCGGAAAACACTGAAGATGTTTGATCGTTTCAAGGGAGACCTGATGATGCCGCACGATGCAAACAATCAGCATCGTTGCACAGGCTGCGGGATCTGTGAAACCAACTGCCCGAACGGCTCTATTGAGGTCATTTCTGATCGCATCGAACTACCCGACGGCAAAAAGAAACGCATTATCGACAAGCATATTTATCACCTTTCGATGTGCACCTTCTGCGGACTTTGTGTGAAGACCTGCCCTTCGGATGCCCTGGCATGGGACCAGACTTTTGAGCATGCAGTATTTGATCGCTCCAAGCTGACGAAGATTTTAAATAAACCCGGATCATCCATTATTAAAGATATAGAATAATGACGAGCAATCAAATCATGTTTCTACTCTTTTCGGCGGTCATTGTGATCTTCTCCATCCTCACAGTGACCAGTAGACGAATCCTGCGGGCAGCTACCTTTCTGCTGTTCGTGCTGGTCTCCACTGCCGGCCTCTATTTCCTTCTGAGATACAACTACCTGGCAGCCATCCAGCTGATTGTATATGCAGGCGGTATTGTTGTGCTGATCATTTTCTCGATTTTGCTTACAAGCCATATTGCCGAAAAACTACCTACAGCCGGTCTCCTGAAAAAGTGGCCTGCAGCCCTGGTGGCGTTGGCTGGGGCAACTCTCTGCATCACGGTAATACTGCAACATAATTTTCCCGGATCTATAGGTAATACTGAACTGGTCAGCGTGACAGACATAGGGAACAGCCTCATCAATTATGGAAAGTACGGTTATGCGTTGCCTTTTGAGGTGATCAGTGTGCTGTTGCTTGCTGCTATGATCGGGGCCATTGTTCTGGCAAAGAAACGTAAAGATTAACAGTTAAAGAACTATCATATGTTTGAAGGAGTTCCATTATCCTGGTTTTTAGTCCTCAGCACCATCATGTTTTTCGTGGGGGTGTACGGGTTCCTGGTGAGAAAAAACCTGATCACGATGCTCATGTCGATAGAGCTTATCCTCAATTCGGTGTGTATCAACTTTGTGGCATTCAATAAAATCCTCTATCCGGATCACATGGAGGGGATGTTTTTCACCATCTTCATTATTGCCGTGGCAGCTGCCGAAGCTTCCGTAGCGATTGCAATCATCATCAACATCTACCGTCGCATTTCGAATATTGACGTAGAAAAGATGAATGAGATGAAGTACTAATGTAAGACGTAAGACGTGAGATGTAAGACGTATATTATTCCTAATTCCTAATTCCTAATTGATAAAGGTATGATTGAGTTTGATTTTTCGTACACCATCTGGATCCTCTTGATACCGTTCTTTCTCTTTATCCTGATCGGTTTCTGGGGTAATAAGTTCAAGCCCATCGTCTCCGGTATTGTGGGATCAGCTGGTCTTTTCACTGCCTGGGCCCTTTCCATATTTACGGCATACAAATACTTCTTTGATGTTGGAAAGGTCGATGGGGTATATCAGCAGATCATAGGGTACAACACTCTTTGGCTAAGGTTTACTGACACACTCCATATAGATATGGGCGTATTGATTGATCCTATCTCTGTGATGATGCTTATCGTTGTTACCTCTGTATCCCTGATGGCTCACATCTACTCTACAGGATATTTGAAAGGTGAAAAGGGCTTTATGCGGTTCTATTCCTTCCTCTCTCTATTCACGTTTGCCATGCTGGGACTGGTGGTTGCCACAAACATTTTCCAGATGTATATCTTCTGGGAGCTCGTTGGTGTTTCATCTTACCTATTGATAGGATTCTATTACGAAAGGCCTTCGGCAGTAGCCGCTTCCAAAAAAGCCTTCATTGTTACCCGCTTTGCCGACCTTGGATTTCTTATCGGAATCCTGCTTCTTTCATACTATACCGGAACATTTGATTTTCTGACACTGACCAGCCCAACGGGTCCTGCAATTGGCACTCCCCCCGCTGCTACCTTTATCGGCTTGTCGGTAATGACCTGGGCGATGATGCTGATCTTTATGGGTGGGGCTGGAAAATCAGCCATGTTCCCACTCCACATCTGGTTGCCCGATGCCATGGAAGGCCCAACACCGGTTTCGGCATTGATTCATGCTGCTACGATGGTTGTAGCTGGTGTATTCCTTGTTGCCCGTTTGTTCCCCATCTATATCTCCGTTCCTATCGCCTTGCAACTCGTTGCCTGGGTGGGAGCTTTCTCTTCTCTGTTTGCAGCGATTATCGCTTGTACGCAACACGACATCAAACGGGTACTCGCTTACTCCACCATGTCCCAGATCGGATATATGATGTGCGCTCTGGGTGTTTCGGGTATGGGAGGACATGAAGGTCTTGGATATATGGCTTCTATGTTCCACCTTTTTACTCACGCCTTCTTCAAAGCATTGCTCTTCCTCTGTGCAGGAGCTATCATTCATGCCGTACACAGCAACTATATGTACGACATGGGCGGACTCAGAAAATTTCTGCCAATCACACATATCACCTTCCTCATCGCCTGCTTTGCCATTGCCGGGATTCCACCCTTTGCAGGTTTTTACAGCAAGGATGAGATTCTGGTTGCCGCATACCATCATGATACGGCTCTTTTCGCCATTGAGTATATCGTTGCCGGCCTGACAGCTTTCTACATGTTCCGGCTCTACTTCGGAATCTTCTGGGGGAAGAAGCAGGATTACCATCATCCCCCGCACGAAGCACCCCTATCGATGACACTCCCACTGATTTTCCTCGCTTTTGGAGCCATGTTCGCTGGATTTATCCCATTTTCGCAACTTGTTACTTCCGACAGGGCTCTGTTAGATCTTCATACTGAATGGATCATCGCAATCCCTTCCATTGTTATCGCGATCATTGGAATAGGCGTCGCTTACGTAATGTATCTCAAACCAACAGATATTCCGGCGAAGATCACTCGTTCCTTACGTGGATTTTACACAGTGGCATATCATAAATTTTACATCGATGAGCTATACCTGTTTATAACCCATAAGATTATCTTCAACAATATATCTAGACCGATTGCATGGTTCGACCGCCACATCGTAGACGGATCCATGAACGGCATCTCATACGTAACAAATCAGGCATCTGACAAGATCAAGGGATTCCAATCCGGGCAACTACAGCAATACGCCATGGTGTTTGTCTCCGGAGTGATTCTCTTATCCTTGGTATTCATCTATTTATGGACCTAATAAACAGCTGAAGAATGAATATACTTCTGTTACTGATCATTATTCCGATCCTGACCATTATAGGGATTCTATTCTCCAGGGATAACAAACATGTACGTGTTATTTCTGCTATCGGGATGACATTCCAGCTGATCGTTTCAGCGATTATTATCATCTGGTACCTTGCCGAACGGAATGCCGGAAACACAGCGGAGATCCTCTTTGCAAGCAATTACGTCTGGTATGAGACCCTCAACATCCACTTTTTTATTGGTGTCGACGGGGTTTCGGTCGCCATGATCGGACTCACCTCTATCGTTATTTTTGCCGGAATTTTTGCTTCATGGGAAATAACTGACCTGCCCCGGGAATTTTTCATCTCCCTGATTTTGCTTTCGGGTGGTGTATTTGGATTTTTCATCTCCCTCGATCTTTTTACCATGTTCCTCTTCTATGAGATCGCAGTGATCCCGATGTACCTGCTAATCGGCATCTGGGGAAGCGGTCCGCGCCAATACAGTGCAATGAAACTGACCCTGATGTTGATGGGAGGCTCTGCATTGATTCTGGTTGGATTGCTGGGACTCTATTTTAACTCCAATCCCTCCGGCGGGCCACTTACATTCGATATCCTGGAGATTGCCAAAGTTCAGATCCCCATGAGTGCCCAGCTATTTTTCTTCCCCTTCCTCTTTATCGGTTTCGGGGTTCTGGGAGCGCTCTTCCCTTTCCACACATGGTCGCCCGATGGTCATGCCTCGGCGCCAACTGCCGTATCGATGCTTCATGCTGGCGTGCTTATGAAACTTGGTGGATATGGATGCTATCGTGTAGCAGTTTTCCTCCTCCCGGATGCCGCTCATGAGTTAGCCTGGATTTTCATTATCTTAACTGCCATCGGTGTCATCTATGGTGCACTTGGAGCGATCTGGCAGAAAGACCTGAAATATATCAATGCTTACTCCTCCGTTAGCCACTGTGCACTTGTACTCTTCGCTATCCTGATGTTCAATGAAACGGCGATGAATGGTGCCATCATGCAGATGATCTCCCACGGGATCATGACAGCCCTCTTCTTTGCCTTGATCGGGATGATTTATGGACGTACCCATACACGTTATATCAATGAGATGAGTGGCCTGATGAAGGTAATGCCATTCCTTGCGGTTGCTTACGTTATTGGTGGTTTGGCCTCCCTCGGGCTTCCTGGATTTAGTGGCTTTGTTGCCGAAATGACCATCTTCGTAGGCGCTTTTCAGCATCCCGATATATTCCACAGGGTGGCAACTATTATTGCCGCTTCATCCATCGTAGCTACAGCTGTATATATTCTGCGTGTTATAGGTATGATGCTTTATGGCAAAATCACGAATCCTGAATATGAACAAATTACGGATGCAAAATGGTATGAGAGATTAAGCACGGGAACATTGATTTTTGGTATTACAGCCATCGGTATTGCACCATTGTGGCTATCAAATATGATTACAGCCGGATTGGGGCCGGTTATCCATAAGCTGCTCCTTTCCATGAATTAACAGATTGAGAAAAAAGAATAGAAGACTATATAAAATTCTGACGACATGCTGATGCTGATCATGAGACATGAATTACTGCTGGTGCTGATCACGGTGATTCTATTGGTGGTTGAGATATTCCTGCCGGCCGACCGGAAGCAGAAGATCATTTTGCCCTCCATCATCCTTTTTGGTGCAGTGATGATCCTGGGATTCATCCCCGGACCTACCGGAAGCCTTTTTGGCGGGATGTATATCACAACACCCCTGACGCTATTGATGAAAAACATCCTTACTATTGGGGTATTCATCGTTTTCCTGCAGTCGGTGGATTGGTTGAAAAAGGCAGAGAACCGGGAAAAGATCAGTGAGTATTACATTCTGCTGATATCCACCCTGATTGGAATGGAGTATATGCTCTCTTCGGGTGATTTCCTGATGTTTTACATTGGATTGGAACTTGCCACCATTCCTTTAGCTGCATTGGCTGCTTTTGAACGATTCAAAGAAAAATCGGCTGAAGCCGGGGTGAAACTGATCTTCACCTCAGCCCTCTCTTCAGGCATCCTGCTTTATGGTCTTTCCATGATCTATGGCACAGTGGGTACGCTATATTTTGACGAAGTGGTGAATGGAATAAACGGAGCTCCTCTTCAAATACTGGCATTCATCTTCTTCTTTGCCGGGATGGCTTTCAAAATCTCTATTGTACCATTTCATCTCTGGACTGCCGATGTTTATGAAGGGGCACCTATTAACATCACCTCCTATCTTTCGGTAATCTCCAAAGGCGCAGCTGTCATGGTATTCACCATATTATTATATACCGTCTTCTCCAAAATCACGATCATGTGGAAGGATGTGATCTACATTACCGCTATCCTCACCATGACCATCGGTAACCTGTTTGCCATGAGGCAGCAAAACCTTAAGCGATTCCTTGCATTCTCCTCCATCGCTCAGGCAGGCTTTATCTTCCTGGGGATTGTTGGGCAGAGTCAGCTTGGGATGACAACGGTGATTTATTTTGTTCTGGTCTATATTTTTTCGAATCTTGGAGCCTTTGGTGTGGTATCAGTGATTTCCAACCGAACGGGGAAAGAGACGATTAATGATTACGATGGCCTTTACAGGACCAACCCCATGCTGAGCCTTACCATGATGCTGGCGCTCTTTTCACTGGCCGGGATTCCGCCAGTAGCAGGATTCTTTGGAAAATTCTTCCTGTTTGCCGCAGCAGCGCAACAAGGGCTTTATATCCTGGTCTTGATAGCCGTATTAAACACGATCGTCTCCCTCTATTATTATCTTCTTGTTGTTAAAGCGATGTTCCTGAACCGGAGTGACCGGCCGATCGCATATTTTAAAAGTGATGGGTATTCCCGCCTTGGTTTTGCCATCTGTATAGCTGGCCTTATCATCATTGGCCTTTATAGCCCTGTTTATGAATTCATCAATCAATTCACCTTCGGCATTTATTAGGAGCCGGAAAACATGTTCTAACAATGGCATTAAAAGGAAAACATAGCATAGCAGAGATTGACGGAGTAAGGTGTACCATCGTTGAGAGTGGTATCGGAAAGGAACGAGTGGACTTCCTAGCAGATCTCCTCTCCTATAATGGGTTGGAAGTAAAAAGCGCACAGGAGAAGGATAAAGAGGGCAATACCTTGGATACATTTGTTATTGGTATTACTGATATCCTCTTCAATCCCACGATTGTTGTTTATCAGCAAAAATTATTTAGGAAAGATGGTGAAGTGGTAACTGCTGCTTATTGGGAGCAAAATAAAGCTGATTCAGAGATACCTTACTGGCAGGTTTCTCGTTAACCTTAGATGGAAAAATTTAACCTATATTTCACTATTCTTATTGCGTTGGGATTTTTTTTCCTGGCTACTTATCTCCTTGTAAGTCCTTCATTTTCTTACATTAACATAGAACTTCGAGTAATTTTCTCTGTATTTCTTTATCTCTATGGCACCTTTCGGATCCTCCGCATGTTAACCAAGAGAAAAAGAGGCGATAACGATAGCGATGAATAATTAGAATATTAGTACCTTTGCCTCCCTTTGTTATCAATACCAATGTATTAAACAACGTAGGCCCTATGATAAATTACACGTCAAAACTGAAACTGCTCCTCTTCGTGGGAGTGATTTCTGTTTTTTTTATGACGGGTTGCGGAGGAGATCCGATGACCCAGAGGGATACTCCTACAAGGGGAGCCGGAAAAGTAGCTATTGATGATTCCTACAGGCTTTTCATGGATTCTGAGCTTTTTACGTTTGAGTCGATTTACAAGTATTCGAAAATAGATACGATTTATGGCACAGAGGCGGAGGTGTTTGAAAATTTCATGAACGATAGTGTGCCCCTGATTTTTGTGAACAGGAAACTGACTGAGCGGGAACATGAGATTCTTACATCACAACAGATCGTCCCCAAAACAACCCTACTGGCATACGATGCGGTTGCACTCTTTGTGAACAGCGACAATCCTGATGATAAGATCCCTTACGATCGGATCGAAGATATTTTCTCTGGGAAGATAACAAAATGGAGTGAGATCAATCCTGATTCAAAGCTTGGAGATATCAGCGTTGTATTCGATCACTACAAATCAGGTAATCCCAGGTATTTCAAAGAGAAATTTAACCTCGACTCTTTACCGGCTTGTTGTTATGCTGTTCAATCAAACAAAGAGGTGATCAATTATGTTGAGCGGAACAAGAGTGCACTGGGAGTGATCAGTGTTAACTGGATCAGCGATAAGCGGGATTCGGTATCAAACGACTTCCTCAGCAGGATCAACGTTGTTGGTATTAGTTCTCCGGGAGACAATGACCTTTCTGCCAACTTTTACCGACCTTATCAGGCTTATATTGCCGAAGGGCTGTATCCATTCATCCGTGAGGTTTATTGCATTAACCGGCAAACTTACAGCGGTTTGGCTTTCGGGATTTCTGCGTTCATTGCCAGTGATAAAGGGCAGCTCATTATCCTGCACTCTGGACTTGTACCGGCTACGCAGCCCATCAGAATTGTTGAAATCAAAAAATAAACGATTTAGGAGAAATATCTATGACATCTGTTGCTAAAAGGTATGGTATTCTGGCTCTAATCCTGGTTTTTGGTCCATTCATGCAGTCGGCCCAATCCCAGGTCCTTGATGACGCCATCAAACTTACACGGAGTGAGCAGTTTATTGCTGCTGATAACCTCTTCAGCACTATTCTTACTGCGAATCCTTCCGACGGGGATATCTATTTTTATTATGGGGATAATTATCTGAAGCGCTATTTTGCCGACACGCTTAATTCATCGTTGCCGGAAATGACGAATCAGGCCAAGGCTATGTTTACCAAAGGGGTTCAGCAAGAACCTGCAAATCCAATCAACTATGCCGGACTTGCAGAAGTAGCATTGCTGAAGAACAATCCAACGGAAGCACAGCAGTATCTCGATAAAGCCTATTCTCTTTTGCCTACGAGGAAAAACAAAATTCCGATGACACCCGAAAGGCATGCACATTCGCTAGTGAAGATGGCAGACGCATTTGTGATGTCTAAAGTGAAAGATACGGCTCAGATTTTTAAATATCTAAATGAAGCAGAGAAGATAAATTCGAAGGATATTGATATCTATCTTGTCAGGGGTGATGCTTATATCTACCTGTTAAACGACGGATCGAATGCCATTGCTAACTACAATATCGTTCAGGGCCTGAATCCCAGTTCGTCGATGGCAAATTTGAGGATCGGACAGCTATGGATGCGTGCGAAGCAATACCAAATGGCGCTTGATTATTACGAAAAGGGGGTTCAAATTGATTCAACTTTCGCGCCTGCCTACCGGGAGCTTGGCTTTTTGCTGTATAAGGCGGGGAGGTATGCTGAAGCAAAAAAGATGTTTCGTAAATTTCTAGAACTTTCGGCAGGCAACATTCCTGCCCGGCTTCAGTTCATCAATACCCTGATGGAACTTCAAGACTACCCTGAGGCCCTCACAGAGATCAGTGAAGTAATGTCAATGGATTCCACCATCATTGATCTCTATCGAGCACGTGCTTACGCCCTATATGAAAATGAGGAGTTCGAGGAAGGACTGAAGGCGGTTCAAAAGTTCTTTGAACGCTCAGCCAAGGATAAAATCCGCCCAACAGACTTTACCTATTATGGACGACTACTCTCCAAGAATAATATGGACTCATTGGCAGCTATTGTATTGTACGAAGCCTGGGAGTTGGATACAGCAAAGATTGAGCTTCTTTCGGAAGTGGCAATGAGTTATATCAAGTACAAGGATTACGAAGATGCCATCCGGATTTATTCTCTGAAGGATTCGATTAATGAAGCTAACGTTCTGGATGTATACAATTGGGCAAAAGCCTATTATAACATTCAGGACTATACCAGTGCTGCTATTATGTTTGAACGCTTCTGCGAGGCACAACCTACGTATGTCCCGGGATTTACCTGGTGGGCAAGAACCCTCTTCAACCTTGATCCGGAGAGTGACTTAGGACTTGCAAAACCTGTCTATGAGCAGATTCTGGCGATTACATTGGAAGATACTGTGCAGTACCATAAACAACGTCTTGAGGCCTACTATTACATGGCCTATTATTTTTATCACCAGTATGTACTTAACAAGAAGGATCTTGATCTAGCACGGCAATCATTGAAATTTAACTACGATGTGCTTACCATTGATCCGAAAAATGAGAAAGCCAAGCAGATGGTCGAAGCTCTTAAGCGGGTGGTCAAATAATCTTGTTGCATTCTAAATTTTTTTTTTAAATTTGCCGTTCCTTTTAACTAGAAGAAATCAATCAATCAATAATTTATCAACTTAAATGTTTCTAAAATGAGCAAGAAGAAGAAACAAGGCGGAGCAGGATTAGGTGACGCTTTACAGTCTATTTTTACAACAGGTGCAATTATCTTTGCAATGGTTATGTCAGTTTTGATTTACCTGTTCATCATGGGTAACCCCATCAACTTCGAAGGCGGAAATCCGGAAGGCGCGCCCTTACCAGGAAACTACCTTGGTATGGTTTTTAAAGGCGGATGGGTTGTGCCGGTGTTGATTACTATCAACCTGGTATTGTTGATTTTCGCCGTTGAGCGCTTCATTACGTTGAGTCGTGCGAAAGGTAAAGGCCGTATCAATGTATTTGTTAAAGCACTTCAAAACTATCTGAATGACAATCAGATTGATGAAGCCATCGAAGCTTGCGACAAGCAAAGAGGTTCATTAGCCAATGTAATGCGAGCCGGATTGCTCAGATATAAATCTCTTAAGGAAGACAAGACCCTGGAAAAAGACCAGAAACTTGTCGCTCTGCAGAAAGAGTTTGAAGAGGCTACTGCCCTTGAGCTGCCTATTCTTTCCCGTAATCTCGTTATTCTTTCAACCATTGCAACGATCTCTGTGTTAACCGGTTTGTTCGGTACGGTACTTGGGATGATCCGTGCTTTTGCCGCTCTGGCAACTGCTGGTGCACCCGATGCCCTTGCACTTGCTACGGGTATTTCTGAGGCCTTGATCAATACCGCTTTTGGTATTTTAGGTTCATTGCTGGCTGTAATCTTCTATAACTATTTTTCAACGAAGATTGACAACTTCACCTACAAAATTGATGAAGCCGGATTCAGCCTGGTTCAGACCTTTGCTGCCACAACCAAGTAATTTCCATTGGTTGACATCAGACGTGTTTGTACGTTTTGATCTGTTATTCATCAATTAAAACTGAAGTAAATGCCTAAGATAAAACCCCCAGTCAGTACGCCGCGCATAGACATGACGCCTATGGTGGACCTTTTTTCGCTGCTGCTTATCTTCTTTGTATTGACCGCCTCATTCCGCCCACAGGAAGCTGCCATGATCGATAGCCCTGCCTCTATTTCCGAGAAACAGGCTCCCGACTTTAACCTCATGACAATCTTCATCGAAAAGGATGGAAAAGTGTTTTTCAATGTGGATAACGGAGTGGACTCCACTACTAAATTTCGCCAGCAGATCCTGCAAAAGATGGCAGACCGATATGAGATGACGTTCACCCCAGAAGAATATGGTCTTTTTGGACGTCTATCAGGATTTGGAATGCCTTTGAAAGACCTGAAGGGATGGATCAATGCGGAGAATTCGGAAAAACGGGAGGAATTTCAGGTTGGGATGCCATTTGACTCGGCCGACAACCAGCTTGGATACTGGATCCTCTATTCCCGAATCGTGAATCCCCGGGCCGAAGCAGCTATTAAAGGGGATGCCGATGCCAACTACATGGTGGTGAAGGAGATCATGGATATGCTGCAGGATAATAAAGTTAACAAGTTTAATCTCATTACCAATTTTGTTACAGAGGAGGTCGGGATGGAAGACCTCCCACCGGAAAAATAGGTAGGATTGAGATTTAATAGCTAAAAAAATTACTATGGCTCAGATACAAACCCAAGATCACGGCGGGAAGAAGGGAAGCAAAAAGAAAAGGGCAAAAAAGCACCCCAGCGAGATTGACATGACTCCAATGGTCGACCTCATGTGTTTGCTGATCACCTTCTTTATGCTTACCACTGCCTTTGCCAAGCCTAAGGTTATGGTGATTACCATGCCCGAAAAGGACAAAAACCAGGATCAAAAAGATCAGCCAAAGATCTCCGCAGAAAGAACCCTGAATATTTTACTTTCCGGTGACGACGAAGTCTTTTATTACAAGGGACAAGCCACTCCCAAGAAGCCCATGCCGGTGGTTACTAAAAGTGATTTCAGTAAAGATGGTGTCCGGAAAATGTTACTGAACTGGAACCGTGATCTTTTTACAAAAATCACAGAATACAGAGAGAAACGGCTGACCGGCGAAATCATCGTGGCTGATACCACCTTTGAAAATACGATCAAACAAATGAAGCTGGATGACAAGAAGGGCCCTATTGTTTTGATCAAAGCTGACACTACCGCAAGATACAAGGATATTGTAAATATCATCGATGAGATGGCGATTACCAATATTGCCAGCTATGCTATCGTAGATATCGGTCAGGTTGAGGTGATGATGATCGAGGCAACAAAAGCCGGGACACCTCTCACTGAATACCCTGTAATTAAAGTTAAATAGGTTTCGCTTTTAAATACCAGAGGACTATGTCAGAAAAACACCAACATGTTGAATCCTTAGAGGAAATGGTCTTTAAGAACCGGAACAAGACCTATGGAGCATATATGCTTAGGAAGAAATATAGGAAGTATATCATTGTCTCAACGATCATTGCTTTCTTTGTTATGGCTGGCATAGTGGCTTATCCGATCATCACTGCGGTAGTTAACAAAGGAAGGATTTTGAAAGAAGAGCTGAGCGTTGGAGTTGAGTTGCTGGATTTACCTCAGAATGAACCTCCTCCTCCTCCTCCTCCTCCTCCTCCTCCTGAAGCACTTCAGGAAAAGGTAAAGTTTACTGCTCCGGTAGTTGTTGAAGATACAGCCGTGGAGTCGGACTTCGGGAAACAGGACATGCTGGCCGACAAAGGGAACACCGAAGTTCCATCCGAAGAACCGGAAATTGCATTCGTTGAAGAAAAACCGCAGGTTATCGAGCAACCCAAAGAGGCTGAGATTTTCACAGTTGTTGAAGAAAATCCACAGTTTCCAGGAGGTGATGCCGAACTCTATAAGTTCCTCAGCGAGTCCATTAAATATCCTGAAGAGGCCAAGGAACTTGGCATCCAGGGAAGGGTATTCGTGAACTTTGTAGTAGAGACAAACGGTGCTGTGAGTAATGTAAAAGTTCTCCGTGGAATTGGAGGAGGATGCGACGAAGAGGCCATTAGGGTTGTGAAGAGCATGCCGAAATGGACCCCCGGAAAACAACGCGGGATCCCGGTTCGGGTATCGTACAACCTTCCAATTAAATTTACATTGCAATAAAACATCTAACTACGGGCGCCCCATGGGGCGCATACATGAATAAGGGACGACTCAAGGGTCGTCCCTTTGCATTGGCGGCGCCATTTTTTTATGGATAAATCTGTTGATTGGTGTCAAGATGGAAATCATTGTAGAGACGGGGCATGCCCCGTCTATACCAAAACCCTGCAACCATGAAAACGGAAGAGAAAATGACGGAATCTCTCGAAGAGATCGTATTCCGTCACCGAAACAAAAGCTACGGCGCTTACCAGCTTCGCCGCGATTACAGGAAATTTGTGACCATTGCTATGATCTTTGCACTCTTTCTCACCAGCGCGGCAATTAGTTATCCTCTCGTAACTGCAATCTATTACAAACCTCCACCTCCTATAAAAGATGAAACGATTACAGGTGTTGAACTAAGGAAACCGGTGGATGAACAGAAGCCAAAGCCTGAAATCCCGGAAGCCCCGGAGCCTGAAATTGAAAAGGTACGGTTTGCCCCCCCTGTTGTTGTTGATTCTGCAGGAGATACGGATTACGGAATACAGGACTTGTTAGCTGAACGGAAAAACACGGAGGTTCCTGAAGAGAATCCGATAATTATCTTTGTTGAGGATAAACCAACGGTTATTGAACAGCCGGTTATTGAGACTCCTGAGCTAATTGTGGAGATCATGCCTGAATTCCAGGGCGGAGAGGCTGCCATGAGAAGGTATTTGTCAGAATCAATCAAATACCCTGAGAATGCAAAAGAGCTCGGGATTCAGGGGATGGTCTATATCAACTTCGTTGTGGAGAAAGATGGTTCGATTACTGAAGTGAAACTACTGAGAGGAATAGGAGAAGGATGTGATGAAGAGGCCCTCAGGGTGGTCATGAAGATGCCGAAATGGCATCCTGGAAGCCAGCAGGGAAGAACTGTTAGGGTATCATACAACCTTCCTGTCCGATTCACCCTGCACTGATTAATTTTCCAACCCCGATCGCCTCTACCTATTTTCACGGGATGCCCCTCCCGGATTTCCCTCTTTTCTTCACACATTAACCTCGATATTTTTTACTGGATTATCCCTTCCTTTATTTGGAAATAATCCAAAGGTATTTTTCACTAACTTTGTTCTGTTATTTTATTAACAATTGTAAGAGGCCAATTTATGATTGCACTTGGACATCAAATCGAAAATAAATTCCTTGAAGATGTAAATGAGAAAAGTGGCAATAACATCCTCAACTGTTACCAGTGCGGGAAATGTGTCTCCACATGCCCGGTCAGCAGTTTCATGGATTTCCCTCCAAGGGAGATCATGCAGATGATCAAGCTGGGATTGAGAGAAGAGACCTATATGGCCAACTCCATGTGGTTTTGCCTGACATGCGCCGCCTGTTCAGGAAGATGTCCGCGCGAAATAGACATTCCTCGTGTGATGGAGTCGATCCGCCATCTGGCAATCGAAGAGAATGTCAACTCCGATGACCCAAGGGTGAAAAATATCCGAAAATTCCACGAGATCTTCCTGGATATGGTAAAACGCTACGGTCGTAATTATGAACTTCGCATGATGGCAGAGTTCAATATCAGGACCCGCAACCTGTTCAAAGATATGCATCTGGCTCCCAAAGCCCTGCTCAAAGGCAAAATTCCCATCGGGCATGAGAAGGTGAAGAGTGCGAAGGCCATCAAGCGTATGTTCAAGATGGCTGAAAAACTGGAAAAGACTAAATAATCTGAACCATGACAAAACTAACCTATTTCCCGGGTTGTTCCGCACACGGGACCAGCGAAGAGTTCGACAGTACCCTGAAGCTGGTAATGAAGTCCCTTGATGTGGAGATGGAGGAGTTGCCCGACTGGAACTGTTGTGGGGCAACCTCCGCCCATGTGATGACCGAGAACCTGGCCCTTGCACTTCCCCTTAGGAACCTGATTCTGGCTGAGAAGCTATCTAATAAAACCATGGGAATCGCTTGTGCCTCCTGTTACTCACGGATGAAAAGCACCAAAGTTGAGATGGATAATCATCCGGAGCTGGCTAAACGAATCAACTCTACTATTATAGAAGAGGGCGAATACCAGGGGAGTGTCGACGTGAAATCGATGCTTCAGTTTTTTTACGAGGACATCGGAACAGAAACCATTGCCAAAAAGGTCACCTATCCGCTGAAAGGGCTGAAAATTGCTTGCTATTATGGATGTCTCCTGACACGCCCAAAGAATATTACCCAATTTGACTCGCCGGAATATCCCATGTCGATGGACTATATCGTTGAAGCGCTGGGTGCTACCGCCACTCCCTTCGACTTCAAAACCGAATGTTGCGGAGCTTCCTTTTCCATAAGCGATACAGAAGTCGTCCTCTCCCTTAGTGGGACGATTCTGGAGATGGCCAAAGAGAGTGGAGCCCATTTAATTGCAGTTGCCTGTCCGCTCTGCCAGTCGAACCTCGACATGCGTCAGCCGGATATCGAGAAGAAGACAGGAAAGAAATATGATCTTCCAGTGCTTTATATCACACAGTTGATGGCATTGGCTTTTGGTTACCCGTTGAAAGAGCTGAGACCATCCAAGCACATTGTGCCGATTGAACAGGCTCTCTCCCATATCGGAGAAGAGATAGAAACTCCTGAACTTATGAAAAAACCCAAAAAGGCTGTTGAAGCAGAAAGGGAGGTAGAATAATGGCTCGCGTTGGCGTTTTTGTTTGTTTTTGTGGCGCGAACATCGCCGATTTTGTGGATGTTCCGGCAGTGGTGGAAGAGGCAAAAAAGATCAAAGGGGTCAAATATGCCATCGACTACAAATATATGTGCTCTGACCCCGGACAGGGGATGATACGGGATGCCATTGTGGCACACCGGCTCACCTCAATTGTCGTTGCAGCTTGCTCCCCCCGGATGCACGAAAAGACTTTCAGGAAGGCTCTCTCTGATGCCGGGATGAATCCCTATCTACTCGAAGTGGCTAACATCAGGGAGCACTCCTCCTGGGTTCATCAGAAAGACAAAAAAGCTGCTACTGAAAAATCAAGTGACCTGGTCAGGATGGCAGTGGCTAAGTCCATCGCCAACGAACAGTTGCATGAGATATCGGTTCCGGTGACCAAACGGGCCCTTGTTATCGGAGGCGGGATTGCTGGTATCCAGGCAGCGCTGGATATCGCTGATGCCAGGATACCGGTGGTTCTGGTCGAGAAGAGCCCATCAATCGGGGGCAAAATGGCACAGTTGGATGAGACTTTTCCTACCCTCGATTGCTCCCAGTGCATCCTTACTCCCAAGATGGTGGATGTGGCCAGCCATCCCTATATTGAACTGCTTCCCTACTCCGAAGTACTGGAACTGGATGGCTATGTAGGAAATTATAAGGTAAAGATCAAACGAAAAGCATCCTATGTGAATTTCGATACCTGCACGGGTTGTGGCGCTTGCGTGCAGAAGTGCCCCGTCAAAGTTCCAAACGAATTTAACATGGGCATCGATAAGCGGAAAGCGATCTATAGTCCGTTTCCCCAGGCTGTTCCCAATAAACCTGTTATTGATGCTGAGCATTGCACCATGCTGTTGAAAGGCAAATGCGGCATCTGTGCCAAAGTGTGTGAAAAGGGTTCGATTGATTACACCATGAAGGATGAGATCATCGATCGGGAAATCGGTGCGGTGGTTGTAGCTACAGGTTATGACCTCTGGGATCCTAAACCGTACGAAGAATATGGTGTGGGACGTTACAAGGACATCATCAACTCCCTGGAGTTTGAGCGGATGGTCTCGGCTAGTGGCCCTACCGGTGGCGTGCCGGTTCGCCCTTCTGACGGGAAAGTGCCTAAAAACGTTGTTTTCATCCAATGTGTGGGCTCCCGCGACGAGGCCAAAGGGATTGAATACTGTTCCAAGATCTGCTGCATGTATACTGCCAAGCATACCCTCTTGCTGCATCACAAAGTACATGACTCGCATGCGTATGTCTTCTACATGGATATCCGAGCGGCAGGAAAAGGGTATGAAGAGTTTGTGAAACGGTCCCAGGTTGAAACTGGTGCTACCTATCTTCGCGGAAGGGTCTCCAAGATCTACAAAAAGGGCGACAAGCTGATGGTACGCGGCGAAGATGCACAGATCGGACAAGTTGTTGAGGTGGAGGCCGACCTGGTTGTGCTGGCTACAGCAATCTATCCATATAAAGATAACCCAATCCTGGCCCGACTGCTGGGCATCTCGTACGACAAGTACGGATTCCTTTCGGAAGCCCATCCAAAATTACGCCCGGTGGAGACTGCCAAAGCTGGCATCTTCCTGGCCGGCTGTACCCAGGCTCCCAAAGACATCCCTGATACAGTAGCACAGGCATCGGCAACCGCTGCCAAGGTATGCGGACTCTTTGCAGGGGATACCCTCCTGAAGGATCCCATGGTCTCCAATGTCAATACCGAGTATTGTACTGGTTGCCAGAACTGTGTCACAGTTTGTCCTTACCAGGCAATCGTAACCGAAGAGATTCCGATGGGCCACGGATCAAAAGAGATCAGGATAGTGGCAAAGATCAACGAAGGAGTTTGCCAGGGTTGC